>ENA-ORBV01003502-ORBV01003502.1-microbial-mat-metagenome-genome-assembly--contig:-NODE-3502-length-31335-cov-9.636125_pt1 | contig 31335 bp, 25 predicted proteins | sample MGYA00237777_ERZ505514 | MGnify/ENA primary metagenome ERZ505514 (study PRJEB26160, sample SAMN06269048) | microbial mat metagenome | isolation source: Oligotrophic lake microbial mat | place... | reverse complement strand
TTGCCCGACAGCGCAGATCCGCGTGTGAACCTCGCGATCACGATGGAGCGGGCCGGTCGTACGGAGGATGCCTTTCGCTCCTACCTCGCAGCCCTTGAAGTAGCGCCAGAATCGGTCTCCGCGATGCAGGGTGCTGCAGCGATCGTGATTCGTGACTCGCGCGAAGAACCGAGGCTAAGTTCGTGGCTCAGGACGATCAGTCTGCACGGCGATGAAGCCGGGTGGCGCGATTGGGCTCAGTCGAAGCGTCTGACTGCGGCATCGCGCTGAATCTGGGGTGGGCGCACCCCCCTCGTGTCTGCCGAATGTGGCTTCTATTCGAGAATCGAGCCCGACACGTCTGGACGCACGGCACGATCCGCCGGTCGGGGATATCCTTCCCCTGAGGCGTTCCGACGCTGCCTCATGTTGTTCATGCAGCCTGGCTTTTTCATCGCCGTCACCCTCACGTTCGCACTGACGGCGATCGACACCTCGGCGGAAGGCTCGCGCTCGAAGCCGAAGGCGCGACTCGCACCGCTGCCTGCGAACTTTTTTCCACCGCCGGCACCGCTGCTCGGTGGCAGTGATTCGTGCGCGACGCCCGATGCGATCGCGGGCATCGGACTGTTCGCGTTCGACGACACGAACGCGACCACCGGCACGCAAGGACAGAGCGAGTCCGCTTGCAACGCGTTCGGCAATACCGCGATCCTAGCCGACGTGTGGTTCGTCTGGACCGCGCCGAGCTCGGGCATGGCGCGCGTCACGACCGTCAACCAGACCATCGTCGACACGAAGATCGCCGCGTATCCAGGCGGTGCGTGCCCTTCGATCGGCAGTGCGCTCGCGTGCAACGACGACGACGTCGCGTCGGGATCGTTCCAATCGACGATCGCATTCCGCTGCACTGCGGGCAGCTCGTATCTGCTGCAAATCGGCACGTTTCCCGGGCCTTTTCCGCCTCCGATCCCGGGCACCGGCAACATCTCGATCCAAGTGAACACGTCGCCCGCGAACGACGCGTGCACGAATCCGCTAGCCATCTCCGGCATCGGCGCCGGCGCTCCGCATCCGTTCGACACGACGCTGGCATCGACCGGCGCACAAGGACAGGCCAACGTCGCGTGCGAGAGCTACGCGACGCGAGCGATCGACGCCGACGTGTGGTTCCAGTGGACGGCGCCCGTGTTCGGTTGGGTCAAGCTCACGACGTGCGCAGGCTCGTCGGGCGACACGAAAGTGGCCGTGTACTCCGGCGCCGGATGTCCTGTCGGTCAAGCGCTCGTGTGCGACGACGACGGTTGCGGTACGTACTCAGGCCCCAGCGAAGCGCGCTTTTTCGCGAGCGTCGGCACGACCTACACGATTCAACTCGGTTCGTTTCCGAACCAACCGGGCAGCGTGGGCACGTTCACCATCGAACTGTTCACGCAAGCCGTCGGCGACACGTGCTCCGGCCCGATCGCGATCGCCGGCCGAGGGCCGCACGCATTCGACAACCATCAAGCGACGACCGGCAATGAAGGGCAGCTCGAACTGCTCTGCACGACGCCGACCGACACGAATCCGCGCATCACATACGACCTCTGGTACGCGTGGACTGCACCGGGCACCGGCATCGCGACGTGGAGTCTGTGCGGCGTCGCGAACATGGACTCGAAGATCGCCGTGTATTCCGGCACCGCGTGTCCGACAGCTGCGGCCCTCGCGTGCGCGGACGACGGTTGTGCGTCGATCGGACCGGCCGGCGTGCTGTTTCCCGTCACGGCGGGAGCGACGTACATGCTTCAACTCGGCAACTGGCCGGGCGGGGTCGCCGAGGCGGGCTCGTTCACCATCGACGTTGCGGGTGGTGTCGGCAGCGCCTACTGCTTCGGCGCTGGCGGTGTGACGTCGTGTCCGTGCTCGCCCACGTTCATTCCTCCTGCTGTCGCATCGAACGGTTGCCCGAATTCGCTCTACGCGGGCGGAGCCAATCTGCGCGCGGACGGACTCCCTTCGGTCGCGAACGATTCGCTCACGCTGCACGGCACCGGCATGCAAAACGGTTCGTGCATCTACATCCAAGGCACCGCGCAACAAAGCGGCGGCAACGGTCTCGTGTTCGGAGACGGACTCTTGTGCGTCGGCGGAGCGATCTTGCGCCTCGCCGTGAAATTCAATGTCGCGGGTTCATCCGCGCTGCCTTCAGGCGGAGGCGGCACGCTCTCGTCGATCGGGCTCGTGCCCCCTGCGGGTGGAGTGCGCACGTACCAAGTGTGGTATCGCGATGCGAACGTGTACTGCTCGGTGTCGACGTTCAATTTGACGAACGCAGTCTCGATCACCTGGTCACCTTGAACGATTTCGCGAGCGCGAGCTCGACACACGATTGTCCGACGCTCGTTTCGATCTCGCTGCTTCTGCGTCCGTGACCTGGATGGCTCGAGTCCGAATCGTGGACGGATTCGGTTCTCACGTTCGTCGCCGGACGTCGCAGGGCCGTTTCGAGCTCTATTTTCAGCCGTTTTCGCCGATCCACGCTCAGCGGTGCAGGGCTTGCGATGGAGGTTCGCCTCCCCGGATCATCCATCGAAAGACCGCCGTCATGCTTCAAGTGCTTCTCGTTTTCGCGCCCCTACTCACACCCCTCGCGTCCGAAAAAAACCTGCCGCCGTTCGATTTCACGGACGCGTATTACCTCGCGAACGGCATCGACCCCACGACTCTGATCGGTCGCCCGAACGGCACCGGCACATCGGTGATCGACAACCGCGAGAACGGACCCGACCTGAACAACGTGCGCCTGCTCGAGCAGACGGCGGCGTACGACCATTCAGGACACGAGATCTTCTTCTACGTCACGGGGCTACCGACGCTCGCGAGCTTCACCAACAACGCCGCCGGTGCGCAAGCCTTCGCGATCGCTGAGGAATACAAGGTGTACGAGTTTCCGCGCGCGACGAACGCGCAGTACGCGGTGTTCCCGAAGCGCCAAGATCTGATTGCTGACCTGCGCAACGGCTACTTCAGCAACGATCCGTTGGGTGCGTGGCAAGTGAACTTGGTGCGCTTCACGACATCCGCGACGACGACGCCGGCGGGACAAGCGGCACTCGCGAACCTCGCGGGCGTGAACGGCGTCGATCTCGACGGGACGCCGCTCATCAAGACGATCAGCCAGATCGAGAGCTTGCAGTCGCAGGGTTTCGTCACGGTCGAAACGCCCCCGCTCGGCGGCTCGGCCTTCCGCTGGTTCTTCTGTCCCGTCATCGAGGATCCCCGCGACGGAGCGATCGCACCGGACGCGGAGCTCACGATCGTGCGCCAACAAAACGGTGCGCCGCTCGCGGCCGAGCGCTCGATCTTCGATCTCTTCCACTGCCTGCAAGCGACCGGCGACGAGTGCACCGGCGGCGGATTCAGCGGCGTCGTCGCGAGCGTGTGCGCCGGAACGGCGGCGACTTGCCCGTGCTCGAACGCAGGCGCCCTCGGAGCCGGCTGCGCGAACTCCGGCGGCGCCGGCGGGCGCTTGAGCGCGAGCGGAACGGCGCGTGTTTCATCCAGTGTTTTCGCCCTCAACGGCTCGCAGATGCCGAACGGGCCCGTCGTTTACTTGCAAGGTTCGAGCACGACGAGCGCGTCCTTCGGCGACGGACGCCTGTGCGTCGGCGGGACGATTCGGCGCCTGGGCGTGCGCGCCAACTCAGGGACTGCGTCGACGTTTCCTGACAGCAGTGCGAATCTGGCGACATTCGGCGACGTGGTCGCAGGCGATGTCGTGACGTACCAAGCGTGGTACCGAGACTCGGCGAGCTTCTGCACGTCATCGACGTTCAACGTGACGAACGCGTTGGTCGTGACGTGGGGCATGTGATTCGACGCGACTCGGCGTAGGCGCGTCACGGACCGGCTCTCGCTCTCTCTCACGCGAGGGCCGGTTCACTTCTCTCGCGCAGCGTTGTTCGGCGCTCGAAAGTCGGTTAGAAGCGCGCTCTGGAGAATCGCGCTCACTCGAAGTCGAACACCATGGCCAAAGACAAGAAGAAGGATCAGAAACCCGCTCCGCCGAAGGTCAAGAAAGCGCCGCGCAAGCTCGAAGGCGACGACTTGAAGACGTTGAAACTGATCGAGGCGACGGCGAACCACGTGCGCACGAAGATCTTGGCCAGAACGCTGCCGGAGCTGAAATTCCCGACGCGTTCCTTGGGCAACGTCAAGTACGACACGAAGGTCGGCTACTTCGAACTCGGTCGCGGCCGCAAAGCGCGCGCGCTGTCGGTGAACACGGTCAAGTCCTTCGCTCAGACGTTGCGCTTGATGGCGATCAGCAAGGAGATGGTCGAGAACGACGACTTCGCGACGAAGCGGGAGGCGTACTACGTCTCGAAGAACTGGGGCGACGCGAAGTTCAACGATCAACCCGAATCGGACACGGTGCTCGACGACATCGAAGCGCTCGCGAGCTTGGACGGATTGTCGCGCGAGCAGTTGCGCTTCTTCCCCGAGGAACACGGCGGTTCGGTCGCCGGCAATTTGGTCGTGATCGATCGCGACGCCGAGACCGGCAATCCGTTGCGCATCGATTGCACGAGCTTTGGCTCGGGCAGCTACTCGATTCCGCACTCGGTCGAGCATTTGAAATTCGAGACGGACGCCGAGTTCATCCTCGCGATCGAAACGGGCGGCATGTTCCAGCGCCTGAACAACCACAAGTACTGGAAAACGGCCAAGTGCATCCTGATCGAGACCGCTGGCGTGCCGACGCGTGCGACGCGGCGTTTCGTGCGGCGACTCGCGGACGACAAGAAGATTCCCGTCTACGCCTTCGTCGATTGCGATCCGTACGGCATCGCGAACATCTACCGCACGCTCAAGGTCGGCTCGGGCAATGCCGCGCACATCAATCGCTTCTTCTGCGTGCCGCAAGCGCAGTACTTGGGTGTGACGCCGCAGGACATCATCGATTTCAAGTTGCAGGACGCGACGCACAAATTGCTCGAGGTCGACATCAAGCGCGCCAAGGATGCGCTGAAGAACGATCCGTTCTTCGTGGCTCACAAGCAGTGGGTCAAAGCGATCGAGCAGATGCTGCAGTCGGGCGTGCGCGCCGAGCAACAAGCGCTCGCCAAGTGGGGCCTCAACTTCGTGATCGAGGAATATCTGCCGCGCAAGTTGAAGGAGAAGAAGTTCCTGCCCTGACGGGCAGCTCGTATCTTTCCGGACGTGGATCACGGCATGCTCGATACGACTCAACGCCTCCTTGTCCCGAAGATTGACTGGAACGGTCGCGCAGCAGACATGCGCAGTCGATTGGTCACCTGGGAGTGGTTTTGGAAGCCACAACGAGGCAAGTCTGAACTCGTCATAGATTTGTCCAAGGTCACGTTCATGAAACCGTGGGCGCTGGCGATGTTCACGGTCTGCGGATGCGCGAACAGGGCCTAGCGGTAAGGTCGCTTCTGGATCTCGCCAATCCCTCGAACGTGTACTTTCGGGACATGGGCCTTGATGAGGTACTCGCAGCTGGGACCTCTACCGTGGCGGCGCAACAGTGGAGCGAGTCGCATCAAAACACCGGACTCCATGTCATCCGATCAGCCTCGGACCTGGAGAAGTTTCGCAAGAGTGCGTCCAGACTGACCCTCCACCACTGCGAGGAGGCGGCTGATGCTCTTCGTTATGCGATGACGGAACTCGGGCGCAACGTGCTTTAGCATGCGGATTCTTCGATCGGCGGCGTAGCGATCGCTCAGCATTTCCCCGAGGACCGCCGCCTCCAAGTCGCTATGTGCGATCTCGGTCGGGGAGTCCGCGCATCCATGCAGGCGCGCTATCCCGAATTACGCACGGACATGGAGAGCCTTAGGCTGGCTGTGCTTCCCCATGCATCTGGCGCGCAACCCCAAGGCGCTTGCGGTGACAGCAGCATGAATGCGGGGCTCGGACTTTTCTACTCACGTGAGATAGCCTGGCGAGCTGGTGGATTTTTTTTTCGGATGGCTTCCGGCAATGCCCTCCTTGGCTTGCGCGGCGATGTGCCCGAGGTGTGGGAGAGAGATCCGTCCGACGCGGAGCGCGTCTACCGCAAGATCGTGGGTTGGCCCGGAACAGTCGTGGTGCTGGACTTCCCTGTAGACGGGATTCCCGATTTCTCGGAAATCCTGAAGCGGTGCGGGTCGCTCGCAGATGAAGCGCGGCGCATGTCCGGTCCCGCAGGTTTGGACTTCTTGTCCAGCACGGCAGACATCGAAAAAGCGTTCACGCTGCTCGGCTTCGATTTCGAGGAGGACACGGAAGCAGCCGTCAGAATCCGGGAAACAGTGATCAGGCCGAAGATCGAAAACGGTGAGACAGTCATCATCGACTTCCATGGAATTCGATCTCCGACACAGTCGTTCGTGCACGCGCTTCTCTCTGAGATATTCAAGATCCCGGACAGCCTGGTACGACTCTCATTCCTGAATTGCACGGCGTCGGCGCGCGAGGTCATCAAGGCAGTCGCTGCATATGCGTCCTACCGACAGATTGTGTGATCACGGACGAAACGCGTGCGCTAGATAGCCGACTTCTTCTCGGACTTTTTCGCCTTCCTCGCTTTCGCGCGCACGGCCTCGCGGGTGCGCTCGACCTGTTGCTCGTGCAGAACGTCGTGGCCGGCGTTGCGCGTCACGATCGTGCGCAGCGTTTCTTCACCGCGTTCTGTGTGCAAGCCGACGCGCTCGAACGCGGCTGAATCCAGGCTTTCGAAAAGCGCGTGATTCGCGACGCGCGCAGCTTCATACGCATCGAACAATTCCTTCGTCGTCGAGGTGGCGGTCGCCAGGCGCTCGACGAAACGATCTTGGTCGTAACTGGTCAGCGTCGGACGATCGAGCGCGATCACGCAGCGCAAACGGAAGCCGTAGACGACTTCGTGATCGGCGAGATGCCCGATCACTTCCTTGATCGACCACTTGTCGGGCGCCGGTTTCTTCGACAGTTCCTTTTCGGACAAGCCCTTCAAGAGCTTCTTCAAGCGCTTCGGGGCCTTCTTCTGGATCACGAGCGGATCTTCACCGCCCAAGGCTTCGAGGTAGCGAGCGGGAATGTTCGTGGGCGGAGTTTCCTTCGGCATGCCGCTCAGGATAGCGCGACGTCGGGCCGGCGCAGATCCCCGGCATGCAGACTGCGATCTTTGCAATTCGCATCGAACGCGGCGCGGACGAGGCCGCGTGCGAGCTGCGTGCCGGAGATGCTGCGATAGCGCGACGCGAAGCCCGCTGCGCCCAACGATGAAGCGAGTGTGAAGAAGACGTCGCTCGCCGTGGCACTGATGCGCTCGAGCGGCCGAGCCTCTTCGCGATCGGAACCACTGACGAATCCGGGGCGCGCGACCGTGAAGGCGAGACCGCTTGCGCGGATCAGGCGCTCGATCTCGACGCGCACTTTCAGATAGGGATTGCGCGTGCCCGCGTTCGCGCCGGCGGCGGAGATGTACACGAAGCGCTCGACCGATCCGGCAGCGACACTCGCATCGATCAACATCTTCGTGAGCGCGAAATCGACGTCCGCGTACGTGTCGGGCACGCTCGAATCACTGCCGCCCTTCGAACGCGCGAGCGACGTGCCGAGCGTCGCGAATACATGTGTCGGACGCAGCGTTCGAAACGTGGCGTGCATCGCGGTCGCATCCCAACTCGTCGTGTCGACGCGCGCAGCGATCGCCTCGAACCGCTTGCGCCACTCGGCGAGACGTTGCGAATCGGGCCGCACGTGCGCGACGGTTTCGACATCGAGCGCGCGCAAGCGGGCGACAGTCGCGCTGCCGGTGTACCCCGTCGCACCCGCCACGAACGCGAGACGACGCGTGCTCATTTCGTGAAGCGATCGATCGTGTGTTCGAGCGCTCGCGTACACACGCGGCAGAAGTTCGTCGGATTGCGCGTGAACATGATGCAGTCGAGCTCGCTGCGATAGAGGCCCTTGGCCTCGTACATCGCGCCTTCGAAGGCGCCGACTTTGCCGTACAAAGGCTCGGATTGCAGCTGTTTCGAGCTCGTGACCTTCACTTCGCGCATCAAGGCCTCGGACGCCTCTTCGGGAGCCTTTTCGTCGATCAGTTTCTTGCGCTTCGCCTGGTACGCGATGTCCATCTCGTCGTACACCGCCTGATTCCAAACGCTCGGCAGCGCCGTCGTGGGTTCGACGAGATCGCCCCACTTCAATCGTTTGGTGTCGAGCAGCGCCGTCACGTTCGGCTCCCACGGCTCGACGCCCTTCTTGGCGAAGCCTTCGTAGGCAACTTGCGAGGTGTAGTACTCGTCAGCCAGTCCAGCGAAGCTGTGGCCGAATTCGTGCACGAAAATGTAGGGCGCGGGTTCCGTGTCGGCTGTCGCCGTCGCCCACAAGTTGAAGATCCCGCCACCGCCGTACTTGCGCTCGTTCACGAGCAAGATGAGCGCGTCGTACGGAGCTTGGGCCGCAACTTCGCGCAAGCGTACGTCCTCGAACGTGAGCACATAGCGATCGCTGTCGAATGCGTTGAACGAACATCCGAGAGGTGCGTCGCGATACACGTCCTTGCGCGGATTGCTGATGCCCGACTCGACACTCGGGACGAAGACGGCGCGCACGTTGAAGTCGCTCTTGCGCGATCGGAACGGCTCCGTGTCGAACATCACGCCGACGAGGCGCTGCGTGTCCGCGACGAACTTCGCGCGTTCTTCCGCGCGATAGCCTTCCGCGAGGATCGCGAGATCGACCTTCGTCGCCGGAGCGCCGTTCTCGAACACCGAGACGACTTCGCCGCGCGAAGTGACCCTCGAACGATCGACGAAGCGGCTGGTCGGATCGATTTCGACCGAGAACATGGCTGCGAACGCGTCGTCGTCGCCGCGCTTCGAGAGCCGCAACAGCACCGGCGTCTTCGGTTCTGGAAAGCGCTGTGATTCTTGGAACGCGCGCCACGCTATCTTCGCTTCGCCGGTCGTCTCCCACTCACCGTAGATGCTCGCGAACGGTCGCGAGTAGAGAAGCGTCGCTTGGTCCTGGGTCAAAACCTCGAACAGATACTTGCCGAGGCCCGACTCATCGACGAGTTGCGTGCGACTGCCTGGCCACTCGTTTTCGAGTCGCAATGCGGAGTAGACGATGTGCTCTTCCTTCGCGTCGCCCGTGTGCACGTAGTCGAAGCGCAGCGTGCGACCGGTGAAGTGAGCACCGAAATCGACCGCGGTGGCGATCGCATTCGCCTTCGTGTTCGAGTCGTGCGGCGTGCTGCTGCACGAGGCCGTAGTCACTGCGACGAGGAGCGCGAAGGCGAGTTTCATGCGCGGGACGCTACTGCGCTCGCGAGGTCGTCGCAACCAAGTCGACCCGGTTTGCAGAGGGCGTACCGCTCGTGAAGAATGCGTGAGCGATGAGTTCCCCCATCACCAAGTGTCCGCAGTGCGGCGCACGTCCGCGTTCCTCGGCCAAATACTGCGAGTTCTGCGGCACCCAACAGCCGCTGGCGCCGCTCGCCGACTCACCGGCCGTCGAAAGTCACGAGCAACGCTTCGAACGGCTCGAGCGCGACATTGCGTTCACGACGTCGATGCAGAAACGTCCCTCCGCTGCTGGCCCTGTAGCGAACAGCGCGTTCGCCGCCTTGTTCATGGCCGGGTTCATCGTACTCGCGGGAATGATGACGTTCGCGTTCGCACCGGCCGGACCGCTGATGCTCCTACCCCTCTTCATCCTCCTCGTCGGCGTCGTGCTGTTCTTGCGCACGCTCGGCAAAGGCGCGCAGCTCGCGACTTCCGAGCTGATCGCCCAACCGGCGATCATCGCGGGCGAGCGCACTCGGGTGGATGGCGGAAGTGACGGGCCTGGGCACACGCGCTACTTCGTCACGCTCGAAGCGCGCGACGGCAAGCGCACGGAATTCAATGCAACGGGATCACTCGTCGGTCGAGTGAAAGAAGGCGACATCGGAGTCGCCTACATCAAGGCCGACTACTTGCTCGACTTCGAGCGCGTGCGCGTCTAGTTCGATCAGCGTACGACGACTTGCTTCGTCGACGGCACGAGGAAAAAGCGCGCGATCGCGACGTCGAACTTCGAACCGTCCTCGCGCGTGAACGAGTAGCTGCCTTCCATCGTGCCCCAGCGCGTGCGCAGCGGGCAGCTCGACTCGTACTCGAACGATTCGCCGGGAGCGAGCTTCGGCGAGTTGCCGACGACGCCCGCACCGCGCACTTCTTGGCGCTGATTGTTCGCGTCGAGGATAATCCAGTGGCGCGTGCGCAGTTGGACGGGCTCGGTTCCCTCGTTCGTGAGGCGGATCTTGTAGACGAACAGGTACTGCCCGCTGTCGGGTTGCGACTCGCTTGCTGCGTAGCGGGCCGCGGCTTGGACGCGGACGCCTTGGGTGATGCTGTCGGAGTTGGGTGAGCCTGACACGTGTGCCTCGTCGTTTCGGGCCGAAAGCCTACGTAGAACAGGGCCCCGGAAGCAAATCGACTCTTTGCGACAGGGTAGAGTGAAGAGATGGAAATGCCCGACGGAAGACACATGGTGAGCGAAGGTGGCCTGGACACGCTGCGGCGCACGCAACGACTCCTCTCACAGCGTGATATCGAGAGCGAGATCGTCTCACCTCCCAAAAAGTTCTGCAGCTCCTGAGGCACCAAACTATGGCTCGCGGTCGCGAGCCAGCATGTCCAAGACGCTCACGCGGTGATGGAAGAGGACTACCTTTCCGGACTCGACGAAAGAGCCCGCCAAAGTGCAACCGCGTTCGTCGACATCACAAAAGACACGCGCCAATGTCCCGCCTGCCTGACCGAGTATCGCGCCGGCCCCACCAAATGCCCAAGCTGCGGCCTCTTCATCGGGGCGTAAAAAAAATCATTCGGACGTCACGAGCAAACGGGACGCAACTCGCACACCGGACATGACTGGTAAGCCGTACGTCACTCGTAGGCCGGAGGTCCTCGCCGGCCGGAGGTCACTCGCAAGCCGGAGGTCACTCGCAGGCCGGACGTCACTCGCCGGCCGGAGGTCACTCGCAAGCCGGAGGTCACTCGCAGGCCGGACGTCACTCGCAGGCCGGACGTCACTCGCAAGCCGGAGGTCACTCGCAACCCGGACGTCACTCGCAACCCGGACGTCACTCGCAAGCCGGACGTCACTCGCAAGCCGGACGTCACTCGCAAGCCGGACGTCACTCGCAACGAACGCGACTCGCACACCGAACGCGACTCGCCCAACGGACCCCACTCGCGAGCGGACATCAACTCACCCGCGCGCAGCCACCCGTCTCGCCCCACAGCTAAGATCACACTTGGCCGCCACGCCCCTTTTCTTCCGACAGAACCCCGTGCGCGTGAAGCGCGGTACTCCGCGGTTCACGCGTGCGGGGTCAGCGATGCGGAGCACGCTTGTGTAGTCCTTTGCTCTCAAGCTGCCCTCGCGCCGCCCTTCAGCCTCGCGTCCAGCCCGCCACACCGCACCGCCCCGCCCCCCCCTCGCAACTACACCCTCTCCTTGTACTCCAACGTCTCCGTATTGATCCTCACCCGATCCCCAATATTGATCACCATCCCCACCTTCACCGTGATCCCATTATCCAGCACCGCATCCTTCAACCCATTCAACACACCCTTGATCGAAGGCGCCGTCTCCACCACCGTCGCAATCACCGACTGCGGCGGTTCGACAGTCAACAACTTCCCATCCACCAACAAGCCCTTGTACAAATCCGCCTTCCACTGGATCACGTCCTCCACCGCAGCCGCCGGACACCGGTACTCCTCACCCGCCGGCGTGTAGAACACCTCGTCGATACCGTCCTTGTAACTATGCGCGAGATCGATGACTTCCGAGTCGAGCGACTCAAAGCGATCGTCCGCCTGCGCCGTCAACTCACTGACACGGCCCGTCAAGATGTCCTTGAACTTGAGCTGCACCTTGCTGCGCCGATCGCTCTTCCACAGGTTCCAGAAGATGACGTTGCAAATGCGGTTCTGGTACGTGACCAGAAGACCTTTTCTCAATTCCATCGCTTGCAACAGGCCCATCGTCGTCTCCGCTCGTGATTTCGGCAGGCCCAGCGGCCCGTCAGGTTTCTAGTGCTTCAGTTGGAAGGGCGACCAAGGTACAAGCGCGCGGAGTCGGAAACCAGGCTCGGGACGGGGCGCTGATGGACGAAACGACGAAAAAAGAGCCTGAAAAAGGCGCGCGGCTCGCGTGGCTGACCCTCGTCACCGCTCTCGCCCTGTACAGCCTGTGCCTCCTCCGCGCCACACCTCCCGATGTCGTACCCGCGATCCCTGCGAGCGCACTCTTCTCGGCCGAACGCGCCCTCGAACACCTCGTCCGGATCGAAGGCAGCGGCCGACCGCATCCCATCGGCTCGAGCGAGAACGCGCGTGTGCGGTCGGAGGTCATTGCAGCCTTCGCGGCCCTCGGCATCCCGGCCGAGGTCGACGAACACATCGCCGTCGGAGCCAATCGCGTGGTCGCGATCACGCGCAACATCGTCGCGCGACTGCCCAAGACGGCGTCGAGCAGCTCGCAATCGAAGAGCGTGCTCGTCTGCGCTCACCACGACTCAGTCTCCGCTGGACCGGGCACGTCCGACGACGGCGTCGGCGTCGCAGCTGCACTCGAAATCGCGCGCGCGCTGCAACTCGTCTCCGTGCGCAAGAACGACGTCGTGTTCCTGATCGACGACGGCGAGGAAGCCGGTTTGATCGGCGCACGCTCGTTCCTCGCTCGTCATCCGCTCGCGCGCGACGTCGGTGTCGTCGTGAACATGGAGGCACGCGGCACGAACGGTCGCGCGCAGATGTTCGAGACGAGCACCGGCAATCGCTCGCTCATCGCCGCACTCGCGGCTGGAGTTCCGCATCCCTCGGCGACGTCGGTCGCATACGAACTCTACAAGGCGATGCCGAACGACACGGACATGACCGTGTTCAAAGAGGCCGGTCTCGCGGGCGTGAACTTCGCCTTCATCGGCGGCGTGTCGCGCTACCACACGCCGCTCGACGACATCGCGCACTTGGACGTGCGGAGCTTGCAACACATCGGCGAGAGCGCGCTCGGTATCACGCGCGAGTTCGTCGATCGCGATCTCACGGCACTGTCGAAGGGCGACAGCGTGTACGCCGACGTCCTCGGATTCGCCCTGCTCCATTTCCCGACGACTTGGATGTGGCCGCTTGCGATCCTGGCACTTCTCGCGAGTGCCTGGTGCGCCCGCCGCGTGCGATTGGGCCTGTTTTTCAAGGCTTTCATCGCGCTCGCGATCGGATTCGTGGCGACGCTCGTGGCGGCGCTCGCGATCTCGTCCGCGATCACCACGGTGCATGCGGCCACGTTTCCGTGGAGCGCGCATCCAGCGTGGTCGCGCATCGCCGTGCTGCTCGGCTCGTTCGCGATCGGCATACTCGCAACGCGACTGGTCGCACGCCGTTTCGCCGACGCTGCTGCGACGCGCTGCGCAGCACTCGTGCTGTACGCGTTGATCGGAGCCGGAGCCTGCACAGTCGTTCCGAGCGCGAGCTACCTGTTCGTGTTCCCCGTGCTCGCTGCCGGTGTGGTGTCTGCATGCGGCGCGAGAGCGCAGCGTTGGAGCGCCTTCGCGGCCTTCGTCGTCGCGGCACTCTTCACGCTGCCCGTCTTGATCGGCGTCGAGGACGGATTCGGCTACGGCGCGCCGAGTGGCTTCGTCGTTCCCGTCGGCTGCGTGGTCGCACTGCTCGTCGTTCTCGCGTGCTCGTCGTTCGTCGACTCGAACGCGCGTGCGCTCGCAGCGAGCGCCGCTGCGGCCGCACTCGCGCTCGTCGTCGCGCTGTGCGTTCCAGCTTTCGACGAGGACTCGCCAGCGTGGTTGAACATCGTGCACGAGCACGACGCGCGCTCGGGCGAGGCGCGCTGGATCGCCGTGCCGGTCGCAGCGCCCATGCCGCGCGAACTGCTCGACGCGGCCGCGTTCGAACGACGCGAAAACGCCTTCGAAGACCGCCTGTACGCCGGAGCGCGTGCCGGTTTCGTCGCCCTGTCCGCGCCGTCTCTCGCCGCACCGCCGCGGCTCGACCTGTTGACCGAGACGAACGAAGGTTCGCACCGCATCGTGCGTGCCCGACTGTGGTCACCGCGTGGTGCGTTGCGCCTCGTCGTGCGCACGCCGAGCGACGCGAACTTGCGCTCGATCGCGCGCGCGGTGCGCGATTCCGGCGGTCGCTTCGTGGCGGACGAGAGCGAGAAACTCCTCGAGGGCTTCAGCGCGCGAGGTGTCGTGCGCTTCACCGGCATCGACGCAGCCGGCCTCGTACTCGAATTCATGATCGACGCGCGCGATCCGATCGACGTCGAGATCGTCGACGCGTCCGCCGACATGCCGGACGAATTTGAGACCCTCTCGCGCGCGCGTCCCAAGCACTACGTTCCGCGCGGCGAAGGCGACGTGAGCGTGATCCAAGAACGCGTTCGACTCTGAGGGTGCGCCGCCGCGTGCAGATCTACGAATCGTCGACATGCGCTGGCAGGCTCCCGCTGTCGTCGATTCGAATGGCTCGTGCAGCGCAGTGCTGACGCTCGCGCGGACGGATCGACGACATCGAGAGCCAGGCAGCGCATGTCGACGATTCGAATGGAGCAGCGCCTGCGCACGGATCGAGTAGCGCGCAATCGCACACTCGCTCGACACCGACCGCAGTGCGATGCCGCTCGGAAGAAAACTCGAAAACGAACGGGATTTCTCGGGGTAAACGCGCTCGGTACATGAACTCGGAGCGGCTGGGCCCGCGCGGTGAAACGGACTCGACACGCTGTCGATCCTTCGCTTTGCCGAACACTGCGCAGTCGCGATTCCCTCGCGCGCGACCTGGAGGTCTTCGATGAACACTTGGCATCCCGTGACGGCACTGAAGAACGCAGTGCGCAATTCTCCCTGGATCGTGATGGCGGTCGCGCTGCACTTGATCCTGATCGCGGTCGCGACGGTCTTCTACACGTCGCATGAGGAGAACGCGGTCGTCGACCGGCCCACCACGATCCTTCCGCCGGCGCCGCGCGCAATCGTCGAGGAACTGAAGCCGGTCGAAGTCGTGGTGCGCGAACCCATCCCCACGGAGAAGGCGACGCAACTCGTCGAGCCGAGTGAGTACGTCCGCACCGACGAGCAAGCCGCCGCTGACGCAGAGCCGCTCGGCGAAGAGACCGGTGACGTCGAAGCGCCTCCCGGTATCGAGTTCGCGAGCACCGCGATCGGTATGAATCCGAATGGACCCGGGTACCGCAGCTCGAGGCCGAGCGGCATCACTGGGACTCGGCCATACGCGAGCGGCAAGGGCTCGAAGGACGGCAAATTGCCGCCGCCCAACGATCCGACCGACGCAGCCGTACTCTCCGGTCTGCGCTGGCTCGCGCGCCACCAGAACGAGGACGGTTCATGGGGCGCGACGGCGCTGGCCGAGCGCTGCGATCTATCTCACAAGTGCGACAACACCCAGGCTCAACGCCTGAAGACCTACGACGACGGCCTGACTTCGCTCGCGCTGCTCGCTTACCTCGGCGCCGGTTTCAGCCACGACTCGAAGGCTTGGTTCAAGGACCCCGCGCGCGAGAACAAGAAAGTGGTGACCGGCGAAGTGGTGAAAAAGGGCCTGCGTTGGCTCCTCGCGCACCAAAACCCCGACGGGTCCTTCGGCGATCGACCCTTCATGTACAACCAAGCGCTCGCCGCGATGGCGCTCGCCGAAGCCTACGGTCTGACGCAGAACCGCCACTGGCGCGATCCGGCTCAGCGCGCGATCGACTACCTAGCGGGGGCTCAGCGTCCCGACCCGAACGGCAAGGGCCTGTGGGGCTGGCGCTACGCCTCCCGCCAAGAGATCGAGCACCTGCACATGGGCGATTCGCTCGACGACAATTTCAAAAAAGAACTCTACGACGCGGACACGTCCGTCACCGGTTGGGCCGTCATGGCGCTCAAGTCGGCCGAGATGGCCGGGCTGAACGTCGCGGACGATCACCTGAACGGCGCGCTCGCCTTCGCCAAGTACGTCTCGGTCTCCGACGGCATGGCCGGCTACATCGATCCGCGGGGAGCGGGTGCCAAAGTCACCGGCCCCGACGATCACTTCGAGTACCACCCGGCGGGCATGTCGGCGCTCTCGATGTGCATCCGCGCCTTCGCCGCACACGACATGGAGGATCCGTTCCTCGAACCGGCCGCGAAACGCCTCGTCGCCGACCTGCCCCGCGTATCGAAGGACAAGCTGTCGGTCGACTACTACTACTGGTACTACGGCTCGCTGGCGCTGTTCCAATTCGACGGGCCCGACTCTCCGCGCGCCCGCGGCAACCACTGGAAGGCTTGGAACAAGGCCATGATCGGCGCTCTGCTCGATCTGCAGACGAAGGGCAACGAGTGCGGCGAAGGCGGCTGGCTCACGCCCGATCGGTGGTGCCACTCCGGTGGTCCCATCTACGCCACCGCGATCAACGTGCTGACCCTCGAGGTCTACTACCGCTACCAGAACGCGTTTTCCGCCGGGCGCGAGCGCAAGTCCGTCCCGACGCCGCCTACAGAAGGCGCCCAGAAGTAGCCCGCTCATGATCCCGATTTTCGGAAAAGGCAGCAGGTTCGAGGCTCGCGCGCGAGGACCGCAAACGGTCTCGAACCCAGCATTGCCCACCCGTCAAAATCGGGTAACATCCGCCGCCCTCAGCGCTAGACCGCCAACGTCGTGCGCTGAACCTGGCCTTTTTGCTGCGACCGACCACTCCCATCTTCCGGAAGATCCTGCGTGGATCTCCACAACCGCACGGCGCGTCCTTCGCCTGAGTCTCCTCCCATGAGCGACGTCGAAACAAGGGGTTTCAATCCGGTCCAGTTCGTCCGCAACGCGATACGGAATTCGCCGTGGATCGTCATGGCAGTGGCCCTGCACATGATCCTCGCCGCGATCGCGCTCATCGCGGTCGCCGGCCACGAGGAAGAGGCAGCGCCCGATCAAGGGGTCACGGTCACGGTCACGCAATCCAAACCGCTCGAGGAAGTGGTCGTTCCGCCCGAAGTGCTCGAGCGCAAAGTCATTCCCAAAAACGAGGAGGCCGAGCTCGTCAGCTACGAGGAAGTCTTCGTCCCGACGACCGAGGCCGTCGTCGAAGACTTGCACCTCGACCGCGGCGATCCGACCGCGACGGACAATGCTCCCCCCGGCGCCACGGGTGGGACGGCGATCGGCGTCGGCGCGAGCGGTCACGCCGGATCCGGCAAACCCTCGCCCTTTTCGACGCGCCGACTGGGCGGTGGCGGCGGCAAAGGTCGCGCGGGCGGCGCGACGCAGGGCACCGACAAGGCCGTGCTCGACGGTCTGCGCTGGCTGTGCCGGCACCAACAAGAAGACGGTTCGTGGAGCCCCGCGGCCCTGATGACGGTCTGCCCGTGCGACGACCCCATGTACAACCCGAAAGAGGCTTACACCAAGCGCTTCGACGAGGGTTTGACCGGGATGGCGCTCTTGTGCTTCCTCGGCGCTGGCCTCAGCCACGAGTCCAAACAAGACATCGTCGACACGTCGATGGGCAAGCGCTACAAGTCCGGCGAAGTGGTCAAAAAGGGCCTTTCCTGGCTGACCAAAAAGCAAAACGCCGACGGCTCGTTCTGTTCCGACCGGCCCTTCATGTACTCCGAAGCGCTGGCCGGCATGGCCGTGGCCGAGGCTTACGGCTTGACGCAGAACCGCTTTTGGAAGGAGCCGGCCCAGAAGTCGATGAACTTCATCATGGGCGCCCAGCGACCGAATCCCTCGGGGACCGGCCTGTGGGGTTGGCGCTACGCCTCCCGCCAGGAAATCGAGCAGTTCAGCCGCGGCGGATCGATCGACGAGAGCACCAAGAAGGAGCTCTACGACTCGGACATCTCGGTCACCGGCTGGTGCATCATGGCGCTCAAGTCGGGCAAGCTCTCAGGCCTGGAGATCAAGGACGAGAACATGCAAGGCGGCCTGGCCTTCGCCAAGTACGTGACATCCGACAACGGCATGGTCGGCTACCTCGATCGGAAGGGTGCCGGCCAGACGGTCTCGGGTAAGAACGATCACTACGTCTACCACTCGGCGGTCATGTCGGCGCTGGGCATGTGCACGCGCATCTTCGTCGAGCACGACCCCGACGATCCCTTCTTGGATCTGGCCGCGAAGCAAGTCGTCAAGGACTTGCCGACCGTGTCGAAGGACAAGCTCTCGATCGACTACTACTACTGGTACTACGGCTCGATGGCCCTGAACCAAGTCGACGGTCCGGACGCGCCCAAGAAGACGAACAAGTACTGGGGTCCGTGGAACAAGGCCATGGTCGACGCGGTTCTCGCGACCCAAGATCACCAAGAGCGCTCGTGCACGCACGGCGGCTGGATGGTCCCCGACCGCTGGTGCTACGACGGCGGTCCGATCTACACGACCGCGATCAACGTTTTGACCCTCGAGGTCTACTACCGCTACGAGAACGCCTTCGGCGGCTCGAAGCGCAACTGACGGACACTGTTCTTCACTCCTGGTCCGTCCCCTACCTACGTCACGCTTTCGGCTCGGAGAGCCCTGCATGCACCTGCGCTGGATCGCCCTTCCTACTTTCGTCGCCATGTCGAGCGCAGCTCTGGCACAGACTCCGGCTGCGCCCGCCAGTCCTCCGGCTGCGCCCGCCAGTCCTCCGGCTGCGCCCGCCAGTCCTCCGGCTGCTGCGCCCGCCCAGGCAGACGCCCCGGCCAAGAGCGAGACTCCTTCGGCCGCCGTGCTCGGCAAGAACGACGCTGCGTTCGCCGCGGCGTTGCACCGCTCTGGCTTCACCGACCTCGCCGATCGACTGTTGAAGACGATCGAGCGCTCGGGGAAAGCGAGTCCGGAAGAAGCGATCGGCATCAAGGCCTTGCACCTGGACTTGCGCCAACAGATCGCGTTGCGCGAGAGCGATCCGACGAAGCGCAAAGACCTGCTGCGCACGATCCTGCAAGAGAAGGAAGACCTGGTCACGCAGTACAAGGGCCGCCCCGTCGCCGAAGACGTGCGCTACACGCTGCCCGACGTGTACGGCAACTTGGTCGACGCGATCACGGCCGCGATCGCGCGCGAAAAAAACCCGGATCTGATCGCGCAGTTGCAGAAGGAAGGCTCGGACATCTGCACGCGCGCCGAAGACGCGCTCAAGGCGCGCATCGTCGAGCTGGGTATGGCGGATGCCTCGCCCGAAGTCGACAACCAACTGCTCACTGCGCGCTTCAACTTGCCGCGCATGATGTACTTCCACGCGCTGCTCTACCCGAAGTCAGAGTTCCGCCGCGAGGACTTGCTCAAGCAGGCCATCAAGGGCTTCCAAGAGTTCGGGCTCGACTACTCCGACGTCCTGCAGAACTACGAAGCGCTCATCCTCGAGGGCCTCTGCCACAAGGAAATGGGTGCGGCCGCGGACGCCAAAGCGGCGTTCAAAGACGCGTACAAGTTCCCCGAGAACCTCGGACTCGAGAAGGACACGAAGGGGTACTTCCTGCTCTCGCAAGAGATGGCGGACACCGTCTCCGAAGGCGCGTTGCAGTTGATGAACATGCACGCCGGCGAGAAGGACGCGGCCGGCGTGCTCGCGATCGCCAAGGAGTTCCTCGACACCACTCCCGGTCCGTACGAGACGCGCCGCGGCCTCGCGATCCTCGCAGCCAAAGCCGAGGCTCACCTCGCGCTCAACGACGCGCGCAGCGCCGGCGAAGCGGCCGACTTGCTCGTGAAAGAAGGCGGCGGCGGTGCGTGGACGAACAAGGGCCTGGAGCTCGGCGAACGCGTGCCGAAGGGCGGCCCTCTCGACACGAAACGCACGACGGCGACGGCCCGTGCCGCACTCGACCGCGGCGACGACAAGAAGGCGCTGCAGTTGATGCGCCAACTGATCGAGAACCTGAAGGTCGACCCTGACGCCTCGAAAAACGGCCCCGACGCCTACCTCTTCGTCGGCAGCATCTACGCGCGCCGCGGTTTCGACCACGAGGCCGCATTCGCGTTCGACGAGGGCGCCGACCGCTTCCCGGGTTCCGAGCAAGCGCCCGAGCTCATCTATCAAGCCATCCAGCGTTACATCCAGATCAACAAGGACGACAAGCGTCCCTCGTACAAAAAACGCATCGACGATCGGATGAAGACGCTCGCGTCGAAGTACGCGGGCTCCGAACGCGCTCAAGGCGCCGTGTTGCTCGAGGGCGAGCAAGCTGCGGCCGAGAAGCGCTACCTCGAAGCAGCCGAGCTGTACTCGAAGGTCCAACCGTCGTCGAAGTCGAGCTACCTCGACGCGCAGTGCCGCACGGCGGAGATGTACTTCAAGCACGCGATCGACGTGCTCGGACCGGATCCGACGAAGGCCGCCGAAGTGAAGACGTACACCGGTCAAGCCGAACCGCTCTTCAAGAAGGTGATCACGGACGTCGAAGCCGCGATCAAGAAGACGCTCGCCTTCGACGAGCTCGCGCGCCTCGAGAAAATCGGTCTGCGTGCGCGCACGTTCCTCGCCCAACTCTATCTGCGCACCGATCGTGCGGGCGAAGTCTTGACGATGCTCGAGGGCAGCGACGAGCGCTACGCGAACGATGGCGAGGCGATCTCGCGCTTCTGGGCCTTCCGCATTCAAGCGTTGCAGAAGCTCGGCCGCCTCGAGGAAGCGATCGCGAAGCTCGACGAGCTCGCGCGCAAGGATCCGAAGTCGAAAGCGGTCGCGGCTGCGGCGCCCCTCGTCGCGTACTCGCTCGACGAACAAGGTCTCGCGGCCGAAAAGGCCAGCAAGAAGAACGAAGCGACGGCGCTCTACAAGAGGGCAGCGAAGTACTACGCGATGGGCGCGCGCGCGCTGCTCGCCGGCGATTCGGTGCGCGTCGAAGACGTCGACCGCGTCGCGAACCGCCTCTTCGCCTTGGGCATGACGCTCAACGAAGTGCCCGAGACGCAGAACACGTTCGTCGGCTGGGATCCGAAGAAGACGAAGGATCCCGAACTCTTCCAACTGGCGTCCGAACTGTACGAGTCGTCGCTCAAGATCAAGCCGAGCTCGAAGGCGCGCGCCAACCTGGGCAGCCTCTACGGCTTCCTCGGCAACTGGGACAAGGCCGCGAGCGCCTTCGCGGATTTGTTCGAGAACCAACCGCTGCTCGCCGGATCGCCGAAGAAAATCAACGTCACTACCGCGAACAACAATCCGCACTTGCTCGTCGCGCTGTTCGAACAGGCCGTGGCCGAGAACCACCTGGCTGTCGAGAAGAACGAACTCGAGCGCTTCCCCAACGCGCAAGCCAGCTTCGACGCGCTGATCAAGGTCTACACGGCGAACGGTTGGAATTGGTGGCACGCGCAGTACTACGCGATCAAGAATCGCTCGGACTCGGGCAAGTACGTGGCTGCCAAGACGGACTTGAACGATCTCGAGCGCAAGTCGGACAACTTGGGCGTCGCGCACGGCCTCGGGCCGGCCTTCGAGCGCTTGAAGGAAGAGCTGAAGAACAAGTGACGCGCGACGCGCTCCGGGTCACGCCCGGCAGCGCGCCTCGAGCCGAACGAATCGACAGACCCAGATGAACACGCTGACGATGAACAAGCAGATGATGCAGTCGAAGACGATGCATTCGAAAACACAGATCAGTTCGAAGACACAGGGCTTCTCGAAGACTCAGGGCTTCTCGAAGACTCAGAGCTTCTCGAAGACTCAGAGCTTCTCGAAGGCACAGAGCTTTTCGAAGGCACAGAGCTTTTCGAAGACACAGGGCTTTTCGAAGACACAGGGCTTTTCGAAGACACAGGGCAGACAGAAGAGTGGAGAAACCCGCATGATTTCGGTCGGAAACGCCATGATTTCGCTCCGGAGCCACTGGTCGCGCCGCGCGGCAGTGGCCGCCTTCGCGCTCACGTTGGTCGCCAGCGCGCACGCGCAAGACAACAAGGACTCCGTCTCGCTGAAAGCGGGCACGACCGAGTCGGGCAAGATCAAGAGCGAGGATTACGCTGGCGTCGTCATCGACGTGAAGGGCGACAAGACGATCGCTTGGAACGACATCGCCGTCGACGGCATCTCCTACGCGAACGCGGTCTCGTATCAGTCGGCGCGCGATCAGTTCGTCGCTGGCAAGTTCGACGACGCGCTCAAGGCCTTCGACGAGCTCAAGGCCGAGAAGAACGTGCGCCCGGTGTTCAAGCAGCACGCGCTCTACTACTCGGCGTACATCAACCAGCGCCAAGGCAAGCTCGACGAAGCTCTGGCCGGCTACAAGGATCTGCTCACCGCGTTCCCGAAGTCGCGCTATCTGAACGAGACGGCCGAGAACTACGCCAACCTCTTCCTCGCGAAGAAGGATGCGGCGAGCGGCGCCAAGTTGCTCGACACGCTCTCTGGTGACGCGCTCACGGCTGGCGTCGACGGCTCGTTCAGCGCGGCAGTCAACGTGCAAAAGGGCCGCCTGCTCGAGGATCAAGGCAAGTTCGCCGAGGCCCAAGCCGCCTTCACGGTCGCCGAAAAGGCACCCGGCGTCGTGCCTTCGGTCGTGAGCCTCGCAATCCTGGGCCAGGGCCGGTGCGCGGTCGCGCTCGGCGACAAGGTCAAGGCCGAAGGCCTGTTCCGCAAGATCGTGAACAGCGAGGGCTCCGGCCCGATCCTGGCTGGCGGTTGGAACGGCATCGGGGATCTCTTGCTCGAAGAAGGCAAAGGCTCGGGCGCGAACAAGAAGCCCGACACGGACAAGATCACCGACGCCATGTACTGTTACATGCGCGGCGTGGTCCAGTACATCCCTCTGCCCGGCGAGTCTTCCGCCGAGTACGAACGTGCCCTGGCCTCCTCTGCCCAGTGCTTCGAATACCTCTCCCAACTCGATACCCGCGCGGAATCGAAGGCAGCGAACAAGGCGCGGGCGCAAGCTCGCCGTGACCAACTCGCACGCGAGTACCCGAACTCCCCCTACAACTCGAAAAAGTGATCGGAAGTCCCGAGAAGCTCCCGATCCTCTCCCTACCCAGCAATGAAAGCCCCCTCCCCCGTCATGAGCACTTTGGTCCAGAGAAAGTACATCCTCACTGCGCTCGCCTTCGTCGTCTTCGCGAGCATCGGTTTCGCGAGCGAACTCGCGCCTGGTGAAGCCCCGAACAAGTCGCTGATCGAGTTGTTCCAGACGACCGGTCCCGTCGGCTACATGATGGTGGTCACCTCGATGGCCGGCACGGCCTTCGTCATCGAGCACATCGTCAACGTGCGCCGCGAAAAACTGGCGCCGACGCCGCTCGCTCAGGACTTGCAGGCCCTGATCGAAGAAGAGCAGTACGACGAAGCGATCGAGCTGTGCGACCAAGAAGGCGGCTACCTGTCGAACCTCGTCGGCGCCGCGCTGCGCCTGCGTCACGCCGGCTACAACGAGATGATCAACAGCCTCGAGGCCGCGGCCAGCGAAGAGCAGTTCAAGATGCAGACGAAGATCAGCTACCTCTCGCTGATCGGAAACATCGGACCGTTGCTCGGTCTGCTCGGCACCGTGACGGGCATGATCGCGGCGTTCCAGAAGATCGAGAAGCTCAAGGCGCCCACGCCGAAGGACTTGGCCGGTGGTGTGTACGAGTCACTCGTGAACACGACGATGGGCCTCTTCATCGGCATCACGTTCCTGACCGCGTACTTCCTCTACAAGAACAAGGTCACGAAGATGTGCCTGTCGATCAACCTGCAGGCGGTCGACCTCTTGAAGAGCATGGTGACCAAGGAATTCGGTCACAAGGCCAAGTAGGACCTCCCCGGTCGAACTCTCCCCAGGGCGCAACCCTCAAGAAACGAACTCGATCACAATGGGCAAGCACAGCAAACTCCCGCCGCTCAAAGAGGACGTCTCCCCGAACGTGGTGCCGATGATCGACATCATGTTCTTGTTGCTGCTCTTCTTCATGCTCGGCGCGGACATGTCCCAGCGCGAGTCCGTCGAGGTGCAACTGCCCAAGGCCGACATGGTCAAGGAGGACAAGGAGGAAAAGATTCAGGATCCGGAGACAACCATCAATGTCCACCCCGACCCGGCGGTCAGCGAGGCTGTGTTCCTCGATCCGCGCGCGAGCCGCGATCAAACGTTGTGGGTCATCTCGCTGCGCGGGAATCCCTACACGGTCGAGCAGTTGAAGACACAGCTCAAGATCGAGGCCGACGAGTTCCTCGAGGACCAAGTCGATCCGCAAGCCGGAAGGAAGCTGTCCCGCAAAAAGGTGCTGATCCGCGCCGAGCGCACAGCTCCGTTCGGCCTGGTTCAAAAGGTGATCGAGACGGCCGGCGCAGTCGGCATGTACAAGGTCGAGGTCGCGGGCTCCAAGCCCACGCCCGTTTCGAGTCCGTGACCTCGAAGAGCGCTCCCTGATTCAAAGCAGGACACGTGGCCGAGGCGAGCCGCGACCTGAAGCAAGACCACAGCAAACCGAAAGCACGAAGGACGAAACAACATGGCCGGTGGCGGCGAATCTGAAGACAACCCAGTCAACATCAACGTCGTGCCGATGGTGGACGTGATTTTCTGTCTGTGCGTGTTCTTCATGTGCTCCTTCAAGTTCAAGCAGCTCGAGGGCCGGTTCCAATCGTGGTTGCCGAGGGATCTCGGCAACAACGTGGCACCGACCGAGGACCCCAAAGAGATGCGGGTCGCGATCTACTGGGACGATGAAAAGGCCGAGGTCGTGCGTCAGTACGGCCAGCGCTACATCAAGAGCACGGATGAACTCGAGGCCCTGATCCGCGGGTCGAACGACGACTTCAAGAAGACCGGCAAGATGGACGTGCCGGTCATCATCGACGGTGACTCGCGCATTCCGTGGGAAGAGGTCATGACCATCGTCAACATCGCGAAACGCCTCAGCATCGAGAAAATCCAGTTCGCCCTCGGTGCCGGCGCACCGACAACGCGCTGAACGCTTGCAAGTCCGGTGGAGCACGGTGCGACCGTGCTCCGCTTGCTTCCGGTCGTCGAGTGAGATTCAGCGCAGAAGTGGATCCGTGAGCCCCAGCTCCAAAAATTCCTTCTCGGAGGATCCTGATGACCGATCGCAGCACGGATGAACGAGGCAGCACGAAAGCGGAAGTCGAGAACACGTCGATGAGCGGGCGCGAGGAGCGCAGCGACGACCTCGCGCAAGCTGGATTACCGCGCGCTGCGCAACGTCGACGTTGGCGTTGGCGTCGGTGCAGTGCGGAGCCCGTCGAATTCCTTCCCCGTCAGACAGGCTCGTACTTCGTCCTGCGCACCCTCACTCTGTGCCTGATCAGCGTGATCGTCTGCGTCCAAGCCGCGCTGACACTCAACGGGCGTTCCGACCAAGGCGAAGGCCGCCTTGCGTTGTGGTTGTCGCGCAGCCTGGGTGGGAACGGCTCTCCCCATTCCAGGCCGCGCGAACTCACGGTGAAACTCCAATGGGACGCAGCCGGTGGAAAAACAGTTCGTCAGTACGAAGAGGCGGCGATGGACGACGACGCACTCTTCTCGCGACTCACTGCAACGCAAGCCCATGAGCGGCGCATCGGCCGCAGCCCCGGCCCGCTCGTCGTCGACGCAGATCCACGCGTGCCCTGGACCGCAGCTCTGGCCGTCGCGAACCTCGGTCGCAAACTCGCCGTCGAGGAGGTTCAGTTCGTGAACACGAGGTCGTCCCGATGAGCACCACCCCTCGTCGACGCATCGCCGCGGGTGACGTCGGCGGACCGCTGCAGCGCTCAGGCGAATTCCAGCGCATCGTGTGGCTCTTCGGACTCGTCATCGTCGTCGGCGGAGCCTTTTTCTGGTTCCAGTACTCGACGCTGCAGAAAGCCGAAGCGACCGAGGCCCAGAAAGCTCGCGCCGCAGCGCGGGCCATCGTGCCGAAGGAAAAGCTCACGCCGGAGCAGATCGAAGCGCGTCGGAGTTCGCTGCTGGCCAAGTTCGAAGGTGCGCTCTCCGACGTCGAGAACGGCCAGCCGCTCAACTACAACGAGACGCCCGGCTACCGCAAACTGCTCGAAGTCCTGATCCGCTTCACGCCCGAGGAAGTGACCAAGCGCACGCAGCTCGACTTCGACTGGCAGGCGGCGATGGACGACCCCGACGGCTGGCGCGGCGAGTTCGTGCGTGCGCGCGGGATCCTCAGCTACATGTGGGCGATCAAGCTGAAAGCGCCCGTCCTCGGCCGCGGAGACGTCTACCGCGCCTTCTTGGACGACGGGGAAACGCAGTTCGTGATCGACCTGACCGAACGCCCGCCGGACCTCCAAGCGGACAGCCGCGACGTCCTCGACGTGGAGGGCGTCTTCTACCGCACGGTCCGCTACGAAGACCGCGACGGGACCCTGCGCACGCTGCCCCTGCTCGTGGTGCGCAACATCTCGCGGGTGCCGGCAGTCGTCGACACGGGCTGGCGCGCTTGGCTCAACGAGTACAGCCTGTACGTGATCATCGGGATGGCCGTTTTCGTGACCAGCGCCGCGTTGCTATTGTCTTCCTTTCGACGGCAACGTCGGCCGCCTGGGAGCGGAACCGCCGCAGGTGGTTCGTTCCAAGACATGTTCGATCAGAAACTGCGTGAGTCGGGCCAGGTACCTCCCCGACGCGAGTAGTCCCCCCCCTACCGGAACCTCTAGATGGCCACTGACAACAGCGACAAAACCTCCCCGGATTCGAATTCGGGCAAGAAATCCGCGGACGGCATGAGCATGAAGGAGCGCCTGCTCGCGGCGCGCAAAGCCGATGCCGAGGGCGCTGCGCCTGCCGGTGCTCCGCCGGTTCCGGCGGCGCGTCCAGTCGCTCGTCCGGCGAGCGCGACGCCGACACCGGCTGCGAGACCGGCGGCGACTCCCGCCCCGTCCGCGCGGCCGGCGGCGAAGTCCATGGCTCCTGCGTCCGTGTCCCCTGCGTCAGAGGCGCCGACTAGAAAGCCGGTCAAGCTCGCCGGTGCACGCGAGGAGGAGCGCGCTTTGAAGAGTGGCGCGAAGAAGCAAGTCAGCGAAGACGTGCGCCGCGAAATCGAGATGCTGCGCAAGAACCAGGACAAGTGGATCACGTACGGCTGGATCGTGGCCGGCGCATTGCTCCTCATCGCCGGCGTGACGTACTACATCACCTCGAGTCACAAGAAAGCGATCGACGACGCCGAGAAGGCTCGCCAGGATCGCGTCGCGCGCTGGATCTCGGACATCAAGGGGATCGACGCGGCCAAGCCGGCCGACTGGGCCAAGTTCGAGGCGATGCTGGCCGATCCGGCGAACACCGAGCCCCGCAACTCGAACACAGGTGGCGCGCGTGAACTCACCGCGCGTTTGGGCAGCACGATCCAGCAGAACAAGGAACGCATTCAAGAGCAGGTCGAACTGCTCAAGGGTATCGTCGAAATCGAGCAGATCGCGACTGAGGCCGGCTCCAAGTCCGCGGAGGACCTGTCCAAGGCGCGGCGCCGCCTGACGCTCTACCAAGGTCAAACCGAGACGCTCGGCGTCGAAAACGGGCAGCGCGTGACCAAGGCCGGCACGCTGATCGATCGCGCGTTCGTGGCCAAGTTGCACGAGGAGGCCAAGGCTGCCGGAGCGAAGGGCCCGGCAGAAGCCAAGGCTGCGCTCGCCGTCTACACGAAGGCCGAGGACGAGATCATCAAGCTCCTGAACGATGCGACCAAGAAGCGTCTCGAGGAAGTGAAGGAGTACTACATCGGTCACTACCGCGAGATGATCACCGAGGCCGACTTGCTCTCGGCCATCGTTTTCACGCCGGATGCGATCGAGAAGGTCGCGTGGCTCGATCTGCTCTCGGGCGAGCAAAAAGACAAGTGGCAGCGCCCCGGTTTCACTGGTTGGGAACTCAAGGACGGTGTCATCAAGGGCAACACGGAACTCGCCAGTCGCTCGACCGCGATCATGTCGATCGGCGATGCCGAGCAGTGGCGTGAGTACGTGCTCGAGCTCGAATTCGCCGTGCTGAAGGGCGACGCCCAAGTGCACTACCGCCTGGGTGCGTCGGTCAACAACGCCAGCATCAACATCCCGCTCGCGACGACGGGAAATTCGGCGTTCAAGCCGGGGCAAGCCGTGACGATGACGACTTCGATCGTCGGGAGCACGCTCAAGTACTCCTTCACCGATCCGGATCACTCGCCGAGCGAAGAGATTCTCTCGTGGTCGACGAATCGCAAGGGAGGCATCGGGTTGTCGGTGCCGCCGGGCTGCGACATCAAGGTCACGAAGATGCGAGTTCGGCCGTTGCGCTGACACGCTTCAGGCCAAGTGCTGATCCAAGAGGCCTCTTCGCCCGCGCGAGGAGGCCTCTCGCGTTCCGCGCCCCCCCCGGCGCGAGCACGACATCGGCGGCACCGCACGATCCTGTCCCTGGGCGCGGAAAGGGCGCCCAGTGCCGACCGCGATGAAATTTGCAGTGGGCCCCCCCCGGCCCTCGAGCCACGCTGTGCGCCGCGGGTCCGAAGGCGACCAGGGCGCGGCCGATAGGGGCTCCGAAACGGCCATTTGGGGCCTTCGAAGCTTGCATCCAGAGGGGGCTTTCCAATAGAACGTTCGCGCCAATTTCTGCCTTCATGCAGCTCCTAGGAGACCGATGATTCCCCCCATTTTTGCTTCGGCGCTCGCCGCCATTTCGCCCTTCACAAGCCCCGAGGGCGGCGCTCACAAGAGCGAAATCGACCTCAAGCTCCCCGACCTCGCGTCGGTCAAGTTCCTGGGCGGCGTGGACGGCCACAGCCTGCTCATGTACGGCCTCGGGATCTGCGTCCTCGGCATCGTGTTCGGGCTCGTGATCTACAGCCAGCTGAAGAACATGGCCGTGCACCGCGCGATGCTCGAGATCTCCGAGCTGATCTACGCGACCTGCAAGACGTACCTCATCACACAGATCAAGTTCATCCTCGTCCTGCAGCTCTTCATCGGCGCGGTGATGGTGGTCTACTTTGGCTTCCTGGCGAAGCACCAGAATCCCGAGACAGGCGTGATGGAGAACGGGCTTTCGGCGGCGCGTGTCGCCGTCATCATCCTGTTCAGCCTCATCGGTATCGCCGGTTCGGTCGTCGTGGCTTGGTTCGGCATCCGCGTGAACACGTTCGCGAACTCGCGCACGGCATTCGCGGCGTTGCGCGGCAAACCGTTCCCCTGCTATCAGATTCCGCTCAAGGCCGGCATGTCGATCGGCATGCTGCTCATCTCGATCGAGCTGCTCTTGATGCTGCTCGTGCTGCTGTTCATCCCGGCCGACATGGCCTACCCGTGCTTCATCGGCTTCGCCATCGGCGAGTCGTTGGGCGCGAGTGCCTTGCGTATCGCGGGCGGCATCTTCACCAAGATCGCGGACATCGGCTCCGACTTGATGAAGATCGTCTTCAACATCAAGGAAGACGACGCGCGTAACCCGGGCGTCATCGCCGACTGCGTCGGTGACAACGCGGGCGACTCGGTCGGTCCGACGGCGGACGGTTTCGAGACTTACGGGGTCACGGGCGTCGCGCTCATCTCGTTCATCCTGTTGGCGATCACGCCCAGCCTCTACTTGCCGACCGGTGTGACGCTGGAAACAGCGACGGCCGCTCAGAACGCGGCGGCGACGGCTGCTTCACAGGGCATTCAAGCGAACCTGATCGTGTGGCTCTTCGCCATGCGCATCATGATGGTCATCGCGTCGGGCGTCTCGTACCTCATCAACGAAGCTATCGCGAAGGCCAAGTACGAGAAGGCCGATCACATGGACTTCGAAGCGCCCCTCACCTTCTTGGTGTGGCTGACTTCGATCGTCTCGGTCGGCATCACGTACGCCGTGTCGTACTTGCTCATCCCCGATCTCGCGGGCGACACGACTCTGTGGTGGAAGCTTTCGACGATCATCTCGTGCGGCACGCTCGCTGGCGCGATCATCCCGGAAGTCATCAAGGTGTTCACGTCGACCAAGTCGGGCCACGTGCGCGAATGTGTCGAGGCTTCGAAGGAGGGCGGTGCGTCGCTCAACGTGCTCGCCGGTCTGACGGCTGGCAACTTCAGCGCTTACTGGATGGGCCTCGTCATCGCGACCTTGATGGGCGCTGCCTATTGGGTATCGATGGGCTTCCCGGCCGACTTGATGCTCGCTCCGGCGGTCTTCTCGTTCGGTCTCGTCGCGTTCGGCTTCCTCGGCATGGGTCCGGTGACGATCGCAGTCGATTCGTACGGTCCGGTGACGGACAACGCGCAGTCGGTGTACGAGCTTTCGCTCATCGAGGAAGTGCCGAACGTCAAGGCCGAGGTGAAGAAGGACTTCGGCTTCGATCTCGACTTCACGAAGGCGAAGCACTCGCTCGAAGAGAACGACGGCGCTGGCAACACGTTCAAGGCTACGGCCAAACCCGTGTTGATCGGAACTGCAGTCGTGGGTGCGACGACCATGATTTTCGCAACGATCATGGCGTTGACCGAGGGTTTGAAGACGAACCTCGACAAGATGTCGCTGCTTCACCCGCCGTTCTTGCTCGGCATGATCATGGGTGGCGCGGTCATCTACTGGTTCACTGGTGCGACGACGCAAGCTGTCGCAACGGGTGCCTACCGAGCGGTCGAGTTCATCAAGAAGAACATCAAGCTGTCGGGTAGCAACAAGGCTTCGACGGAGGACTCGAAGAAGGTCGTCGAGATCTGCACGAAGTATGCGCAAAAGGGGATGATCAACATCTTCTTGACGGTGTTCTTCTCGACGCTCGCGTTCGCGTTCGTCGAACCGTTCTTCTTCATCGGTTACTTGATCGCGATCGCGCTGTTCGGCTTGTTCCAAGCCATCTTTATGGCGAATGCTGGTGGTGCTTGGGACAACGCGAAGAAGGTTGTCGAAGTCGAGCTGAAGGCCAAGGGAACGCCGCTGCATGCGGCGGTGGTCGTGGGTGACACGGTCGGTGATCCGTTCAAGGACACGAGCTCGGTCGCGATGAACCCGGTCATCAAGTTTACGACGTTGTTCGGGCTGTTGGCGGTCGAACTTGCGGTGTCGTTGAATGCGGACGGAAATCAGAATTTGGTGCACGTACTGGCTGTGGCCTTCTTCTTGATCTCCGTCGTGTTCGTCTGGCGCTCGTTCTACGCGATGCGCATCAAGAGCAACTGACCAGCAGCTTAGTTCGGTCGATCGGACTGAAGCACAGGGCGGTTCGCGTTCGCGCGAGCCGCCCTGTGGTATTTGAGCGGACTCGCCGGGAGATTGAAGACGGACGGCGGATTGTACCGCAAGGGTTCCTTCGATTTGGCAGCTCGAGCACACTTGGTCGCAGCTCAGCACACTTGGTCGCAGCTCAGCACACTTGGTCGCAGTTCAGCACACTTGGTCGCAGCTCAGCACACTTGGTCGCAGCTCAGCACACTTGGCCGCCACGCCCC
>ENA-ORBV01003501-ORBV01003501.1-microbial-mat-metagenome-genome-assembly--contig:-NODE-3501-length-31337-cov-5.509917_pt1 | contig 31337 bp, 20 predicted proteins | sample MGYA00237777_ERZ505514 | MGnify/ENA primary metagenome ERZ505514 (study PRJEB26160, sample SAMN06269048) | microbial mat metagenome | isolation source: Oligotrophic lake microbial mat | place... | reverse complement strand
GTCGTCGACACGATCGCGGACGGCAACGACTGGGTCGTCGTCAACGACCAGAAACGGCACGTCTTCAGCTATCTCGAGGACTTCCTCTTTCCGCCGGAGCGCGCAAAGTCACCGGTGAAGGCCCTCTCGGGCGGTGAGCGCAATCGGCTGCTGCTCGCGCGCCTGTTCACGAAGCCGGCCAACGTCCTCGTGCTCGACGAACCAACCAACGACCTCGACATGGAAACGCTCGAACTGCTGGAAGCGCAACTGGTCGACTTCCCCGGTACGGTCCTGCTTGTGAGCCACGACCGCGAATTTCTCAACCGCGTGGTGACGTCCACGATTGCGTTCGAGGGCAACGGGGTCGTGCGCGAATACGTGGGGGGATATGACGATTGGCTTCGCCAATCCCGCGATCGAAGTCCCGGAGTCCCGGGATTCGCGAAGTCCCCAGCTCCCGAGGTTCCGGAGTCCTCGAGGTCCGGAGGGACAGCCAAGAAAAAGCTCTCCTTCAAGGATCAGAAAGAACTCGACGGGCTGCCGGCGAAGATCGAAGCGAACGAAGCGAAGCAGCACGAACTGAACACCACGATCGACGCGCCTGAGTTTTATCGATCAGGCAAGACCGTCATCGCCAACACACTCGCCGCCCTTGAGAAGGCCAAGGCCGACCTCGACACTCTCCTCCATCGCTGGACGGAACTGGAAGAGCGCTCACAATAGCGCGGACTGCAGAGCCGAAGCTGCGCGGACTGGTCGTGACGTCCGCGATCAACGCGTCACCCCGCAAAACAAAACGACACACCCTCTGGCACCGCGACCTGCGCGGCGCGCGCGGGGCCGATCACGCTCAGGGCAGTCGCCCACGCGTCGGCGGTGGCGCCGTCGGGCGCGCGCACATGAATTGTTCGATGCGTCGTCAGGCCGAGTCCGGTTTGTGGATCGACCACGTGTGAATACCGAACACCATTGATCTCAACAAACTGCGCGGTGGCGCCCGACGTCGCCAGTGCCTCGTTGCGAAGCCGCACCGTGCCTGCTCTTCGGAGCAGACGGGCTTCAGCCCGTCTGGCGTCCGCCGTGCTAAAGCCCGGCGGCTCCAAAGACGCGCACTCCGCACCCAACTGAACCCGCCACCCCTCTGAACCGCGCGGGGGATCGCCGGCCACGATGTCGCCGCCGGCTTCGATCATGGCGGCAGTGACCCCGTGCTCGCGCAGGGTGTGGAGTGCGCGCTGGAGGATGTAGCCCTTCGCGATACCGCCCAGATCGAGGCGCATGCCTGGACCTGGGAGCCGCACGGTTCGGCGCGTTGCGTCGAGTTCCACTCGCGCCCAGCCGACCAATCGACGTGCGGCCGCGATCTCGACATCAGACGGCAGGCGCCCGGACGCGCGCGACTCACGCCACAGCGCGACCAATGGCGCGATCGTCGGGTCGAACGCGCCGTCACTCGTACGCGCGACGTCCAGCGCACGGGTCAGCACGGCCAGCACATCGGGATGGACACGAAGCGCGTTCGGCGCGGCGCGTTCGATCGCCCGCAGGTCACTGGTGTCGCGATAGTCGCTGAGCCGCTGGTCGAGGTCGGCAATCACCGCGAAGGCGGCGGTCCCGGCCCGGCGCGCGGTGGCCTCATCGGGCGCGTACATCACCATCCGCACTTCCATCCCCATATACACCTGGCGATAGACGTAGGATGTTGGCGATGCCGGGAACGACACACACGCAGACAACAACACAGACAAGGACACGCCCAGCAGCGCTGTGGTCCATCGTTCTGGTGGTGTGTGCGGCGTCACTCGTGTTTGCCCAGTCACAGCCGACAACCTATCGCGAAACGATCCCCGACACACTCGTGAGTTTCGAGATGGTGCTCGTGCCTGGCGCGGGGAATGTACCGCCGTTGTACTGGGGCAAGACGGAGGTGACGTGGGACATGTACGACGTGTACGCGCTCAGCCTGGATGCGGCAGCACCAGTGCCGCCGGGCGTGGACGCCATCGCCCGCCCATCGGCCCCCTACGGCGCGCCCGACTATGGATGGGGTCATGCCGGATACGCAGCGATCAGCGTGACACGCCATGCCGCCGTCTCCTTTACGAAATGGCTTTCCCTCAGGACGGGCCGGCAGTATCGTCTCCCCACCGAGGCTCAATGGCAGCATGCGGCCGACCTTGCGTGGGACAACACGTCGGGAAAGACGCGCACGGCGGGCGCAACGGCCAACGAACTCGCGTGGCACGCGGGCAACGCGGGCATGATGGCGCATCCGGTCGCCACGCGGGCGCCGGACGCATTGGGATTGTTCGACCTCTTTGGCAATGCCGGGGAATGGGTGACGACGACGGGTGACGCGCTGGTGATTCGCGGCGGGACGTTCCGCAGCGGGCCCGACACGATTGGGCCGGCCGCGCGCGCCGTGCAGGATGAGACGTGGAATGAACGCGACCCGCAACTGCCCAAGAGTCAGTGGTGGTTGTCGGATGGACCGTTTGTCGGACTTCGAGTGGTCCAGGAGTCCAAGGTTCGAACTAGGGCACACGGAGGAGATTTTCGATGACGCAGATCAACCGTCGCACATTCATCCAGACCACCGCAGCGGCCACCGCCGGACTGGTCGCGTTCCCCGGAAGTATTCCGCTGATCGGCCTGCGGCAGGGATCGGACGTCATTCGTGTCGGCCTGATTGGCTGCGGCGGTCGCGGCACGGGGGCGGCGGCGGACTGCCTCCGCGGCGCCGAGGGCGTGGAACTGGTGGCCATGGGCGACCTCGCGCCCGACCGCCTGGCGAGCAGCCGTGAGGAACTCACAAAACTCACGTCGGCCAATCCTGCCCTCGCCGCCAAGTACAAGGTCACCCAGGACAAGTGCTTCACCGGGTTTGACGCCTACAAGAAGGTCCTCGCGACCGACGTCCATCTGGTGATTCTCGCCACACCGCCCCACTTCCGTCCGACCCATCTGGCGGCGGCGGCTGAAGCGGGCAAACACATCTTTGCGGAGAAGCCGGTGGCCGTGGACCCGGCGGGGGTGCGCTCGGTACTCGCAACCTACGAACTCGCGCTCAAAAAAGGTCTCGCCGTGGGCGTCGGAACCCAGCGTCGCCACCAGGCGGATTATCAGGAGACGATCGCGCGCATCAAAGACGGGGCGATCGGCGACGTCTTGTCGGGACAGGTGTTCTGGAACCAGGGCGGCCTGTGGAATCGCGACCGACAGGAGTCCTGGACCGACGCCGAATGGCAGCTCCGCAACTGGCTCTACTTCACCTGGCTCTCCGGCGATCACATCGTCGAACAACACGTGCACAACATTGACGTCGCGAACTGGGTGCTGGGCGCAACGCCGATCAAGGCCACGGGTATGGGAGGACGACAGTTCCGGACCGACCCGAAGTACGGTCACATCTTCGATCACTTCGCCGTGGACTTCGAATATCCCAACGGTGTGCGCGTGATGAGCATGTGTCGGCAGATTCCGGGAACCGCCAATCGAGTCGGCGAAAATTTCATTGGCACGAAGGGGCAGTCCAACGCGTCGAGCCGCATCAGCGGCCCCAACCCGTGGACCTTCACCCGGCCGGAAGGCTCGCCACGCATCAACGGGTTCCAGCAGGAACACACGGATTTGATCGCGAGCATCCGCTCGGGCAAACCGTACAACGAACTCAAGGGCATCGCCCAGAGCACGCTGTCCGCGATCATGGGCCGCGAGTCGGCCTACACGGGTCAGGAAATCACCTGGGAGCAGGCACTCAACGCCCAGCAGGACCTCACGCCGCCCGTCGGTCACGCCGCGTACGGCCCGATGGACGTGCCGCCGGTGCCGATGCCCGGCAAAACCACACTCGACCGCGTCTGGAACGGGTAACCGATCAATGGACAGACGACAGTGGCTCAAGACAACGGCGATGGCGGGAGCGGGGGTGGCGCTTGCTGGGCGCGAGGCGTTTGCGTGGCAGGCGAAGCCCGTACGCACATTCAAGCTGCACTATGCGCCGCACTTTGGAATGTTCCGCGAACACAGCGGCACCGACCTGGTCGCGCAGCTCGAATTCATGGCCGCCGAAGGATTCACCGCCCTGGAAGACAACGGCATGCGTGGCCGCACGGTCGCCGACCAGGACCGTATTGGTGAGGCCCTGCGCCGACTCAAGATGCGGATGGGCGTGTTTGTGGCCCACACCATCAACTGGAATGAACCCACGCTCACGAGCATGACCGACGCGCCGCGCGACGCCTTCCTGAAGGAAGTCCAGCAATCAGTCGAGGTCGCCAAACGGGTCGGCGCCACATGGATGACCGTCGTCGCTGGCCACGTGGACCGGCGCCCCCACATCGACTACCAGACGGCGCGGGTCGTCGACACCCTCAAGCGGGCCGCGGCCATTCTCGAGCCGCACGGCCTGGTGATGGTCCTGGAGCCGCTCAATACCCTCCGGAACCACCCCGGCATGTTCCTCACCTCCACCCCCCAGGCCTACCTGGTTTGCAAAGCCGTGGCGAGCCCGGCCTGCAAGATCCTCTACGACATCTACCACCAGCAGATCACCGAGGGGAACCTGATCCCCAACATTGATACCGCCTGGGACGAGATCGCCTACCTCCAAGTCGGGGACAATCCGGGCAGAAATGAGCCCGGAACCGGGGAGATCAACTACCGGAACGTCTTCGGCCACATCCACCGGAAGGGTTTTACCGGCATCGTGGGCATGGAACACGGCAACTCGGCCCGGGGCAAAGACGGCGAACGGACCGTAATTGACGCGTACATTCAAGCGGATGCATTTCAACCCTGAACCTTGAACCCCGTTACCACACCCTCTTGACAGCCGCGCTGCGAACGCGTCTACTTCTTCCGACAGACTTAGTTCACTGACTTTAGGAAGTCAGATCCAGGAGGAAGAGTGATGCAATTTCGGCGTCTCTGCGCGCTGGCGCTGGTCGCGTGCTGTGCCCTGACGGGACAGGCGTTCGCACAGTCACAGGCAATCAACGGCACCATCGAAGGTACGGTCAAGGACGCATCTGGCGCGGTATTGCCAGGTGTCACCGTCACTGTGCTCAACACCGACACGGGCACGCAGCGCGTGGTCGTGACCAACGAGTCCGGCCTGTTCCGCGCGCCGCTCCTGCAACTGGGCCGTTTCACGGTCACCGCTGAGCTCTCCGGATTCTCCAAATATGAGCAGACGGGTATCGGCCTGGTGGCCGGACAGTCGGTCGTGCTGAACATCGCGCTCAAGGTGGGCGGCATGACCGAGACGGTCACCGTCAGTGCCGACGCGGCCGTGGTGGACCTGGGCAAAACCGACGTCGGACGCAACATTACGTCGCGCGAAATCCAGAACCTGCCGAACGTCTCGCGCAACCCGTACAACTTCGCGCTCCTCCAGCCCGGTGTCACCGGCACGGAGAACAGCGAGTTCGGTGTGCCGCGATTCAGCGTCAACGGTCAGGCCCTGCGCGTGAACTATCAGGTGGACGGCAACACCAACACCCAGCGCGACCGCGCGGGTCTGCGCATGATGCCGATGTCGGAAGTCATGGTGCGTGAAGTGCAGGTCGTGACGTCGGGTTTTGCGCCCGAGTTCGGCAACACCACGGGCCTGGTCTATAACGCGGTCACGCCCTCTGGCACCAACACCTTCCGCGGCGACGTGGGCTACCGGTGGCGCGAAAAGTCCTGGTCGGCGTTTCCGTTTTTCTTCCAGGGTCCCCGCACCGACGCGACACGCCCCGACAACTCGCTCAACATCGTCACCGCCACCGTCGGCGGCCCGATCGTCAAGAACTCGCTCCACTTCTACACCGGCTACGAGCGCACCTATCGTGAGATGCCGCGCATCATCAACATCGATCCGACGATCGCGACGCAGGTCGGTGTGGCCCAGCAGCCGGGCGCCGTGGCCGCGTATCAGGAAGTGCAGTTTCTCATCGGCAAGGTCGACTGGCAGGCCACGGCGAGCCAACGTCTGACCGCGCGGACCAATCTGTTCCGCAATGACAACCCACTCAACCAGGCGGCCGGCGGCAACACGGCGCTGGAGCGCGCGGCCGACTTCCGCGACCAGATGTGGTCCCACGCCGTGCAGGCGGTCTCGACGCTCGGATCGTCCAACCTGAACGAACTCCGTCTCCAGGTGATGCAGCGCACGTCGCGCCGGTTCTCGTCGGAAGGCGCGCCGACGGGTGTCGCCATCAACATCAACGGCGGCATCGTCGGCGGCATCAACAACAACATCAACTTCGGCGCGCCCACGGGTGACGGCGAGTTGTTCAAGCAGCGCATCTATCAGGTGGTCAACAACTTCACCCTGCTGCGCGGCAACCACAACTTCAAGGTCGGCATCGACTACTCGTTCATCAAGGACGATCGCCAAGTGCCCCTGCCCGCGACCTATACGTTCCCGACAGTGGCGGCCTACCTCGCCGCCAGGAGCGGAGCGAACCCCAAGGGGTACACGAGCTTCACGCAGACCGTGGCCATCGAAGACACCTTCGACATGACCAACGCGGGCTTCTCCGCCTTCATCCAGGACGACTGGAAGGTCACGCCGAACTTCAAGTTCCTCTACGGCGTGCGTTACGACCTGAACCTCTACAACGAGGGCATTGCGGGGTCGCCGTATTCGGAGACCTTCAACCGTGACGCGAACAACTTCGCGCCGCGCGCGGGGTTTGCGTGGACGCTCGACGAACAGGGCAAGTCGGTGCTGCGCGGCAGCTCGGTGGTCATGTATGACCAGATGCTGCTCGCCATCGTGGAACAGTCGTACGAAAACTCCGGCAATCCGCGTCGGGTCGCCGTCAACCTGCAGCCGACGGCCGCCAACGCGCCGAGCTTCCCCGCGGTGCTGACCACCGCCTCGGGTACGCAGAGCACGATCTTCACGATGTCGCCGGACTTCGTGTCGGGCCGCACGTGGCAGAGCAACATCGCCTACGAGCGCGCGCTCGGGACGAACTACTCGGGCTCGATCGGATTCATGTATGCCAAGGGCAATTCGATGCCGGTCATCAACGAATTCAACCTCATCAACCCGGTGCGGACGCTTGAGGACGGCCGTGGTGTCTACAGTGCGGCGGTCAACGCGACGACACGTCGCGACCCCCGGTACAACCGCATTCGCATGGTGGAAGCGGTCGGCGAGTCCTGGTACAAGGCAATGACGCTCCAGTTCGGCAAACGCTGGAACGGCAGCCTGCAGTTCGACTTGAACTACACGCTGGCGGAGGGCATCGACACCGCGCCCCTCGGTGGCGGCACGTTGGCAGTCCAGGGTGACGCCGTGCGGTCGGATCCCGCGGACCTGCAGCGCGACAAGGGCCCGAACTCGCTGGACGTGCGTCATACGTTCAACGGCTCCATCGTGGCGCTCTCGAACTTCAACATCGCCAACCGTGTGTTGCACCACATCGTCAACAACAACCAGGCGTCGTTGTTCCTGCAACTCAACAGCGGCATCCCGGTGCAGATTGCCGGCAACGTGGACCTGAACCAGGATGGCAACGGCGGTGACCGCCCCCTCTTCATCACGCGCAACGGGCTCTACCGCCCCTCGCGTGTGAACGTGGACGCGCGGTTCTCGCGGTTCTTCAAGCTCGGCTACAAACAGACACGCCTGGAAGTGCAGGCCGAGTTCAAGAACCTCTTCAACACCGAGCAGATCAACGGTGTGCAGACCACCTACACGGTGAACGCAACGACGGGTGTGCCGACCACGACGCTGCCCGCGAACGGAAACGCGCTGATTCCGACAAGCGGCTACGAACAGCGCAAGTTCCAGTTGGGATTCAAACTCTTCTTCTAGGTTAGAGGTTAAAGGGAAAAGGCTACAGGTACGGACCGTCCGTACCTGTGGCCTTTAGCCTTCGACCTTCAGCCTGACACGGGTTCTTCCATTGTTCCGCCCCCTTCCCGCTCTTCTCGCAACACTTGCCCTGACCGTTCCCACGGTCATCTCGTCTTCGTCGACCCAGCCCGCAGTCGTTCAGACAGGCCGGGTCCCTCTGACCATTCAGCGCCATCAAGTCGGCGCCCCGATGACGCTCGGCGTTCCCTTTCCCAAGGGAGCGCTCGCCTCCCCTGACCATGTGCGAGTCCTGGACGCCGCCGGTCGGGAAATTCCCGCGCAAGTCACCGAAGTCACCACATGGGAGCCCGCCGATCCCAGCCTGAAGTGGGTCTGGGTGTTTTTTTTCGCGACCGACAACAATCAGTATTCGCTCGAGTACGGCCCCACGATTCGACGTGCGCGTGCCACGGCCCAGATCGAGGCCCTGAACAATCCACGCGCGGCCGGCCTCGCCGAACTCACGACCGGTCCGATGCGCATCGTGGTACGTCAGGGCGAGACAGGATTTCTGACCTCGGTCCAACTCGACCTCGACAACAACGGCTTCACCAATGCCGATGAAATTGCTGCGGGTCCTGCCGCGCGCGGTTCCTTTGCCGACGTGCTCGACGAGGCCGGCGTGGACCGTTCGAAGGCCACCGTCATCCGCACCACACTCGAGCGCGGGTCGGGTCCGCTGCACGTCGTGCTGCGTGTGGACGGTGAATACCGCTACGGCCGCGAGGACAATCAGGCCTCGCCGTTTGTCACCCGCATTCACGCGTACGCCGGCCGGTCCTACATCCGGGTCCTGCACACCTGGGTCTACACCGGCACGCCCGATCAGCACCGGCCGCAAGAGGGCGACTATCCCCATGTGGCGACACAGACCGAACGTTTGATCACGACCGACCCCACCGACACCGGATGGGTGACGCCGAAGGATCAGCTCCAGGGCCTGGGCCTGTCGCTCGCGTTGCGACTCAACCGCAACGGCCTGGGCGCCGTGTCACGCGCACAGGTCAATGCGACACCAGGCGCTCCGGGGTTCGTGCACATCACGGACGGACAACGTGGTGTTGCGGTGGGCCTGAGGAACTTCGTCGAGGAATATCCGAAGGAACTCGCCTACGACCCCGCCACCGGCGAACTGATCTCGTTTTTCTGGTCGCCCAAGGGCGGGCCGATGAGTTTCGCGCGTTCATCGAACGCGCCGGCCAACGAAGGGGCCGTCGAGAACTGGGCCACCGGACTGGCGAAGACCAGTGAAGCGTTGTGGTTCTTTCATGGCCCCGGCACCTCGACCGACGAGGTCCGACGCACGATGGATCTCGTGCTGGCACCCCCGGTCGCGCATGTGGACCCGGCGTGGTACGGCGCGTCCGGCGTCTATGGCGACTTCGCACCGCGCACCACGCGCGAGCCCGACCTGCAACGCGCGCTCGACTACAAGTACGACTGGATGCAGTTTAATCAGCGTCGCGAGCCGTGGTACGGCGCGTTCAACTACGGCGACATGATGAACACGTTCGACGGCACCCGGTGGAGTGTGTACGGCCACGGTGAGCCCGCGCAGGACTTCATGTGGTGGCTGCAGTTCATGCGCACGGGGGACGCGAAGGTCTACGACACCGCGCAGGCGTTCAGCCGACACCTGATGGACGTCGACAACACGCACTGGCCGGCCGGGCCGACGTTTTACGGCGACACCAACTATCCGATGGACTGGTGGAACACCCGCACGGCGCCGCCGGCCACCAAATATCTCGGCGTCGGGCGTCGGCATGCCGAACAACATTGGATGCACATCCTGAGCGCCCACGTCTGGGTGCAGGGGTGGATGGCCTCCTACTATCTGACCGCCGACCAACGCGCGCTCGACGTCGCAAAGCTCACCGCCGACATGCACCTGCGTCGCCTGTGGGGAGAGCACGAACTGACCGGACGTCGGCTGTATCTCTCCATCTGGAATCTCTCGGAGGTCTGGGACGCGACCAAGGACGATCGGTACGGCAAGGAGCTCGAAGTCCGCGTCGCCAGAATGCTGCAGTTGCAGCGCGAGCAGGCCGACCAACTCGCCATCGAGCGATACGGCTACGCCAACGTGTACGCCACACACGGCTTGTGGAAGTACTACACGATGACCGAGAGCCCTGCGGTGCGCGCGGCGCTGATTCGCAACGCCCGCGCCGTGCGTGACATTCCGCCGCTCAACCACATGATGGAGTCGTATCTGGCGACGATTCACGGGCTGAGCCTCGGGTATCGCTTGACCGGCGACCGGTCGTTTGTCGAGGAGATGCAGCGCCGTCTTGAACCGTTGCGCACCGAGGCCCTGCCTCGCCCGATCGACGACAGCTGGACCCGCACCGATCTGTTTGCGGCGTTGGAAAAGGGCAGCAAGCTGCCGGTCGATCCGAATCGCCTGCGGCCCAACGCCACCAACGAATACACGGCCGCGCCACCAACCCGCCGCGCCATCTGGTCCTTCACCAATGGCCTGCGCGTCTTTGGGTGGACCACGGCGTTTGGCGTGCCGTGGGCGTTGGCAACACTTGACGAGGCCCAGGAGTCCAAAGGTCCAGGGGTCCAGGGGTCCAAAGGTCCGGAATAAGGAGAAAGACGATGTCACGACGATTGATGCGATCTGCGTTCACGGCGGCCGCGCTTGCCGCTACGTTGTTCTGGTTCACGCCGACGGTCTCCACACAGGTCACGGCCCTGCCGTACGACACCGGCGCCACCGGACTCGGCCTGGCGTTGCGGCAACTGCCCAACGACGGTGCCGTCCTGTACGTCACCGCACATCCCGACGATGAGAACAACGGCGTGTTGGTGGCACTCAACCGCGGGCGTGGACTCAAAACGTCGCTGCTCACTGTCACACGTGGCGACGGTGGCCAGAACGAGATCGGCGCCGAACTGTTCCAGGCGATCGGCATCCTCCGTTCAGAGGAACTGGCGGCGGTCCATCGCTACGATGGCGCGGACCAGTACTTCACGCGCGCCTTTGAGTTCGGCTACTCGTTCAGCGTGGAAGAAACGTTTGAAAAGTGGGGCAAGGAGGAAATCCTCCGCGATGTCGTCAAGGTCATTCGCACCGTGCGCCCCGACGTCATCCTCACGATGAATCGTGATGGGCAAGCCGGCGGTCAGCACCACATGGGTTCGGCGCGGCTGGCACACGAAGCGTTCCGGGTCGCGGCGGATCCGACACGGTTCCCCGAGCAGATTCAGGCGGGCCTTCGTCCGTGGCAGACGCGCAAGGTCTATCAGGCCGGCGGCGGCAATCCTGGTGGGGGCGCGGCGCTCTCGGCCGCCGGTGGTGCGGCACCGCCGCAAACCCCGGTGCGTGTGCCGACCGGTGACTTTGATGCACTCCTCGGGATGTCGTGGGCGCAGTTTGGCCAGCGCGCGCGCGCCAACCACCTGTGCCAGGGCATGGGCCAGATGGACACGCGCCCGGGCGAGTCCGGCGGGTCCTTCTCTCTCTATGACAGCGAACCTCGTGTGACGGGCACCGAAGACGACATCCTCGCCGACGTGGACACGACCGTTCGCCGCATGGCGCGATTTGCCGCGGGTCAGGAATCGGCCGTGCCGACGCTCGCGAAGGACCTCGACGCCCTCTACGCCACCTCGCGTGAGGCCATGGACGCGTTCGATACCCGGGCGCCGCACAAGACCATGCCCGCGCTGGCGAAGGGCCTCGGCCAGGTACGTGCGTTGCGGGCGGCCGTGGCGAGCAGCACGTTGTCGACCGACGCGCGACAGGAACTGCTGTGGCGTCTCGACCGCAAGGAACAGGACTTCCTGAAGGCCCTCCAGTTTGCGCAGGGCCTGGTCGTTCACGTCACCGTGGGTGATGGCAACGTGGTGCGCGGGCAGACGTTCGACGTCACGGCGCAGATGTTCAACACCGGCCCTGAACCGATGACGGTCAACGACGTGGCGTTGCAGGTGCCGCAGGGCTGGACCGCGACGCTCAAGCAGGGACAGCCGGGCGCCATCGCCTACAACGAGGCTGCGACGCTGATCTACAGCGTCACGGTCGGGCCCAACGCGCGGTACTCGCAGCCCTATTGGAAGCGCAGCGGAACGAAGGGGCCCGGGTCGGACCGGTATGAGATCGAAATTCCCGAGCATCACCTGCTGCCCTGGAGCCCGCCCGACGTGACGGCGACGGTCACATACACGGCCGGCGGCGCCACGGCGTCTCTGACCTCGCCGGCCTACTACCGCTACGACGGTCCCTGGGTGGGCGGCGAAAAACAGAAGGTCGTCAACATCGTCCCGAACGTGTCGATGAAACTGACGCCGTCGATCGCGGTCGTGCCGGTCGCGGCCGGCGGACAGAAGAAGGAATTCCGCGTGTCGGTGCTCAACAACGCGGCGTCGGCCTCGGCCGTGCGCGTCTCACTGGACGTCCCGACGGGCTGGCGCGTGGAACCGGCGTCGACGACGTTGAACTTCTCGGTCGAAGAGGAGGAGATGTCGGCGCAGTTTTTTGTGACGCCACCCGCACGTGTCACCCCCGGCGAAGCCGAGGTCCGCGCCGTCGCCGTCCGTGGTGACGAGACGTTCCGCGAGGGGTATCAGGTCATCGCCTACAACCACATCCAGACGCGCCACCTCTTCCACCCCGCATTGTCGAAGGTGAAGATGATTGAGGTCGCCGTCCCGGCCAATCGTCAGGTGGGCTACGTGATGGGTTCAGGCGACGAAGTCGCGGACGCCATCCGTCAACTCGGTGCGACGGTCACGATGCTCTCGCCGGAGGATGTCGCGTTTGGCGACCTGTCGAAATATTCCACGATCGTCCTTGGTATCCGTGCGTATGAAAAACGTCCGGATGTGCGGGCCTACAACCAGCGCCTCTTCGACTTTGCGCGCAACGGCGGCCATCTGGTCGTGCAGTACAACAAGACGGCGATGAATCAGCTCGGCGGTGGTCAGGCCGGTCCGCCTCCCGGGGCGTTCACCGGTGGTGGCGGCCGCGGCGGCCGAGGATCGGCCCCACCCTCAAGCCCGTACGTGCCGTACCCCGGCGGCATCACGAGCAACCGTGTCACCGTGGAAGAGGCGGCGATTCGTGTGCTTGAAGATGGCACCACCGAGATGAGCAGCCCGAACCGCATCACGGCGGCCGACTTTGACGGATGGGTGCAGGAACGTGGTCTCTACTTCTTCGGGGCCAACGACCCGCGCTACACGGACATCCTCGCGGCCACGGACCCGTGGGCGTTCAACCCCGGCGAAAAGAAGGGCATGCTCACCGTCGCCCAACTCGGCAAAGGCACCTGGACCTACGTGGGCCTCGGCCTCTGGCGTCAGTTGCCGGCCGGCGTCCCCGGCGCATACCGGATTCTCGCGAACTTGATCAAGTAGCGAATTTTCCGTTTCACAGGGAGGCACAGAGCCACGGAGATCAGCGCGACTTCTGCCAGGGCCTGAGGAGCGACTAGACTGTAGTTGATGCTGGCTTCGACGCAGCGTGGCCTGGCGCAGCCGGGCAGTCCACCTCGGGCTCTACGCTGGATTCTCCTGATTGTCTTCCTCGACGCGGCCGGGCTCATGCTCCTGAGCCCGGTCATCCCCGACATCGTCGGGGGGTTTGACGGTGACACCAACCGTGTCGCGCTGCTGGTGGCGTGGCTGGCGACGATGTATTCGTCGGCGCAATTTTTTTCCAATCCTCTCCTGGGCGCCTTGTCGGACCGATGGGGGCGCAAGCCGATTCTGCTGGCGAGTTTTTTTGGATCCGCGTTGACGTACCTCGCCTTTGGATGGGCACCCGCGTTGTGGGTCCTGTTTGCCGGTCGGCTGGTGGATGGCGTGACGGGGGCCAGCATCGGCACGTCCCAGGCGTACGTGGCCGACATCACCACACCCCAGCAACGGTCGCGCGTCATGGGCCTGGCTGGTGCCGCACTCGGGCTCGGGTTTGCCGTTGGGCCACTGGCAGGATATCTGTTGGCGCGTGCCGGGTTCCCGCCATCAGTGCCGGTGTACCTCGCAGCGGGCCTGGCCCTCTTCAGCGTGGTCCTGGCGTGGCAGGGGTTGCCGGAATCGCTCGCGGCCGATCGGCGGGTCATGGCCCGCATCCGGCTGTCGGACCTCAACCCGTTCTCCCCACTGCGGCTTGCGGTCGCACGCGGTCCCTTGCGGGCCCTGGTCATCGCCGCTTTCCTCACCAATTTTGCGATGGCGGGACTCCGCTCCCATTTTGCGTTTTTTGCCGGCGCGCACCTCGGCTTCAACACGAGCCAGGTCTACGGCGTGATGGGTTTTCTGGGCGTGATGATGGTGGTCGCGCAAGGGGGCCTGGTCCGACGCGCGGTGGACCGGTGGGGGGATTTCGGGACGCTGCTGACGGGAATGAGCCTGTCCGCCGTCGGGTTTTTCGGGTTGTCGGTCGTCACCGGGACGGCGCTGGTCTACCTGATGGTTGCCATCCTCGCGTTGGGGGTGGGGCTGGCCACCCCCACGATGGCGTCGCTGGTGTCGCAGCGGTCGGCCTCGGACAAACAGGGCGCGATGCTGGGGTCGGCGCAGGCGGCCGGTGCGCTGGGACAGGTCATCGGCCCGGCCTGGGCCGGCCTGATGTTTGTGCATGTCGGGCCGGGGTCACCGTTCAGCACAGGCGCCGCGATGGTCCTGGCGGCGGTCATGGTTGTCGTCTTTAGCAAGAGTCGGCGCGGCTGACGCGTTATCCTGTCCCCGGTGACTGCCCCGCTTTGGCTCGTGTCGTTTGACGTTGCACTGCTGGCGGCGACCGCCGTCTTCAGCCTCTGGCTCGCGATCGTCGGCGCGACGCGCCGGCGTGTGAGCGGCGCCGGCACCTTTACCTTGCTGATGTTGGCGCTCGTCGTGTGGACCGGACTGAGCGCCGTGCACCGGTTACCGCTGTCGCTGGACGCCAGGCTGCTGATCGCACAGTTCCAGGTGCCGGGGATCGTCGCGGTGGCGCCGCTCTGGTTCCTGTTCGGGCTCCGCTATGCACGCACACCCAGATATTCGCCGGTCTGGGAAGCGGCCGTGTGGATCGTCCCCCTCATCGTCGTCATCGCCGTGTTTGTGCAGGGCGCAAACGGATGGTACTGGACGGACCTTCGGCAACTGACGGACGACCCGGCCGACGGTGTCGAATATTCCTATGGACCGCTCTTCTGGGTGTCGGTGGTGTCCTCCTATGGGCTCATCCTCACCGGGACGTTGCTGGTGTTGCGTTCCCTGCGGGACAGTCCTTCGCTCTATCGCGGGCAGGTGTTGGCGATGGCCGTCGCGTCGGTCATCCCGCTGGCGGCCAATGCGTCGTACCTGGCTCGACTGACACCCGACTACACGCCGATGGCGTTTGCCTTGTCCGGCGGCATCTTCGCCTGGAGTTTGTTCCGCCGGTATCTGCTCAACCCCATGCCCGTGGCTCGCGGGATGCTCTTTGATCGGTTTGTGGATCCGGCGTTTGTGCTCGACGCGGACTACCGCGTGCTGGACTACAACGCATCGGCGCGAGAGATGGTCGGCACGATTGCGCCCGGCGGACAGGTCGCTGAGGCGTTGCCGTGGTGGACCCGCCTGGTCGGCGGCGACACACGGCAGGCGGATGGGCCCTCGGTGATCCGTGATGGTGACCGCGTGATGGACGTGGCGGTCACCCCCATCAACGATCACGATGGCCAGTTGGCGGGATGGCTGGTCGTGGTCCGCGACATCACCGACCGTCTGCGCGCCGAAGAAGAACGCCTGGCGCTCGACCGTCGCCTGCAGGAACAACAACATGTCGAGAGTCTGACGCTGCTGGCCGGCGGCCTCGCGCACGACTTCAACAACCTGCTGGCGGGCATCATGGGCAACGCGGACATGCTCGCGATGAAGTTGCCGCCCGACGCGCGCGAACTGCGCACCATGGCGCACTCCATCACCGTGGGTGCGGAACGGGCGGCCGATCTGGTGGCCAAAATGCTGGCCTATGCCGGCGAAGGTGCGGGCCCGGCTGAGCCGGTCGACATCGAGAACGTCTCGCGCGAGATGGTCGACCTGCTGCGCGCGTCCGTGGCGCGGCACTGCCAGTTGGTGTTTGAGTCCGGCGGCCCGCTGCCGCGCGTGATGGGCGATGCCACGCAGATTCGCCAAATTCTCCTCAACTTGATCGTCAACGCGTCGGAAGCCATCGATGACACACCCGGAGGCGCCGGCCCCACCGGGCAGGTGACGTTGCGCACGGGCGTGGCACAGATGCCGCTGCCGCTGGGCGCGTCTTCCGCGCCCTCCAGCCCGCTGCCGGCAGGCCGGTATGTGTTCATCGAGGTGGCGGACACCGGGGCGGGGATGCCGCCGGAAACCGTCGCGCGGATGTTTGATCCCTTCTTCACGACCAAGACGACGGGGCGCGGCCTGGGGCTCGCGTCGGTGCAGGGCATCGTGCGCCAGCATCACGGCGCGCTTGCCGTGCACAGCGTTGAGGGACAGGGCACCACCATCAGGGTCTGGCTGCGGGTGGCCTGACATGCGACGGGACCTGCCATGGCGCGGGCTGGCTGATCAGGCATTGAGCCGCACCGCAGGCGCCCCGCTCATTCCGGGCAACACCGTGCGCGTGCTGCGGGACGCGGAAGAAAATTATCCGGCCTGGGAAGAGGCCATTCGCGAGGCGCGCACGACGGTGCACCTTGAGATGTACATCATCCACCACGACCGCGTGGGGCGCCGGTTCATCGACCTGCTCGCGGCCAAAGCACGCAGCGGCGTGGCGGTACGCGTGGTCTATGACTGGTTTGGCTGCGGGTTCGCCCCCATGCGCGGACTGTTCCGGCCGCTCGAGCTGGCCGGAGCCGAAGTCCGCGTGTTTAATCCGCCCTCGATCAAGGCGATGTTCGGCTGGGTCCGTCGCGATCACCGCAAGCTGCTGATCGTGGATGGCGCGGTCGCCTTCATCGGCGGCTTGTGCATCGGCGAGGCGTGGGAGGGCTTTCCAAACAAGGGGCTGGCTCCCTGGCGTGATACCGCAGTGCAGATCCGTGGGCCCGCTGTGAGGTCTGCGGAGGAGGCGTTTGCCGACATCTGGCAGCGGACCGGTGGGGCTGCGTTCTCCTCCGGCAGCACGACACACGCGGCGGACGCCGGGACCGTCAGCCTTCGCATCATTGCCACCGAGCCGTTCATGGCGAGCCTGTTCCGGGTGGACCTGTTTGTCGCGGCGGTGGCGCGCGAACGTCTGTGGATCACCGATGCCTATTTCATGGGGCACGGTCCGTTTGCGAGTGCGCTCAGACGAGCGGCCCGTGATGGCGTGGACGTGCGCCTGCTGCTGCCGCACGGCAGTGACGTCGGCTGGACGGTGCCGGTGTCGCGCACGTTGTACCGGTCGCTGCTGGAGGCGGGGGTGAAAGTGTACGAATGGACCGGCTCGATGATTCACGCCAAGACGGCCGTGGCCGACGGGCGCTGGGCGCGTGTCGGATCCACCAACCTCAATGTCAACAGCTGGCTCGGCAACTGGGAGCTCGACGTCGCGATCGAAGACACCGAGGTCGCCGCCACGATGGAGGCACAGTTTCTTGACGACATCTCCCGGTCGACCGCGATCACCATTGGGACCGATGGTCGACTGATGGCCGCGGTCCCACCGCGTCGACATGGGCGCACGAAACGATCCGCGCGCCGGGTCGTTCGCGAGGTCACCGGCGTCGCGCGAAGCCTTGGGGCCGCTGTCACCGGCAGCCGGCCTTTGGAAGACTTCGAAACCGGCCCCCTGCTGGTGCTCGGGTCCACCTTGTGCGCCCTGGCCGCGCTCTTCGTCTACGAACCCCGCGTGGTGGCCTGGCCGGCACTGGTCATCGCCCTGTGGGCCGGGATCACGTTGTTGGTGGATGGCTGGAGAGTGCGCTCACGGAGACCTCCCGAATGACCCGCCCCATCGCCGTGCGCAGCCTCGTACGATTTCATGCGCACAGCGGAGCCCCCACGCCCGACCAGGATCTGGTCGCCGTCGAGTCCCCGCTGACCGTCCATGTGCAGCCACCCGACGGTCCGTCGTTGTCGCTGGGCCTGCTCATGCGGACGCCTGGCCACGATGAGGACCTCGTCCTCGGAGCGCTCTTTGCCGAAGGCGTCATTGACTCGATGGCCGCCGTGCGCGCCGTCCATGCCCGGAGCGTGGACGAGGCGGAGGAAGTCACCGTGGACGTGACCGCCGCCGCGCAGATCGCGGCCATGGTCGGCCGCGGGAGTACGTCGACCAGTGCCTGTGGACTGTGCGGGCGGCTGGAAGTCATCGCGCTGGCGACCGCACCGGCACTTGTGCAGAGCACGGACACACCCAGTGTGACCGCCGCCACGTTGCATGCCCTGCCCGATCGACTGCGAGCGTCGCAGGCGGCCTTTGCCGAGACGGGCGGGCTGCACGCGGCAGGTGTCTTCACGCGTGATGGGATCCTGCAAGTCCTGCGTGAGGATGTCGGACGCCACAATGCCGTCGACAAAGTGGTCGGCGCACTGCTGCGCGCGGGGGCGATCCCGGCCGCTGAGGCTGTCCTGGTGGTGAGCGGGCGCGTGGCGTACGAGATTGTGCAGAAGGCGACGCGCGCCGGCATTCCCCTGATTCTTGCGGTCGGCGCGCCAACCGACCTCGCCGTGGATGCCGCCCGTGCGGCAGGGATCACCCTCGCCGGATTTGCCCGGGACGACCGATTCAACGTCTACACCTGGCCCGGCCGGATTGGGGACTATTCCCCATAGACTGGGCGTTCGTTCCCGGTCCGAACGATTCGGCGGTTTCCCTTCCCTTTGTCGCCACCCGCACGGTATCGGCAAGGATCCTGCAGTAGGCTCTGCAGCGACTCGTCCATGACCCTGCGTCCCCTCTCCCTCATCGTCGTTGTCTTCATTGCGTGGGTGGCCAGCCTTGGGGTGGTGCCGGCGCTGGCGTCCCGATCAGCGGTTGCACCTGCTCCGCTGCCGATCACTGACGTCGCGTTGCAACCCCCTGACGCCCCCGTCGAGGTCACCAACGACGATTGCCTGATGTGTCACGGTGACGCGGAGGCCAAGGGTGAAGACGGGCGAAGCATCGCCGTGGATGGGTCGCGTTTTGCCACGTCCGTGCACGGGGAGCTGGGGCTGAGCTGCACGACGTGCCACGCGGACCTCGAAGGCAAGGAACTGCCGCACGAGGCCAAGCTGGCCAAGGTTGACTGCGCCATGTGCCACGAGGACGTGGTGAAGGAATACGAGACCAGCGTCCATGCCGTGGCGCGACGGGCCGATGCCACGAGCGTCGCCGCCACCTGCGTCAACTGCCACACCGCACACCAGACACAGCCGATTGCCACCGGTGAGTGGCGCATCAACCTGGTGGCCGAGTGCGGCACGTGTCACCTGGACCGCATCAAGACCTATCGCGACACCTTCCACGGGCAGATCACCTCGTTGGGTTTTGAGCGCGTGGCGAAGTGCTCCGACTGCCATGCCGCCCACGCCATCCATCCGAAAGAGGACCCCCGGTCACTGGTCTCGAGCGGGAAGGTCCTGACGACGTGCCAGCAGTGCCACGCCGACGCGACGCCCGGGTTTGCGCAATACGATCCCCATGCCGACAAGGACAATGTCGAGCGCAACCCCGAGCTCTACTACGCCTCGCGGTTCATGCACTGGTTGCTCATCGGCGTCTTCGGATTTTTCGGGGTGCATGCGCTATTGTGGCTGCCGCGGAGCGCGATGGAGCGCCGACGCCGCCACGCCGGCCCCTCCAAGGATGACGAACAGCCATGACATCTGAGACGGGACGTTTTGTCCGGCGTTTTGACGCCGTCGACCGCACACTGCACGGCTGTTTGATGATCGCGTTTCTTGGCCTGGCGGCGACCGGGCTGCCGCTGGTCTTCCACGATGCCGATTGGGCCCGCTGGTTGGTGCGTGTGTTCGGGTCGTTTGAAACCGCCGGGCTGATTCACCGCGCCTGCGCCACCCTGCTCATCGCTGTCTTTGCCGTTCACCTCTGGCGTGTGGGACGCCGCATTGTGGTCGACAAGGAGTGGGGCGTCCTGTGGGGGCCCCACTCGATGGTGCCGCAGCCGCGTGACGTCACCGACTTTGTGGGCCACGTGAAGTGGTTTGTCGGCCGCGGGCCACGCCCGGCGTTTGACCGCTTCACCTACTGGGAGAAGTTCGACTACTGGGCGGTGTTCTGGGGCATGGGGATCATCGGCGCGTCGGGTCTGCTGCTCTGGTTTCCGCTCTTTTTCTCGCAGTATGTGCCCGGATGGGTCTTTAACGTCGCCTTGTTGATTCACGGCGAAGAAGCGTTGCTCGCGGTGGGCTTCATCTTCACGATGCACTTTTTTAACGGCCACCTGCGCCCGGAGAAGTTCCCGATGGATCGGGTCATCTTCACTGGCGTGGTGTCGGAACACGAACTGCAGGAAGAACGCCCGGCGGAATATGCCCGCCTGCAGGAGAGTGGATCGCTTGGCGCCCTGCGCACGGAGGCTCCACCCCGATGGCTCCTCTGGCTCGGCACGGCCATCGGCACCACCGCTGTCGTGATTGGACTCACCCTTGTGACGCTCATTCTGTATGCTGTCCTGACGTGAGCGTCAGCCCGCCACTCCACACAATATGACTCGATTCCCTTTCCTGCGTCACCCGATCTCGTTTGCCGGCGCGCTCATCACCACGATGAGCGGGATCCTGTTCATCGTGTTCTTCGCCGCCGAGTCGATGGGGATGCACACCAATCCGTACATGGGCATGGTGTTTTTCCTGATCCTGCCGATGTTTTTCATCGTCGGCCTGCTGCTGATCCCGGTTGGGGTGTGGCGGCAGCGGAAACGTATCGAGGCGGGCAAGGGCGACATGGTGTGGCCCACGCTGAATCTCAACTCGCCACGGCACCGGCAGGTCACGGCGACGGTGCTGGTGCTCACGTTCATCAACGTGATCATCGTGTCCCTGGCGGCGTATTCGGGGCTGCACTACATGGACTCGACGGAATTCTGCGGCACGGTCTGCCATGAAGTCATGGAGCCGCAGCACAGCGCGTTTCAGGCCAGTGCCCATGCACGGGTCGGCTGTGTGCAGTGCCACATCGGTCCGGGCGCCTCGTGGTTTGTCCAGTCGAAGTTGTCCGGCACCCGCCAGATTTTTGCGGTGAACCTGAATACGTTCCCGCGTCCGATTCCGTCACCGGTCCACAATCTGCGCCCCGCGCGTGACACGTGTGAACAGTGTCACTGGCCGGAGAAGTTCCACGGCGACAAGGTCATCACCAAACGGGACTATGCCGACGATGAAACCAACACGGTCAGCGAGACGGTCCTGCAGTTGCATGTGGGCGGCGGGGCCGACAGCGTGCGCAAAGCCACAGGCATTCACTGGCACACCAGTGCGTCGAGCACGATTGAATACATCGCCACTGATGCCAAACGCGAGCAGATTCCCTGGGTGAAGGTCACCGATCGGGACGGCACCGTGCGTGAGTACCTCGCCGAAGGCACACCGGCCGAAGATTTGGAACAAGGCGAACGGCGCCAGATGGACTGCGTCGACTGCCACAACAGGACCGGGCACCCGTTTGCCAACACGGCCCAGCGGGCTGTCGACGGCGCCCTGGCGACCGGCGCGATGCCGGCCGACCTGCCCTTCGCGCGACGTCAGAGTGTGGCGGCGCTGAGTGAAACCTACGACTCGAAGACCGCCGCGCTGGACGCCATCGCCGCGAGCCTGCGCGACTACTACCGCACCGAACAAGCGGGCGTCTATATGAGCCGACGTCAGGATGTGGAACGGGCTGTGGCGGCGACGCAGGACCTCTACGCGCGCAACATCTTTCCGACGATGAAGGTGGGGTTTGGGACCTACTCAAACAACCTGGGTCACATGGACTTTCCGGGCTGCTTCAGGTGCCACGACGACAATCACAAGACGAAGGAAGGCCGAGTGATCAGCCAGTCCTGCGATTTGTGTCACACCATTCGATAGTGCGCAGTGCGGCGTGCGCAGTGCCTTCGCACGCCGCACGCCGCACTATTTCTTGAGTGAGCCCATATACGCGACGAGCGCGTCGAGATCGGCCGGCGCGAGCTTGTAGGCCTTCATCTTGATCTTCGGCTTGGTGGTCAGCTTGGCTTCCATCGTGGCCGGTTCGGCGATCCACATCTTGATCTCCTCGGCCTTGAGCTTGGTGCCCACCCCGTCGAGCACGGACATCTTGGACCCCTTGCCGGCAATCATGTGGCACATGCTGCACTTTTGGGCGTCATACACCTTCTTGCCCGCCTCGATTTTGGCCGCATCCTGCGCCACCGGAGCCATCGGGACACCCGCCGCCGAAACCGCCCAACCCGACACCACCAACACACCCGCAAACGCTGCAACTATTGCTCTCATGAACATATACCTCGCCCTGGCTATTGCACGTTACGTGCCACGTCCCCCGAAGGGGCCCCGAAACTATTGTGCGACTTTCTAGCCCGGTCAATCGCCGTACGGTAAACTTTCGGGGACGGTTCGGCAGTATTTCCCAGTCATGAGCCTTATGACGATTCCGGCCACGCTCCTCGGTCCGCTTGAATGGCGGGTGCTAGACGCCCTGTGGCGCCGGGCCGCCCCCGGCACCGTGCGGGACCTCCGACCTGAGTTTCCCGAGATCGCCTACACCACGTTGATGACGACGCTGGACCGGCTGTACCGCAAGGATGTCCTGAACCGCACCAAGGAAGGCCGGGCGTTTGTGTACACGCCCCAAAAGAGTCGCGCGGCGTTTGACTCGCACCGGGCCACCCGCGCCCTGCTCACGGCGGTGGCACGGGGCGGCGGCGCACGCCCCGTCCTCTCCTGCTTTGTTGAGGCCATCGGCAATCACGACGAGGCGCTCCTGGCCGAACTCGAGACCCTGGTGCGCGAACGTCGCGCGGAGCGCGACGCTCAGACCTGATGGACGTCCTGCTGCGCTGCGTCGTGTTGTCGCTCGCGGCATTTGGCATCACCCATCTGCTCGCCTCGATGGCCGTGTCGTCGCGCGTCTCCACCCGACGCAGGGACGAGCACCCTGCCCTGCGTGCCGACCGTCTGCTCCGCTGGCAACTGCTGCCCACCGCCGCGGCCGCGGCCGTCCTTGTGTTTGCGGCCATTGGCCTCTTCAGATTTGAATCGCGTGAGGGCGATGAGGTCGTGGGACGCACCTTCTGGACCGCAGGCGTGTTTGGTGGGGCCTTGGTCCTGCTGATCGTCGTACGTCTGATCCGCATGCGCTGGCAGACCCGCCAACTCCTCCGATCCTGGCTGTCGAGCGCGACCCCCGTGGCCCTGCGTGATGTCGCGATCCCGGCCTTTGCCATCAACACCGGCTTCCCCATCGTCGCCGTGATTGGCGTTCTGCGTCCGCAGTTGGTGATTGACGCGCAAGTGCTTCGTGCGTGTACCACCGATGAACTGGCGGCCATCCTCGCGCATGAGCGCGGGCATGTTCGCCGCTGGGACAACCTGCGCCGTGCCGCGTTTGCCGCGGTGCCGGGCCCGTGGTTCTCGCCGGACCTGCGGGAGGCGTGGCGCGACGCCACTGAAGAAGCCGCTGATGATCTGGCAGCGGCCACCAACCGCGACACACGGTTCCACCTCGCCACCGCGTTGTTGCGGGTCTCCCGCCTCGCGCCGCCCCGTGAAGCGGCCAGCGGTTGGCAGGCGCAGTTGCCGGCCAGTGCCCTGTACCGGGGCGAGAACATCGAGGGCCGGGTGCGGCGACTCGTGGACCCGCCGACCGGGCCCGATCACGGAGGCCGCCCGTCGACGACGGCCCTGGCCGCCGGATTGGTCGGATTGGTCGGATTGGTCGGATTAATTGTGCAGCGCGAACTCCATGACGCGATGGAGTACATCGTCGCCTTCCTGCCTTGAGCAAGGTGTCCGAAACGGTTTCTGGTAGTAGCCCAATAGCGGCTCTAGACTGGCGTGATGCCTAGTCCGCGCTTGGTACTGTTGTGCCTCGCCGTCCTGTTCCCCTCCTTGGCCTTTGCATTTGAAGGCCGCCTGGTGAACAAGAGGACCGGCCAGCCCGTGGCCGGCGCGGAGGTCATGATCATCGGTCTGACAGGCTCGGTGAAGACCGATGCGGATGGCCGGTTCTCGTGGAATCCAAACCCCTCCGCTCCATTCGAAGTGCTGGTGATTCTGCCCGGCGGACGCGTCAGCAAACCCACGATGGTCACCACCCACGACCGGTCGGCCCTGCTGACGATCGAGGTCACGTCGTTGTTGACGGAAGAAGTCACGGTCACGGCCGGAGTCGCCCCGAGCATTGATGCGGCGGCCGGGGCGGGCATGACGATGTTGTCGGCGCGGGATCTCGCGTTGCGGGGACCCGCCAATCTCAATCAGGCGCTCGAGAATGTCCCCGGCGTCAGTCAGGTGTCGGAGGGACAGGCCGCGGTGCCGGCTGTGCGTGGTCTGGCCCGTGGCCGGACGCTCATTCTGATCGACGGTGCCCGCGTGACGTCTGAGCGCAGGGTCGGTCCCAGCGCGACGTTCCTGGATCCCATCTCTGTTGATCACATCGACATCGCGCGTGGCCCCGGGTCGGTGGCGTACGGGTCTGATGCGTTCGGTGGCGTCATTTCCGTCCGCACACGCCGCCCGGCGATGAACAGCCCATGGGCAGGCAAGGCCACAGGCACGTTCGGGGCCGGTGTGCCTGACCGACGTGGCGGATTCGAACTGTCGAAGGGGTACGGCAGGGGTGCGATCCTGCTGCAGGCGCACGCCCGCGACGTCAAGGACTACGAGGGGCCCGAGGCGACTGTGCTCAATTCCGGATGGTCGGACCACGGCTTCCTCGCGCGAGTCGATCATCAGGTGGCGGCTGGTGTCCTCTCGGTCGGGCTGCAGAGCGACTTTGGTCGCGACGTCGAGCGCCCGCGCAACAACTCGGCCGCGACACGGTTTTATTATCCATTTGAAAATTCTCACAGGTTTACCGCCGGGTACGAAATCGGACGCGTCGGTGCACTGGATCAGCTGAAGGTCCAGGGGTTTGTCGGCACGTTTGACCAGCGCACCGACCAGGATCGGCATCAGACGTCGTCGGTCACGCGACGGATCGAACGCGCGGACATTTCGGCGAAGGACTTCTCGTTGCGCGCCAGCGCGGAGAAGGCGACTGGCCGGGCGCGCTTCCAGTTCGGTGTGGACATCAACGGGCGCTTCGGCCTCGAGGCGCACGACATTCTCATCAGCTTCAACGCCGCCGGCGAACAGACATCGCTCACCGACAATCTCTCGACCGACTCCGCGCGTCGCGTGGATACCGGGCTGTTCGTGCAAGCGGACGTGCAGGTCGCGCGGAAGCTGCTGGCCGCCGGTGGCGCGCGCGTGGACTTCGTGCAGACCAAGAACGTGGGGGGCTACTTCGGCGACAAATCGGTCTCCCATCAGGCGCTGGCCGGATTCGGATCGCTGGTGGTCGGTCCGTTTGACGGCCTGTCCTTCACCGCGCAGGCGTCCAGAGGTTTCCGCGATCCGACCATCTCGGATCGGTTTTATCGTGGACCGACCGGCCGCGGCTTCATTACGGGCAACCCCGATCTTGCGCCCGAGACCAGTCTTCAATTTGATCTTGGTGCCCGCTACACGTCGGGCCGTGTGCGCCTGGCCCTGTATGGCTACCACTACCGCATCACGGATTTGATTGAGCGCTACTCGACCGCCACCGACCTCTTCTTCTTCCGCAATCAGGGCCGGGCGGAGATTCGCGGTCTCGAACTCGAAGGACAGGCGGATCTGGGAGCCGGCGTCACGCTGGAGCTCTCGGGCCAGGTGGCGCGTGGCACGGCTCCGGAGGCGGCGTCTGCCATCGGCAACGCCGAGGCGTGGCTCGATGACATCGCGACCGACATGGTGATGGCGACCCTGCGCAAGCGCATCCTCGACAAGGGCTCTGTGCACGTGCGCGTGGCGCGTTACCAGTCTGACGTGCGGAATGGGCCGAGTGAAGTGGACGCGCCCGGCTCCACACTGCTCGACGCCGGTGCCAGTTGGTCGGTCACGCCGCATCTTGAATTGCGCGCGATGGGTCGCAACCTGCTCAACCAGTCCTACTTCGCCAGCCCGGACCCACGCTGGGTGCCCGCCCCGGGCCGACACGCCAGTCTTACGGCGGTGATCCAGTTCTGAGGTCCGCACTCGCCGGTCGGCTCATCGCGAATCGGCCATAATGGCCGACGGCATGGCCGTACTCCTCGGATCCGACATCCTCGCCGATCGGGCGCTGCTTCGCGGCCGCACCATCGGCCTCGTCTGCAACCCCGCCTCCATCGACTCCCAGTTCAGGCACGTGATCGATCGCCTGGAAGCCGAAGGCGTGCGGGTGGGGGCCATCTTTGGCCCGCAGCACGGGTTCCGGTCCGACCTGCAGGAAAACATGATCGAATCGCCGCACGGCGAGGATGCGTCGCGCGGGGTGCGCGTGTATTCGCTTTACAGCGAAACCCGCATGCCGACCGCCGAGATGCTGGCGGGACTCGATGCGCTGGTGATCGACCTTCAGGATGTCGGCACACGCATCTACACCTACATCTACACGATGGCCAACTGCATGATGGCGGCCGCGAAGGTCGGACTGCCGGTCATTGTGTGTGACCGTCCCAATCCTATCGGCGGCCATCTGGTCGAGGGGCCGATGTTGTACGAGGGCTTCACCTCATTTGTCGGGCAGTACCCGATCCCGATGCGGCACGGCATGACCATCGGGGAACTCGCGAAAATGTTCAACGAACGTTTCGGGATTGGCGCCAAGCTCGAAGTGGTCGCCATGCAGGGCTGGTCGCGCACGACATGGTGGGACCAGACGGGATTGTCGTGGGTGCTGCCGTCGCCGAACATTCCGACATTTGAGAGTGCGATCGTGTACCCGGGCACGGTCCTGTTCGAGGGCACCAACGTCTCGGAAGCACGCGGGACCACCAAGCCGTTTGAGTTGTGTGGTGCCCCGTGGGTCTCATCCCCTGAGCGATTCGCTGCCGACCTCAATGCCCGTCAGCTTCCAGGCGTCGTGTTTCGACCGCATGCCTTTGAACCGGTCTTCCACAAACACGCGGGCGTGTTGTGTGGAGGCTGCCAGATTCACATCACCGACCGTGAGGCGTTCCGCGCGGTTGAAACCGGGGTCGCGTTGATTGACGCGTTCAGGGCCGAGTCCCCCGAACAGTTCGCCTGGCGCGAACCGCCGTACGAATACGAATACACGATTCCGCCGATCGACATTCTGTTTGGATCGGCCCAACTGCGCGAGGGATTGGCGCTCGGGCAGGTCACGGCTGACCTCGCGCAGGCCTGGCTCGCGGACACCGACACCTTCTGTCGGGTCCGCGAGCCGTTCCTGCTCTACTGAACTACTTACCCTCGGGCAGCGGCACCACGTAGAACGACTGAGGCGCACCGACCGCGGTAAACGTGCCGTTGGCCACCTTGCCGATCGTGGCGGAGTACTTGCCCTGGGCTGCAGCGGTGCCACCACCACCGCCTCCTCGACCGCCGCGCCCCGGAGCCGCCGCGCCCGCAGGTGCTGCCGCCGCTGCCGGAGGCGCCTCCGCGAGGTTCCACACCACGCGCTTGACGCCACCCTCGCCAGACAAATCGATCCGCCGAACTTCACGACCCGTGTCGTCGCTGATGGTGATCGCCCACTGCGTGCCCGCAGGGGCCGCATCGCGAAGGTGATACGTCAGGACCGCTCCGTAGGGCGGATTGGGCGCCCTCCAATCGCTCTGCGCTGGGCGAATCTGATTCCTGGTGTTGAACTGGTACGCGTGGCGTAGCGGAAGCAACTGCGCTTCCTGAGCCAGGCTCTGAGCCGACACGCCTCGCAGGGCGCTGTAGTCGTCGAGCACATAGAAGCTCCGGCCGAACGTGCCAAGCACCAGGTCGTTCTCGCGCTTCTGCACGTCCATATCGCGCACCTGCACCGTGGGCAGACCGCCCTTGAGCTGCACCCAGTGCGCGCCACCATCCACGGTGAAGAACAATCCGTATTCGGTGCCCAGGAACAGGAGATTCGGGTTCACGTGATCCTGAATGATCGACCACGCCGGATGGCGCGCCGGCAGGTTCCCGGTGATTGACGTGAACGTACGGCCACGGTCGTTGCTGCGCGCCACGTACGGCTTGTAGTTACCGCGCTGCCAGTCGTTCAACGTGACAAACACCACGTTTGCGTCCTTCGGCGACGCCATCACGTCGGCGACGTACGTGTACTTCGGCACACCGGCAAAATCCTCGGTCTTGCGCCATGTGGTGCCGCCGTCTTCGGTGACCTGCAGCAGACCATCATCGGTCCCTGCGTAGATGAGCCCCGACAGCAGCGGCGACTCGTCCACTGACACGATGTTGCTCAGCGCAGTGGTGGCGCGGTTGAAGCCCACCGTCGTCGCGCGATCCCACTGCTTGCCCATGATCGACACTTCCGCCGCGTCCAACTGCCGCGTCAGGTCTGGGCTGATGCGCGTCCAGGAGTCTCCGCGATCCTCCGTGCGATACAGGAAGTTGGTGGCCCACAGCAGGCTCTTGGGATTGTGGGGGCTGACGATGTAGGGGGCGTCCCAGTTGGCGCGTTCATTGGCAATGCCACCACCACGGCCGCCGGCGGCCGGTGCCGCGATGGACGACCCGTCGAGATTTTTGGTATTGCCCGCGTTGGGCCGAATGGACCGTGACTGCCCGGTGCGCAGGTCCAGGCGCGTCACCGCGCCGTTCTGCGAGGTCGCGTACGTGAAATACGGATCGTCCGGATCACTGCGTGTCTGGAAGCCGTCGCCACCGCCCGTGATGTAGACGTCGCTGGTCCGGATCCCGGCGCCATTCTGCGTCCGGTGCGGAGTGCAGAACGACCCGTTGTCCTGCGTGCCGCCGCACACGTTGTAAAACGGCGTCATGTTGTCCACCGACACACGATAAAACTGCGAGATCGGCAGGTTCGTGAAATGACGCCATGTGCGCCCCTCGTCGTACGACTCGTAGAGGCCGCCGTCATTGCCCAGCACGAGGTGGTTCCGATCCGTGGGATTGGGCCAGATGACGTGGTGGTCGACGTGGACGCCCTGGGTGGGGAACGTGCTCCACGTCCGGCCGCCATCGGTGCTGCGCTCGAGATTTGTGCTCATCGCCCACACGGTGTCCGGGCGAATCGGGTCCACGAAAAATTCGTTGTAGTAGCCGGGATCGGCATTCATGAACCAGGTGGAGGCCTCCTGCGGGCCTTCCTGGGCTTCTTCGTCCTTGTGTTCGGCCTGGCGCACGTCGTCGCTGTCGGAGACCGGAGCGCCGCCGCCCCTGCCCGCGCCGGGCGCGCGTTTGCCAATGCGGGCCCATGTAGCACCCGAGTCATCCGAGCGGTAGAAGCCACGCTCATCCGCGAGGGCGTCGACCATCGCGTACAGGCGTGACGGGCGAACTTTCGCGTCCACCGCCAGATTGATGCGGCCCATATCCTCCACCGGCAGCCCGGTCGTCAGCTTGGTCCACGTCTGGCCGGCGTTCGTGGATTTGTAGATGCCGCTCTCGGGGCCGCCACCGATGAACTGTCCGACCGCGCGCCGACGCTGCCACATCGCGACGTACAGCGTGTTGGGACTGGCCGGATCAATGACCACTTCGTTCGCGCCAGTATCGGGGCTGACCGTCAGAATTTCACGCCACGTCTTGCCGCCATCCGTCGTCTTGTAGAGTCCGCGTTCGCCGCCGGAGGACCACAGCGGGCCCTGCGCCGAGACGTAGACCACGTTTGAATCGCGCGGGTCGATCTGGATGTTGCCGATGTGCTCGGAGTCGGCCAGCGCCACGCGCGTCCAGGTCATGCCCGCGTCGGTGGACTTGTAGAGGCCGTCACCAATCATCGAGCTGCGCGGATTGGAATTTTCGCCCGTGCCGAGCCAGACGATGTTGGAATCCTTCGGGTCAACTTTGATGCAGCACAAGTTGAATGAGCCGCCGCGATCAAATGTGGACTCCCACGTGATCCCGCGATTGACGCTCTTCCACACACCGCCTGCGGCGGTGGCCACGTAATAGACGTTGGGATTTTTCGGGTCCACATCGAAGTCGGCGATGCGGCCCGTGACCAGTGACGGTCCGATGCTGCGCAGTTCGAGCCCGTCGAACACCTGCGAGGTGAGCCGCTCATTGGATGGAGCCTGCTGGGCAAACAGGCCTGCGGCGACGAGAAATGACATCGCCGAAACGGCGACGGTCAGACGATTCTTCATGGATGTGCCTCCTGGGCAGACCGATTGTGGCACACATGGTGTCTAATCGGGCATGGGCTATCGAGTGGTGATCGCGGCGCTCCTGATACTCCACTCCACAGCATTCCCGGCGCAGGAGCCGGCGCTGACGGTGAGCAGTGCCGCCCCCCATGACGAACTTGCGCAGCTCGACGATGCCAATGAAATTCGGGTGACCTTCTCGGAGCCGATGGTGGCCCTTGGTGCACCGGATGTGGCCGTGCCCGACTGGGTCACCATCGAACCGGCCGTTCGTCTCCTCGCATCGTGGTCCGGCACGCGGACACTGATTCTCACGCCGGACCCGGACGCGCCGCTGGGGTTTGGGTCCACCTATAGGATTCGGATCGGCAGCGGGGCGCGGTCACTGAGTGGCCGGTCGCTCACTCGGCCATTCGAACTGACGTTCACGACCCCGACCGCACGGCTCATCGGTGCCGATTGGTATCGAGTTGATGGTCAGGTCGGTCAGCCCGTCCATATTCGCTTGCGCTTTAATCAGCCCATGGCCCCAGCCGAGGTGCTCGGCCACCTGCGCGTGGCTCACGAGCGCCACACCCTCGGACCAGATACGTTCGTAGGTGTATTGTCGGCAGAGGAACGAGCGCAATGGGCACGCGAAGACTCTGCCAATCTCGCCACATTTGACGCGCGCGTCGCCGCGATTCGTGAGGTCACACAATCGCAATCGGCAGTCGACGTCGCGCTGGCGCAGACGTGGGATCTCACACGATTCCCGCACGACGATGCGAGTGTAGTGCTGCAGACCGCGGCCCCACCCGCTCCAGGGAGTTGGCTGCGGCTGAGTCTCGATGACTCGTTGACCGGACGTGAAGGGACGACGCCCCACCCCGCGCAGTCGTCGGTCATCCAACTGGAACTCCCCTTGATGCCCGAACGCCCACAGTGCACACGGGACTGCGACCCTGAGAATTGGTGGCAGCTCACGCCTTCAGTCACACGGGGACTGCACGCCGATGAAATCCGAGAGCGTTTGATCGTCGCAAATGTCGTCGATGGTCGTGAGCAGGTCGTGACACCGGGTGCGATGTCTCGTCCGGACTATCGACCGACGGACGGCCATCTGATGCTGTCCACTGCCTTTCAAGGCTACGCCCCGCCACTCCCAGCGTCGAGACGGGTGTATCAGCTGAGCGAAGACACCACGAGCATTGACGGCCAGGTCCTGGGATTCCGTTGGCGACAGACGGTCACCACTCGACATGCTAGTCCGTACACAATCCTTC
>ENA-ORBV01003500-ORBV01003500.1-microbial-mat-metagenome-genome-assembly--contig:-NODE-3500-length-31350-cov-7.399226_pt1 | contig 31350 bp, 29 predicted proteins | sample MGYA00237777_ERZ505514 | MGnify/ENA primary metagenome ERZ505514 (study PRJEB26160, sample SAMN06269048) | microbial mat metagenome | isolation source: Oligotrophic lake microbial mat | place... | reverse complement strand
GCGGAGAAGGGCTGAGCAATCACCTCAGCGCGGCTCAGGCGGCGCCACCAGTCGAACATGGGCGCACTATGCCATACCCGTGACTGCCCGAGCGCCAACCGGCGTTATTTCGTGGTACGAGAGCTCGATGATATTGATGGCTCGCGCTCCGATCACTGCCTTGGTCTTGCTGACGCTACTGACGGCAGGGTGCGGCGGTGCCGCGGCTCCGCCGCCCGAGCCGAAGCCACCCGTTGGCACCGAGGAGGCGTTGAGTGCCGCGCCCGCAGCGGGGACTGAGGACTCGTCAGAAGATACCGCGCCAGAGCCCGGGGAGATCGTCGCCCCGCCGCCTGCCTACGGCAACAAAGTGGTGCGCGGAAAGCGACCGAACAAGCCTCGTCCGGGCAAGGACCGCTAACTCCCCCGCTTGAAACGGAACGGCGGATGCTTAGGTTGCGCGGATGTCGACATACCGCTGCAGCGCGTGCGGGGCCTTCAATAGAGTTCCAATGAGGCACACTGGAACTCCGGTGTGCGGTCGCTGCAAGCAGCGCCTGGAAACTAGCGGTGCCCCGCAATCCGTGCAGGCTGCGGCGTTTCGTGCAGCGCTTGACGCCTCGCCCGTGCCCATCCTCGTAGACTTTTGGGCACCGTGGTGCGGTCCGTGTCGCCTGGCAGCCCCCGTCCTTGATCAGATCGCCGGGCAAAACGCCGGCAAGGTGACCGTGCTGAAAGTGAACACGGACGAAACTCCCGAGCTCTCCTCGGAGTTCCGCATCCAAGGGATCCCAGCGTTTGTGCTGTTCAAGAACGGTTTGGAAGCAGCACGACAAGAGGGCCTGCTGCCTTCCATGCAATTCTCGAACTGGTTAGCTCGGCACGTGGCTTCTTATTAGCCAAGGATTTAGTGCATCGCATCCGAGCCTGGCAGCCGGTTCTCACGGTGTGCTACCGTCCTCATCGGCCCCACGAATTTCTGGCATGGCACCTAGGTTTTTCGCTCCATTCCTCCTCGCGTTGACCTTAACGGGGTTAGGGCTGGCGCGCGAACGTCCGATCACGAAGGCGCAGGTGCCTATGCTTGTCTTGCAGGCCGTTGCAAACAAATATCCCGGGGCAATCACCAACGCCTACGCACAAGAAGACGACCGCGGTAAGACGGTGTACGAAGTGAAGCTCAGCACAGGCGGGAGCAAAGTGGATGTCACCTTCGCAAAAAATGGCTACGTGTTGTTCGAAGAACGCTTGATAGCACGACAGGCTCTTCCGGACGGAGTCAAGAAGGCGCTGGCAGGCCGTTATGCCAGGGCCGTCCTGCTCAAGATCGAGAAGGTAACGATCATTGGAAAAGCAGAACTCCCCCTCTTCAGGCTCCAAATGAAGCTTGAAAATAGGCGGCGCGAGGTCCTCCTTGATGCCAATGGTAAGCTCTATAAACGCTGAGCACCTTTATCCAGCAAAGGAACGTGATGCGTGGGAGGCAAGCATGGCTTGCTGTTTGGTGAACTCGTTTGGATGGAACGCGATGTCGTTTCAGATCTTGGCACCAGGTTTCTCGTATTGGTTCTACGGAACATCTGCGTGTGTCGGCTATGTCGACACGGGAGGCGCCTGGGTTGCAGCCGGTGTGCCCGTCGGAGTTCCAGAGGTGATGAGGTCAGCAGCAGAAGCGTTTGTGCATGCCGCGCAACTGGCAAAACGTCGGGCAGTCTTCTTCGGAGCCGAGCGGCGCTTCGTTTCCGCAGTGCCCTTCGAACGATTTTTGATCGGGCAGCAACCTTGCTGGGATCCGCGTGCCTGGCAGGAGACTGCCGAGCGAGATAGTGGGCTTCGCGCGCAACTCCGGCGCGGGCGGGCCAAGCAGGTCTTGGTGCATCGCGTAGCTGCCGACGAGGGCGCGCCTGGCACTCCGCTGCGCCGGAGGTTGGACGAGATGCTGTGGCGGTGGCAGCGCAATCACCCCATGCCTCCTATGAAGTTTGTCGTCGCTACGCACCCGTTCGCGCACGCGAAAGAGAGGCGTATTTTTGTAGCCTTCGTGGGGGATGAGCCCGTGGCGTTTGCCAGCATGACACCCATCTACGCGCGTCACGGTTGGTGTCTCCAGGAGCTGATCCGTGACCCGAAGGCCCCCAATGGCACTTGTGAACTTCTGATTGATGCCGCCATGAAGGACGCCTGCGCCCTTGAAAGCTCGTACGTGACGCTGGGCCTGGTGCCCTTGGCAGGAGCGCAAACCCCATGGTTGAGCTGGGTGAGGCGCTTGAGTTCGGGCCTGTACAATTTCGCTGGGCTCGAAGCCTTCAGAGCTAAATTAAAACCTTGCGAATGGACACCAGTTTACGTCGCATTCCCAAGCACTGTGAGCGCGCAGCGCGCGGTGCGCGACTGCCTCGCCGCATTCGCGCCCGACGGACTCGTGCAGTTTGGTTCACGAGCTCTCGTAAAAAAATGTGCGAGCTGGGTGACGCAACGGTGAGCCGCGCGTGACTCCGCCCCACCGAGGGGTCCGCCTCCCCTGCGATTCGTGCTAGTCCAGGGACCGCATTCATGCCCCTCAAGCTCTCGCTCGAAATTCAGTACATGCTCTTAGTTTTTGGGCTTTTCATCGTGCCCCGAGCGCTCCAACGTTTTAGGCTTCCCAGCGCGGTCACCTGCATGGGTATCGGTGGGATCCTGGGCATTGGATTTCACCTTTTCCACGATGATCACACGATCAAGCTCCTGTCCACATTGGGCATTGTGTCGATGTTTCTCTTTGCCGGGCTCGAAGTGGACTTTGCCGAGTTGAAGCGGGGTCGAAGGGTATTGTTGCAGCACATCGGGGTTCAGCTGGCTCTACTCGTCTTGGGCGCCCTGGCACTCTACTTTGCTTATGGGCTGGACGCGCGAGCGGCCGTACTCTTTGCGCTCGCGCTTTTCACTCCTTCGACCGGATTTATTCTCGACTCATTGGACGGGTTCGGATTGACCGTGGAAGAACGCTTCTGGGTCAAATCCAAAGCAATAGCGTCGGAGCTCGTCGCCCTCGGTGTTCTCTTCTTAACGATTCAGAGTTCCGACCTGGGTGCGTTGGCCCTTTCCGCCGCCGCACTTTTGGGAATGGTGCTCCTGCTTCCACCTCTTTTTCGCGTGTTCGCGCGCGTCATCGCGCCCTTTGCACCGAAGACCGAATTCACTTTTCTTATTCTCGTTGCGCTGGTCTGCGCTTTCATCACGCGAGAGCTTGGCGTCTATTATTTGGTCGGCGCCTTCGTGGTGGGACTCACGGCGGTACGCTTGCGCAAGGATCTGCCGGAGCTGAGCTCCGAAAAGCTGCTCGGGGGGGTTGAACTATTTGCCTCTTTTTTCGTTCCCTTCTACTTCCTCAAGGCTGGGCTACACCTGCGAGCCGAAAACTTCACTTCGACTGCGTTCATCGTTAGCATTTCGTTGCTCCTGCTGGTGCTGCCCATACGCGTCCTGCGGGTCGCGCTGCATCGGACGTTAGTCATGGGTGAGTCCTGGAAAACCGGGGCCAGAATTGGCACGGCCGTCATCCCTACCCTCGTGTTCACGATTGTTATTGCCGAAATCTTGCAAGAACAGTTCGCCCTTCCTCCCTATTTATTTGGCGCGCTCATCATTTTTGCGATCGTCAACACGCTGGTGCCGGGCTTCTTGCTCAAGGTTGCAGTGGCCGAATTCGAAACGCCCACAGCCCCTCGCGAGCCTGTAGCCAAACAGGCCCACGACACAACCCGCGGGGACAACCCCTAATCGATGGGTAGCACGAACACTGAACAAGAAGATTCGTCCACCACTTGAGCAGGGACGCTAACTCCAAACAACCGCCCGAGGAAACCGTGCTCGCGCGTGCCCACGACTATCATGTCCGCGTCAAAGGCCTTCGCCTCCGACAAGATAGCGCTAACGGGGTCCGTGTCGGCGCGAAGCACTGAGGGCAGACCATCGACGGACCGATCTTCGGCAGGCGTTTCCAGGAGATGTAGGAGTGCTACTCCTCGGGTGTCGTTTCGGAAGACCTGGAGCGGTCGCGCTTTTTCCTCGTTAGTGGCTTCTGGATTAACGTTGTGCACGACCACCACCGGGGCCTCCAAGCGTCGGCCAAGATCGGCAGCCCAACGCAGCACCGGATAGCCCTCAGTTTCCAAATCCGTTGCGGCTACGATGGCTTCACGCCCACTTCCGGAACGAGCCACGAGGACAGGAATTTGCGCCGCACGGGCGAGCGCGGTTGCGACACTGCCGCAAGAGTCCTCGCATTCCGGCACAACGATCAACTGCGCACCGATGTCCTGCGCGTAGCGAGCAGCTTCCGCGACGAAGTTTCCGTGCACAAGGGCAAACCGCACCGCAGATTCATCCCCACCCAACAAACCCCGTAGCCACGTTCTTGTGGTCTGACTCGATTGCAGCGCAAGCTCTGCGCTCTGCATGGCGTCCAGTAGATTGTGTTGAGGGAAAAGCGTATTCAGGCGTGTCTGCTCCGGCAAAACGAGCACAACTTCCAGCTCAGCCCCCATCACCAGCGCTAGAGCCCGAGCCCGCAAGACGCACGAACTCGGTGATCCGCTTTCCCGCAGCGCAACTAAAACACGAGGGGTAGGTTCACTCTTCAGATCCTTCAAGGGCATTGCCATGATGTTCTCCTTTGGGTTGATTGCATCATGAGCCCAACCGAGTATGTTTAACAGAACGAAAGATTGACTGATCCTGTCGATATAGGCGACCATCCCATTCATGGAATGGCTCAATTACCACCATTTATACTACTTCTCGGTGATCGCCGAGGAGGGCGGCGTCGCCCCCGCGGCCCGCAAGCTTCGACTGACGCATTCGACATTGAGCGCGCAGCTCGGCGCTCTTGAGCGCAACTTTGGGGCTCCGCTGTTTGAACGCCGCGGCAGACGCTTAGTGTTAACGGCGTTTGGACTCGATGCCCTGGGCTACGCGTCCGATATTTTTCGTCTCGGTCGAGAGCTGACAGACGTGGCGAAGGGTCGCACGGGGTCGGGACGCGACGTGCTTCGGATCGGGGTCGTTCCCGGGATCCCCAAAGCGCTTGCGCATCAGTTATTGGGCCCTGCGTTGGATCAGGACGGCGTGCAGCTTCTCCTCGTGCAGGACAAGGGCCCCGCTTTGCTCGAAGCCTTGGTGGCTGGGCGGCTTCAGTTAACGATCCAAAATGAGATCCCTGTCGCGCCGCAGGGAACGCGCATTCATTCGCGTCTCCTCGGCGAAACCGACATTCTTCTTTACGCCACGACCGCCCTGGCACGACGTGCCAAGCTACGTTTTCCCCAAAGTTTGTCGAGTGTCCCGTTCGTCCTTCCTCCCACTGGTGCGCCACTTAGGCGCAGGCTGGACGCGTGGTTCGTCGCCAACGGAGTGCACCCGATCGTCAAGGCAGAGGCGGACGACGCTGGGCTCATTCGCGCTCTGGGGTTGGGCGGACGCGGCGTATTTCCTGTGAGAGCTGCCATGCGGGCTGATATCGACAACCTCCCGTCGGTGCAGTTAGTTGGCCGCTGTGAGGGGTTGCGTGAGAGTTATTACGCGGTATCTACCGAGCGCCGCATTCGCCACCGAGGAGTTGTGGCGGTTGTCGAAGCAGGGCGCGCCGGGCTTCAGATCCCGCAACGAAAGACAGACACTATCGGTCGTTCCGAACGACAAGCGACGGCCGGTCAGCCTTCCCCTTCGAGCCGGGCTCAGACTCTTGAATCAATAGCGCTGTGAGCTGACCCAGCATCCGGGCCGTCGTCGCCAACCCCTGTTGGTCCCCGTTCAAAAGTAGCTGTTCAACCGCATGTTCAACGGTCCCCTTCGCCGAGCGGTCGAGAGCGCGTCCTTTTTCAGTGAGGCCAAGCGACGCGCGCCGCTTGTCTCGCGGGTCCCGGCGCCGCTGAATCACGCGCTTTTCCTCCAGCCGGCGGAGGGACGCGGAAATGGTTCCAGCGTCCAAATGAAGGAGCGCTGCCAACTGGCCGGCGGTCATCCCTGGGTACTTGCCCAAGCAACGCACAATCAAACGCTGTTGCGCCGTGACCCCAAGGCGCTTGTCCATGTGCCCTGAGAGCTGCAAAAGCGCGTGATTCAGCTGCCAAAGTTGATCCAAAAAACCCAGCGCGGGGCCCAGCGGGAAGCTCTGTTGCGGCTCCGGCTTCATCGGTTAACCAGCTGCGTTGCTGCGGAGTAAAATAAGTGTTTGGAGTAGATCATCGATCGCCCTCTGATCACGCAGGAAGTACCCCGCCGAGGACGCCTGCGATTCTCCTACACGCAGGCTCAAGAGTCGCCCCGGCTGATCGAGTTCGAAGACGTCTTCATCGGTCACGTCGTCGCCCACGTAGAGTGCGGTATCAGCGCCTGCCATCGCCCTCAGCTCAAGCAGAGCCGTGCCTTTGTTGGGAGCGCGCTCAGGCACCAAGTTCACTACCATTTTGCCAAGGACCGAGCGCATCGGCGAGGGAAGAGCGCCCACCGCTCGGTCAATCGCTTGTCTGGCTTGTCGCTTCTGGCGGGAACGCCGGTAGTGGAGCGCCAAGGTGTAGCGTTTGTTTTCGATGTCGACGCCAGCGCACTGGGCTAAAGCTTCCTTGAGAAGCACGTACGCCTCTGCAACTTCCCGCTCAAACTCCAATAGGCCGCTCCCCGGCTCAAGCCCATGGTTTCCAACCACGTATTTGAGCTCAGCCGTGCCCAAACGGCCCTCGACGTCGGATTTGCTTCGTCCCGAAATGACGGCACAAGGATACAGTCGACATAGCCTGCCGAGGAGCTCAGCGGTGCGCGTTCGCATCGAGGCGCACTCTCGGTCTTCGACGATCGGGGCCAAGGTGCCGTCGAAATCGAACCCAAGCAGCACCCTGGAGCCGGCCAGCTGGGCGAGAACTTCGCGATTTTCACGCAACAGGAGGTTCTTCATAAGGTTCTGTCGGAGTGAAAGGCTGAGCGGTTGCAAATCGTCCCGTCATGCGTTCTTTGCGTCGGAGCTCTGCGGCGTCGACGAGCATCCGCCCAGCCCAGCGGTACACGTTGAATTCGGACACCAAACGACGCATCGAATGCAAGCGCTCCCGCTGCTCGCTTTTCGGCATTCTGAGGGCCCCCGCCATGGCGTCACCGGCCTGCTGAAGGTCGTAGGGATTCACGATCAGGGCCTCGGTGAGATCTCGAGCTGCTCCCGTGAACTGACTCAGTATCAACACCCCTTGTTCGTCGTCCCGTGCCGCCACGAACTCCTTGGCCACCAGATTCATCCCATCGTGCAAGCTGCTGACGTAACAGAGCTGAGCCGCGCGATAGAAGCGGAAGATGCTGGCAGGCTCGTGGTGGGTGCGCAAAAGCACGATGGGCCTGTAACTTCCTGATGACCATTTTTTATTAACGTCGGTAGCAATCGCCTCGACGCGTTCGTTGAGCTCGAGGTAACGGGGGATCTTGGTTCGGCTCGGCGCCGCGATCTGTACGAAGGTAAACTTGCCGCGAAACTCCGGATACCGCGTCAGCAGGCTATCCACGGCCAACAGTCGCTCTTCGATGCCCTTGGTGTAGTCCAAGCGATCGACGCCCACGCCCACTAGGGCGTCGTCGGGGAGACCCAATTCGCGTCGCACCTGGAGCTGGCAGTCCACCACGTTGGGAACATCATTGAGCCAATGCACGGGCCATTCGATGGAGATCGGATAGGGCTTCACGAGAGTCCTGCGCACTCCCTGGATCACTGCGTGTTCCTCGCGGTCGATGCGACTCTCCATGAAGGCGTCCACGGAATCTATGAAGTTATTGCAGTGAAGCTGGGTGTGAAAGCCCAAGATGCTCGAGCCGAGCAACCCCGAAATCAGCTCCTCACGCCAGGGGCAAATGCCAAAGCGTTCTGCGTTGGGCCACGGGATGTGCCAAAAGGTGATGATGGTGGCTCGGGGCAAGCGTTCCCGAATCATTTTCGGGGCCAAAGCGAAGTGATAGTCCTGCACTAACACAATGGGATCGTCGGAATCGACTTCTTCGCAGACGGCTTCCGCAAAGCGCTGGTTGACACGCACGTAGTATTCATAGTCTTCAGCACGAAACAAGGGTCGCGTGTGCGCTACATGGCAGAGCGGCCACAGGCCCTCGTTGGAGAAGCCGTAGTAGTAGCCGTTCTCCTCCGCCTCGGTCAGCCAGACACGCCGTACCTGATAGGACTCTTCGCCAGGCGGCACCAGGATTCGATCATGACGATCGACCGTTTCGCGGTCTGCGCTACCGCTTCCGTGTGCAACCCACACACCTGAGCAACTGCGCATCACCGGCTCAAGCGCGGTCACCAACCCGCTTGCAGGATGCACGGCACGGACACCTTCAGGCGTTTTCTCGTGAATGTAAGGCTCTCGGTTCGCAAGGATCACGACTCGCTCCCCCTCCAAATACTGGGTCAAAGCGGAACGCAGGCGGGCCGGGCTCCAGCGCCCACCGCTCGCCTCGTGCACGCGCTCGTTGGCAAGACGCTGAGCCAGGGAGCGTACATCGCTGACGAGCGGCTGGAATTCATCGGTGGCTTCTCCGCTCAAGGCACGTCGAAGTTCGCGGGTCCAGTCCTTCCACGCAAAGCGCAACGCGATCAACGTCACCGCTGCAGCCCCCAGCGCCATGATGAAAAATGTGGCCAGGAGGATGTTCCGGGTCGTCAACTCTCGTCGACCGACGTAGCTGAGATCATGCACCAGCACGATTGCTCCTTTGGCCTCTGAACCCTGCTCGAATAGCGTGACGCTGAGATGGAGCCGCCCGGACGGAAGCTCCGGGGACATTGTCCAAGAGGTAGCTCCTTTTCTGGCTTCACTCCTCATCCGCTCCAGAACCGACCTGCAGGAGAATTCAACGGGGTACGACTCGGTGGCGGCCAGCAACTGCCCGTCTTCGCTGCACGCAGCAGCTCCCATGATCCGCTCGTCCCGCGTGATGTCCGCCAATGTTTCGGTCAGACGACTGCGACTCGTGTGCCAGTTGTCCGCAAGGCTTTGCCGCGCAGAGCCCACGGCAAGCCGGGAGCGAAGTGCGTGATCAGCCTCAAACCAACTGCGCATGGTCTGCGTGAGCACGAGGTACCCACCCACCGCCAGCAGGCTCAGGCCCACCAGCAGAACCCCCAAGAATCGACTCGCACGGCGCATCAGCGTCGCGTACCATATAATACTTGGATATCCAAGCAGTTGCTGCTAGAGCGCATCTATGTCCCTCTCCGACCTAGGCTTGATCGGTAACTGCCAACTTTCCGCGCACGTAAGACGCGACGGGGCGATCGTCTGGTGTTGCCTGCCGCGCTTTGACTCGCCGCCGATTTTCGGCGCTTTGCTCGACGAAGAGCATGGAGGTGCTTTCTCAATCGGCCCGCCCGATGGCCGCATGGGGGTCCAACGCTACCTCACGAACACCAACGTCCTCGAAACCACGTTTGAGAGCGACGACGGTGCTTTTCGCATACTGGACTTTGCACCGCGGTTCTTGCAGTACGAACGCAGCTTTCGACCGACGAAGCTGATTCGCATTGTCGAGCCGCTCTCCGGCACCCCGCGAATTCGAGTTAGCTGCGATCCAATCCTCGGCTGGTCGCGCCAACGACCCAAGCGTGAGCACGGCTCGCACCACATCGCCTTCGCTGGCTACGAAACCGAGCTGCGACTGACCACAGACGCGCCCCTATCCTATTTGGAGGGAGACACCTTCGCGCTGTCCGAGCGTAAGCATTTCGTCTTGGCATGGGGTGCGCCTGTCGAGGAGCCGTTAGCTCCACTGTGCGAGCGCTTTCTAAGCGAAACCGTGAAATATTGGGAACTCTGGGTGAAACGCTGCAGCATTCCGCCGGTCTACCAAACGGAGGTGATCCGTTCCGCGTTGGCGCTGAAGCTCCATTGTTTTGAGGATACAGGTGCGATCGTTGCTGCGCTCACGACCTCGCTGCCCGAAGCGCCCGGCTCGGGGCGAAATTGGGACTATCGTTATTGCTGGTTGCGCGACGCCTACTACACGCTCGGTGCTTTTCGTCTGCTTGGGCACTTCGAGGAGCGCGAGCAATTTCTTCACTTCTTGCTCAACATAGCTACGGCAACGCCGGATCTCGATCTGGCGCCACTTTATCGCATCGACGGCAAGACGGATCTCACCGAGCGCATTGAGGTGGATTGGGCCGGCTACATGGGTGAAAAGCCTGTGCGCGTGGGCAACCAGGCCGCGCTCCATAAGCAGTACGACGTTTTCGGCGAAATGGTGCTGGCCTTGGCGCCGCTGTTTCTTGACGCTCGCTTTCGGGAGCACGTGACGCCGCAGCTGCTGGCTCTCGTAGCGCGCCTCGCGCGCAAAGCCATTTCGGTTGCGGGCAAGCCCGACGCGGGGATTTGGGAGTTTCGATCGGATTGGCGACCCCAAACTTTCAGTTCGCTCATGTGTTGGGCCGCCGCGGACCGCATGGCCCGAATCGCCGAGCAGCACCGGACGGTTGACGCCGAAGAGTTCAAGTTAGCAGCCGAGCGGATTCGCGAAGAAATTTTGAAGCACGCGGTGGACCGAGAACGCCAGTGTTTAGTCGCTGACTACGGGGGCAGTGAAGTGGACGCCGCCCTCCTCCAGGCCGTAACGCTGCGCTTCCTCCCACCTGAAGATGAACGCCTGCACACGACGGTGGACGCCGTGGCGGCGGACCTGGCCTGGCACGGTTGGCTGAAGCGCTATCGCACCAACGACGGGTTCGGCGCTCCTGAGGTGGCCTTCATGCTCTGCACTTTTTGGCAAATCGAGGCGCTCGCCAGGCTGGGTCGCTCGAAAGAGGCTCAGACCCTAATGGCGGGCATCCAACACGTGAACTCCCCGCTCGGTCTGTTTGGAGAGGATGTCAATCCGCTCTCCGGTGCGATGTCCGGTAACTTTCCCCAAGCGTACTCTCACGTGGGATTGATCCATGCAGCGTTCGCCGCAGCACCCCGCTGGTCGGAGTTTGGTTCGTGAGTAGCGCCACCGAGAAATGACCCCGACATCGGATCCCCTCATCGAAGGGTCTGAAATCAATTCATCGGCGAGGACGCGTTTGGTCAACGCGTTGGCACTTCGGTTTCGACGGGTTGGGGCACGTTTCTCGGCGCTTCTGGTGCTGTTTAGTAAGTTCGGTCGCCGCTATCTTCCGAATGAAGGGCAGCATCTGTTCGCACTCACGCTCCTGGTGGGCGCCGCTTGTGGCCTGGTTGCGGTTGCCTTTCATCTTGCTATTCGCGGAGCCGAACAGCTCCTCATTGAACACGCTCTCCACGCCCCAGGGGATTCTTGGATGGCGTGGACGATCATCACTCCCACTTTGGGGGGCCTCATCGCCGGGGCGGCGCTGACCTGGCTGGTGCCAGGCGCTCGAGGTTCAGGGATCCCTCAGGTGAAACAAGCGTTTGCGACTGAAGGAGGGCGCATCCGATTTCGAGACGCACTAGGAAAGTTTGTCGTCGGCACGCTGCAAATTGGATCGGGTGCTTCGCTCGGGCGCGAAGGCCCCACGGTGCAGATCTGCGCTGGCGCCACGAGCTTGCTAGCGCGGGTCACTTCGCTCCCACCGCGCAACCTGCGACGCTTGACACCTGTGGGTGTTGCAGCGGGGATTGCTGCGGCGTTCAACGCCCCGATCGCAGCCGTTACGTTTACCATTGAGGAGATCGTCGGAACGCTGGACCAGTCCGTGCTTTCGGGCGTGATCGTTGCGGCAGCGCTCGCCGCGGTGATCGAGCGTGGGATCTTGGGCGTGCACCCCGTGATCGAGGTAACGACGGCCTATGGTCTCGATCACGCCTCCTCCCTGCCTCTCTATGCCCTTTTGGGAATCGCCGCGGCCTTCGTTTCCATCGCCTTCACCGAAGGCTTGCTCCGCGTGCGAGCCTGGTTTCAGCGCTTGCGCGCAATTCCCAAGTGGGCCCATCCCGGTGTGGGGGGACTGGTCACAGGGCTGCTTGCCGTCGTGCTGCTTCGCTTTCTGGGAGCCGCAGGAATCACAGGTGGTGGCTACGAGACACTCGGACGTGCGCTCGACGGTGAGCTTGGCCTGCGCGTCCTCCTCGCGCTCTGCGCGGCGAAACTCGTGGCGACTGTCCTCTCGTATTCGAGCGGCGGCGCTGGAGGTATCTTCGCGCCCGCTCTCTTTGTCGGTGCAATGCTGGGGGGCGCTGTCGGGCACCTCGACGTGCTTCTGCTGGGGCACGAGAAATACCAGCTCGGGGCGTTCGCCCTCGTCGGCATGGGGGCCGTCTTTGCAGGTGTCATTCGCGCCCCCATCACCTCTGTGCTGATCATCTTTGAAATGACCGGCGGCTACGGACTGGTGCTGCCGCTCATGTTGGCCAACATGAGCTCGTACATGCTCGCTCGGCACTTGCGCCCGACGCCGATCTACGAGGCTTTGCTTGCACAAGATGGCATCCACATCCCGCAATCCACGCAGTCGCCGCACCCCATCGATCAACTCCGAGTCTCGGACGCGATGACCCGAGAAGACGACCTACGCACCACGTCATCCGATTCGACGCTAACGACCCTCATGCGCCCCGCCAACGTGATCCACCGAGACGAGTCACTGCTGCGAGCTGTGGTGAAGATGAATGACCTTGGCGTGCGCCAGCTCGTTGTGATCGACGGAACGGACGAACGGCCATGTGGACTCCTCGCCATGAGCGATGTGGTGCGCGCCCACGCACGGGCTTACCGCGGCGCAGATCGAGGATCGAAGTCCTCACTTTCTCTGCGACCCCTCCCCGAGAAACCCGCTTCTTCCCTCATGGTCCACGCTGAACTTGCCGAGCGTAGCACGAAGCTTTCAGATCTCATTGGGCGCCTCCGAGATCGCCCGGATCGCCCTTTTGTGATACCGAATGCGCGCTCTGGGTTCTCCGCGATCCTGCCTGAACACTTGGGGGAATTTGCTCGGGACGAGGAGTTCGGCAAGATGCTGATAGCTGCTGACGTGGCGCGGCCTGTGGCGAGCGTTCAGGCCAACGCGACGTTGCCGGAGTTGGTGCGCGAGCTCCAAGCTGGCCAATTTGAAGCTGCTTTGGTGCTCGATGCGAGCGGCGCGCCCATGGGGATCGTCACCAAAGCGGCACTCGCCATGGGTCTGCTCGATTGGTACGTCAGCAGCTTGGATCTAAGCTAGTGATACGTTGCAGAGAGGCATACGCAGAGTCGCCTCAGTGGGGCGCTGTTGCTCGCGCATGTTCGGCCACCGCACGGCTGGAGTTTTCCCGTTTTTGGACTGCGCCCGGTGTTGTCCAGCTCGCTCGACGCTTGGCCGGCTGGGCATGGCGTTTGCTTAGTGACGGTAAAACCCATGGGGGCATACCACATGCGATTCCAAATCAGCAGACGCACGCCCATATTCAGGATGGACCCAAACACACAGAACGCAATGCGTGCGCGTCTGCGTAAAACTGGCGGCCAATTTCAGTCGATCGAGATCATTTCATAATGTCGACCCACCCGCTGGAACGAACGGCTCCGTCGAATCGCGGCGTTGTCGTGGCGGTGCGCGGCAGTGTCGTCGATATTCGGTTCGATGCGCACCTGCCTCCCATCTATTCGCTGCTGCACGCGGGCGACGAAGGTCGAATCGTCATTGAAGTGTTGGCCCAGCGAGATGCGTTCCACGTGCGCGGAATCGCATTCACGCCGACGCAAGGGCTTGCCCGCGGAATGGCCGTGGTGGACACGGGGGGACCACTCAAAGCTCCAGTGGGAAAAGCGATTCTCTCGCGGATGTTCGACGTGTTCGGTAACGTCATCGACCGCCAAGCGGCGCTCTCCGACGTCGAATGGCGTTCCGTGCATCGTGCGCCTCCCCCCCTTGTACGACGTTCCACGAAATCTGAAGTCTTCGAGACCGGGATCAAAGTCATCGACGTCTTGGTTCCGCTGGAGCGGGGCGGAAAGGCGGGTCTCTTCGGCGGAGCGGGTGTCGGCAAGACGGTGCTGCTCACCGAGATGATCCACAACATGATTGGGCATCAGGCGGGCGTGAGCATTTTCTGCGGCATCGGCGAGCGCTGCCGCGAAGGCGAGGAGCTGTACCACGAGATGCAGAAGGCCGGCGTGCTCGCGAAGATGGTCATGATCTTCGGTCAGATGAACGAGCCGCCGGGTGCACGGTTCCGGGTCGGACATGCAGCCCTGACGATGGCCGAATACTTCCGCGATGACGAACACCGCGACGTTCTGCTGCTCATCGACAACATCTTCCGCTTCATCCAGGCCGGGATGGAGGTGTCTGGCCTTTTGGGGCAGATGCCGTCACGATTGGGGTACCAGCCGACCATGGGCACCGAGCTGGCCGGTTTGGAGGAGCGTATCGCCAACACGGATGCCGGCGCCATCACCTCGATCCAAGCGGTGTACGTGCCGGCAGACGACTTCACCGATCCGGCGGCGGTGCACACGTTTTCGCATCTTTCCGCGTCGATCGTGCTCTCGCGCAAGCGAGCAGCCGAAGGTCTCTTCCCGGCGATCGATCCGCTGCAATCCAACTCCAAGATGGCTACGCCGGGCATTGTGGGCGAGCGGCACTATGCCCTAGCTCAGGAAATCCGGCAGACGCTGGCGCAATATGCGGATCTTAAAGACATCATCGCCATGCTCGGCCTTGAGCAACTCTCGCCTGAAGATCGCAAGGTCGTGGCGCGCGCGCGTCGGTTGGAACGGTTTCTCACCCAGCCTTTCTTCACGACCGAGCAGTTCACCGGGCACCAGGGGAAGCTCATCAGCTTGAAGGACTCGCTCGACGGCTGTGAGCGGATCTTGCGCGATGAGTTTAAGGACTACCCGGAGAGTGCACTCTACATGATAGGGGCGATCGACGAAGCGAAACGCGATCCGAAACCCGCCGCGAAACCTTCATCTGCAGCCGAGCACTCGGCCAGCGCGGGCCACGAATGAACCTCAAGGTCCTGCTCCCCTTCCGGATCTTCGCGGAGAAGACCGATGTGTCGCGCATCGTGGCGGAGACGCGCGCCGGATCGTTCGGCCTTCTCCCGCATCGCCTCGATTGCGTCGCGCCGCTCGTGCCCGGCATTCTGATGTACGAGAGCGAATCGGAGGGCGAGGTCTACCTCGCTGTCGACGAAGGAGTGCTGCTCAAGACCGGGCAGGATGTTCTCGTCTCCGTGCGTCGAGCGATCGGAGGCTCCGGGCAAGACCAACTCGACCAACTGCGCACCTCGGTGGAGCAAGAGTTTCTAACGCTGGACGAACAGGAGCAAAGTGTGCGCGCGGTCATGGCGAAGCTTGAAACGGGCTTTCTACGCCGCTTCGTGAGGCTTCAGCATGACTGACGAGCGGAGAAGCACGCCATCTTTGGGCCGCGCCATCGGCGCACAGGCGACGCGCAAGCTCAAGGCGCAGCGTGAGTCCTCGCATGGCGTTTGGTTCGGCCTCGGCATGATGGGGCTCGTCGGGTGGTCGGTGGTCGTTCCGACGCTCCTCGGGGCGGCGCTGGGGCTGTGGTTGGACAAGAGCCAACCTGGACGCTTCTCGTGGACGTTGGCGCTGCTCGTGGCCGGCCTTGTGATCGGGTGCCTCAACGCGTGGCACTGGGTCGCCAAAGAAGACCAGGCCATGCGCGACGAACCAAAGGACGATGACCATGAATGAAACGCCGACGTTGATCCTGGCGAGCCTCGCAGGCGCGGGGCTTGGATCCATGTTCTTCGGCGGGCTCTGGTGGACGCTGCGCAAGGCGATGGCGTCGCCGCGGCCTGCGCTCTGGTTCGCCTGCAGCCTGCTGCTCCGAATGGGCGTAACGCTGCTCGGCTTCTACTTCGTGTCCGCGGGTCAGTGGCAACGGATCGTCGCGTGTGTGCTTGGATTTGCCGGTTCGCGGGCAGCGATCACCTGGTTTGCCCGGCCGCGCCCTAGGCCAGCGCGGGAGGTGAGCCATGCCGCTCAGTCCTGACGAGCTGATCTTCTGGCGCTATGGGTTCATCCAACTCAACGGCACGATCGTCTTCACGTGGGGCGTGATGCTGCTTCTCACCGTCGGCGCGGCGCTGATCACTCGCAGGCTCTCCACGGACCTAAAACGCGCCCGTTGGCAGAATTTCCTTGAGATCGTCGTCACCGGCATCATGAAGCAAATCGAAGAAGTCGGGCTTCCGCATCCCGAAAAGTACGTGGGCTTCCTCGGCACGCTCTTTCTATTCGTCGCCACAGCGGCGCTGTGCACCATCCTGCCGGGCTACTCGCCCCCGACCGGCTCGCTCTCGACCACCGCTGCCCTCGCGCTGTCAGTCCTTGTCGCCGTGCCGTTCTTTGGCATCGCGGAGAAGGGGTTGGGTGGCTACCTCAAATCTTATATCAAGCCGACTGTTATCATGTTGCCCTTTAACATCATCAGCGAAGTCTCGCGCACGCTGGCTCTCGCGGTCCGCCTCTTCGGCAACATGATGAGCGGCGCGATGATTATTGCGATCCTTCTCACCATTACTCCATTCCTATTTCCGATCGTGATGACGGCGCTCGGCCTGCTTACCGGCATGGTGCAAGCGTACATTTTCAGCATCCTGGCTGCCGTCTACGTGGCGGCCGCGGTGCGGACGCAAACCCGCAAACCCAACCCAAAACCAGCGCTCAGCACGTGAGGCAACGAAGGACAGAACTATGGACACGATGACGATGATCGCGGTGGTATCAATGGTGTGCGCCGGCATCACCACAGCCTTTGGCACGATGGCCCCATCGCTCGCGGAAGGAAAGGCGGTGGCTACCGCGCTGAGCGCGCTCGCGCAGCAACCTGACGCCTCCCCGACCATCACACGAACTCTGTTCGTCGGTCTCGCGATGATCGAGTCCTGCGCCATCTACTGCTTTGTGCTGTCGATGATCTTCATCTTCGCCAATCCCTTCTGGAATCATTTCATTCAGGCCGCCGGAAAGTAGCCATGCTCATCGATTGGTTCACCGTCGGTGCGCAGGCACTCAACTTTCTCGTCCTCGTCTGGTTGATGAAGCGTTTCCTCTACAAGCCGATCCTCCACGCCATCGACGAGCGAGAGAAGCGCATCGCCACGGAGCTCGCAGATGCTGACGCCAAGAAGACCGAGGCGAAGAAAGAGCGGGCTGAGTTCCAGCGCAAGAACGAGGAGTTTGAAAAGCAGCGCGCCGCACTTTTGAGCAAGGCGACGGACGACGCGAATGCCGAGCGTCAAAGACTCCTCGACGAAGCGCGCAAGGCGGCTGATGTGTTGAGCACGAAACGACAGGAAATGCTAAGGAGCGACGCCCATCATCTCAATCATTCCATCTGTCGCCGCGCCGAGCAGGAGGTCTTTGCCATCGCCCGAAAGGTGCTCACTGACCTTGCGACAACAAGCCTGGAAGAGCGCATGGCCGAGGTGTTCAACCGCCGATTGCGAGAGCTGGACGCCGAGAGCAAGCAGAGACTCGCCGAGGCTCTCAAGTCCGCATCTGACCCCGCCCTGCTGCGCAGTGCTTTTGAGCTACCGACGGAGCAACAAGCAGCAATACGGAAAGCGCTCAACGAAACGTTCTCGGCCGATATCAGTATTCGCTTCGAAACTGCGCCCAAGATGGTCAGCGGCATCGAGCTCACCACGAATGGACAAAAGGTGGCCTGGAATATTGCGGACTACCTGGGGTCGCTGGAGAAGGGCGTCGGCGAACTTCTGAAAGCGCAGGACACCGCGGATTCCGAAACCAAGGCACCGGACGAGCAGACGGCGAAGATCGCGGAGCGTGCCTATGAGCTGTACGAACAGCACGGCCACCAGAGCGATTCGGCGAATCAAGACTGGAGTCAGGCAGAGCGGGAGGTTCAGAAGGCTGGTGCGCATGGAGCCTGAGAGCCTAAAGAGCGTTTTCGAGCGCACCTTCGCGGCAGTAGACCACGTGCTCGGCAGCTTTGCGCCACAACTGACGTCGCGCGAGGTGGGCACCATCACGCACGTGTCCACCGGCATCGCCATGGTCTCCGGCCTCCCGAGCGTGGGGTTCGACGAGCTGATCCAGTTTCCGGGAGGTGTGTTCGGGATCGCCTTCAACGTGGACGAGGAGGAAGTCGGCGTCGTGCTGCTCGGGGAATTCTGGGATCTGCACGCCGGCGACGAAGTCGAACGAACCCGCCGGGTCATGGACGTGGGCGTGGGTGATGAGCTGCTCGGACGCGTCATCGACCCACTCGGTCGGCCGCTTGACGGCGCTGGAGCACTAGCGACGACCCGGCGCTTGCCCATTGAACGCCCGGCGGCGCAGATTATGGATCGAGCGCCCGTCACAGTGCCGTTGCAGACTGGTCTCAAAGTGATCGACGCGCTCATTCCGATCGGCCGCGGTCAGCGCGAGCTGATCCTCGGAGACCGGCAGACCGGAAAGACAGCCATTGCCATCGACACCATCCTGAACCAGCGAGACCAGAACGTCATCTGCGTCTATTGCGCCATCGGGCAGCGCGCCTCCGCCGTGGCGAAGTCCGTGGCCGTGCTTCGAGAGAAGGACGCGATGAAATACACGGTGGTCGTCGTGACCGAGGGCAATGACCCACCGGGTCTCGCCTTCATCGCTCCCTACGCGGCGACCAGCATCGCCGAGCACTTCATGGAGGCCGGCCGTGATGTGCTGATCGTCTACGATGATCTCACGCACCACGCGCGCGCCTATCGCGAGATCTCGCTTCTGTTGCGAAGGCCTCCGGGGCGCGAAGCCTTCCCCGGCGACATCTTCTACATCCATTCCCGTCTACTCGAGCGGGCGACGCACCTCAGCAAAGAGCTCGGCGGTGGTTCGCTCACGGCACTTCCCGTGATCGAAACGGAAGCCCAGGACATTTCCGCCTACATTCCCACCAACCTCATTTCGATCACCGATGGGCAGATCTATTTGTCGCCGTCGCTCTTCGATTTGGGAGTGCTCCCGGCCGTTGATGTCGGGAAATCCGTCTCGCGCGTTGGAGGCAAGGCACAGCGGGGGACGTACCGTGCCGTCGCAGGTGATCTGAAGCTCGCGTATGCGCAGTTCGAAGAGCTGGAGACCTTTGCCCGCTTCGGTGCTCGCCTCGACGACGACACGAAGCAGAGTATCGAACATGGCAGGCGAATTCGCGCCTGTTTGAAACAACCCGAGTTCAGCCCAGTCTCGGTGCCGGCACAGCTCATCATCCTGCTCGCATTGAGCGCAAAACTCCTTGATGCCGTCCCCATAGACCAGATCAGGGACGCCGAGCAGGCGCTGTCCAAGGCCGCGGAGACCATTCCCGCCGAGGTACGTGCGCGCTTCGACACCGCCGCAACGCTGAGCGACGAAGATCGTAAGACCCTCGTCGAGAGCGCGCGGCAAGCGCTGACGCGCTTTCAACCCAAACCGAAACCCACACCGACGCCGGACCCCAAAACCGAACAGACCGCCAAGGAAACAGCATGAGCGACACGATGGTTAGCCTTCGGCGAAAGATCAGCGGCGCGGCAGACTTGCAGTCCGTCGTCCGCACCATGCGGGCGCTGGCCGCTGCGAGCATTGGCCAATACGAGAATTCGGTGCGCGCGCTCGAAGACTACCATCGGACCGTCGAGCTCGGCTTGAGCGCCTGTTTTCGTGAGATCGAGCCGACGGCTTCGCCCCTACCGGGGAAAGGAGAGTCCGAAGGGGACACGATCGGTGCTGTCGTATTCGGTTCGGACCAGGGTCTCGTGGGCCAATTCAACGACGTCGTGGCTGACCACGCGATCGAGACACTCAGCGCTCTACCCGGCAAACCAGCGATCTGGGCCGTCGGCGAACGCGTTCACGCGCGTCTTCTGGATGCGGGCGTCAACGTGGTCGGCCTCTTCCCCGTGCCGAGTGCAGTGAATGCCATCGCTCCGCTCCTCGGGAGGATTCAGCTCGAGAGCGAATCGCACCGAACGCAAGGCAATTACACGCGCGTGTACGTCTTCCATAACCGGCCGCGCTCGGGAGCGCTTTACGAGCCCGTCCACCAACGTCTCTTGCCACTCGACGCCGTGTGGCAAGAGACGTTGGCCGAAGTCCGCTGGCCTACCGGATTGTGCCCCGAGCTCCTCGGCGGCGTCAGCGGGGCGCTGCAGGCGCTGATTCGAGAGTACCTCTTCATCTCGCTCTTTCGCGCGTGCGCCGAATCGCTTGCAAGTGAGAACGCCAGTCGCCTCGCCGCGATGCAGCGCGCGGACAAGAACATCAACGACCTCCTGCAGGATCTCCACGCCACATTCCACCGTCTGCGTCAGCAACGGATCGACGAAGAGCTCTTCGACGTCATCTCCGGATACGACGCCCTGCAGCATTTTTCCCGAAGGAGGGTCAGCGCATGAACTACCGCGAAGCGTTCCGCGTCGAACCGGGTAGCCGCATACGGCTCGAAAACCTCGATCCAGGGCTCACCGATAGCGACGAAAAGAAGAAGCATGCACGCGAGGAGCTCGAGAAGCTCAAGCAGCGGATGGACACGCTCCAATTTCAGCTCTACGCCGAGCAGAAGCGTTCACTCCTCATCTGCCTTCAGGCTCCGGACGCTGGCGGCAAGGACGGCGTGGTCCGGCACGTCATCAGCTCGATGAATCCGCAAGGCTGCCGCGTCGTGGGTTTCAAACAGCCATCGACCTTAGAGCGTGCGCACGATTTTTTGTGGCGGATCGAACACCAGACCCCAAGGCGCGGCGAGATCGTCGTGTTCAATCGCTCCCACTATGAGGATGTCCTCATCGTTCGCGTGCATGATCTCGTCCCGGAAGAAATCTGGTCAGAGCGGTACGCACAGATCAATCACTTCGAGCAGCGCCTCGTCGCGAATGATACCCACATCCTGAAGTTCTTTCTCCATATCAGCAAGGAGGAGCAGCTCTCGCGCTTCGAGGATCGACTCGATGATCCCGCACGGCATTGGAAGATCAGCGAGGCGGATTACTCAGAAAGAAAATACTGGGCTGACTACGAGAAAGCCTATGAGGCCGCCCTCAGCAGGTGCAGCACAGCCGCCGCCCCGTGGTTCGTCATTCCGTCGGACCACAAGTGGTTTCGCAACCTCGCCATCGCACGAATCATCGTCGAGACGCTGGAAAACCTCGGCATCGAGGTTCCGAAGCCGACGGTGAATATCGACGACATTCTCAAGAAATATCACCAGGCCGACGCGAAGCAAGAACGGGCAGAGCAGCGCCGCCGCGAAGAGAACGGAACCGAGCGATGAGCAAGTACGACGGTCTCCCGACGGATCAGGAAGGTTTCGAGCCGCTCGCCGAGCTCGCCTTGGACACGCAGGCTACTACATGAGGGTCAATGCCGAGCACGAGGGGGGACATGCGTATCCACCGGGCTTCAATGAGGCGAGGCTGGACGTGTTGCAGCGTCACGCCTTCGAATATTTCCTGCGCGAGACCAACCCTTCGAATGGTCTTGTCGCGGATAAATCGCTACCGGGTGCTCCCGCCAGCATCGCGGCCGTAGGCTTCGCGCTCACGGCCTATCCAGTCGGCGTCGCGCGCGCCTGGATGACACGCGCCGACGCGATCGCCCGCACGCTCGCGGTGTTGCGGTTCTTCTCAACCAGCACGCAGGGCACGGCGCTGGACGCAACCGGGCACAACGGCTTCTACTACCACTTTCTCGACATGACGACCGGAAGGCGCGCTGGCGTGAGCGAGTTGTCCACCGTCGACACCGGCTTCCTGCTCGCCGGCATGCTCACCGCCGCGATGTTCTTCGATCTAGACAATGAAGAGGAGCGGGAGATCCGGACGTTGGCCGACGCGCTCTACCGGCGCACTGATTGGCAATGGGCGTGCAATGGCGGCGCCACGCTCACCCACGGCTGGACCCCGGAGAGCGGCTTTCTGCTCTACCGCTGGGAAGGCTACGACGAGGCGGTGCTCCTGTACGTCCTCGGGCTGGGCTCTCCGACGCACCCCCTACCGCCGGAGAGCTACGCGGCCTGGGTATCCACCTACGAATGGAAGAAGATTTACGGCTACGAATTCATCTACGGTGGTCCGCTCTTCATCCATCAGTACTCACATGTCTGGGTGGATTTCCGCGGGATCCAGGATGCGTTCGTACGCGACAAAGGTATCGACTATTACGAGAACAGCCGCCGCGCGACGTACGTCCAGCAAGAGTACGCGATCCGAAACCCGCTCGAATTCGTGGGCTATGGGGAGCATTTCTGGGGGTTGACCGCGAGCGATGGGCCCGGCTGGACGACGCGCAAACTCCACGGCGTCGAGCGATCGTTCTTCGACTACATTGCCCGCGGTGCACCGTATGGCCCCGATGACGGGACCGTCGCGCCGTGGGCCGTGGTGTCGTCGCTGCCATTCGCGCCGGAGATTGTGCTGCCGACCGTCCGCCATTTTCAGGACGTGTATCCAGCGATCACCGGCGAGTACTGCTTCCGGTGCAGCGTCAATCTCAGCTTTCCGAACGCGACCGATGCCGACGCGGGCTGGACGTCGCCCTGCCACTTCGGGATCAACCTTGGTCCGGTGGTGCTGATGTGTGAGAACCACCGGTCAGGTTTGCCCTGGCGCCTGATGCGCGCGTGCCGCTACGTGGTCACCGGACTGCGACGCGCGGGCTTTACGAACGGTTGGCTATGACGCTTGTTAGGTGGGTCATTAAGGTTTCTGGCAATGTGCCATCGGTCCTCAGCCTTCAATGTGGGTTCCGTGCATCGGATACAGTAAGCTCGATTGGTGAGACCCCCGCACCGGCGAAAAGTGATAAGTGTGCGCCCTATTGTGATGCTGGCGGTGCCGCTCGCACCAGAATTCCTTTCCGTCGGTCGCGCGACGCGTCTCGAGGCACTGAGGGCACGGAGGCTCGATCTTGGGAACGCTAGCGTCGGCTGGGCGCACCACAAGAACGGCCGATGGCGCGAGCCTCACGGTGCCCTCCGCAACGGATCCAAGAAGGAAGCGCCGAGCGCCGCGACGCCCATGCGTGCCGACGACGACAAGGTCGGCTTCGACATCGGAGGCGAGTTGAGCAATGGCCTCCGCTGCGTCGTCAGATCGAAGATGCGTCGTCAGCCTGTCGAACGGGGCGGGCGACAAGTGCGTATCGCACCAGCGTTTCACGACTTGTTCGACTTGATCGTGCAGCCGTAGCGAAGCCGTATTGGGAGCGGCGGAACTGGCGTCGTTCTTGATCCCGTCAGCGTCGGGAGCCGCAGTGGCCTCGACATGAATAACGTGAACTTGTGCGCGCTCGTGCGCCTTTGCCTGATCGAAGGCGCGCTCCAGTGCGAGATCACCAAGCTCTGAATAGTCCACCCCGACGACGATTGTATAAGCCTTTTGCGTACTCATTGGGCTCTCTTTCTTCTCTGTTGTGAACTTGTGTGAACTCTGGATGCCTGCAGGCGTGATTGTTTCATCATTCCAATACTCGGGTTGCTCATAGTGATGGTACAGCGATGTTTCGTAGTCTCGATTGAGGAACTCCGGCCTGTACTCCGGTGCTTGCTTGATGCGTTCACGCGACAGGCTGAGGTAGACCATCAGCTCGACCCAGCTCACTCGCTCGATCCATTGCGGCGAAATGAGGACGCGTTTGCCCGGCCACCAGTTTTTTGTGTCGACGACCAAGTAACGAATCGACCAAGTCTCGGCGTCGATCACGAAGTCTTCGACGTGCCCGATCTCGCCGTCCAGCGCTTGAATGTTGTAACCGGTGACGGCCCTCGTGCTGCGCAGATGGGGATCCCAATCTTGCACGCCGTCGACGGATCGTTCGTAGGGCTGGTCACGCAAGAGATACGGGTACGCGCCCCAAGCGTAAGAACCGAAGCCGTAGTTGGGCCATCCGTAGTAATCGTAGTAGTGGGTTTCGAATTGGCGAGAGACGGGCTCATGAGTTTCCAACGAAGGGCTGTCCTCAATCTGCTTTTTAGTGAGGCTCACCGGAAGCACCCGTTCGACGGCATTGACCGGCTCGAGTGCGTAGGGCGAAATGAGCACAGCCCTACCGGTCAACCAACCTCCTGTGTCAGCCACCAGGTAGCGTACGGTCCAGTACTTGTCGTCGAAGTAAAACTCCCTCGCGTGGCCGATGTCCTCGCCATCTTTGGCGCGGAGTTTGAAATTCTTGAAATCCTTAGCCGATATGAGCATGAGTGTCTCCGTTGTCGTTCTCGTGGCTCCACTCCGAGATTGATCGGGTGGTGTCTTGGTTCATTTTCACTCACGCGGCGATCATTGGCGACAAGAGCAAGCACCATGCCCAGCACGCGGCCAGGGCCTGCGGACTGCAGTTGCACAAGCGGGTGCAGCGGGAGCGCCCCACTGAGGCGCAAATGCGCGTGCGCCTCTGCCCCTCACGCCAAGATCTTCTATGGCGTCAATGTTGCACGCTCGACCCCGATGACGTCGTCATCGCGACTGGGGTTCCCCCAACGCTTCTGCGAAGTCCGTCTCTGACACGAAAGCGAGAAACCTGATGATGATAATGAGTTCATGGTGGTGGATGTGGATAGTCGTAATGGTTCTTTTCTGGATGCTGCCTATGGGCTACGGCTGGGGTTATCGGGGTTGGGGCCCGCCGTACCCTCGGTATATCCAGCGACGTCGCGGGGCACGGGCGGCTGCGAGCGGTGGGTCCCCGACGTTCAATCATCACTCCTGGGGCTGGGGTGGCGACTTCGTTTGGGTCGTGCTCTTCGTCGGAGCGTTCTGGGCGGTTGCGTCGCTTTGGTGGTGGCGGTGAAGAGAACGTTGCCACCAGGTCCCCAATGAAGAAGCACGAACACGACACCAAGAAGCCCCGCGACTCCCAGGCGGTGCACGATGAGGTGGCCAAGAAGGCATACGCCATCTACGTGAAGGAGGGCCGTCCGCAGGGACACGACGTAGAAAACTGGCTTCAGGCCGAAGGCAAAGAGCCGCCCGCCAAATCCGACCATCATGCCCATATGGCGGCGGATTTCCAGAAGCGGTTCTGGATCTCGCTGGTCTTGACCCTGCCGATTCTCGCGCTGTCGCCGATGCTTCAATCGCTGGTCGGACTGCGCGCAGCCATCGGTTTCCCTGGCGACGTCTACGTGTTGTTCGCCCTTTCGTCGGCCGTCTTCTGGTACGGCGGCTGGCCGTTTCTCAAGGGCTTCGTCGAGGAGGTCAAGGCCCACCAGCCCGGGATGAGGGTGCTCATCTCCGTCGCCATCGCGACAGCGTATGTCTACAGCAGCGCCGTCGTGTTCGGGCTGGCCGGCAAGATGTTCTTCTGGGAGCTCGCTTCCCTCGTCGACATCATGCTGCTCGGGCATTGGATCGAAATGAAGTCTGTGATGGGCGCTTCGCGGGCGTTGGAGGCACTGGCCAAGCTCATGCCCTCCGACGCGCACAAGCTCATGCCAGATGGCAGCGTGAAGGACGTGCCGCTCAGCGAGCTTTCAGTGGATGACAAGGTCCTGATCAAGCCCGGCGAGAAGATCCCGGCAGACGGTGTCATCGTCGATGGCGAGAGCTCCGTCGATGAAGCGATGTTAACCGGTGAATCGACCCCGGTCGCCAAGAACAAGGGCGGTAAGGTGATCGGTGGGGCGATCAATGGGGAAGGCTCGCTCACAATCGAGGTCAAGGGCACCGGCAAGGATTCGTTTCTCTCGCAGGTCATTAACCTCGTCAAACAGGCCCAGGAAAGCAAATCCAAAACCCAGGACCTCGCCAACACCGCTGCGATGTGGCTCACGTTCGTTGCTCTGGGAGGCGGCGTCCTCACCTTCTTGATCTGGCAATTCCTCATGGGCAAGGAGTTTGCGTTCGCCATCGAGCGCACCGTGACCGTGATGGTCATCGCCTGCCCGCATGCGCTGGGGCTCGCCGTGCCCCTGGTGGTGGCTGTCTCCACGGCCTTGGCCGCTAAGAATGGCCTGCTCATTCGCAACCGAGTTGCCTTCGAGGGTGCCCGAAAGCTACAGGCTATCATCTTCGACAAGACGGGCACACTCACGGAGGGCCGATTCGGGGTGACCGACACCCTGCTACTGAGCGAGGACACCACCGAAGAAACGTTGCGCACGTACGCCGCCTCGGTGGATGCCAATTCCGAGCACCCCATCGCCAAGGCCATTGCTGCCGCTTCGAAGGACAAGCTGCCCGTTGAAGGCTTCAAGAGCATCACGGGCAAGGGTGCCGAGGGGCGCGTCGACGGCAAGGATGTGAAGGTGGTGAGCCCGGGCTACCTGCGTGATCAGAACATCGCGCTCAGCGACCCGCGCGTTGGGCCCCTGCAAGCCCAGGGCAAGACGGTCGTGTTCGTTCTCGTGGACGGCAAGTTGAAGGGAGCAATTGCGCTGGCCGACATCATTCGGCCAGCGGCCAAGCTTGCGATCGAGGCACTGAAGGCGCTCGACATCCGCTGCCTGATGCTCACCGGCGACAACCAAGCGACGGCCAAGTGGGTCTCGGACCAGGTCGGGCTGGACGAGTACTTCGCTGAAGTTCTCCCTCAAGACAAGGCCGCCAAAGTGAAAGAGGTTCAAGCGCGCGGCGTGCGCGTGGCGATGACCGGAGACGGCGTGAACGATGCGCCGGCGCTGGCGCAGGCTGATTTGGGCATCGCCATCGGTGCCGGTTCCGATGTGGCGGTGGAAACTGCCGACGTGATTCTGGTGCGAAGCAATCCGCTGGATGTAGTAGCCATTCTGAAGCTCTCCCGCGCCACCTATCGGAAGATGATTCAGAATCTCGTCTGGGCCACCGGCTACAACGTCGTCGCGCTCCCGCTGGCGGCCGGAGCGCTCTACGCCTGGGGCGTGCTCCTGACTCCCGCACTTGGCGCGGTGTTGATGTCAGCGAGCACGGTCATCGTCGCCATCAATGCGCGAATGCTGAGGATCAAGACTGGGCCGAAGCCGGAAGCCGAAGCCAAGGTCGAACCCAAAGCCGAGGCCAAGGCCGAGCCCCGACCGGCGCAGCCGGAATACATTGTGCGCTGAAGCAACAATACGAAAAAAAGACACCGTTATGAAATGAAAATGAAAATGCAACCGCCGGGCGCCCTGAACCCGCCGCTCCAGCATTTCAAGGCACCCCACCCAGGCTTATGAATCCATACCCAAAATTCGCCGCGATGATCGCGACCTCCACGGTCGTGATGTTTGGCGTCATGTACCTCAATACCTACGCGCTCGACCACATCTTTTTCAGCGAGACCCGCGCTTACATGGCGCTCATCATGGGCGCAACGATGACCATCGTCATGCTCGGCTTCATGCTGAAGATGTATGACAATCGGAAAGCAAACATTGGCATCTTCCTGGGCAGCGCAGTTGTTTTCGCCGCGTCGCTTTGGCTCGTGCGCAGTCAGGCGACGGTCGAGGGCGTTTCCTGGATGAAGGCGATGATCCCGCACCATTCGATTGCGATTCTGACGAGCGAGCGTGCACACATTTCCGATCCGCGTGCTCGGAGGCTCGCGGACGGCATTGTCGCAGCGCAACGCAAAGAGATCGCCGAGATGAAGGCGTTAATCGAAGACCTTGAGAAGAAACGATGAAGCCGTCTCCTCTAGATTAACCCTCCTGCCGAGCTACGACCGGGAACACGAAGCGGTCTCGAAGTAACATCAATCAGGAAAGCAACAGACCATGAATGACTCGACATCCGTGACCAAGGACCCGATCTGCGGCATGATCATCGACACCGCCACCGCTCTTCACGCCGAACGCGACGGAACACAGTTCTACTTTTGCAGCGACCACTGCCGAGAGAAGTTTCTCTCGGCGCTAGCCGGGACCAAGCCGCAAGGCAAGCCCGGAGGCTGCTGTGAATAGGCGGCGGAAAGTACCGTGAACACGCAGCGACGCCAGTTTCTCGAAGCGCTGGTCGGGGCCGCGGGGGTCCTCGCGAGCTGCGACGCCTGTACCTGCACCGGCTCCTCGCCGCCTCAGGCAAACGCCCCAAGGCTAGCGGGTGGCAGCCGCCCGTCCCCGGACCTCGATCTCGTCCTGAGTGCAGCACCGGGAACCGTCCCGCTCCTCGATGGGCCCCCAACGGCAGTTTGGCGCTTTTCGGCACGCGTTCTGAGCGGCCCTGCCAGTGCGGTCGTAGCGCAGGACGCGGGCTATCTCGGGCCCACGTTGAGGCTGAGGCAGGGGCAGCGGGTGCGCGTTCAGTTCGACAATGCTCTCGGACAAGACTCAATCGTGCACTGGCACGGTCTGCATCTCTCGGAGCAGAACGATGGACACCCCAACTATTCCGTGCCGTCGGGAGCGCGGTATGTGTACGACTTCGAAGTTGCAAATCGCGCGGGGACCTACTGGTACCATCCGCACCCCGCGGACCAGACAGGCCTTCAAGTCTACCGCGGCCTAGCAGGGCTGCTCCTGGTCACCGACGACGACGAGCAAAGGATCGGTTTGCCCGACGGCGACCGAGAGTTAACGCTCGTCCTGCAGGACCGAACGTTCGACCAGTACAACCAGCTCGTCTACGCGCCGAATCGGATGATCGGAATGCTCGGCGACCGCGTGCTGGTCAATGGACAGACCGCGAAGACACGGGAGGTCCAACGGGGGCCTCACCGGTTGCGCATTCTGAATGGTTCCAATAGCCGCTTCTACGACCTCGCGTGGAGCGACGGGAGCCCGATGACGGTGCTCGGCACCGACGGGGGGTTGCTCGAGTCAGCGGTCGAGAAACAGCACCTCGTGCTCGCTCCTGGACAGCGCCTTGATGTCTGGGCGAGTTTCGGCAGCGGTCCCGGTGACGACGTGTGGCTCGAGAGCCGCGCTTTCGACGACCCGGGGCCGGCAATGGGCATGGGCCGAGGCATGGAGGGAGGTGGTGTCGCAAAGGTACCCAACGGTACGCCGCTCCGCATTCAACGCTTCGTTGCAACGGGGAAGGCCTTGATGTCACGAGCGCCCGATCGGTTGAGCCGGGAGACGGCACCGAACGCAGAGGCCCCGCGTGCCACCAAGACCTTCACGACTCAAATGCGGATGATGCGCTGGCTGCTGAATGGTCGCGCTTTCGAACCGCGTGGCGTGGCGGACAACGAACGAGTGCGGCTTGGATCCACGGAAGACTGGGAATTCGTCAATGCGGGTGGCCCCATGACGATGGCGCACCCGATCCATTTGCACGGACCGCAGTTTCGAATCCTCGAACGCGTCGCCGGCCCCGGGCTGGCCACGTTGCGCGACGGTCTCTTCGATCAGGGCTGGCAGGACACGTTCCTGCTACTGCCGGGAGATCGCGTGCGCTTGCGAGTCAGGTTTGAGCGTCACGCCGGTATGTTTCTCTACCACTGTCATAATCTCGAACACGAGGACATGGGCATGATGCGTAACTATTTGGTCGAGCCCAGCTGAGCAGGCTGTTAACCATCAAACAGGCCCGAGCACGTTGGGGGAAAGTGCGGGGACGCTGCGGCGTCGCGGCGTTCCTGCTATGGATCCCTCTCAAGCTGCGTTGGCGTGTTCGGAGTTGGCCCCGGAGGTAAATCATGAATAAAAAACTGCCTTGTACCAATCTGCAGTCGAGTCTCTGGCTCCCGCGTTTGCTGGCGCGACGAGCGGCTCACCGGCACGTCCACGTGGTGTGTGCTGCGTTTTCAGGCTTTCTCTGGTGGAGCGCGCTAACAACCCCGGTCATGGCGCAGGGAGACGTGGCCGGGCCGCAGCATCTACCTGCTCCCAAGAACGAGGAGCTTTCTCTCGCGCCGGCAAAGGTGGCTGTGCAGCCCATCGCCCTCGACGAGGAGATCCGCAAGCGCCTCCAGAACGTCCTGGATGCCACCGACTGGTTCATCGCGCCGCAAGTCGCGGTCGAAGATGGCGTGGTTTTTCTCAACGGCCGGGCCGAAAGTGATGAGATCAAGAAATGGGCGGGCGATTTGGCGCGCAACACCCAGGACGTGGTCGCCGTGGCCAACCGGATCGAAGTGTCCAAGCCATCCGCTTGGGACTTCAGCGGGGCGCAGAGCGGCTTATCCGGATTGTCGCGCGACGTCATCCGCTCCCTCCCGTTCCTCCTCGTCGCGCTGTTGATCCTGGCCTTGTCGGCGGGGGCTGGGTGGTTGACCGCGCGCGGCGCGCGACACTTTCTCGGCGCGCGTATCCAGGCGAAACTGCTGCGCGGCGTCCTTGCGGGGGGCCTGGGCGTGAGCGTGTTTCTTGCGGGCACTTACATCGTCCTGCGCGTCTCCGGTTTGACCCAGCTGGCTTTGACGATCGTCGGCGGAACCGGTCTCGTTGGGCTGGCGGTTGGCATCGCCTTTCGGGACATCACAGAGAACTTCCTGGCCAGCATCTTCCTCAGTGTGCAGCAGCCGTTCGAGAAGGGCGACCTGGTCGAAATCGTCGGAGTCACCGGCTATGTCCAGCAATTGAACGTCCGCACGACGGTGCTGATGACTCTCGACGGCAATCTCGTGCAAATCCCCAACGCTGCAGTTTACAAGAGCACAGTCCGAAACTTCACCGCCAACCCCAACCGGCGCGAGAACTTCGTCGTCGGCATCGGTTACGATGACGCGATTGATGAAGCCCAGGAGATCGCCCTGAAGGTACTGGTGGATCACCCGGCGGTCTTGAAGGAGCCAGAACCCTGGGTGCTGGCGGACGACTTGGGCAAAGCGACCGTCAATTTAAGAGTCTACTTTTGGATCAATGGCCATGAGCACAGTTGGCTCAAGGTACGGTCTTCCGTAATCCGGCTCGTGAAACGCGCCTTTCAGCAACGCGGCATCAGCATGCCGGACGAGGCACGAGAAGTCGTGTTCCCGCGCGGCGTCCCCGTCACGATACTCGACGCGAAGCAAGAGCCGACGAAGGACTCAGAATCCCTTAAATCAACCGGCGACGCGACGCGTTCGGAAGGATTGGACGCAGTCTCCACGAATGCGGAAGCGGGGTTGTCCAACGAGGCAGGCATGCTTGAGGAGCAGGCCCGTCAAGCCAAGCTCGACGAGGGGGAGAATCTCTTGGGGGCCACCACCAGTGTGCGCTCCGCCAAGGCCGATTTGACCGCCGCCAACAAGAACTGAAGCAATGAACCAACTCAAATTCCTCTGGAGCAATCTGCGGTCAAGCCTTTGGTTCCTGCCTTCGCTGATTGTCGCGACCAGCGTTCTGCTTGCCGTTGCTTTGATCGACGCTGATTCCCACGAGAGCGACCTCTGGCTGGCTCAATGGCCACGCCTATTCGGGGCGGGAGCGGAGGGAGCACGCGGGATGTTATCCACGATTGCCGGTTCGATGATGTCAGTCGTGGGAGTTACGTTCTCCATGACCTTGGTCGCACTCGCGATGGCTTCGAGCCAATATACCTCGCGCATCCTGCGGAACTTCATGAGCAGCCGCCTCACGCAGGCTGTGCTCGGAATCTTCTCCGGCATTTTTAC
>ENA-ORBV01003497-ORBV01003497.1-microbial-mat-metagenome-genome-assembly--contig:-NODE-3497-length-31381-cov-4.485305_pt1 | contig 31381 bp, 38 predicted proteins | sample MGYA00237777_ERZ505514 | MGnify/ENA primary metagenome ERZ505514 (study PRJEB26160, sample SAMN06269048) | microbial mat metagenome | isolation source: Oligotrophic lake microbial mat | place... | reverse complement strand
CCATCAACTTTGGCCGCGACCTTCAAGGCCGGGCAGACCGGCGCATAATCGGCGGGCAAGACCGCAGCGCTGGCGCCGGTGGCGCCGGGATGGCCCTTGGTGTTCAGCACCAGATCGCCGATGGCGTCATGCTGCTGCGCGCCATTCGGGGTGACCTTCGCCCCTTGGCGCAGGAAATCGAGCCAGCGGTCAAGCAGCGCGGAATCCGGGTGGAAGTCTTCGCGATCGGTCCAGCCCTCGCGCAGGTCGCCCACGCCCAGGGTGTGCGGCTCGGGGCCGATGGCCTGATCGTCGATCATCACGCCAGGGCCGGTGCCGCAGAGCGCCAGGCACTCGACGCGCACGAGCGAGAAGAGGTGATCCTCGGTGGTGCCACCGCTGTGCACGCCAAGCTTCTTTTCCAAGTGCGCGATCAGGTCCTCGCTGCCCTGGAGGTGGCAGCACATGGTCTGGCACACCTGGATCAGATGCCGGCCGGTCGGGACCTGCCGATACATGGTGTAGAACTCGACCACGCTAAAGGCGTGGACCGGACTACATTCGCTGATTTCGGCGGCCCATTCGATAGCGACGCGGGGGACCCAGCCGTATTCCTGCTGGGCGAGGTGCAGGACTTGCAGCAGCACGGCGCGCTGGGTCGGATAGCGGCGCTTCAGCTCGGCGATTGCCGGGGCATAGCGAGCCATGCGCGCGCGCACGATGTCGACGGTCAGATCGGAAGGCTGGACCAGGGCCGGATTCGCACACGAACTCATCGATCGAGCTCTCCAGCGATGATGTTGATCGAACCGAGCGATGAGGCCACGTCGGGCAGCATTGCACCGGTGAGCATGTCGGGATAGGCCGACCACTGCGTGAAGCAGGGCGGACGCACCTTGATGCGGTAGGGATTGGTGCCGCCGTCGCTGACGATGAGGAAGCCGAGCTCGCCGTTGGCGGCTTCCAGAGCGTCGTAGCACTCGCCGGCGGGCGGGCGCACGCCTTCGTAGACCAGCTTGAAGCTGTTGATCAGCGCTTCCATGTCATGGTAGACATGGTTGCGGCTGGGTAGCGACAGGCGCGCGTCGGCGCAATTGATCGGACCTGGCTTCAGCCGCGCGACCGCCTGGCGGACGATCTTGGCAGACTCGCGCATCTCGTACATCCGTACCATGATGCGGTCGTAGGTGTCACCGGTGGTGCCAACCACAGTGTCGAACTCGTAGGTTTCGTAGCCGTAATAGGGCTCATCCTTGCGCAGGTCGCGATCGACGCCGCTGGCGCGCAGACACGGCCCGGTCCAGCCAGCGCTGATCGCGCCGGCTGCCGACATGGTGCCGATGTTGCGCGTGCGGTCGACGAAGATGCGGTTGCGCTCGATCAGGCCCATCACCTCGGTAACGGCGTCCTCAATCACCTGCACCGCAGCCAGCACATCCTGCTCGAAGCCGGGATAGGTGTCGCGGTACATGCCGCCGATGCGCGTCACCGTGTTGGTCAAGCGGGCACCGCACAGGCGCTCCCAGATGGCGTAGACGCGCTCGCGCGGATTGAAGAAGTACCAGAAGTTGGTCAGCGCGCCGAGGTCGACGAGGTTGGCACCGTTGCACACCAGGTGGTCGATCATGCGCGAGAGTTCAAGCAGGATCACGCGCAGGGTGACGCAACGCTCGGGCAGAGTCACGCCGAACATCGTCTCGGCCGCCTTGCAGAAGCCGATGTTGTTCATCATCGAACTGCAGTAGTTCAGGCGGTCGGTGAAGGGCAGCACCATCTGGTAGGTGCCCTGCTCGACCATCTTCTCGAAGCCGCGATGCAGATAACCCATCTCGCCGACCGCGGCAGTGATGGTCTCGCCGTCCAGAGCCGCGAACAAACGCAAAGTGCCGTGCGTGGCAGGATGGCTGGGGCCGATGTTGATCGTCATCAGGTCAACGATCTCGCCGTCCGGTTTCTTCACCCTCACGATTGCGTCTCCTTCTGATGCATCGGCGTCAGTGCCAGACCGGCGCTTGCCACCGGCATCTCCAGCACTTCATAACCCAGTTGGGTCAGCTTGGCAGCCAACTGATCAATCATCGGATCGTTGATCGACAACTTCTGGCGCTTCTGGCAGGGGTAGTCTTTGCGCAGCGGATGACCGACGAACTCGTGATGATTGAGCAGTCGCTTGAGGTTGGGATGGTCGGCGAAAACGATGCCGACCTGATCCCAGCATTCGCGCTCGGCCCAGTCGGCGCTGCGAAAGAGGTCGTGCGCGCTGGGCACCACGGCGTCATCTTCTTCGATCAGTACCTTCAGTGTCAGGCGGTGGCGAAACACCGTCGACTTCAGCGGATAGCTGACGGCGAAGCGCTGGCCGCGCCAGTCGGGGTAGCTGAGGTAGTCGATGCCGCACACGTCGAGCAGCTGATCCATGCGCGTGCTCTCGCCATCGCGCAGCACAAGCAGCGCGGCGCGCAGCTGTTCGCGCGGCACCCGCACGGTCAGGCCCCAGCGGTCGGCCTCGTCCTTGGTTCCGCCAAGCGGCGCGAGCAGGGCAAGGAGCTGGTCAGCGGGCAGGCCCGGCTTGATCGCGTCGCTCATGAGGCGGCCCCAATCACTGCGCGCTCGTTGCGGCTCTCGTGGTCGATCTTCTTTTGCAGCTGGACGATCGCCTCAAGGAAGGCCTCTGGGCGCGGCGGGCAGCCGGCGATGTAGATGTCGACCGGGATGATCTCATCGATGCCCGGAACGGTGCAGTAGCAGTCGTAAAAGCCGCCGCTGGTGGCGCAGGCGCCGGCCGAGATGACCCACTTGGGCTCCAGCATCTGGTCGTAGATGCGGCGCAGCACCGGGGCCTGCTTGTAGGTCACGGTTCCGGCGATGATCAGCAGGTCGGCCTGGCGCGGGCTGAAGCGCACCAGTTCGGCGCCGAAACGCGACACGTCGAACACGCTGGAAACCATGCCCATGAACTCGATGGCGCAGCAGGCGGTGCCGAAGGGGAACGGCCACAAGCTGTTGCGCCGGCCCCAGTTCACTACGGAATCCACCGTCGTGGTGACGAAGGCGTCGCCGAGATTGATCTCGGAGGTGGCTGCAGCGGGGACATTCTTGTAGGTCATGACAGATCACCGTGCGTGAAGGTGGCCGCCGGGCGACAGTGGGCGAAAATGCTCATTTGTCCCAATCCAATGCGCCCTTCCTCCACAGGTAGAGGTAGGCGGTTTCAAGCAGGACAAGGAAGGCCACCAGCAGCCAGAGCATCTCCCAGCCGCCCTTGGTGAAGTGCAGCGCCCACGGGTAGAGGAACGCGACTTCGACGTCGAAGGCGAGGAAGAGCATCGCCACCAGGTAGAATTTGACTGAGAAGCGGTCGCCGGCCCCGCCAGTCGTGCTGGTCAGGCCGCATTCGTACGGCTGATGCTTGCCCGGATCATTGTCGCGCTTGCCCAGTGCCCAGCGCGAAGCCAGCCGATTGATGACCAGCAGGGCGGTAGGCACGGCCAAGCCGAGCAACACTAGGATAGTGAGCGGGAACACCCGGTCGAACATGCTTGGAGCGGCGTCCATGGAACCTCGTGCGCGGAGGGCGGGGTCTAGCATTCCCGGAGCGCAGCACCAGTGCTTCGCTGGGCATGTGGAAGGTTCTCATGCATACCAGTTGATAGGATAGTCGTTTAAACGAATATAACAGCCATGCCTGGCCTGCTTGTCCATGAACTGCGGATGAGCGTCCCCTTCGCTTCGCGCGAAATGGAAGCTGTCCTCAACTTGATGCGCACCGCCGACTATTTGCGGCGTGAAGTCGCTGAGCTGCTGAGTCCACACGGGCTCTCACCGTCTAGTTACAATGTTCTGCGCATCCTGCGCGGCGCCGGCACCGCTGGACTGCCATGCAGCGAGGTCAGCCAGCGCCTGGTCACCCACGATCCGGACATCACCCGTCTGGCCGATCGTCTGATGGCCTCCGGTTGGGTCGTGCGCGACCGCCAGCCCGGCGACCGCCGGGTAGTGGTCCTGCGTATCACACCCGAAGGCAGCGATTTGGTGGTGCGCCTGGACGTTGACTTGCAGGACCTGCATCGACGACAGTTGTCTCATCTTGGCCAAACCAACCTCGACGTGTTCATCCGCCTGCTTGAACAGGCACGTCAATCCGAACCCGTCCCCACCCCGGAGAATCCATGACCCGTTCCCTCCTCCTCATCACCCTCGCCCTGCCGGCTTTTGCAGCCGATTACACGATCGACGACGACCATTCGTCCGCCCTGTTCCGCGTCCAGCACATGGGAGCTGGCTTTACCCATGGCCGCTTTGACGTCATGGCTGGCTCGCTCAGCTATGACCAGGCCAATCCGGCCGCCGATAAGATCATGGTCACCATCCAGGCCGACTCGATCAACACTGGCGTTGCCAAGATGGAAGGCCATCTGAAGAGCCCCGAGATCCTCGACACCAAACAGTTCCCGACTCTTGGATTCGTCTCCAAGACCTTCACCAAGAAGAGCGAGGGGCTGTACGATGTCGCCGGCGATCTGACGATTCATGGCGTGACCAAACCGGTGACTGTCAGCGTGAAGCGCACCGGCATCAGCACCCATGCGTTCAACAAGCAGCCGCTGATCGGTTTTGAGACCAGCTTCGTGATCAAGCGCGCCGACTACGGCGTTACCTATGGTTCGGGTGTGATCGGTGACGACATCACCATCACCCTGGCAATCGAAGCCACCGTCCCCAAGTGACCCCGACCACCTCTGCCGGCGCCGCCGGCAGAGGTGGATGGAATCCCCATGTTACCCATGCAACTTGAACCGGTAGCAGCCGTGCTGCCACCCGCCATTGCCGCGATTGTCGTCTGCCTACTGTTGGCACGCACGCGCCGCGGTCGTGCGCACGGCGCTCCGATAACTGCCGGCTGGGAAGGCATAGCGGTCGCTGCCGGACTGGCCCTGGCGATCGGCCTGCTGCGTGGCTGGCCTGGTTTTCCGCCGGCCAATGTCCATTCCTGGCCCCTGTTCATCGCCTGTGCCGCAATTTTGCCCGCCGCCGTCGCCGAAGCCCGGTTGGGCTGGCTGCTTACTCTATCCTCTTTGCTGATCGTTGCCGCACTGCCAATGCTGCTGACTGTGCCGCTGCGCACCTGGAATATGCAGCAGGCAGCGATGTGGTTCGCCGTCTTCGGCATCAGCTGGATCGCCATCATCCTCGCCTCGCGCAGCACGGCAGCGCGTTTGCCGCTGGCTACCATGCCGGCGTGGGCCGGAGCCCTGGCCGTCACCGGCTACATCATTGCTGATCCGGTCACCGCCAAGCATCATGGCTTCATTCTGGTCGGTGCCGGCGTGGCCGCCGGCATCGTCGGACTGGCCCGCCTGCGCTGGGGAGACCGCATCCGCGTCACCCCTGTCGCCATCGCCATAGCGGCGATCATTCCGGCCCTGCTGCTGCTTGCCCACGTCATGACCGACAACTTGCCAGCAATCGGCCTGCTCCCGTTGGTCGCAGCCCCATTCGCCCCCTGGCTGCTATGGCCATTGCGACACCACCCGCGTACAGTTGCGATCGCCAGTTTCGTCCTGAGCGCGGCCGTCGCGGCCGTCGCGCTGGCCCTGGTCCATGCACCGGAACCATCTCCGGTCGGCTGGTAGGCGTTCAGCGACGGCGCTTGCGCCAGGAGCCCGGCGTTTCCCCGGTGGCGCCCGTGAAATCCCACGGCACCTGTACCGACGAGAGCGCCGGAAACACGCTGCGACAGGCGATCGCGTCGTCATCGGCTGGGGCGGTTGCTGCAGTGAACTGGGCGCCGATGCCCTCGCCCTGCTGTCGACGCAGGATCGCGCCGAGATCATGCACGGCCTGTTCCACCCGCAGGGCGAGTTAGGCCTGACCATCGGTCGTCCCGATGGGCGCCAACGACTACATCCGTTCGTGGTACTCGCTCGACGAAAAAGACGGCGACTTGGTAACCTCCTGCCTGAGGGCATGGTTCACGACCGCCATTCGGATAGTACGCCGGCTGAGCATGGGGTGAACACCCCATCGTCGGGTCCCGCCTGGCGTTTACGCTTCCGGTCAGCTGCCCGAGCTTCCCTCCTGCAGCGGCAACAACCACGGAGCTACCATGAATACCCCCGACATCACCACCGATTACCAAGACGACCCGATCTCTGCTCATGCCCGCGGCCTGCTTGAGGCGACCTCGGATGCGGTCGGCGGCAAGGTAGGCGAAGCCCGCCACCGCTTGGCCGCCGCGCTCGAGAGTGGCAAGAAAGTCATCGGCCAGGTCAAGGACCAAGTCGTCTCAGGCGCCAAGGCCACCGACGATGTCGTGCGCAAGAACCCCTACCTCGCCATTGGCATCGCCGTCGGCGTGGGCGCCCTGGTCGGGTTCCTGATCTCGCGCCGGTGCTCGCGCTGCGAGAGCTGAGCGAAGCGATGGAGTCCCCACCCGTCAGCTGCCGCCAGATCGCAACCACCGGCCGACGGGTGGCCCAACGGCTGCTTACCATTGGCGGCAACCGCTTTGAGTTGCTGGCCTTGGAGGTGCAAGAGGAGCGCGACCGCATGCTTCGTGCGCTCGCGCTGGTCCTGGGTATCGCCGCCCTGGGCTTGCTCGCCGCCATGTCGATCACCGCCGCCATCGTCATGGCGTTGTGGGCGTCGTCGCCAATCATTGTTTTCCTGTCGCTGGCCTGTGTCTACGCCGTGGCCGGCCTGGTGTTGTATCTGCGGCTGACCTGCGTTTTGCGCAACCATCACGCCTTCTCTGCGACGATCGATCAGCTGCGTAAGGACCGCGTCTGCGCCGAGGACCTGATGTCATGAGCAACAACCTGTTGCGCAAACGCCTACTGATCGCCGAGAGCGAATTGAACCGGGCGCATCTGACCGCCGAGGTAGTCATCTTGATTGCCGAGGTCCGAGCGTTTTCCAATCGCACCAGCACCCTCTCGGCCGTGGCGGTCTCGGGTGCAGCCGTCGTCGGCGATCTGCTGAAGGCTCCGGCGAAGGATGGCTCTGGTATGTCCTGGCTACGATCGGCGATCGACGGCGTGGAACTGGTCTCATCCCTCTGGGCGACCTTCCGCCCACGCAAGCATTGAACCGGATCGTCCTATGCGTCCTGCACTCTTCCGCGTCATCCAATCAGCGATCACCAAGCTCGGCGGCCGGTGGAAATCCCCCTACTTGGTCGTTGCCGATCCAGAAGCGCCATCAACGACCGTCGAGATGCCTACCCACACTGTGACCGGGCATGTAGACCCCCACAAATTCGCGCTATGCGGGCGCATGCGCCTACGGCTACATGAGCGAGCGCTCGAACTTGACCGCCGTATCGCCCAATTCCACACCCTGCACAAACACGTAGCGAATATCAAGGTTAGGCTGGATCTGGCCCAGGCCACCCCTGACGCGACATGGCCCCAAGTCAAGCCGGCCATCATGCTCGCCTTCGACGAACTGACGGCGCTCCTTGTGCAGGCGCACCTCACCGACGAACCACTGTCGATGCAACGCACTCCCTCACCGACCGCCGTTCCACCAACCTGATAGGATCCCCATGCTCTACTGGGCCGTTATCTTCTTTATCATCGCCCTCATCGCCGCCATCTTCGGCTTCAGTGGGCTGGCGCATGACAGCGCCTATATAGCCCGCATTCTCGCCGTCATCGGCATCGTCCTGGCGATCGTCTCATTCCTGTTCCATCGCCGCGGCCGTCCGAGCTGATCGATAGCCGTCGCAACGTACGCCACCGCTGCGACCCGCAGCGGTGGCGTACGTCATTCTGCGTTCCGGGTCTCAGACCGGAAAGCCCCAGTTCCATGCAAGCTTGATGTCGTTGTTGACCGTAGTCACGCCCGGGGCGGCCCAGGCTACCCGTTCGGCCTCGTCCTTCTCCGCGTGATTGCGCGCCGTGCCGCGGAGGGTCACAGTACTGCCAGCCGTCTCGACGGTAATCTTCTTTGAGTCCAGGAGAGCACTGCGCCCAAACGCAGCCGAGATCGACGCCTGGACGTCTGACGGCGCGATCAGCGTCTTGATGGTAATGCGGTTCTTCACGCCTTTCACACCAGCGAGATAGCGAACTACATCCTCGGCGCCATTCTTCTGGTACCACCACTCGACTTCGCCATCGAGAGTGATCCAACCGTCGCGGACTACGACTTTCACCGCACCGCTCGGAATTGTCGTCGACCAGTCGATCTGGTTGGCGACGGCGTCTGCAATGTCACCATCGTTGCGCGCCCAGGAATCAGGTAGCTTTACTTCGATGTCGTCGGCAATGGCCTTAATGCCCTTGACCCGCTTTGCCGCTCGGACCGCATGCCACTTCTCTGCGAAACTGGTGGCAAAGCCGTTGAGCGTGACGACGCCGTGCTTAACCAGGACACCGATGTCGGTGAACTTGACCGACGGCTCGTACTTTAGTTCGGCGAGGACGTCCATCTTAAGTTCGGAATCGGTTTTGTCCGTCCCGGTGGTGGTGGATGGGGATTTCTGCATGTCGTTAGGTTTCATGCCTAAAACTACCGCAGCGCTGTCCTCGCCACCATGGGGCCATCACCCCATGGGCGGCCAGCAGCCCTGCTACCGCGTCGTCTGGACATGGGCCTCGACGAACCACAGCCATTTGTCGATGCCACGCGAGACCTGCGTAAACAGGTCCGCCGTGTCGAAATCTTCGAGTTCATCGGCTTCGACGGCGGTCGAACGGACTTCCTGCCCGAAGGTCGCAAGCGCCTTGGCCACTGCCTCGACATGCACGACGCCATCGGCGATGCTCAAGGGATAGTCGGCCAACCGCGAGCGCGCCGCCGAGACCCGGATGGTGCCCTCTGCCACCCCGCCCAGCTGGACGATGCGCTCGGCAATCAAGTCGACATACTCCCCAACCGCTTCGTGAATGCGATCGAACAGCTCGTGGAGGCCAATGAAGTTCGGGCCCTTTACGTTCCAATGTGCCTGTTTCATCTGCATGAATAGGTCGACTGCATCAGCTAGCCGCTGGTTCATCAGGACGTTCATTTCCGCACGCTTGTTGCGCGGAAGATCGTTGGCCGTTTCATGCATGATGGCCTCCTTCATTGGGAGTTCGTTGCTCATGCGATTTTCCCAATATCAAAGGCTTCACTCAGACGCCTGTCGGTGCGTATCTCGGCTTCGGCATCCAGCCAATCCCTGTCGGCGTAGCCCGACAGCGATCCGTTGATCTTGTAGCGGTAGTAGGCCCGGGTAGCGATATCATCGCGGGAAACTGCACATCCGGGCTCAGAGGTTTCTCGCTCGATGTTTGGGGAGTGTTGGAATCGCGTGGCATGATTGCCCGCGTGACCGTTGAAGTCGTTAGTGTTCATGACCCCATTGTATGTTCCAGCCACGGATGTAGGCCATGGGGAGTAGTACCCATGGCCTCGAAAATCAGCCGCCTAAAGCGCTGCGCGGATCTTCGCCAGGCAGCTTGGCAAGCTCACGATACAGCGACTTGGCGGCGGCACTGGTCGATGCCGGCACGACCAGGCGCAGGGTCAAATAGAGATCGCCGGGTGGATCAGCTGGCAGGCCACTGCCCTTGAGACGCAGCTTCTGGCCAGCAACACTGTCGGGCGGAATGGTCACATCCACGCTTCCACCAAGCGTCGGCACGGTGATGCGCGCACCCAGCACCGCCTCCCAAGGCGCGATCGGCACCTCCAAAGAGAGGTCGCTGCCGGTCACCTGAAACAGGCGATGCGGCAGCAGTTCGATGTCGAGGATGAGGTCTCCGCTTCCTCCACCGCCGAAACCAGCACCGCCCTGGCCGCGTAAACGCAGCCTTGTGCCCTGTACGACCCCACGGGGGATGGTGACGGTGATAGAGCGACGGAGCGGTTCACCGTTTGCGTCTGCGGTCGCAAGCCCTAACTCGCGCGTGCCTCCGATGTGTGCTTCCTCCAGGCTGACTGGCAATTCATGGACGAGATCCTGACCGCGCTCTTGCGCCGGCTGGTAGGCATGACCGCCACGCCAGTTTCCGGTTGGCCGGCGGCCGCGGCCACCGCCGCCACCACCAAATGCGAACGAGAATGCGTCGGCGAATGCACCCGGGTCCACCTCTGCAGTCGACCTCGTCCGGTGAGCGGACTCCGCCCCAGCCATCTCCTGGCCCTCCTGCCAGCCGCTGGCGCGCATCGCGTCGTACTCCGCCCGGCGCGCAGGATCCTTGAGCACCGCGTAGGCGTCGCCGATCTCGACGAAGCGCCGACCGGCATCAGCCTTCTTGCTCACATCCGGATGATGCGTGCGCGCCAGCTTGCGATAAGCGGCCTTGATTGCATCGGATGATGCCTCCGGAGCGATCCCCAGAATGCGGTAGTGGTCCTGGAATTTCACCGTCGTCCCCAACAGGAGCGGATCGCCGCTGCCAGCGTTCGGGATAGCCGTGAAACGACGCTAGTTCACTGGGGTGATCACCCCATGGCGGCTGCCGGCACGTTCCGTCAGCCTGCCACCATGAAATCCAAAGCCTTCTCCATCGTTCTCGCCCCAGCTCTTCGTGATCTCAATACAGCCTACGCCAAATACATCGGTGAAATCCCCGGTGTCACCGGGGTCAAGAGCCAGATGACGTTCGATGCGACGGCCAAGTAGCCCTGCCATACACCCGAAACACGGAATCCTACCATGCCTCTCGGAACTATCGTGCTCATCGTCCTGGTCCTCATACTGCTGGGCACCATCCCGGCGTGGCCGTACAGCAAGGGTTGGGGCTACTACCCCAGCGGCGCGCTCGGCCTCGTCGTCATCGTGATGCTCGTGCTCGTGCTCAGCGGCCGAATGTGACACAGCCAATGCTATCGATTCTATACTCCCCAGTTGGGAACCCCACATGAATCACTACTCCAAACTCCGTTCTCTCGGACTGATTCTCGCTACCGGCGCCTGCGCCTACGCTCTTGATGCCGATGTGCGCCTGGTGCCCCAGTTAGAGATGGGGTCAAGCGGATTCGAGCCCGGCATCGCTGCCGAATGGCGCGATGCCGAGCGGCATGCATTCGTCATCCGCCCGGAACTGTTCCTCAACGAGGATGGTGGTCTCGGCGGCGGCGCGGCCGTGCTCGGCGACTTCAGCCGGTCGATCGATCTGCCGAACCGCTATGCCGTCGCTGCCGGCCCACGCCTTGTCTACCATAATTCCGACGACAGCGGCTGGGAGGTGGATGCCATGCTGACCATGGGTTGCGACCTGAGCAACATCAACGATTCATGGCGCCACTCCGTCGGTCTGATCGGTGCGATCGGCGCCTTGGAGGACACCGAGCACGATGATGTCGATGTCGGCGTGACCGCCGGCATCTACTACGCCTACCGGCTCTGAACCCAGTCTCATTTTCGAGTTGTTGCTATGCCTCCGAATCGGATCTGGTCTCTGCTTTGCGATGGCATCCATGTCGCATCGTACACCGATCATTGCCAACGTACGTTCTTCGACGGCGACATCCTGCGCGACGACCGGGACAACCGGCGTCGCGTCCTGTCGGTCGGCTCGACCGACAGGCTAGAACTACACGTCGGTCCGCCCGACCTCGCTCCACCGTCCACCCCAGGTGTCCTTTGACAGACTGGATGTGGGAAACGCCCCTGAACCTAGCTGACTAAGCGGTTTGCGTTGTCGAAAATCACGGGAGTCTTGCCCCCGCCGACCCGTACTAGCACCAGCCTAGTCTGCTGCTAGAAAGGCCTTTGCCGTACCATGCAGCAGCTTTACGAACTCAATGTACGGACATGGTCAAGTGAACGGGGGACCGAATTGGGTCGCCCCGCTACGCTAGACGACCTGCCGGATACCTGGCTTGAGCATCTGGCCGAGCATGGCTTCACCTGGCTGTATCTGATGGGCGTGTGGCCAACCGGCGAACTAGCCCGGTTGGCCTCATTGGCCGATGTTTCGCTCCGCCAGTACCTCGTCTCGGTGCTGCCAGGTGCCACCGAGGCGGACATCACTGGCAGTCCGTTGGCTCCGGCCTCCTACACCTGCGATCCGGCCCTGGGTGGCGACGCTGCGCTGGAGCGGCTGCGCGATCGCGCCCGCTCGTTCGGCATGGCGCTGATGCTCGACTACGTGCCGAACCACGTCGGTCTCGACCACCACTGGCTGACCGAGCACCCCGAGTGGTTTATCCGGGGCGACGAAGCAGCGCTGGCTCGCGAGCCGGAAACCTGGATCCGCCTGCCCACTGGCATCTTCGCTCACGGTCGGGACCCGTTCTTCGCTCCGTGGCGTGGCACCGTCCAGCTGGACTACGCCAATCCGGTCGTCCAGGACGCCTCAATCGCCCAGGCCGCGGATATCGCCGGCCGCTGCGACGGACTTCGCTGTGATGTCGCCATGTTGCTGCTGCCGGACGTCTTTGCTGGCACCTGGCGTCGACAGATCCCACCGTTTTGGAAGCGCTGCCTGGACGAGATCCGCGCCCTCCATCCTGGCACCCTGTTCATGGCCGAGGTGTACTGGAACCGCGAGTACGAGCTGCAGCAAGCGGGCTTCGACTTCACCTACGACAAAATCCTCTACGACCGCTTGCTCTCCGGCGAATCCGAGTCGATCCGCGTTCACCTGCGTGCTGGTCTCGACTACCAGGGCCACTGCGTGCGCTTCCTTGAGAATCATGAAGAGCAGCGCGCTGCCGCCCGATTCCCCAACGCCGACCATCATCGTGGGGCATTGTTCCTAACCGGGATGGCCCCCGGCATGCTGCTCTGCCACTTCGGCCAAGAGGATGGCCGCGCCCTGCACTCCTCGCTGCACGCCCGCCGCCGCCCACCGGAAGCCGGCAGCGATGCCCATCGCCGTGCCTACAAGGATCTGTTGCGCCTCCTTGGCGAACCGGCCCGTCAAGACGGCACCTGGTCGCTGTGCGAAAGCCGGTCCGGCGGACCACTGATCGGCCTGCTGTGGACCCTGCAGTCGCACCACAGCCTACTGGTGGTAGTCAACACCAGTTGGGGCCACGCCACCGGGCACCTCGACCTTGGCGTCCTGGCCTCACGCGATTGCCAGCTCCAGGATGTCTTCGGCCAGGCCGCACCCTGCGCGATCGAATCCGACGTCCTGCGTCGCGAAGGCCTACGCCTTGACCTGCCTCCCTGGGGAACCGTGGCATACAGGATCAGTACAGGGCGGTAGCCCTGCGTCTTTCCTTTTCACGTATATTTCCACGTTTGACTATCGTGCGTCATGTGCGTCTTGTTCGTCATGTGCGTCTTGTTCGTCGGTATGCGAGCGCCGGAACGCGCCGCGACTGAGCCGTGCTCGCATGTTGGTCCGGGGCGGCGCGTGACCAGCGAGCCACGAGCGAGTGCGTGGTCCCAATCGGCGAACGTCAGTGAGCCGGGCTGCCGGGTCCAGGGCAGAGCCCGGTCGGGGTGGCCTGGAGGGGTCGAGACCCCTCCAGGAGCGCGACAGCGCGATGCAGAAAGCCGTCAGCGCGGGGCAAACTGCGGCAGCACGTACTTCAGCAACTGATCCTCTTTCATGCCGAGAATCTGGTATTCCCGAGCCTGGGCCTGCTCTCGCTCGGAGCGGTTGCCGGCGACCAGGAAGTCGACGCCAGGTCCGAGCTTCTGAGCGATCAGACCACCACTGCGCTTGATGAAGGCTTCGAGGTCGGTCTTGTTGTAGTTCTCGAACTCGCCGGCCACGACGAAAGTCTTCGGGCGCTTGGGATTGAAGGTCGGGTTGCCGATCCGGTCATCCTTGGCCAACGGGTGCAGGCGACGATCGACCTGCTTGAGGATGCGGCAAACCGATATGCCATCCTTCACTTCGATGACTTCGAGCATGCCCTTCTCGACGTACGCGCCCTTCTGCCAGTTGAACACTTCGAACAGCAGGCCGGGGAAGGCGCGCTCGGACGAGCCGATGTCGATGATGACCCGGCTGCTGCGGTCCTCAACGGTCAGGACGGTGCCGACCGATTCGATTTCGGTCAGCCACTTCAGATCTAGTTCGAGCAGCTTGCGGATGCGGTCTTCTAGCTGAGTGATTTTGGTCAGGCGGCGGCTGCGCTCGGTCGCCTGCTCCTTGCCGAACTTGTCGCTCTCGGCCTTGAGGGCGTCGAGCTTCTCTGTCAAAGCGGCGCGATCCTTCTGGAACAAGGCGTCTTGCTCGGAAATGCGCTGATTCACCAACTGAAGCTCGGCGTTGCGGCTGGCGATCGCTTTGTCGAGCGACGGGAACGACTGGCGGACATCGCTCTGGTACTCGGTCTTCAAGGCCTCAAGACGGCGGCCGCTCTCTTCGAGCGAGAAGCGCGCCATGGCCAGACGGTGCTCTTTCAGCTTCGTGCTCGGGACGCCGGCGACATCGGCAGTCTCCTTGCCTGGAGTCGAGATCCCACCTAGGAGCGTCTGGTTCTTGTAGTAGACGAGATGACGGCCGAGATCGACGTCCGCACGCTCCTGCTCGCGGACGCGAATCTGCAGGTCGCGTTCCAGCTGATCGATTTCGCGACGGTTGGCGGTGCGTTGGTCGAGCAACTTGCTGACCGTGTCAGGACTGGGGCGTTCAGGGTCGCCATCACGCAGGCGCTGCAATTCGCCGCCTTTGCTGATTACGCCGGCGCCAAACGCTGCGGTCAGTGCAAAACACATGACGGCAGCACCGAGGAGTCCGGGATTCATGCTCTGGGCCACGGTATCACTCCTGCGGGCGGATGTAGTCGAGGAGCTGGTCCTCAGACAGGATGGACACACCGAGCTTGACCGCAGATTCGGTCCACTGCTCGGCGGCGGAACCGGCGACAAGATAGTCTGTGCCGGACTTCAGATCGGCATCCACACGTCCACCCGAGGCTTCGATGAAGCGGGTGAGTTCGCCGCGGCTGAAACGACGGAAGTCGCCGCGGATCGAGAAGGTGCGCACGCGGTCGGCGTCCCACACCGGGTTGTGGATCAAGTCGCCATCGATGAATGGGTCATTGCCGTTCTTCTCATCGAGGACACGGCAGGTCGCCAATCGTTCATCCATGCGTACGACCTCAACCAGGCCTTTGACCACATTCTTGCCGGCGCGCTGGCAGAACACAGTGAAGCGGGTGCCCTTGCGCAAGTTGTGCTTGCTGCCGCGGTCGATGACCACGAATCCTGCGGTGGCGCTCTCGGCGGCCACGACTGCGCCATCCGGACGCATCTCGCGGCTTTCGGAATCCAGCTGATTGGTTAGGAAGCGGACGCGGCTGTCGAGCTCGCCCACCCGGGTGTCCAAACGGGCGATCTCGGAGCGGCCTTTCTTCTTGTCCGTCTCCAACTGCTGGGCGATGGCCGAGACATCGTCGCGCAGCTTGCGCCGGTTGTCGTCGAAATCGTGTTCCTGGGCGTAGGCGCGCTCTTCCTCGCGGCCGACTTCGGCGCGGCGCTCGGGGGCCTCTCGCATCAGATCGCCGTAGGTCTTGACCTCTTTGCGGTTGGCATCGCCGAGTTCGCCGAGGCGGACCTTGTTGTCCTGCACCAAACGGTCGAGGTCGGCCGACCACGTCTTCTCGTTTTCTTCCAGGGCCAGGGCCTGTTCGCGACGCAGCCGGATGCCCTCATCCAGCTTGGGGATCTCGTCCTTGAGATAGGCCTGCCGCACGCGCATCTGCTCCAGCTCGGACTTCAGGTTGTTCTGCTGATTCTGGTAGGCCGCCGCCTGGGCGTGACGGTCAAGAAACAGACCGAAGGTGGTCGCAGCAGCGACGGCGAGGATCACCGTCAGTGCAATCAACCAAGTCGGAGCGCCGGAACTGCTCATGAAGGGCCTTGGGCGGGGGTTGGACATATCAAGCTAGGCCGGCAGGCCCCCCCGCCAACCCGGCTAGGTCAAGGGGGTGGAGGCGTGTATCATTGCCTTGGACCCTGGTTCTGAAGCCCGAGTTCTGCCTCGCGGCTCAGGTCATCCGCTTGAGCGCGTACAGTAGCTCCTGGGCCTGCTTGGGGGTAAGTTCGTCCGGGTCGATGGTGCGCAGCTTGGCCATCGCCGGGTGCTCGACAGCCTGCCACAGGGTCAACTGGATCGCACCAGACTGGCGGGCAGCAGGACGCTCGGCCTCGGCCAGTTCGGTGTTGAGCCGGGCGAGCGATTCCAGCACCTCGCGGGCCCGGGCCACCACGGTGACCGGGACGCCAGCTAGGCGGGCGACGTGGATACCATAGCTCTTGGCCGCAGCTCCGGGGATGATGCGGTGCAGGAAGACGACGTCGTCGTCTTGCTCGGCCACCGCCACGGTCAGGTTGCAGATCCCGGTCCGGTCTTCGGCGAGATCGGTCATCTCGTGGTAATGGGTGGCGAACAGGGCGCGGCAGCGGGTGCGATCGTGGAGGTGCTCGGTGATCGCCCAGGCCAGCGATAGGCCGTCGAAGGTGCTGGTGCCGCGGCCGACCTCGTCGAGGACGACCAGGCTGCGCGGGCTGGCATGATTGAGGATCGCCGCTGTCTCAGCCATCTCGACCATGAAGGTCGAGAGATTGCGCGACAGCTCGTCGCCAGCACCCACCCGGGTGAAGACCCGGTCGCATACCCCGATATGCGCCGAGGTGGCCGGCACGAATGAACCGGCCTGGGCGAGGATGACGCACAGGGCGATCTGGCGGATGTAGGTCGACTTGCCGGCCATGTTGGGTCCGGTGATGACCGCGAGGCGGTACGACCTGTCGTCCGATCCTGCAGTCGTTTGGGCACCGGACGCATCGAGTAGGCAATCGTTGGCTACGAACTGCCCGTGACCAACCACGCGTTCGACCACCGGATGGCGGGACTCGCGCAATTCGAGGACGGTGCTGCCGTCCACCACCGGCCGGCACCACACCGCGGTGCGGGCCAGTTCGGCAAGTCCAGCAACCACATCAATGATGGCGAGGGCGCCGGCGCACGCGGACAGCTCGGCGATGGCTGACTCGGCGCGCGCACGCAAGGCGTGGAATAGTTCCAGTTCACGAGTGCGTGAACGATCCTCGGCGTGCAGAACCTTGTCCTCGTGCTCCTTCAACTCAGGCGTGATGTAGCGCTCGGCGTTGACCAGGGTCTGCTTGCGCACGAAGTGGGGCGGCACGCGCTCGGCCATGCTCTTCGGCAGCTCGATGAAATAGCCGAAGACGTTATTGAACCCGACCTTGAGCTTGGCTAGGCCGCAGGCGGTGGCTTCGCGAGCCTGATAGGCGGCCAGCCAGTCGCTGGCATCACGGTTGAGCACGCGCAACTCGTCGAGCGCGGCGTCGACCCCGTCGCGCACCAATCCGCCCTCGCCGATCGCCAGGGGCGGATCGTCGACCAGGATGCGAGCGATGTCTCCGGCCAGCCCAGGCGCCGGATCCAGAGCCGCCGCTGCCGCATGGAGCATGGCGTCCGGACGTCCTCCGGCGATCGCCATGGCAACCCGGGCCGCGGCGGTCAGCGAGGTCGACAACTGGACCAGATCGCGGGCATTGGCGCGGCCGGTGGCCAGTCGAGCAAGTAGCCGCTCGCCATCGTACACGCTGCCCAAGGCTTCGCGGATGGCGGCGCGACGTCCGTCATCGGCAACCAGCCAGCCAACCGCATCATGGCGTATGACAATGGCAGCCGGATCGGCCAGCGGCCGCGACAGCCACTCGGCCAGCAACCGGGCGCCGGGCGCGGTGCGCGTCCGATCGATCGCCTCCAGCAGAGTGCCACGCCGCGATCCATCGCGGGCGTTCTTGAGCAGTTCCAGATTGCGCCGGCAATTAGCGTCGAGTTCAAGGTGGCCGCCGCGGCCGAGCCGGGACAGCGAACGAACATGGCTGAGACCAGACGCCCCGCCTTCGTACCCGGCCCGCAGGGCTCCGAACGCATAGCGCAGGGCCGCACCGGCCGCCGACACCAGATGGTCATCGCCAGGACCGATGCCGAAGCCGTCGAGCGAGGCGACGCGCAGCGTCTCGCCAAGATGTCGCCGCGCATCAGCGCTCTGCCACGCATAGGCGGCGAGGGTCGCAAGCGGCGGCACGACCGGCAGCAGGCGGGCAAGGCGCGCGGCGGTGTTTTCGCGTTCACGCACCGCGGTCGGCAGCAGCAATTCTGCCGGGGCGAGGCGGGCGAGAGCGAGGGCCAGTTCACCCTCATCCCGCGCCTCCTCGACGGTGAAGCGCCCGGTCGAGACGTCGAGCGCGGCGATGCCGACCAAACCGTCGAGTCCGGTGATCGCGACTAGGTAGTTGGCGGTCGCGGCATCCAGACCGCTTTCGTCGATCAGGGTTCCGGGCGTGATTACCCGGGTCAGACCGCGTTTGACCAGACCCTTGGCCAGGGCCGGATCTTCCAGTTGGTCGACCACCGCCACCTGCAAGCCGGCGGCGAGCAGCTTGGGCAGGTGAGTCTGCAGGGCGTGATGCGGCACCCCCGCCATCAGGATCGGATCGGGGCTATCCTTGTTGCGACTGGTCAGGGTGACACCGCAGACGCGCGACAACGTTTCGGCGCAGTCGAGGAACGCCTCGTAGAAATCGCCCATGCGCATCAGCACCACCGCGTCGGGATGCTCGCTCTTGGCTTCGAGATACTGCCGCATCATCGGCGTATCGTGCGGCGATGTGGCTTTGGCCATGGTGGTCCCGGGAGCGCCGGCTGGGCCAGCGCCCTGAGCGCTACTCGCGCAGCGGTGCGACTTCGGTGGCGACGATCAGCTTGGTCGGCTTGGCCAGACCGCTCTGCTCGGGCGGCACGGTCAGCAGCTCGCCCTTGGCACCGACGAAGCGGCTGAGGATCTCGGACAGCTTGAGATCGATCCCGTCCTTCACCTTGATAAACGCCACGACATCGCCGTTGTTGTCCATCAGCAGGTCGCGGGTGCCGACCTTGGCCATGAAAGTGTCGTCGTGCACCAGCAGGCCTTCCGCCTGCCACTGGCTGGGCTTGGGCATGACGGCGGTCAACGCACGCAGCTGGTCGTCGGAGAGGGGCTTGGCCGGATCAGCCTGGGCCGGGGTGGGCGCTGTGCCGGTGGCCGGGGCAGCGATGGTCGGCGGCACGGTTGCAATGACGGGCGCTTCGATCGGCTTGGGTGCCGGCTTGCCGACACTGGGGGCCAGCTCGGTCGCCGGCTTGATCAGGGCGACGATCGATTCGCGGACGCGCTTGGCGGCAATGCGCACCGAGGCGCTGGCATGGTCGGCGATGACAACATCCAGCTGCTTGGCTAGGCTGGCCCAGTCGAGGCCGATGGCCGCCTTCGGGCTGGCCTTGACCGTCTCGACGTACTTGGCGTAGGTCGCTAGGGCCTGCTGCCAGGTCTGGTCGGCGGCACTGGCGCGGTTGGCACGCTCGGTGATCGTCTTTTCGGTGTCGGCCGGCAGGGCGAGCAGCGACTTGTGCACGTAAGCAACGGCATCGGGAATATTGACGGCGCGCCAGTCGCCAACCACCAAGCCCTTGTCTTCGACGATCTCGCCCTGGTTGAGTTCGGCCACCACATCGGCCGAGAGGGTCGCGTCGTTGCGCGCACGGGTCTTGTCGGCGATCACTTGATAACGCACGCCGCCATCGAGGGCCTTCAGGTTCTTGCTGTGCACCCAGACCTTCCCCTCCTTGGGGAAGCGGATGACGTACCAGTCGGCCGAGCTCTTGCTTGGGCCGAAGACCTCGATCTGCGTCCCAGACTTCAGGGTGACCACGACCTTGGCGCTGGTCGAGGGTCCGAAACGCACGTTGGCGTTCTTCTCCAGACCCACGGCGATCGGGGCGATCACGTCGTCGGCCGCCTGGGCCACAGGGGCGCCGGCGAACAGCAGGGCGAGGGCGGGCACAAGGAGGAGGCGCATGCGGAAGCTCCTGAGAAGCCTGCAAGTTAGAGGGAGGTAGATCGGAAGCAACGCAGGAGGAAGCAGAGCGGCGTGCGGACGGACGGCCCGGCAGGCTATTCCCGCCCCCCATACAATGCCTTGACCACATCCTCGATGCCGGGCTCGTCGATGCGGATGTCTTCGACCGGCAGGGCGGCAAGACAGCGGGCGAGGACCTGCGGGATGTCCGCGCCCTCGGCCAGGTCGGCCTGCACATGCTGCGGGTCGCTACGATGCCAGGCGGTGATACCGGGCATCTCTGGCAACTGAGCGACCGTCGCCTTCAGGGTTACGGCAACCCGCTTGCCGCCGCCGAAGCGCGTCCGCAGGCCCTCAAGATCGCCATCGTGCACGACCTTGCCATGGTCAATCACGACCACCCGGCTGCACAGCGCCTCGATGTCCTGCAAGTCATGGGTAGTCAGGATGATGGTGGTTCGGCGCTCGCGGTTGAGCGCGCGCAGGAAGTCACGCAGCTTGGCCTTGGTGACGACGTCCAGTCCGACGGTCGGTTCGTCGAGGAACAACACCGGCGGATCATGCAGCAGAGCGGCAGCGAGATCGGCGCGCATACGCTGGCCGAGCGACAACTTGCGCACCGGCGTACGCAGGAAGTCGGCCAGTCCCAGCACTTCGTCGAAGCGCTTGAGGCGCGCTGCTGCGACATCCTTGGGCACGCCGTATAGCTCGCGCAACAGATCGAAGCTTTCTCCGACCGCTAGGTCCCACCACAACTGGGAGCGTTGGCCGAACACCGCGCCGACCGTGCGCACATAGCGGGCACGATCGTGGTACGGATCGAAGCCGTTCACCTGCACGCTGCCACGAGTCGGGCGCATGATACCGGTAAGCATTTTTATCGTGGTGCTCTTGCCGGCGCCGTTGGGTCCGATGTAACCGACCACTTCGCCAACCGGAACGACCAGATCGATGCCCGCGACCGCGGTCAGTTCTTTGTGTTGGCGATCGAACACATCGCGCACCCCGCCCCAGAAACCGGGCCGGCGATCGAACGTGCGGAAGACCTTGGTCAGACCGGTGGCCCTAATAGCTGGCTGGGAGGCGGCTGGCATCGCACGACTCCTACCGCAAACCTAAGCTCTCGCCACCTCGGCCAATCGCGACAGCCATTCCGGCACCTGATACCAGCGCAATCCAAGCTTGAGGTGATGTTCGCACCACAACGACAGGGCACGCTGGGCGTTGCCGGCCAGATCACTGGCGGACGGCGCTTCCTCGCCGGGATGCGTCTTGCCCAGCAACGGCAGGCAGAGCAGCGCCGTGCGGGCCAGGGCGTCGGCCCGCGCAGCCAGGGTCGGCAGGTCGGCTTCGCCCAGGCGGGCGGCGTCCTCGGCGATGGCTGGCTGGACCGCGGCCCACGCCGTGCGTAACTGGTCGGCGCGCGCGGCCGGCAGTTCGTTGCAGCAGGCCTCGACCAGCTGGGCTGCCGGGCAGCTGATAGCGAGCGCCGCGTCGAGCCGGGCCCCGAGCCAACCGGCGATCGCCGCGCGTTCGTGCAGGCGCATGCGCGACGCCATCACCTGGCTGATCAGCCGTTCGGCCAGTTCATCGTCTTTGCCGCCGGATTCGCGCCAACGACGCAGCGCTTCTTCGGCAACCTGCAGATCGCCTTGGCGTAGCCGGCAAATGAGCAGCCGGCGCCAGCCATCCGGATCAGCGGAGCGCAAACCAACGTAATGTACGAAGGCGGACAGCGCGGCAGGCAGGTCGTCGAGCGCCTCGCAGCTCTGTCCGAGATCAAACCAGGCGATCGGCGGTGCGTCGGTGGTATCGGCACGCATCAGCAGGACCCGGGCGGCGCGTGTCAGTCCCAAGCGCAGGGCCAGACGGCCGAGCTGGATCGCCGCCCACGGATGCACCGACTCGGTGATGTCGGCCCAGCCGGCCTCCTCGCGCTCGCTCAGGCGCGGCCACGCGGCGTGCGCGAGTTCTAGCGTGCCGCGCGGATCGCGGCTGCGCCGGTCGAGACGTTCGGCGACACGTGCCGCGACCAGCAGCTGGTTATGGCCGAAGCGTTCCGACAGCTTGGCCAGACCCTGTTCGCCGCCCCAACTGGTGGGGCCGGCCAGAACCAGGCCTTCAAGGAACCAGGAGTCGATATCCTCGCCGGGATGGGCGAGATCCAGTTCCCGCGGACCTTCCGCAGCGAGCAGCCAGGCGCGGGTCTCATCGGTGGCGCGGTCGTATTCCAGATAGCAGTCCGCGCGGGGGCCGGGCAGCCAAGCCCATAGGGCCAGCACGCGGGTGCGCAGCACCGGGTCAAGCGCACGGGCCTGCTCGGGCTGCAGAAACAGGCGGGCTTTAGCGAAGGCGGCGTGATCTGACAGGGATGGCGGGAAGGCGCCGAACACGATCGCCATGCCGCCGACCTTAACGATCCGGCCGGTCTGCGGCAGGAATTCGACGTCGATGCCTGCGGCTACGAGAGGCGGTGGTTTCCCCTTGCCGGTGCGCTGTAATGCGCGCGCCCGGTGCCAGTCGTGAGAAAGGTCCAAGAGGGGACCCATAGGTGTGCCATCCTATGCAGCCATCGTGCCTCGCGAAGGGGATTCGCCCGGGGGCGAACGGAATGGCGAGGCCCCCGAAAGACTGCGGGACCCCTTCCCTTTACCGACAAATCCTTCGCCTTTTTCCTCACCTCCGCTGACTAACCTGTCCGATTCATGTCCGAACTCTACCGCCCCGCCCTGCTGCGCTGCCTGCGAGCCGGCTACACCCGCCAGGACCTTGTCGCCGACGTCTTGGCCGGCCTGCTGGTCGGAGTGGTCGCGCTGCCTCTCTCGATCGGCTTGGCGATCGCCTCCGGAGCCCAGCCTGCCCAAGGACTCTACACCGCGATCATCGGCGGGGCGTTAGTCAGCTTGCTGGGCGGCAGCCGGGTCCAGATCGGTGGACCGGCTGGCGCATTCGTCGGCCTATGCGCCGCTGGCGTCGCCCAGTTCGGCTACGGTGGCGTGGCCTTGGCCACCATGATGGCCGGCGCCCTGATGCTGTTCCTCGGCTTGATGCGGCTGGGCAAGGCGATCACCTTCATTCCCATCCCGGTGGTCATTGGCTTCACCACCGGCATCGCGGTGATCATCGCCAGCACGCAGATCGCGCCGATGCTCGGCCTTCCCGACAAGAGCTTCGCCCACGTGCAGGACCGCATCCATTGGCTGTGGGATCATCGCGCTCAGGCCTCGTGGATACCGCTGGTGTTCTGCCTGGGGACACTGGCCACGATCCTGGCCCTGAAGCGCTGGAAACCGACGCTACCTGGCGCCCTGATCGCCGTCATCGCCGCGGCTGCTTCCTCGCTCGGACTCGACCTGGAGAGCAATGGATCGCTAGCGACAATCGGCACCGCATTCGGTGGCATTCCACATGGCCTGCCCGCCCCGCACCTGCCGAATATCGGGCTGCCAGCGGACTGGGGACTCGGCGACCTGATGCGCCGCATCCAGGAGTTGTCGGGCCTAGCCCTGGCCATCGCCCTGCTTGGTTCTATCGAATCCCTGCTCTCCGCCGTTGTCGCCGATGGCATGTCGGGTGATCGCCATGACTCCAACAGCGAGTTGATCGGCCAGGGCGTCGCCAACATGGTGGTGCCGTTCTTTGCCGGCTTACCCGTCACCGGGGTGATCGCGCGAACCTCGACCAACATCCGCGCCGGTGGCCGCACGCCGATCGCCGGCCTGGTCCATGCCGCCGCCATCTTGGTGATCATGCTCGCGGCCGCACCGCTGGTCATCCACATCCCGATGGCGGCCCTGGCCGGTGTTCTGCTGGCAGTATGCTGGGGCATGGCCGAACTGCGCCACTGGCCGCACATTCTGCGGGCCGGGCGCAGTGACGCCTTCCTGCTGCCGGTCGCATTTGGCCTGACCGTCCTGGTCGATCTGACCTGGGCGGTAACCATCGGCGTGCTGCTGGCGATGCTGTTCTTCGTCAAGCGCATGAGCGACAGCGTGCAGATCGATCGTCGCAGCGCCGATAGCGGCGCTGCCGAGGAACGCGCCAGCGACCTACCGCCCGGCATCGAAGTCTATGACGTGCGTGGCCCGTTCTTCTTCGGCGCCGCCACCCTCATCCGTGACATCGATGGCCGGATGAGCGCTAACCCGACTGCCCTGGTACTGCGCCTACGCAATGTCCCGTTTATCGACGCCACCGCTGCCTTCAGCCTGCGTGAACTGCACGCATCCTGCCAGAAGCGTGGCACTAGGCTGGTGCTCTCGGACTGTCATACGCGTCCGCTTGCCGATCTCGACCGGCACGGCCTGCTCAGCCTGGTGGGCGAGGATCTGGTGTTCGGCAGCTACGAAGGAGCCATCGCCTGGTGCGCGACGGCGGCAGCGGCCCGGATCAAGGGGCCTTGACGGCGGGCTTCGCTGCTGGCTTGGCTGCTGAATTATCGACGAGCTTGTCCTGCGGCAGCTGCTTCGGCAGGAATCCGCCAACATCTACCGGCGGCACATCGGCAACCGGCATCGGCGGCACCACCGACAGGCGCAGGACCAGAGCGCAGGTCAGGAAGAACAGGCCGATGATCAGCAGGGATCGTCCACGCTCGAACCAGCGCGTCGAGGCTGCATCCGCACGATCTTCACTGACAGCCTGGAAGACTTGCTGCTGGTTGACCTCAATCTTGGTCCCGCAGGCACGGCAATAGCGCGTACCGATCGGGTTCTGCTTGCCGCACGACTGGCAGGGGATCACGGCTTGGCTCCTGACGGCTTGGGCTCAGGTGCCACGGACGCCGGGATCTCCATCCCCTCGACCGCCTTCGGCCACTTGGCCGCAATCGCTGCTCGGCGTTGCGGTAGCAGCGCAGCGATGGCGCGAATGGCGTCATCTTTGCCTTCTCGGATGCCTTCCAACAGCTGCATCGCCTCGGCGTCGCCGAGAACCGGCGAACTGACGCCAACCACGGCATACAGCAGGGCCGCTTCGGGCGCCTTGGGGCGCAGTAGCAGCAATGCGCCGGCATGCATGCGGGTTTCGCTGACCCGACCGGCCTCCCAGGCGCTGCGCATCAACATGATGTGGGCGGCCCGCAGCACACTGAGATGTGGCGGCTCCTCGTTCTCAGCCGCCTTCAGCTTACCTGGGTCGCGACCGGCGCGGGCGGCCGCCATCGCGCCAATCAGACGCAGGTCGGCGGTACCAGGCAATTCGACGTCGGCGGACTTGCCAAGGGCCATGCGCGCTAGGCCGACAGTGGCCAGCACCGCCTGGCGATCGGCGTGGCGATCGGCACGCAAGGCCAGCGGAACCAGGCGGTCGATGGCGTCGTTGTCGGTGGGATCCAGCGCCAGCAGCGCCGGCGCTGCTGCCTCGGGCGCGCGCGAGGCGGCCTTGGTGGCGAGGCGGCGCGCATCAGCGACCCGACCGCGACGCAACTGGTCGGAAGCCTCACCGGTCTCCGACACCGCCAGCCAGGTTTGCACGGCGCTCCAACTGATCGACGCGGCCACCAGGGTCAGCACCAGACCCGCCACCAGCATCGAAACGCCGAGTGTGTTGCGCTGGTCAGTATTCATTCGCGCACCTTGCCCAGGATGACGTCGGGGCCGATGGCGCCCTGGCTCAGACTGTCATGCGAGTGCTGTTTGCTGATCACATACAGGTGGTTGGCTGGGATGGTCAGCGGTCCGACATCATGGATGCCACGATAACCGCCGAACGGATGCCAGTTCGAAACTTCGTTGCCATCAACCAGCAAGTCGCCACCGGTGATACGCACCTGATTGCCAGGTAATGCTGCGACGAATCCGAAGCTGACATCTTCTGGACCATCACCGATGCGATAGGCCACGACATCACCGACCAGATACGGTGCTGCTGTCAACCACACCCCGGTCATCGGAACCAGTCCGCCAATGTCCTCGAAATCCGGAGGTACCTGCACACGGTGGAGGTAAGCCGGCAGCCAGCGTGCCGTCGCAACCAGCGCGACCGCCAGGACAGAGAACCACAACAGGGTGCGTAGGGCCCAGATCACGGACCGTGGTTTCGCCAGCTATGGCCGCCAATGAAGCCTGTTGACCGGCCAGCTCATGGGGGCGTGTCACTGCCATGGGACTTCCCTGTCCCGTTGCCGGTCCATTATGTCCCGCCATGTTCCCCTGGCCGACCCTGCCGCCGCCGCCCCGCCTGATCGTCGTTTCCGGCCCCAGCGGTGCGGGCAAGAGTACCGTAATCCAACGCGCCTGTGCGATGGATCCGACCCTGGTCCGCTGCCTCAGCTGCACCACCCGCGCCCCGCGCGGAGCCGAACGCGACGGGGTCGACTATTGGTTCCTCGAACAGGCCGAGTTTGACCGCCGCGCGGTCGCCGGCGGATTCCTTGAGCACGCGGTAGTCTTCGGTAAGGCCAGCTACGGAACTCCGCGGGCCTTCATTGAAGATCGCCTCGACTCTGGCCTCAGCGTGATCAAGGACGTCGATGTACAGGGCGCGGCCCAGATCCGCACCAGCTTCCCCCAGGCAGTACATGTCTTTCTGGTGCCGCCCGACCCGGCGGAGATCGAGCGCCGTCTGCGCGGCCGCGGCACCGATGCCGACGAGGTGGTGAGTCGCCGTCTCGCCGAGGCCCAGCACGAGATCGCCTGCTGGCGCGGCTACGATTTCCTGATCGTCAACGACGAGGTCGAACGCGCCGCCGCCGACCTGCTGACCGTGCTGCGCGCCAGTGCGCTCAGGATCCCGCGGAACTGAGACCGCGGCCGATGGCCCAGCCGGCCCAGCACGCCGCCAGACAGAGCAGCATCGAACCCACAGCATAGCCGGCGGCTGCGACTAGGCGGCCTTGCTGCAGCAAGGTCAGGGTCTGCAGACTATAGGACGAGAAGGTGGTGAAGCCGCCGAGAACGCCGACAACCAACAGCAGGCGCACCGCTTCGCGTTCGTTCATCGCCGCGATCAGACCAATGCACAGGCCGCCGAGCAGATTGACCGCCAACGTACCCCACGGATACGCTGGGCCGAAACGGGCATCGAGCCAACCGGCGACCGCCCAGCGTGCAACCCCGCCAGCAGCGGATCCCAGGGCGACAAGCAAGATCGGGGGCATGGCAGCACAGTAGGTGGCAACACCGGGCTGCCAGCCTCTTGCTGCCGCCTTGACCGCGCACTGCCGAGGCGTGATCATCCGCCCGTGCGCGCCGCCTGTCTGATCGCCCTCCCCGCAGTCGCCTGCGCCGCCCAGTTGGAGGTCCTCTCGCTGCTGAATTGGCAACGCTTACCGGTAGGCGAGCGGGGCATGGCCGAGGGTGGAGCGATGGTCGCGCGAATCGATGGCCCATCGGCTGGTTTCATTAACCCGGCCGGACTGGCCGGACTGGCGCACCCGTCGGTCAGCGGCACGGTCAATGTGGTCGACTATACGCGGGTGGCGGCACGGACGGCTACGGGCACCGCGTATGCAGACGACATCCAGCTGAAGGCCAACCTGGTCGGCTTCGCCAACATCCTGGATGAAGATTCCGGCGGCTGGGCGCTAACTCTGGCCAGCCCGACAGGATGGAGTTCGGGCCTGAAGGTGCGGACCGACACAGCCAATGGCACGCGCAGCGACGATGGGAGATCCAGCCTGGAGCTCACCTGCCTCGGCCTCGCCTGGGGCGGTCACGTCAGCCCACACTGCTCGCTCGGGGTCGCCTTCGAAGGCTGGCTGGTGGACTACCGGCTCGATACCGGCACCTCGGCCAGCGATACCACCAGCGTGCTGACCGCTACCTACACGGAAAGCGGGCGCCAGATGGCCTTGCGTCTGGCGATCGGATCGCAGTGGGATGTCGGGGATTGGCATTTCGGAGCCATGTTGCGCACCCCCGGCCTGCGCTTGCAGGGTCAGGGTTCAATCAGCGGATCCTCGACCAGCAGCGATGGAACCACCACCGTGCACGACCAAGTGTCAGACGAAGGCACCGGGTTCATCGTGCCGCTGCCCTGGCAACTAGTGCTGGGTGCCAGCTGGTTCCCGCCAACCATCCCGGGCCTGGAGATCGAGACCGACCTAGCGGTGCACACTGGCAGCGGCAATGCGGAGGTTTTCGCAGCTGCGCACCGATCGCAGACCACGGTTACCAGCGTAGGCATCAGCACGGTCGACACGATCCTCCCGTCACGCGATCTCGACCTACAGCCGGTGTTCAATCCACGACTGGGCTTGCGCTACCGCTTTCCCAACTTGTTCCTGGAACGCATCGTCTTCGCGCATCTCGGCGGCTATATCGAACACACCCCGGTAGAAAGGTCCGACGTGTTTTCGCGCCTCGACCTGCTCGGTGGCACCACCGGCCTCTCCTTCGAGAAGGGGCCCATGCTGGTGACCATCGCCCTGGCATATGTCACCAGCGGTACCCTGCAGGATGCCATCGGATTCGTCAGTTCGCCTGCTTCAGGCTTGAGCCCGGAGCTGGACGACCCGGATGCGACCTATGCGTTTCGCACCTTCAGCTTGAGTCTCGGCTCGTCGTACCGGTTCTGACTGTCCCAGAGCGGATGCCAGACTACCCTTCGGGGATGCCGATCGACCGCCCCATCTTGCTCCTCGGCGGCGCTCCGCGCGTCCGGGTCGACGTGATCCGCCACATCACCGTGGCTGCCACCGGAACGACCGCGGTGGCCCTGGCCAACGCCTTGCGTAATCTCGGTCGCAGCGCGCAGTTGATGCTCTCAATGGATGCGGCCCCAACGGCCAACGCCATGCGCTACAGCGATCGCGATGCGCTGGAGGAAGGCCTAGCTGCGTGGATCGCCCGCAACCCAGAAGCGTGTGTCGTGATGACTGCAGCCCTCAACGACTACCGGGTCTCGCGCGTCGAGCGCTGGGACGGCGGCGAGGTTCGCGCCTCGCGCCTCGGCGAGAAGCTGCCGAGCGGCGCCGATGAGGTGGTGATCCGGCTGGCACCGGTCGGCAAGGTCATCGATCAACTGCGCTCAGGCTTCGGACTACGCGGTCCAATTGTTGGCTTCAAGTACGAGGAAGCCGCCACCGTGCTGGCTAGTGCTGAAACCCTGCGCCAACGGACCGGGGCCGCCTGCGTGGTCGCGAACAGCCTGTGCGGCACGGTCCAGGCCCTGCTCGACCGCGGCGGCATCGAGCAGATGCCAAATCGCGACACGCTGATCAGCACCCTGGCCCGACGCATCACCGCGCTCTGAGCATGTCGCGACTGCGCCGGCATTGGTTCCTCATCGCCTACGCCGGGGTGCTGGCACTGGCTTGGCTGCTGCCTGATGCCGGGCGCAGCGGCGGCTTCTTCCACCTTGAAGCGGCGCGGTTCTGGTGCATTGCCGGCATCTTCCTGTGCGCCGGGCTAGTGCTGCCGGCCAGCCGATTGGGTTTGGCCATGCGCGACGGGGACTGCTATCTGCGCATCCAGGGCGTGGGCTTCGTCATCGCCCCCCTGCTCGGCCTAGCGGTCGCCTGGATTGCCGGGCTCTACGGACTGTCCCCAGCCGCCCAGACGGGCGTGATTATTCTGGCCTGCCTGCCGACCACCATCGGCAGCTGCGTTGCACATACCGGCCTGGCCGGCGGCAATCAAAGCCTCGCCCTGGTCAACTCGGTGCTGGGAAATCTGGCCGGCATCGTGCTTACGCCGCTGTTGGTCACCGCGCTGACCCACCGGCACGGCACCACTCCGGTAGCCACCGTGGTCGCTCAGCTGGCACTCCTCTCGTTGGTCCCGGTGATCTGCGGACAACTGCTGCGCTGGCGCTGGAGTGCGCTGCTCGACAGGATTCAACGTAACATCTCGGTGATCAGCGGCTGCCTGCTGCTGCTGATCGCCCTGGGCATCTTCAGTGATCTGGCCCATCATGGCCTGACCAGTGATGCTCTGGCCATCTTCACTGCCGCCGTCTGCCTGCATGCCGCATTGGCAACCTGCGCCTGGTTGTCCGGGCGCGGCCGGCAGCGGGCCGACCGCATCGCCATCACCATCACGGGGGCCCAGAAGACGGCAGCTCTTGGGGTGCCGCTGATCGGCCTGCTGTTCGTCGGGGATCCGCATGTGGCGGTCATAGCGGCCCCGATCGTTCTCTACCACGCCGTCCAGCAGGCGACCGGGGCAGGAGCGGCGGTGTGGTTTAACAGACCAGCACCGACGAGGACAGGCTGAAGCCTGGCGGCAGCATCACCGGCGATGGCCGGCCATCACGCGATCGGCAAACGACGGCCAAGCGGCGGCCAACAGCAGCAACCAGCGCGATGAGCGGTGCGGCCAGACCTCGGGACGCGGCCTGGCGATCGCATCTGCCAGGCGGCGGGCGACCTGCTCTGGCGTCTGGGTGGGGACGCGGCCGCGGAACTCCATCGGACGTCCACTGGTCCGTTCGCATGTCGCGAAGAACTCGCTGGTGGTACGCACCGGATGCACCGTGGTGACGGCGATGCGGTCGCTGGCCAGCTCGACCCGGGCGGCTTCCGCGAGCGATAGCTGGGCTGCCTTGGTGGCGCTGTAGGCCGCCGTGTCAGGAGCCGCCCGTCGCGCCAGCGAGGAGGACACGATGACGATCTGACCGCGCCAGCCATCGCGCAAGGGTTGGGCGCGCATCAGCGGCACGGCGGTGCGCAGCCCGGCCGCCGTGGCCAGCAGATTGACCCGCAGGATCGCCAACCAGTCGTCCTCGCTGGTCGCCTCGGCCAGGCGGGCCAGACCATAACCGGCGTTCAACACCACGGTGTCCAGTCGACCGAAACGCTGCGCCGCCTCGGCAACCACTGCGCTTGCCGCCGTGCCGTCGGCCTGATCGGCCGGCAGAACCAGAGCATCGCCACAAGTCGCAGCAAGTGCGCGCAGACGATCCGCGCGCCGGGCAGTCAGGGCGATGCGGGCACCACGACGGTACAGTTCACTGGCCACGGCTGCGCCAATGCCTGCCGATGCGCCGGTGATGAGGACGTTCATGCCTAGGATACTGCGAGCCATGTAGTCATGGGGATGGCCGATGCCGTGAATGCAAGCGGGCTGTGCCGGACCCTGCTGAGCCGTCCGGGATGTTCCCTGCTCGCCGCATGGATCTACACTGCTGGCATGAAGCCGCTCCTGCTCGCCCTGCTGTGCACCACCCTCGCCGCCCAGGACCTAGTCTTCGACAATGAGGTCGAGATCACCAACGAGGGTGGCTGCACCATCATCCGCTATCCGCGCGACCGCCAGGAGTTGCTGGTGGTGACCGCGAACATCGTGGCGGTCATCCCCGCCGAGTTCGAAAACAACAACACCTACACCCAGATCGTGCTGGCCGGCAGCGGCAACACGATCAAGCTGCTGCAACGCTCGAACCCGGCCAACCGCGTCATCGCCGCGCTGATCAGTGGTGGCTTCCCCTACATCCGCACCGTCACTGACCGCAATGCCGAGGAGCGCCGCGACGTGCTGCTCAACCTGCGGCGCATCGACCTGATCGAACGGGTCAAGACCTCGACCGAGCGCGCCGACACCATCGTCCACTACCAGAGCGGCACCCAGTCGGACACCATCGTCATCAACCAGAGCAAGGCGGTCTACGAGGACCTGCGCGCCAGGATCATCAAGGAACGGTTCTAACCAGCTTGGAATTCCCGCCGTCCTCCTTCTGCCTGTC
>ENA-ORBV01003494-ORBV01003494.1-microbial-mat-metagenome-genome-assembly--contig:-NODE-3494-length-31389-cov-16.354337_pt1 | contig 31389 bp, 28 predicted proteins | sample MGYA00237777_ERZ505514 | MGnify/ENA primary metagenome ERZ505514 (study PRJEB26160, sample SAMN06269048) | microbial mat metagenome | isolation source: Oligotrophic lake microbial mat | place... | reverse complement strand
AAGAGACAGCTACGCCTCCACGCGCTCAAAGTCGATCGACCGCTCATCGGGGCGGAGTCGCGCGAAGTACGCCTCGATCTCCTCGAGACCCGTCACGCGGTGGACGTACGCCGCCGCGCGGACAAGGTCCGCCTTCTGCACCAGTTCGAGGCGCGGCTCGGCCAACTTCAGGCGCGTGGTGTAGAACGCGCACGACTGGTGCGCGATCAACACCACCCGCTTCAGCCCGTGCACCTCGACCAGGAACTTGAGTTCATCGACGACGCCCTGCTCCTCCAGGTGCGCTTCGGGGTGGGCCGCCAGGCAGGCCGGTCCGCCGGGCAGCGCGACCCGGTCGTAGCGGGGCAGGGCCAGGCCGTTCTGCAGGAAGTCGTCGAAGTGCTCGCCGATGCGGCCATCAGAGCAGTACACCGCCGCGGCTCGGATGCGGGCGGGGTCGTAGGGGAGGCGGGAGGCGTAGTTCATGTCCCGAGTCTACAGGCTGACGGCGATGGGAGGGGGCGTTGTCCCGCTCGCGGAGCGAATGACCCGGGGCCGCGACCGTGCAACCATCCACGCATGGGACGCGGCCAGAACATCGATCCGAACAGCCTCAACCAGCACGGCATCACCAAGCAGGAACTCGTCGATGCCGGGGACATCTCGCCCAAGACCTTCGACATGATGCGCAAGGCCGCGCGGGTCAAGGGTCCGAGCCACGGCGGCCTGACGTGGGTGTTCACGTTCGAGGATGTCGCCGCGCTGATCGTGAAGGCCGAGTGCGGGTCGTTCACGGAGCGCGGCGGGTTCGCGGCCAAGGCCTGGCGGACGCTGCTCGCCGAGCAGGGGATCGAACTCGAGCCCACCGTGCAGAAGCGGCCCGCCAAGCAGCGCAACCGCCAGCACTGATGCGAGAGGTGTGCCGGAAAAGAGTCCGGACATGACGGCTTACTTCCCAGCGATTGTCGGCTCATCCGTCGGGATCTTGTGGAGCGTGTAGTAGGCCACCGAGTGCAGCAGGCCACGCCCGTCCTTGGCCTTCACTCCCGGCATGGACAGTTCGTGAACGAATCCTTCTCCACCCTGGCGCAGGCCATCGACCGTCAGCGAGACCATCCGGGGTCCGGTCACCTTCGCGTTCACGACCTTGGGTGTCTGCGTCTCGATCTCCGGCGAGCCGTAGGTCGGGTGGTACTTGTAGGTGTAACTCGTCATCGCGTAGGACTTCAGATCCTCGGCGCTCGCCTGATCAACATCCTCGGTGAACTTCACCACGAATCCGCGCGGCGCGGCGTGCATCGAGAGAGCCTCGAAAGGCGTCTTGCCCGTCCACGCGAGGCGCTGCAGGCCGTAGCGGAGTCGGCCGATGGAGCCCCAGCCGCGGTCGGTCTGCCCGGCGATCATGCCGCCCTGCTTGTCGAAGGTGATGCGGTTGACACCGCAGTCGAGCCCGCGCCGGAAGGGGAAGCACGCGCCCTGATATAGATCGCCCTCGGGCGTTGAGACTTTCTCCAGCGCGATGCGCATCACCAGCGCCGAGAACTGATCGCCCACGAACAGTTGGCCCGCGAACGGCCCGAACTTTCCACCGGTCGTGTCCATCACGCAGTCCGCGGCGGACTGGCCCATCTTCTTGTAGGGGAACCAGACGGCGGGGAGCGTCCGTCGCGGCTCCGGATCGCCCTTGGTCCACCCCTCGCGCCAGTTCAGGCCCGCGGGCTGGCCATGGTAGGAGCCGGGGGACATCCACGAGAGTTTGTTGGTCGCGACAAAGTCGCCCTGATTGTCGGCGTAGAAGGCGTCACCGGCGGCATTGAACCCGATGCCGTTGGGCGAGCGCAGTCCGTCGCAGACGGGGATCATCTTGCGGTCGGGCGTGACCTTCAGCGCCCAGCCGCGGTAGGGGGCGATCGACTTTCCCAGCGCATCGCAGAATCCGACGTTGAGCGTCACCCACGCGTTGCCATCGGCATCGAACTTGGGTCCGAATGCGAACTCGTGGTAGTTACCCGAGACGCCCCACGCGTTACAGAAGGAGTCGTAAAGATCGGCCATGCCGTCGCCGTCCTCATCGACGAGGCGGGTGAGTTCCGGGCGCTGAACGCAGTAGATCGCGACCTTGCCGTCCTCGACCCGGCCCGCGACGCCCAGCGGCTCGTGCAGGCCGGAGGCGAATAACTTGAAACTCGCGTCAAAGGGCGGGTCCTCATCGGCGTGCGAGACGAGGTAGACATCGCCGCGGCGAGTGCAGACGGCGATGCGCCCGTCGGCGAGCGTGTCGAGCCCGCCGACTTCAAGCACGGCGTCGAGGGGGACGGGGATCGTCGAGGCGCGGTAGTACTCGTCCTCATCGCTGGGGAAGTCGATGTTGAGTTGATACTGGAGTTTGGCATCGAGCACCGGATCGACGCGCGCTGTGCGAGTGATGAGTTGGTAGTCCCAGCCTCCCTTACCCTGCGTGACCTTGGCAAAGAGGTGGTTGACACCGGGCCTGAGGTCGAGCGTCAGGCGGTGGTCATCGACATTCATGCCGCGGGGAATGTCGGCATCGACGAGCAACTTGCCGTTGAGCCAGAAGCGGAGTCCGTCATCCGAGCCCATCGTCACCGGCATCGAGACAGGCTTGTCGACCGTCGCGGTGCAGTAGAGGTAGCCCGTGCCCTCGTTGTTGAGGTCTTCGTCCTTGTAGAGTTTGAGGCTCATGGCGCGGTCGGGCTCATCGCCGAGTTTCTGCCAAGTGATCGCGAGGCCCTTCTTGCCGGTGTAGGTCGCCTTGAGATCGGGGCCGGTTCCGCCGTGGGCCATTTTCGCGAGCTCTTCCTCGGGCGGTTGAGCGCGGGCCTGCCAGCCTTTCTCGCCGCCGGGGAAGGGCGTGAGCGCCATCCACGGAGACCAGCGCACGGGCGTCTGGTTCATCAAGCGGTCGAGCATCGCGGTCTCGGTCACAGCGCGGGTTTCGAGTTTGGTGTACTCGATGTTGCCGAAGTCGATGTCGGTCTGCGCGTGCGTGTGCGCGGCGAAAAGGCTCACCACGGAGAGCACGGAGAACACGGAGAGAACCAATGCCTTGCTCATCTTCCTGCTCCACTTCACGACACCTCTTTTTGGAGGCTCTGTCGTTCCAACGAAACCGCTCATTCCTGATCCGTGTTCATCCGTGCCAATACATGGCTGCATTCGCTTCCTACGGGGTGATCTCCACGCCGAACTCCGCCGCGCCATCACCGTTGGCCTCGACACGCAGGAGCGTGGTGCCGTCCTCGGGCGACACGACGCACCTTCTCGCATCGACGATCTTGACCCTGCCCTTGCCGACATTGAACCAGACTGTCTGCCCCTTCGCAAGCCCTGAGACCTTGAACGTGCGCCAGACCGCCGGCATCGTGGCGGTCGTGGCGCGAAACTGCTCTTCCACATCTGCCGCCTGACCGCCAACGGGAGACGCTACCAGCGAATAGAGGAAAGTGGGTGAACCATCCGAGTGCAGGCGATAGCCCTTGAAGGCGAGGCTCGCTTCCGCTCCTCCCTTGGTCGGCCATGCGTTCGGCTTTGCGCCCATCACCAGTGCCGGTCCCGGAGGCGCGGTCCAGATCGTCGGGCCTTGTCCGTCCGCGTTTGTGCCGCCCCGGTTCGCCCATGCGCCCGAGGCGTCGAGGAAACTGCCTCGCCACGCGTCGACGAGCCGCACCTGCACGGCGTCGAACACGAAGTGAACGCCCAGCGGATAACCGACGGCGATAGCGCGAGAACCACCGTCCTTCATGAACGTGCGCAGCACCACCGGCCGGTCTTTCACGCTCACCATCATCCCGCCCGCGACGGCGATGCCATCGGGCACGGGCATGAACTCGCCGAGGTTGAAGTATGTCCACATCGCATCGGACTGCCTGCGGCTGTCGCCCTCAAGCACCGTCGCGACGGAGCCTTTGTTGAAGCGATAGAACTTCTGCATCCGCGTACCGGGCTTGAAGCGGTCGGGGTCGTGAATGTAGTCGGCCCACCACTCATAGCGGATGCGGGAGGCGAAGGCCGTAAGTTCCGGTCCCGGAGTGCCCGTCACCTGTCCGTTGACGGTGTGGCAGTTGATGCAGTACAGACCGGTCTCGCCGACGAGTTTCTTGCCGGCGAGCACAAGTTCATCGGTCGCCGTCGGCTCACGCACATCGGTGTTCGGTGCGACGCCGTCCGCCGCAGCGAGCGCCTCGGCCAGGTGGCCGACGCTGACCTCGCCGAACTGGGGCATGCGCGTCTTGATGTACGGGCGTGCCGCGCCCTTCTCCAGAAGCACGCGTCGCATCCAGTCCGTGGTCAGTTTGCCGCCCACGCTGGTGAGTCGAGGCGGGATCCGTCCCTCGTCACCAAGGTCGGCCTCGACGGACTGCCCGTAGAGCGGCTTGATCGCTTCGGCGACCCCGCCCTCGGACGCGTACTCGTGGCAGGCGGTGCATGAGAGTGCATTGAGCGTTCGCTGAGCGAAGTCCACAGGTGCAGCGGCGTCCCCGGCATTCCAGTTCGCAGCATCGTTGAGAGCAGACCTGAGGGCGGACCTGTCGTTCTCGCTGAGGGAGTATCGCGGCGACTTCGTGTCCTTGGGGTCCATGCACCCGCGATCAGAGCGTACACGGGCAAGAGGCGTTCCGACCACGCGGGGTGTTGCCGCCGGAGCCTTGTTCGCTGCATCCTCGATCGCGTGGCAGTTGATGCAGCCTGTTGAGACAAACGCCGCGCCTCCGAGTTGGACCTTCGCCGGATCGGGCGCGAGTGTGGCGGTCGCGTCGTGGCCTCCCCAAGCCTTCAGCAAGTACACCGAGACCGCGTCGGCCTCCTCCTGCGTCAGATTCAGCGAGGGCATCCGCCCACCAGGCCGGGTCTCGTGCGGTGCCTGCAAGAATGCGCTGAGTGATGAGGGGCGCCACTTGGCCGCGAGCATCCCGTGCGGATGGGGAGCGATGTAGTCCTTGGCGCTGCCGTCGTACGTTCCGTGGCAGGCAACGCAGCCGACGCTGTGATAGACAGCCTCGCCCCGTTCGAGAGCTGTCGCGCCCATCGCGGGCGACTCCGCCCGCCAGGGGCCGTCATCGCCAATGAGCGTTGCCAGGTAGTGTGTGATGTTCTCTGCGGATTCGTCCGCCGCGGCCGCGTCCGCGCCCAGAACGGCGGGCATGCCGGAGTGCTCCTTCATCGCCTGCGGGTCCACCAGCCACTTGCGAATCCAGAAGGCGTTGGCTCGCGAGCCGATCGTCGACAGGTCCGGCGCGACTCGCGTCAGGACCGCGGCGTCGCTCTGCGCGGCGTGGCAGGAAGTGCAGCCAAGTTCGCCGAGCAGGACGCGGCCGTGCAGTTCGAGTTTGCCCTGGTTGCACGAGGCGAGTTTGCCCGCGGGCGGCTTGACGAACCGGTCAGGGATCGGTTCGCGTCGGAAGCCGACATCCTGCCCGCCGCTGGTGGCGTACTCCATCTCCCAAAGAGCCCGCACTTTGGCTGGGGCATTTCCGGCCCGGGTGAAGATGTACTGAACGTTGACGGAGCCTGCGGGGAGTTGAGCCCATGCGCTCACCTTGCTCGCGGGCATGGTCCCATCGACCTCCAGCACAAGGTCCTGGGCGATGGCCGCGCCGAACACTCGCATCTGCACCCGCCCGCCCTCGCAGTCCGCGCCGAATCGGTACTTCCCGGCGACGCCGATGGTCACGACTCCGTCGTATTTGGCGGTGAACGACGCGGGCGCGATGCCGGGATGCACGGTCTCCGCGGTGGTCAGGGCGAAGGCCGCATTCGACGCGTGGGTCTCGATCGGCTTCCCGCTTCCCCCCGTGCCGGCACTCGAATACGCCGCGGCCCAGCCGGTGAGGTCCGCTTGCTGCGCGAGTGAGCCGGAGATGTGTACGAGCAGCCCCATAGCCAGGCACGCCGTCACAATCGACCGCTGACAGCGACACGCGGTGTCAAACATGCTGTTCACGAAGTTCCTTCCCTGGGGAACGGCGTCCGTGCCTCGGTCACGGGCATACGTTCGCCCGCGATTTTGGCAAAGTCCTGATTGATCTGCGTCAATCTGCGTTGATCTGCGGCCGAACTCTGCCGGCTTACTTCTTGCTCGGATCGCGAACCTCGATGTCCTTCCACATGATCTTGTTGCCATTGTGGTGCGTCTGCAGCGCAATGTGACCGTCCGCAAAGTCCGTGAGTTTCGCGTCCACGACCTTGACGCCGTTGATCCACGTCTGGACCTGCTCGCCCACAGCGCGAACGCGGTAATCGATCCATGCGTTGTCGCGAGTCGGAACCTTCGTGCCCCACGCCCGGTCGTAGATGCAGCCGGTGAAGTTCTTGGGGTCGTGCTGATCCACCTGCGCCTCGTACCCCAGCGGCCAGGTGTCCGGATTCTCCGCTCGCGGCATTGCCCGAAAGAACAGTCCCCCGTTCCCCTTGGTGTTCACCTTGACGTGGAAGCGCACCTCCATGTCGGTGTACTTGCTGTCCGTGAAGAGGTGGCCGGGTCCGTCGTGCCCGGTGAGGGTGCCGTCTTCCACGGCCCACATCCCCTCGCCGCGAACGTGCCAGCCGGTGATGTCCTTGCCGTTGAAGATCGGCTTCCAGCCGCCGCCGTCGGGGTCGGGCGACAGATCCTTGATTCGGATGTTCCGGAATCTGACAGCGTCCCCGTGGTCCTGCAGCGCGATGTGACCGGTCGTCAGTCGGTCTCGAATCGGGCTCTTGTTGGTCTCCTCGTGGACGAATCCCCGGCCGTCGATCTTCTCGTCGGTGTGGATTTGCGAGCCGTTAAGCCACACGTTGAGCGTGTCGCCCACGAGCATGATGCGGTACTCGTTCCACTCTCCAGCCGGCTTGACGGCGACGCTCGACGGCGCGATCGCACCGTACACCGCGCCGCAGACGTTCACCGCGGGCTGCTGGCCGTGCGAGTCGTATACCTGGAGTTCCATGCCGGTGAAGGCAGGGTCGCCGAGCGTCGAGCCGCGGACACCAACGCCCGAGTTCCCGCCCTTGGGAACGTTGAAGTCCAGGCGGAGGTCAAAGTCCCTGTACTGCTTGTCGGTTCGCAGCCACCATCCCTTGCCTCCAGGCTCGCCGATGAGCAGTTCGCCCTTGTCAACTTTCCACGCCTTCAGATCTCCCGTGGTCCTCCACCCGCCAAGGTCCTTCCCGTTGAAGAGGGCCACGAACCCCTGCAACACTTCCACGGGCGGCACGGGCGCGGCTTGCGCACTGGTATCGGCGTCAGTCCAGGTCGTAAGAGCCACACTCATTGTCAGAGCGTTCATCAACATGTGCGTTTCCTTTGCTGGAACGTAGCCGCGAGCCGCAACCCCGAATGAAGACACTCCAGCCAGCATACCCGCAATGGGCGGGGCGCGAGTATTCGTTGAATGTACGGTAAGTTTTGAGAGAATTTCGAGAACAAAAGGGGTGGCGCGCCAGCCTTGGGATGCGCATCTTCCATCAGTCGTGGGGTCCCGGGGGACACACAGCGAACACGGAGAAACAAGCATGTCCGACAAGAACAAGGTTGATCTGAAGTCCGTTTCCGGTGGCCAGGGCCAGCCCAGCACCGGCAGCAACAACGTGAACAAGGCCAAGCAGATTGTCAAAGAGGAACTTAAGAAGGAGAGCCTCACCGGTGCGACCGGCCGCGGGCCGATCACGCTGAATGTCAGCGGCGGCGCAGCCGGCGAGGCCCGCCCCGCCCCGCATGGCGTGGGCAAGCCCACGGGCGGCGCAAGCCCCTCGGTCCCCCCGATCTGCATCACTCCCAGCAAGGAAAGTTGATCCGACAGCCGCGGACTCGCGGCGAAAAGCACCGTGGGAAGCCTCGTGGGACCGGATGGGTCGGCTCGCCGCAAGCGATCCGGCCCGTTCGTGCGGAATGAACTTCCGGCAAGCAGGCGCGTGCTCATTGATATGAGCCGCGCCTTTTTTTTTTCGCGACCTATCCTCGTCTGTGTTCATTGACGAAGCGGTCATCACGGTCAAGGCGGGGGATGGCGGCAAGGGATGCGTCTCCTTCCGTCGTGAAAAGTACGTCCCCAAGGGCGGGCCCGACGGCGGCAACGGTGGGCATGGCGGGCATGTCGTCTTCGTTGCCGATGAGAATGTGAACACGCTGCTCGACTTTCGCGGGGTGCCCACATGGCGCGCACAGGCGGGTGAGAACGGGCGCACCAAGCAGCAGGCGGGCCTCGCGGGCGAGGACCTGGTCATCAAGGTTCCGCCGGGCACGATGGTGTTTGACTTGGAAGATGACTCGCTTGTCAGCGACCTGGGGCGGGGCGAGACAGCGGTTGTCGCCAAGGGCGGGCGCGGCGGGTGGGGGAACGAGCACTTCAAGTCGTCGGTGAATCAGGCACCCAAGTCCGCCGACCCGGGCGAGCCGGGCGAGCAGCGCCGCATCAGGCTGGAACTCAAACTCATCGCGGATGTCGGGCTGGTTGGGCTGCCCAACGCCGGGAAGAGCACGCTGCTGTCCGCCACGACTTCCGCGCGTCCCAAGATTGCGGACTACCCGTTCACCACGCTTGTGCCGCAACTGGGAATCGCCGCGATCGACGGCAAGCGCCGCCTGGTGATCGCGGACATCCCCGGGCTCATCGAGGGGGCGAGCCAGGGGGCGGGCCTAGGGCACGAGTTTTTGCGGCACATCGAGCGGACTCGCGTGCTGGTGCATCTGCTTGACGCGGCTCCGCTCGACGGGTCCACTCCGGCGGAGAACTACAAGTTGATCCGGGCTGAACTGGGGAACTACTCGGCGCTGCTGGCGGAGAAGGACGAGGTCATCGTCCTGAACAAGATGGACCTGCTGGACGAGGACGAGGCGCGCGTCGCCATCGCCAAACTTCGGGCCGATCTGCAGCTCGGGCGCGGGCAGGACGTGCTGGCCATTTCCGGAGCGACACAGCAGGGGACGCGTGACCTTTTGGAGAAACTCTGGGACATGCTCCGGCCCAAGGTGGAAAACTGGAAGGCGGACTGAGCGGGACCTCTCAGCGCTCGCGCGGTTCGCCCTTTGTGCCCGGAGAGACCGTCGTTTCGCCATCGGCGATGCCGCGGGCGCGCATCCGCCTGATCGCGCTTGCCTCGATCTGCTGCACGCGGGCGCGGCTCAGGCCGCCTATCTCTTTGCCGACCTGCTCGAGGGGCATCCCCACGTTGTAGAGCAGGTGCAGCACGGCCTGCTCGAGCGTCGAGAGGCCCGCGACGTATTTGCTCAGCAGGGCCACCTTGTCCGCCTGGTCCACGGTCTGATCGACGGGGGGTGTGCGGTCGCACCCGCCCGTACCGAAGGGAATCTCGCCGGCGCTCGATGCGCGGTCCCAGAGGGCCTTGTCCGCAGCGCCCGTGGGCTTGTTCTTCGTGCGAGTGACGGGTGTGTCAGTGCTGATGCCGCTCCACACGGCCCGCTTGATAGACACACCCGCGTAGGTGAGGAGGCTCCCGGCCTTGGCGGGATCGAACGACCGGATCGCGCGCATCAGCCCGTCGAGACCGCTGGCAAAGTGCTCATCGGCGAGGTGGCGGCGGCGCTGGCCCAGGGCCTCCCGCACCATCATCCACACGAAGCGCTCGTGGCGGAGGATCAGCGCGTTGCGTGCTTCGATATCGCCGGCCTGCGCACGGCTGATGAGTTCGATGTCCGACGACTTGTCTTGCTCCACGCCTCCAAACCTCCCGAAAAGGCGATCACGACCGAGCGGTCACAATAGCGGCAACGCTATGGCAAATGCAAGGGATTCGAGCGTGAAAAACAATACATTCGCGGCTCATGCTGGGAGCATGTGGGGCTCGAGTCGGCGGGATCATTCGAGCACTTTGACGCGAGTAGCAACCGTTTCCATCTCAGGCAGTTCCTTCGTGCCCTTCACACCGACTTCCTCGAACTTCTTGAGTGTTGGCTCGAAGCGCTGCTGGTAGGACGCGACAAAGGCGTTGTATTTCTCGACGGCCTTCTCGAGCGACCCGCCCATGTCCGCGATGTAGCCGAACGCCGTCGCGGCGCGGTGGTGGAGCTCTCGCCCCAGTTCGCGGAGTTCCGCCGCGGCCTTGGCGAGTTTCTGCTCCTGGAACCCGATCGCCACCGCGCGAAGGAGGCCGATCAATGTGGCGGGACTGGCGAGGATGACGCCCTGCTCCGCCGCGCGGTCGAGGAGGTCCGTCTGGCGCGAGAGCGCGGCATCGACGAACTGATCGCCGGGGATGAACATGACGACGAACTCGGGCGAGCCGTCATACTGCGCCCAGTACTTCTTGCGGGACAGTGCGGTTGCCTGCTCCGAGACGTGGCGTGCAAAGCGTGCGAGGCAGACCTCGGCCTCCTCGGGGGTGCGGGCGGAGAGCGCCTCCATGTACGCGGCGATGTTGGTCTTGGCATCGACGACGATGGTGCGCTCGCTGGGCAGGTTGACGATCATGTCGGGGCGCATGGCATTGCCGTCGCCATCGCGAGTCTGGTCCTGCTCGCAGAAGTCGCAGTAGGCGGACATGCCCGCGAGTTCGGCGACGCGCCGGAGTTGCATCTCGCCGTAGCGCCCGCGGACGTGTGGGTCCCGGAGGGCACGCACGAGGCGCGACGTTTCCTCCTTGAGCGAGGTGCCCGCGGACTCGATGATGGCGAGTTTCGCGTCGGTGTTGCGGAGCGTTTCGGCGATCGGCTTGACGAGTTCATCCACGGCGGAGCGCTTGGCTTCGAGTTTCTGCTCGGCCATGGTGAGGAACTGAACCGAGTTCTTCTCCATCGCCTCGCGCGAGAGCGTGGCGAAGGCGTCGCGCATCGTTATTTCAAAGTGGGCTTTCTCCTCACGGCTCGCATTGCGCTCGCGGACCGCGCTTGCGACCTTCTCCTCGGCGATGCCCTCGATTCGGGCCAGTTCCTTCTCCCACCGTTCGTCGCGTCGGGCGAGAGACTCTTTCTGGTCCGCCGCGGCCCTGTCCAGCAGCGACCTCTTCTCAATCTCCGAGCGCTTCATGGACTCGGCGAGTTGGTCCGCCAGACCCTCGGCCCGTTGCATGGCGCTTGCGGCCTGGGTGGCCGCTCGTTGCAGTTCCGCTCCCGAGTTGCTCAGGCTCGCCGCCAACCGCTGCGCCTCCTCGCGCCCCTGCGCGGCTTCGCGCTTCGCGCCCTCGGCTTCAGCCGATGCACGCGCGGCAGTGCCAATGGTGCGGGTGCGTTCCACGGTCAGCCACGCCGCCGCGGCAATACCTGAAAGGGCCAAGATTCCCAAGATGATGAGTGCAATCTCCATGGGGCAGAGTGTACCGCGAGTTTCTAACTTGGCTGGATTTCGTTTGGTGGGGCGGACGCGGTCCCGTTTGGGAAGCAGCGCTACGGAGTGTTTCGAGCCCGCCAAGCCGAACCTCGGCATTCGGACGACGCCGAGGACTGATCTGCCGAAATGGCATCGCGAACATCGCGCCGGGACCGGTGGCAGGGATTTCCGGAGTTCAACGGCGAACGAGGCTCGGGTTCATCCCGCTTTCTTGAGGGCGGCACAGGAGGCTTGGGAGCGCGACACGGCTCAACGGTTCGGCACCCGGCTTGCCATGGTTCTCATTGTCCATGGTGATGCTGCGCCCGCCAACCCCCGCCCTCGATGCTTCGGCCCAGACCGGTGGGCATGGGCCCCGCTCCGGCGTGGAGTTGGGTGGCGCCGTCCGGTTCTCCATCCGAGCGACGTTCCGGATGGTCTCCCACGCGCCGGGCCGCGAAGACCAGCGTGAAGGCATGTCGGAGGCCGAGATGCCGGAGTTCGGCACCCAAGCCGATCCCGTTTCTCAGGGCCATCAGCCCGAATCGCCCCCCCCCCCCAAGCATCCGACTCATCACGTCCCCGAGACCGATGGCTCGAACCGCCTGAACTTGCTGCTGTCGTGGGGTGGGTGGCAGAACGAATCCTGGGCCGATCGTCTCCCGCCTCTGCTTGAGCCCATGGGTGTCCACTCGCTTCGTGTCCGGACCGTGCGCGAGGCCGAACGAGCGATCCGGACCAACGCCGTGCATATCGCGGTCGTGGACTTCGGCTTGCCGCTGGATGGGACGCTCCGGGCCGCGGCCGACTCTCCGGGCGAGGAGGCGGGGCCGCGGATTCTGGAACTTTTGCGCCGCCTGGAATCGCCACCGCCGACCGTGGTGGTTCAGCAGCCAAGGACCGCGCGCGACCATAGCCGGCACATGTCCGCGGCCCTTCGCTGCGATGCATTCGCGGTGGTGGATCGCGCTGCGGCGGACCTCGAGTTGATGCTCAAGGTGCTGCAGCGCTGCATGGCGAGGTTCTATCAGGGGCGCTGGCCGGGGGGGTGAAGAATTTTGGATTGCCGATTTTGGAATGCGGATTTGAGAGAGATCAGATTGAGATTCTGAAGTTGAGAGTTCCCGGTCGCGTCAACGATTAGACCGGCCATCACGATTCACCACTCACTGTTCACAGATATTGAGGAGACCTTGCACATGGCAAAGACCGCGACCGCACCGACCGCCGCGACGAAGATCCGGCCCCTGCACGACAAGATCCTTGTCCGGCGCGATGAGGCCGAGGACCGCACCAAGTCCGGCATCTTCCTGCCCGAGAAGGCCAAGGACACTCCCAAGACGGGTGTCGTCGTGGCTGTCGGCACGGGCACCGTGAACACCGATACCGGCGCGCTGGTGCCGCTGACGGTCAAGAAGGGCGACCGCGTGATCTTCTCGTCGTATGCCGGCACCGAGATCAAACTCGGCGCGGTCGGATCGGCCGAGGAGAAGTTGCTGGTGATGAGCGAAGAGGAAGTTCTCGCCATCGTCGATTGATTCTCCCAAACCTCCAAGAGCCTCTTCTTCATCTGGCCATGTGGCCATTTGCCATCTGGCCCTTTCCCCATGACACCCGACCAACTCCGCCAGGCCCTCAAAGAACTCAACGGCAAGCGCGATGCCGTCATCTACTTCATCCACGCGGAGAAGTGCGTGGTCCACAACGCGATGCTCATCCCCGATGAGCCCGACCACCTCGTCAAACTGACCGACGGCATCTCGGTCTTCATCATCAACTCGTGCAACGTGGATTGGATCAGGATCGGATGAGAGGCATCAGGCACTAGGCATCGGGCACCAGTGCGAATCAGAGACCAGATCGCGGCAGGCCCCGCCGCACAACCGATTTTTCACCAGTGCCTAGTGCCCAGTGCCTAGTGCCTTTCCCCAAAGGAACCCCCCAATGGCCGCCAAGCAGATTGCCTTTGAAACCGACGCACGCGAGCGGATCCTCCGCGGCGTGCAGAAACTCGCCCGCGCTGTCAAGGTCACGCTCGGCCCCTCGGGCCGCGTCGTCGTCCTCGAGAAGTCGTTCGGCTCGCCCCTGGTCACCAAGGACGGCGTCACCGTTGCCAAGGAGATCGAACTCGACGACCCCTACGAGAACATGGGCGCGCAGATGATTAAGGAGGTCGCCACCAAGGCCTCCAAGGACGCGGGCGACGGCACCACCACGGCGACCATCTACGCCGAGGCCATCTTCACCGAGGGCCTGAAGAACATCACCGCCGGCGCCAACGCCAACCAGGTGAAGCGCGGCATCGACATGGCCGTGGCCGCGATCGTCGAAGAACTCAAGAGCATGTCCAAGAAGGTCTCCTCATCCAAGGAGATCGCGCAGGTCGGCACCTGCTCGGCCAACCAGGATGAGCAGATCGGCAAGATCATCGCCCACGCGATGGACAAGGTCGGCAAGGACGGGGTCATCACCGTCGAAGAGGGCAAGAGCCTCGATACCGAGGTCGAACTCGTCGAGGGCATGCAGTTCGACAAGGGCTACCTGTCGCCGCACTTCGTCACCAACCCGGCGACCATGGAGTGCATCCTCGACAAGCCGTACATCCTGATCTACGAGAAGAAGATCAACTCCGCCAAGGACCTGCTGCCCGTGCTGGGCAAGATCGCCGAGCAGGGCGCATCGCTCCTGATCATCGCCGAGGACCTCGAGGGCGAGGCGCTCGCGACGCTCGTGGTGAACAAACTCCGCGGCGTGCTGAAGATCGCCGCGGTCAAGGCCCCCGGCTTTGGCGACCGGCGCAAGGCCATGCTCGAGGACATCGCGGTCCTCACGGGCGGCAAGGCGATCATGGAGGAACTGGGAGTCGAACTCGACAAGGTGACGATCGCGGACCTGGGGCGCGCCAAGAAGGTCAGCATCGACAAGGACAACTGCACGATCGTCGAGGGCGCGGGCACGGCCGGTGAGATCAAGGGCCGGATCGACCAGATCCGCCACCAGGTCGAGGCCACGACCAGCGACTATGACCGCGAAAAACTCGAGGAGCGCCTGGCCAAGTTGGCCGGGGGCGTTGCGCAGATCAACGTCGGCGCGGCGACCGAGGTCGAGATGAAAGAGAAGAAGGCCCGCGTCGAGGATGCCCTGCACGCCTGCCGCGCGGCGGTCGAGGAGGGCATCCTGCCCGGCGGCGGCGTCGCGATCCTTCGCGCTCGTCGCTCGCTCGACAAGATCCGCAAGAAGGCCACCGGCGATGAGAAGATCGGCATCGACATCGTCGATCGCGCGGTGTCGTACCCGATCAAGCAGATCGCGGCGAACACCGGCCTCGACGGCTCGATCATCGCGATGAAGGTCGAGGAGTCCAAGGACAACAACTTCGGCTTCAACGCCATGACCCACGAGTACGGCGACCTCATGCAGATGGGCGTGATCGTGCCAACGAAGGTCGAGCGGGTCGCGCTGCAGAACGCCGCGAGCATCGCTGGCCTGCTGCTAACTACGGATGCGGCGATCGTGGAGATCAAGGACAAGAAGAAGTCGGCGGTCCCGGCCGGCGGCGGCGGGATGGATGACATGGATTACTGATCCCGGTGGCCTAGAACCCATGGACTGAAGTCCATGGGTTTCTCTTCCGGATCACCCGCTACACCCTCGAACCCATGGACTCCAGTCCATGGGTTTTTTCATTCCGGTATCCTGTGAGCATGGCCGCATGGCGAGACTGGTACCACGTCACCGGGAACACCTACGGTGCATGGCTCCCCGGCGACGATCGCGGCTGGAGAACCCGCCACGCCCGCACCCAGCCTGGCGCAGACCGGTCCATGTCCGACCCCGAGCGCGATCGTCTTCGGAAACATGTAAGCGATCGGCTGCGCCGCGAACCGGTGACACTCACACCTGTCGCGCGGCAGCTCGCCCGCGACACCATTCTCTCTGCGCTGCAGTTTCACGGCATCGAGGTGGTGGTCATCGCGGTGACCGCTGTCCATTTCCACGTCTTGGCTCGATTCCCCGACCAGAAGCCCCGCCACTGGGTGGGCATCGCAAAGAAAGAGAGTGCCCGCACGCTTTCCCGTCATACTCTCGTTGCGCCCGGTGGCACTTGGGCGGTACGCACGCACTGCAATCCGATCAGTGACCGGCCCCACCAGTTGCAGGTTGTCCGCTACATCCTCGATCACGCCGCCGAAGGCGCGGCGATCTGGCGGCGTCCGCCCGCACTATGACTCAGAACCCATGGACTGCAGTCCATGGGTTTCTCCCGTAAAACGGGCGCACGCAACCCGCTGGCTGCCTGCGCCCGAAGTAAAACGGGCGCACGCAACCCGCTGGCTGCCTGCGCCCGAAATCTGCATTCGATTGCGTCGGACCTCGCGCCAGTGGGGTGCAGTTACACCCGACGTCGGCGCATCGCCGCAGCGCCCCCGAGCAGCATCAGGGCGCCCGCGCCGGGGGCAGGGATCTGGCCGCGGATCGCGCCGCCGGTGTGTACGGAGTTGTGGATGTTCACGTACCACCCGGCCGGGCTGGCGAGCACGCCTGCCAGATCGGCGTCGAACAGGCCCGACCCCGAGAGCATCGAGTTGAAGTCGACGCGGACGGGGCCGTTGGTCCCGAACGCGCCCTGGTGGATGTGGGCGCCCGTCGGCGGCAGCACGATGCTGTTGACGATGATGTTCCAACTGATGGTCATCGTGGAGTCGTTGATTTCCAGGTGCGCGGTCCCGAACCCATCGGGGTCGCCGACGTTGGGGAGAACTTCCTGGGCTCCGTTGAGGGGAATGTCAAAGACGATGATGGCCGCCGATGCCGGGGCCGCGGTCAGGGAAGCCCAGGCGATTGCCAGCGCGGACAACGAGAGCGAGATGCGTCGCATGGGAGGCTCCTTTGGCGGAATCCGCAAGGCTCCGGTGGCTGCCCGGGTGGCGATGCGAAGAATGTGGCTTGGCTATGCAAGGGACAATGTCCCTGGAAGCCGTGTGTCATTGCATCGCGGGTACCTGAAGAGAAAGTCCGGCGCGGAGTGAATACTCATTTACCTGCCGCGCCGACGGGGACGTGCGATGTCACCTGGTCGGGGTGGAGATGAACGTCAAGAGAGTGTGGATGAACCCTGTGCCAGAGAGAGCCCCGGTCGTGATCCGGTCCCTGACACCTGCCGACGCCGCGGCCTTCGCCGCGCTTCGGCGCGAGGCGCTGCGGAACGCGCCATGGGCGTTCGCGGCGGGCGAAGAGTCGGATGTTGGTGTGAACGCATCGATCATGGCCGAAAGGCTCTTGGAGCCCGGGCAGGCGATCGTTGGGGCGTATCGGGACGGTGTGCTCGTGGGCGTCGCGGGACTTGTGAGGAACAGGCACGCCAAGATGTCCCACCGGGCCAACGTCTGGGGCGTGTATGTGACGCCGACGGCGCGTGGTCGGGGCGTGGCGGAGGCCATGATGCGCGGGGTGCTGGACGTAGCGCGCGGATGGCCGGGCGTGACGAGCGTGGGTTTGCAGGTGAGCGCCCGCGCGGAGGGGGCTCGGCGCCTCTACGAGCGGCTCGGATTCAAGCAGTGGGGGGTCGAGCCGGGCGCGCTGATGTGGGAGGGAGAGACGATCGACGAGGCGCACATGGTGTTGTGGCTCAACGGCTGCGTCTTGGAGCGCCTGATCTGAAGTTCAGTTGCACGCGATCGTCATCGCTATTGCGAGGGGGCGGCCGCGACCTGCACATCAACCTGCGCCCACACCTCGACCTGGCCGGGCACGACCGGGGACTCGCGCTCCTCGCCGCCGCCCGAGTCGCCGGCGACTTGGGCCATCATGCGGTTACCGTAGTTGCTGCGGCCGTACTGCTGGGTGTGCGTTGCCGCAGAGATGATGCGCACGACTTCGAGATCGAGCGATTCGGCGAGCACGCGGGCCTTGCGGGTCGCGGCCTTGGTCGCCAGGCGGATGGCCTCCTCACGCGCCTCGAGCGCCTCTTTGATGCCGAACTGGACATCGTCGATCCGATTTGCCCCCGCGGCGATCACGGCATCGAGCGTGGACGGCACCGAGTCGATATTCGAGGTTCGGATACGGAGCGAAATACTTGCGGTGTATCCCAGCAGCTCGCGCTCCCCCGTCTGCCGGACTTCCTTGTCGCTGTATCGCGGCGAGAGCTGCACCGAGCCGGTCTGAAGGTCTTGCCCGGCGAGCCCCAGCCGCTTGACCGCCTCGATCACCTGGCTCATGCCCTTGCTCGCCCCGGCCTGGGCCTCGGCGGCGGACTTGGCGTGGTTGGTCACACCGATGTTCATGTCCACATAGTCGGGCTTGCGGTAGACGCGCGCGGTGCCGTTGACCGAGATCGTGGTGTGGTCGGCCGCGGCGGCGCTCGGCGACGTGTTGGGCGCGTGCTGAGCCGTCGCAGTTTGCGGAGTGGCAATGGCCAGAGCGGCGGCGAGTCCGATGAGGAGCGAGGTGAGGCGCATGGGTTCGAGCTTCCAAAGGGGACTCTGAACGGGCAAAGCGGCTCGGTTACATAGTTTTCTACCGGCAGTCGATGGAACCGGGTTCGGCAGAATGACGGGAATCGGTCGCCGCGGCGGAACGCGACGCGATCGGACGTTCTCCCCTTTCTCATCCTCAGATGGACACGGTCTTCGCGGCGAGCGCCCGCAGACGTTCTATGTACGCCTCGGACGGCTCGATTTTGCGCCGGGCCATGGCGGCGCGGGCTACATCGAGGAACTTGTCGAAGCGGTACTGGCGCACGCCCGCATCGGTGGCCCAGGTGAAGCGGCCGACGGTGCCGGAAACGGGCGCGGTGGTGGCGAACATCGAGCCGGTGTGCAGGATCGCGCCGGTCATCAGGCGGGTGCAGATCGCGGTCTTGACGTGGTCGCCGATGATCGCGCCCAGGAACGTCTCGCCGGTGCGCTCGTTGGGACCGTCGGGCGTCGCGCGGCAGATGATCTCGGAGTAGGTGTTGAGAAGGTTCGAGTTGGTCGTGCCCGCGCCGAGGTTGACCCATTCGCCGACCCAGGAGTCACCGAGGAAGCCGTCGTGGGCCTTGTTCGAGTATCCCTGGAAGACCGTGCCGCTAATCTCGCCAGCGACCTTGCAGTGCGGCCCAATCGCGGTGTTGCCGCGGATGACGGCGCGGTCGAGGATGGTGGAGTGCGGGCCGATGTAGGCGGGGCCGGTGATGATCGCGCCGGGGCGGATGACGGCGTGATCGTCGATGACAATGGGGCCGGATTCATGATCGAGGAGGGTTGTGGGATATACGCGTGCGGACGGGTGGATGAACACGCCCCGGCCTCCCTTGGCCGTGACCTCTCCCCCAAACCAGCCTGCCACGCAGACAACGCCCACCGGAAGGCCGCTCATTGGCGTGAACCGGGCTGCGGCGATGCCAAGATCGACCGCGATCGCCGCATCGCGGCTCCGCCGAGCGTGCCATGGCCGCTGCATGAGTGAAAACGCCGCTTCGTTCTGCTCAACCCCCCAGGGAACGGTGCGCAGTTCTGAACAGTCGCCAAGCATCAAGCGTTGCAGCAATGCCGGGTTGGCGTGAGCAAAGAGCAGTTCGCCGGTTGATGTGCTAACCGCGGCTTCGTCCGGGTCAAGGTTAGAGGCCGCAGAAGGGTCAAATGCCGCCCAACGACTATTGACCAGCAGGCACGGTCCTGCGGGAAAACGGGCTGGGTTCACCGGCACCGCGTGTCGTTCCCGCGTTATGGCAGCCAGCGGTTCAGGGCAGACCAATGCGGCGAGAGTGACAGCCGTGTCCATCGCAACGCGTTCGGCGACGGTCAGCGCGCCCACCCGCACATCGAACGCCGGTCGCAGGTCCGTGAGCGGCGCGAGTTCGCCGCGGCCGTCGTCGAAGAGGATTACCGGCAAGGCGGTGGGCATGGGGGGAGTGTAAGGGAAAGGAAACAGGTAGAGGGAGGGACAGGCAGTGTGTGCCTGCGCCCGGAGGGAGCGTGAGAGTGGCTGGGTCGCCGATTGGTTTGGTGCTCAGGCTCCTGCGCTGGGAGCCAGGCGGGACGTCTTCCGCATTGGGCACCACGCTTTGCGGACTTGAAGGCGCATGTCGCTTTGCGACATCATCGAGCGGAAGCTCGATGCCACGGAACTACTTTCTTGCCCCGAAGCGCCGTTCGCGCGGGTCGTGGAAGCCGAACAGGGGGATCATCGGGAAGAGGACAAAGGACATGACCAGGCCCGCGATGCCGGTATACAGCGCACCGAGCATCCGCTGGCCGAGTTGCGTCAGGCCGCTCCAGGCGTAGGCGTCTGAGTACATCGCGCGGATGGAGTGGACGGCGACGACGAATACCTCGGCGAGCATGCAGGCGATGATCGACAGGACCATGAGTGTGAGCGGGTTGCGCCGGTACATCAGGGCGCGGACGGTGAGCACAAAGTACGCCCCGATGAGGTATCCCAGGGCGTTGGGTCCGGCGACGATGAGGTCGCCCGTGCCGCGGGGAGAGGCCAGGTCGATCGCCAGGCCGATGAGCAGAGCGGTCCACATCGCGCTCATCGGGCTTGCGAACAGCGCGACGAACACCACAAGCGGGATGGCGAAGGACGGCGCGATGGAGGTCTGTCCGACGGCGAGAGAGGCCTGCACGGCCTGTTGCAGGCCGAGAACCACCGCCGCGACGAGGAGCAGGATGGTCCACCTCATGGCTGAGCACCATTGGAAGAGCGCACCGCGGGGACGCGGAGCGTGACCTCGCTGACGCGCTCGACGCGGTACTTCGGACGGACGACGAGGGTCCGGATGCGGATGTCCTGCGCGGGCGTCTCGACGCTCTCAACCACTCCGAGTTCGAGCATCTGCGCGCTCTGGGGCCAACTGTCATCGGCCAGTCGCACGACCATGCCGGGCTTGACGCCCGCCTGTGCATCTCCTCCGCCGCTGGCGGAATCGATGGCGGCGGAACTCGCGCCGGTCGGCAGCAGCACCGCCTCGCTGCGGAGGCGGCCCGTCAGTGTGCCATCGCCTTGTGGCTCGAGCCGGCAGGCTGGGCCGAATCGCGTCGCGTCGAGCATGACCACGCCATTGATCGATCCCGCGGAGCGATCGGTGAATGGAAGGACGGAGCAGGTGCGGGGCGATGGGGAACCTACGACGCGCCCGACAAGGTGAACGCCTCGGACCACGGCAACGGAGGCGGAAGGCTCGACGCCCTCGCGGGTTCCGGCGCGGACGCTCAGCATCATGGAGGAGAGGTCCAAGGACGATCCGATCACCGCGGCGGTGAACTGCCGCACGGGGATGTTGGGATTGAGATCGAGGCCGTGCTGGAGGTCGGCGATGACGCGTCGGAGGTCATCGTTCTCAGCGCGAAGTTGGTTGACCTCGCGCAGGTACCCGTCGCGCTGGGTGAGGGCTTCTTGCGCGGGACCGCTCGCCGCGATCGACTCCTCGCGCAAGACTAGCCCCAGCAGAAGGGCGAACGGCGCGGCGATGGGGGCGAGGACCGTGCGGACCGGGCCGCGGAACGCCCCGACCCAGCCCGCGGCACCGGGCGGCGCGAAGGACAGCACGCCCAGCGCGGCGATGGCGGCGGTGAGACCGATGCGGGGATTGATCCAGCGGGAGCGGGGCATAGTGAAAGCAGCAAAGCAGCAATGCAGCAAAGGGAACCGGCATCAGCAAGTTCCTGCCCAGAGCCTACCACAGGGGCGAACGGGCTGCCGATCGGGCACTCAACCGCTCGAACGGGCTTTGCCCATTTGCTGCTTTGTTCATTTGGTGGTTTCTGAGCCGTCAGGCTCAGCGTTCCATGTCGTTTTCGAGCGTGGACTTCCACTCCTCGATGTGCTCGAGGTAAATCGCCGTGCCGCGGGCGACGCAGGTGAGCGGATCGTCGGCGATCCGCACCTCGAGGCCGGTGCCGTTGGAGAGGACCTTGTCCATGCCGCGCAGGAGAGCCCCGCCGCCGGCGAGCGTGATGCCGTTCTCGACGAGGTCCGCCGCGAGTTCGGGCTCGCAGCGTTCCAGCGTTCGGATCACGGCTTCGAGGATCGCGTTGACCGGCTCCTGGAGGGCCTGGCGGATCTCTTCGCTTGTCACAATGGTTTTGCGGGGCAGGCCGGAGATCATGTCGCGCCCGCGAACATCCAGGCTTGTCTCATCACCCACCGGCGCTGCGGAGCCGACATCGATCTTGATGCGCTCGGCCGTCTGCTCACCGATCATCAGGTTGTAGGTCTTCTTCATGTGGTTGATGATCGCCTCGTCCATGTCGTCGCCCGCGATGCGGACGGACTCACAGACGGCGATATCGCCCAGGGACAGGACCGCGACCTCGGTGGTGCCTCCGCCGATATCCACGATCGCGCTGGCGGTCGGCTCGGCAAAGGGAAGCCCTGCGCCGATGGCCGCGGCGATCGGCTCCTCGATGAGATAGGTCCGGCGGGCGCCGGCGCGCTCCGCCGAATCGAAGACCGCGCGCTTCTCGACGGCGGTAATGCCCGACGGGATCGAGATGACCACGCGAGGCCCAACCAGACGGTTTCGTCCGTTGACCTTGCGGATGAAGTAACTCAGCATCGCCTCGGTGATCTCAAAGTCCGAGATCACGCCGTCCTTGAGGGGCCGGACGGCGGTGATAGTGCCGGGCGTCTTGCCGAGCATCTCCTTGGCGACCCAGCCGACGGCCTCACCGTTCTTGAGGACGCGGTTGGTGCCCTTCCAGACCGCCACCACGCTGGGCTCGTTGAGAACGATGCCCTCGCCACGAACCGCGACCAGGGTGTTGCACGTCCCCAGGTCGATGCCCATGTCCACGCTGACCAGACCTAGCAGACGATCAAGAAGAAACAAGGTGCGGTGCGCCTCGCATCAGTGCCCGATGGCACGCCGGAAATCCGGCGTTCCTCCCCCCCCCGACGATCCCCCCCGGGATCTCCGTCCAACTCCGGCCCTGTTGATCGGCCATTCAGGACGCAGGAGATTATGGGGCGAGCTGGCATTTCGCCAGTGCAAACCACCGTCCAATCGTACATTGCGGATTCTCCGTCAGAAGCGAACACGAAAGCCGCCGCGGACCCTAGGGGATGGGACCGCGGCGGCGGGGAAGCAAAGGGAAATGGACGAAATCGCCCGGTAGCGACGGATGGGAGTCGCACCTCAGTGAATCGGGGAGGTGCTGGAGGCAACGCTGCCATCATTGCCGGGCCCGGACTTCGGGGCCGCGGGCAGGTTGTCGGGGTTGATCTCGATCACGGTGGGGGCGATGCGGGGGGCGGACCTGGGCGCCTTGCGGGCCGAGGTGGAAGCACCCTCGCGGTCGATCTGTGTCTTGGCGGTGTCCTCGTAGGAGAAGTGGTCGGCGACGGTGGCCAGCGAGGCGAGTTGGGCCTCCTGCTTGGCGCGGATGTCGGCGAGTTTGGAGTTGATCTGGTCGAGGCTGGCCGCGCGGTAGCGGGACTGCTCATCGAGCGTGCGCTGACGATCGGACATGACGTCGATCATCCGGTCGTTCCGAGCGATGGCGTCAATCTGGCGATCAAGGTCGAAGAGTTGGGTCTGGAAGGAGGTCTGCTCGGTTTCGAGTTTGCCGAGCAGGGTCGCCAGTTGGCCCTCCTGCTGGGTGAGGTAGCCGAGGTCGCGCTGGATGTCGGCCGCGCGGGCCGAGTAGGCGTTGCGGGTGGCGTTGACCTGGTTGAGTTTGGTCGTCGCCGCTTCGAGGTTGATCCGCTCGTTGCGGAAGACGATCACGACGTGGTGCTCGATGCCGAGGGCGACGTTCTGGACGGTCGCGGAATCGGCGTGGTCAAGGGCGGAGGTGAGCCTCTCGCTGTCCTGATCGGCCAACTCGACGACGCGCCCCGAGACGGTCATGTCGCGCTCGAGCTGGGCGCGCTGTTCGCGGAGTTGAGCCAGGTCCGAGCGGACCTGCCCGATCCGCTGCGGGTACTGCGCCTGAAGGTCGCGCAGTTGGGCCCGGAGGGCGACCGGATCGGTGATCTGTGCGTCGATGGTCTCGTTGATGCAGGAGCGGGTCTGGGAGAAGAAAGCTCCTACCCGATCGGGTCCGGCGACGAGGGTGGCCGCGCCGATGCCCAGGGCACCGACAGCGCCGGTGATGACCGCGATTCGTACCAGGTTCCTTGCGATGCAGGCCATTGTGGTCCTCCTAACTGCTTGGCCCGTACGCCGGGCCGTGGCTTGTTTCGCCGGAGCCTTGGTTCCCCCCACCAAACGGCCCGGCACGGATGTGTCAGGAAGCGTTGTTGGGAGCATGTTGGACCAGATTTCGCGCAATTTTCAGACGGCCGAAAAAGGGGTTCCGAGGCGGGATACGAGGGAAGGCGGCTCGGAACTAACGGGTGAACACCAGCATCTGAGGCCTTTCCCCGGTTTGTCGAAACGCCCGGCCCCCAAGGCGGAACAATCAATGACCTCTGGTCGTTCCTCCCGCCTCCGAGGTGGGGTCTCGCGGTGCAAGGGCGTGCAGGGTGGTCGTGGGTGGCCGGGGTATGGAGTAGGGAAGCGCTGATGCTCAACTCGTTGACAACCGGCTTCATCTCGCGGCTGCGGGCTCGCGATCAGGCGGCCTGGTTTGACCTATGGGAGACCTTCGGGCCGGTGCTGCGCGCCCAACTCACCAAGTGGGGAAAGGGCCGGATCGGTGTCGAGACGGTTCGCGATCTCTCGCAGGAGACGCTTGCGGCCCTGTCGGACTCGATCGACCGGTACGACCCGGCACGCGGCGCGAGGTTCTCGACCTGGCTGCTGGCGATCGCCAAGCACGTCCTGGGGGATGAGATGGACCGGCGGTCGGCGCAGAAGCGCAACTCGAACAAGCGGGCCGCGGCCCTCGATGAGACGTGGATGATCGCCTCGGGGCAAGCGGGTGCGGACGCTGAGTACGAGGCGGCGGTGTTCCGGGCGAAGGTGGAGGCGGCGATCCGGCTGGTCGAGCGGTCGTGCGAGTTCACGGACTTTTCCATTTACCGGATGCGCGTGCTGGACTGCAGGCCGGGCAAGGATGTCGCGGCATCGCTGGGCATCAGCGAGCCGACGGTGAGCAGGCGGCTGGCGAAAGTGCGGGACTCGCTGCGGGTGCGGCTTGAAGAAGTCATCGCGACGTACTCCTTCACTGACGATGAGCGGGCCGAGCCGGCCCGAAACGGGCTGGCGGTGAATCCCATCAAGCCCGATGACGCGCTCTTTGATGAGGCGATCTCGGACATCTACCGGCGGCAACTGGAACTGCGGGAGTGCGACCGCGCCAAGGCACAGGCCTGAGCGGCAACGGCCCGCGAGGCGAAAGGGACGAGGACCATGGGCAGCACCGTGATCGTGTTCTTGCTGATTATCGCGGGCGTCATCGCCATCCCGGCGGCGATCATGGCGATTGTTTACCTAGTGGTGCCCGCGTTCAAGGGCGTGTTCTGGCTCATCGCCCACATCTTCAAGTTTGTCATCGGCGAGATTGGCGACCTGCTGCGCATCATCGGGTCGGCGATCACAGCCATCGTGTTCATCCCGCTGACCGTGCTGAACGTGCTCATCGGCCGGTGGTCGGCTTCTGCGCACTATGGCCGCGCCATCCAGGCCGAGGGCCTGGCGATCGGCCGGTCGGCCTACCGCATGGTGATCGGCCACCCCGCGCGACTGCTGCTCCTCGGGCAACTGACCGAGGGCCTCGAGAAGCGCATCCCCGAGGTCGTGGCCGCGGCACCGGGCGCGGACAGGCCGGGCAAGCGGCAGGGACAGTTCGACGGTTACGCGATCGTCGGCTCTCTGGCCGGGGGCGGTTCGGGCGGGAAGTTGTACATCGCGGAGCCGAGCGCGGAGAAGATCGCCTCGTTTGCGCGCCAGGGGCAGATGCAGGTCGGTCGCGTCGTCATCAAGAGTTTCTCGCTGGCCGATGGGAGCACTCTTCCGCAGATCGTGCGTGAGAATCGAGCGCTCCCCGCGGCGAAGCGCATGGGCCTGATCCTGGAGCATGAACTTACAGAGGAACGGTTCTTCTATGTCACGCGGTACGTCCCCGGCGAGTCGCTTGGGATCGCAACGCAGCGGCTGCACTCCGCGGCGGGCGGGGGGGGCCTCGCCGCCGCGCAACTCCGCACGGCGTGCGGCTACGCGTCTGACCTGCTGCGGACGTTGACGAACTATCACGAGGGCGGTCTGTGGCACAAGGACGTCAAGCCCGACAACATCATCGTCGCGGCCAATCAGGCGCACCTCGTGGACTTCGGCCTGGTCACGCCCTTGCGCTCCAGTATGACGCTGACGACGCACGGCACCGAGTATTTCCGCGACCCGGAGATGGTGCGGATGGCGTTGCGCGGCGTAAAGGTCCACGAGGTGGACGGCGCGAAGTTTGATCTGTACGGTGCCGGTGCGGTGCTGTACTCCATGATCGAGAACAGTTTCCCGGCGCACGGCGGACTGTCGCAGATCACCCGGCCCTGCCCGGAGGCGATCCGCTGGATTGTCCGGCGTGCGATGACGGATTACGACAAGCGGTACGACTCCGCGGCGTTGATGCTCGACGACCTGAACACAGTGCTCGCGGCGGCGGACCTCTTTGAGGTCAAGCCCTTTGAGTTGCCCAGCATGAGGGGCAGCGATGCCGCGCACCATGGCGCGCCTGGGATGCACGGTTGGGAAGGCATGGCGGGCCCGGCGGGGATGGGGGCGGCAGCGGTGGCAGCGGCGGCTATGGGAGCGGGACCCGCCGTGGCGGGCGCAGGGGCAGCGCCCGGATTCGGTCGCAAGCCCGGTCCGATGGCCGCGATGCTCGGACAGGTGGGGGAATACGTTGATTCGGCATTCAACGCCGCGGGCTGCTCGGCGAACCCGGCGGTAGCAAAGGCGAGTGCGACCGCGGCGGAGGAGATGAGGAAAGCAGCGGGCGCGATGGCCGGCGGCAAGCCGCGGATTCGTGTGACGGATTGGTGGTCGGGCAAGTATGAGATTCTGGGGGACAAAGCAAGAGGGGGAGCGGCGGTCCCCGTGGTGCCGGCAGCGCCGTTCACGGCACCGAGGAATGCATCGAGCGCGGCGGAGCAGTTGGTGCGGGCCCGCGCGCGGGCCAAGGAGGCGCAGGGACGCGCGCACCGGCGCATGGCGACGATGCAGAGCAAGCCCAATGTGGGGCTGAACCTCGGTGTCGGCCTGGCGGTACTCGTGTTCCTCGCGGCGTGCGGCATGTTTGCCGCCGGGATCACCTTCTTCGGGCTTCAGCAGAACCAGATCGCACAGATTGAATCGGCCGAAGTGGCAGGCACCGAGACACTCGAGGGCTCGAACGTCCGGCTCGCGGTTTCGACCGCCTCTCTTGATGCCCCGATCCCGACAGCGTCCGCGGATCACGCCCTTGACGTTGCGATGGGTGTCGCGGGCGCGCAGATTGTTGTTCTCCGCGATGTGGTGAGTTTGCAGGTATCAAGCGGCCCTGCCGTCGATCTGGCTGTCGGGCGGCTCGCCGCGCTCGGGCTTGACGTGGTTGGTGACAGGACCGCTCCCGCTGATGCGGGTGACGATGAGACGATCGCGGAACTCCGCAACGCCGTCGGCGTTGCGCCGTTCCAGACGGCTGAGTCGGAGTCCGCTTTGAGGGCCTGGCTCCGGGAGCATCCGGAGGTCGCGGCGGTCGTGTGGGTTGGGCGGCACGCTGGGGGGGAGCCCATCGCGTGGCTGGTGGCCGCGGATGCAGCGGACACCGAGACCGTGGCGTCCTTCAAGACCGCGCTTACGGGACGTGAGTCGCGCCGCTCTGAACCGGAGCGGCCGCGCCGCAACAGACGCTGATGCGACGGGGATGCAGGGGGTGCCGCGTCTACGATCGGCCCCATGACGCTCCGCCGCACGCCCGAGGACTTTGTTGTTGAGGAGTTGCCGACGCCGGAGTTTCTGGCGGCGATGCGGGGGACGCCGGGGCCGGGCTTCCTTCACGCGGTGTACCGGCTGGAAAAGACGCAACTGACGACGCCACACGCGGCCCAGTTGGTCGGGGCAGCGCTCAAGGTCCGCCACAACGACATCCAGTACGCGGGCCTGAAGGACAAGCACGCGCAGACAGTGCAGATGGTCACAGTCGCGGTGCCGACGCTTGCGGACGGGGCGATGCTGGCTCGCAGGGCGCAGGGGCCCAAGTGGTCGGCCGAGTTGGCGGGCTGGTCGGCACGGCCGATCGACGCCTCGGCCCTCGCGGGCAACAGGTTCCGGATCGTGGTGCGGGACGTACGCATGGAGCAGGACGCGGCGATGCGCTCGCGGGCATCGCGGTTGGCAATGGGCGGTGCGGTCATGGGGGTGCAAGGCGAATCTCTGCTGCTCCTCAACTACTTCGGCGCGCAGAGGTTTGGTTCCGCGCGCCACGGCGCGGGTTGGATCGCTCGGTCGCTGATCGCCGGGCGGTTCGAGGAGGCCCTGAAACTCTCGATCGCCACACCCAGCCGCAAGGACACGGGTGTGACGCGGACGTTCACGCGGATGCTGGCAACGGGTTGGGGGAAGGCGGAGTGGGCGCGACTGGCTCGTGAGTTGCCGCGCTGCCCGGAGAAGAAGGCGGTGGAGCGGCTGGCGTTCATGGCCTCGCGCCGGGAGGGGGCGCTGGACGAGCGCGGCTTCCGCGAGGCGTTCGTCACGCTCCCGTACTTCCTGCAGCAGTTGTACGTCGAGGCCTACCAGTCGCACCTGTGGAACGATGTGGCGCGACGGCACATCGCGCGGGTGGTGCCACCGGGCGGGGGGGCGGCGATCCTGCGGGCGGATGACGAGTTCGGGGAGATGCTGTTTCCCGCCGCCGCGGCTGTTGAACAGGCGGGCGAAGGGCTTCGGGCGATGCAGGTCCCGCTGGTTGCGCCCGATACGGTGCCCGCGGAGCCTTGGGCCTCGGACCTCCAGGCCGCGCTGGGCGCGGAGAAGATCACGCTCGCGGAACTGAAGATTCCCGGCCTGCGGAGGCCGTACTTTGGTGAGGCGATGCGCCCCCTGTTTGTCGAGGCGAGGGGGTTTGAGATCGGGCCGGCGCAGGCGGACGAACTCTCGAAGTCCAAGGGGTTGAAGGTGGAGGTGCGGTTCGACCTGCCGCGGGGGGCGTACGCGACGGTGGTGCTGCGGGCGCTGGGGCAGTAGGCGCGTTTACGCCGCCATCAGGCGTGTGCCGAGACGTGCGCCAATCCACACCGCGAGCAGGCCCAGACCCACGCTGAGCGCGATGTTTGCCACTGCCGCGGTGTGGTTGCCCTCCGAGCCGAGCAGCACGGTCTCTCGCCCGAACGCCGAGAAGGTGGTGAACCCGCCGAGGAAGCCGACGATCAGGCCCAGCCGCCAGTGCTCGCGGCTTGGCTCAGGGCCGGCCAGCGCGCCCGCAAGGACGCCCACGGCCAGGCAGCCCAGCACGTTGACGATGAGCGTTCCGGCCGGGAAGCCCTTGCCGAAACGCTGCTCGCAGGCAAGTTGCACGCCCCAGCGGCAGGCACCGCCAGCCCCGGCTCCGAAGAAGACCAGCAGGAGTTTGATGAGCATGCCATACGCCCTCACATGCGAACTCAAACCAGCCGGTCTTCCTTTGCGATCCCCAGCGCCGGCCGCACATCGAGTGCTACCAGAACCTCCCGCCCTGCCTTCTCCCCTTGCATCCGCTGCGCCGTCTCCGGGTCCACATAGTCGGAGTGGCAAGACAACTTGGCTTCCTCTTTGGCCGATTCCTGATGCCCAGTGCCCAACGCCTTCCTGGTCTTGCTCGCCAGTTTGTGAATCTCATCCGGCGAAAGAACGCCGCGCTTCGCGAGGATCTCCTGCTGCTCGGGAGTCAACGCGGCGGACTTCACGGCCTTGCCGAGCGCTGCCCCCACGCTCGCCCCGTGCGAGTCCGCATCCGAGTTCCGCTCGTAGCCCTCGGCCTTGCCGCTCATGAACTCCTGAATCTCCTTGCTGATGCGCACGCTGCACCAGTCGTGCCCGCACATTGCGCAGAAGTCGGTATCGACATCCAGGTCCTCATCGTGGTAGGCACGCGCGGTGTCGGGGTCGAAGGACAACTCGAAGTGCTTTTCCCAGTTGAGCGCAGCGCGGGCCTTGGTGAGTTCATCGTCCTGATCGCGCGAGCCAGGGATGCCCAGGGCGATATCCGCGGCGTGCGCGGCGATCTTGTAGGCGATGCACCCCTGCTTCACATCGTCGCGTTTGGGCAGACCCAGGTGCTCCTTGGGCGTGACGTAGCAGAGCATGGCCGCGCCGTGATAGGCCATCGCGGTTGCGCCGATGCAACTGGTGATGTGGTCGTAGCCGGGGAACATGTCCGTGACGAGCGGCCCAAGAACATAGAACGGCGCGCCATGGCACAGGGTCCGCTGGACCTTCGCGTTGTACTCGATCTGGTCGAAGGGGACGTGGCCCGGGCCCTCGATCATGACCTGGACGCCCCGCCGCCACGCCCGCTCCGTCAGTTCGCCGAGGGTTTCGAGTTCGGCGAGTTGGGCGTCGTCCGTCGCATCCGCGAGGCCCCCGGGACGCAGTCCGTCGCCGATGGAGAATGTGACGTCATACTGGCGGAGGATGTCGCAGATGTCATCCCATCGCTCGTACATGATGTTTTCCTGGTTGTGGACGAGCATCCACTTGGCGAGGAGCGAACCGCCGCGGGAGACGATGCCGATCAGACGGTTCTTGACGTATTTCAGGTGGCCGCGACGGACGCCGGCGTGGATGGTGAAGTAGTCGACACCCTGACGGGCCTGGTGGTGGAGTGAGGCCTCGATCGTGGGCCAATCGAGGTCCTCGATCTTCTTCCCGATGATCATCGAGTAGATCGGCACGGTGCCGATCGGCACGGTGGAGTGCTTGCAGAACGCGTCGCGGCAGGCGTCGATGTCGCCGCCGGTCGAGAGGTCCATGACGGTGTCGCCGCCCCAGCGAACGGCCCAGTCGAGTTTCTCGAGTTCCTCGTGCGTGCCGGAGGAGACGGGCGATGCGCCCATGTTGGCGTTGATCTTGGTCTTGCTGGCCCGCCCGATACACATGGGGTCGAGTTTGTGCGCAAGGTGGTTGATGTTCGCAGGGATGACCATCCGCCCGGCGGCGACCTCATCGCGCACCTGCTGGGGGGTGAGGTGCGGCTCGCGCTGGGCGACGCGGACCATCTGCGGGGTGATGATGCCGAGGCGCGCGGATTCGAGTTGGGTGACGGGCGCGAAGGCCGGTGGGGGGGTGACGCGTCGGGTATGGCCGCGGGCATCGGTGAACGTGTACGACTCGCAGGCGATGCACGGCGATGACGACCAGCCGCTCCCCGCGACCACTTGGTCGCTTCGTCGCTTCGTCGTTTCGTCGCGAATGACCTCCACCAGCCAGCCCTCGGGCATGAAGTCCCACGCGGTCTTGTCGCTGGGCGCGGGCATTCCGGGCGTGTCGGGGGAAGAAAACATGAGCGGTCCGCCGATGTCGGGCGCGTTGGCGAACGAGCCGGGCGTCGTGACGCCGCCGGTGCGACCGGGGTTGCTGGCCCCGTTGAGGGGTACACCGAGTCGGTGGATCGGACGAGTGTTGGGGGTGATCGTGGTCATGGTCGCTTCCCTCCGCCGGTCCGAACCGGTTCAGGTTCCACGGGTGCTTCTCAGCGACGGCCGTGCCCACGTTGGACAATGGCCGCCGCGCCCCGAGCGTTGGCAGAGTGTAGGGGAACCAAACCGACACAAGGAAACAGTCTTGTGAGGCGGGCCATATGGGAGGGTGGGGAACATGAAGCGGTTGTGGAACGGGGATGACAAGCCACTCATGCCTGTTTGAGGGCCATGACGTGAAGTTCGTGTAAAGTGCAGGCATGAAGACTTCTTGGGTCGGAGGCATGGTTTGTGGCGCGGTGCTGGGCGCGGCGTGCGCGGGCGGCTGCGCCTCATCGGCGGGCGCGCCGCGGATGCGGCTTGGATCGCTACCGTTTCCCGGCGTTTTCTCGCTCTATGAGGAGGCAAACCCGGATGACATGGGGGTGCATTGCGCCGGCACGACGTTGGCGCGCATCGGGCAGAAGGGCGAGCGCGAGCGGGGCACGCTGTACACAAGGCGGGCTGGGTTCATCGATGTCTCGCACATGCGGGAGTCGATCGACTGGGTGCGGTCTGTCTCTTATACACATCTGACGCTGCCGACGAATAGAGAGGTGTAGATCTCGGTGGTCGCCGTATCATT
>ENA-ORBV01003488-ORBV01003488.1-microbial-mat-metagenome-genome-assembly--contig:-NODE-3488-length-31406-cov-7.199528_pt1 | contig 31406 bp, 23 predicted proteins | sample MGYA00237777_ERZ505514 | MGnify/ENA primary metagenome ERZ505514 (study PRJEB26160, sample SAMN06269048) | microbial mat metagenome | isolation source: Oligotrophic lake microbial mat | place... | reverse complement strand
CACCCACGCCGAGGCTTGCGGCATGTTCCTGCCCGAGCACGCCCGCGACTGGTGCCATTTCTTCGCGCCGCCGCCCCCCGAGATTTTCGCCACGCCGGACTGGGTGAAGTTCGGCCAACGCGCCGGCATCGATCTCCGCAGCCTGCCCTACGCCTTCTTCGCCCTCGACCGCGCGCCCGCCGTCCCACCTATTGCCGACGCCTCCCGCATCATCGGCCGCCCGGAACATTTCAAGCCCTACGCCCGCTTCCTCAACTGCGATGCCACCGGCCTCGACGAACTCGAGTTGCTGAAACGCTCCGCACCCGCGCTCTACAAACAACTCGACCGCGCCAAAGGCCCCCTGCTCTACCACTGGCAGCGCGACGGCGACAAGGTCCACGGCGGCGAACCGCTGGCCCCGCCCCCCGCCTCACCCGGGCTAGTGGGGTAAAATCGGGCGGCAATAATCTCCCCTGAGGACTTCCGGCTTCGCAGTCCTGCCTTCAGCCGGAATCCGAAAAACCTTCCGCTTGAAGGCGGGACTACGAACCCCGACCTTCGCCCCCCCGAATCCCCGGCGTGAGGCGTGAGGCGTGAGGCGCCGAACCTCGCGGATAAATTTGCTCCCACGCAGGGTGACTTGGCGCGAAGCCACGGGATTTTTTAGCCACGAAAAGCGCGAAAAAACCCCTCCTCTCCGTCCACGCTTCCATTGCGCCTATAGGCGCGCGGAAGTATCCGTCGCAGTCACCGGCCCTTGGTGTTTTTTGTGGCAAAGAAATACGGCCCTCCGTTCCCGCGGGAATTCTTCCGTGTGTTCCGTGGGCGACCTCCGGATTTCGCGTCACTTTCGCGTCTTTCGCGGGCCACTCCTCCGGAATGTTTTCGCTCGCGCCACCCTGAAAATCTTTCTCGCTCCTCCGTATGGTTTTCCCGCGGCTGCTTCTCCTCCTCAACACCCTCGCGCTTTGCGCCGGTTCTCTCGTCGCCTCCACCCGCGCCAAGCCCACGCGGCCCGATGCCAGCGACCTCGGCACCTACAAAGGCGCGATCGTCACCGATGCGGCCACCGGCAAAGTCCTTTTCAAGAGCAACCCCGACGTCGTCACCCCGCCCGCCAGCATGGCCAAGCTCATGACCTTCGCCGTCCTCCACGACAAACTCGCCGACCGCTCGCTCACGCTTTCGACCCAAGTCACCGTCAACGCCGCCGATTCCCGCATGGGCGGCACCCAAGTCTACCTGAAGGAAAAGGAGATCTTCTCCGTCGAAGACCTCGTCTACGCGCTCATGATCCAGTCCGCCAACGACGCCGCCCACGCCCTCGCCCGCGCGGTCGCCGGCTCCTCCGATGCCTTCGTCGCCTTGATGAACGCCAAAGCCCGCGCCCTCGGTATGACCAACACCGCCTTTCGCACGCCCCACGGCCTTCCTCCCGCCAGCCGGCGCGTCGCCGACGGCGACCTCACCACCCCCCGCGACTTCGCCATCCTTTGCCGACACCTGCTCCTGAATACCGATATCCTCATCTACACCGATGTGCGCGTGCGCGAATTCGGCCTGGCCCGGCCCGGCGGTGCCCAGCGCATGGAGAACCACAACAAACTCCTCGGCAAAGTCGCCGGAGTGGACGGCCTCAAGACCGGCTACACCGCCGGTGCCGGCTATTGCCTCAGCGCCACCGCACAGCGCAACGGCCGCCGCGTGATCGTCGTCATCATGGGTTCGTTCGGGAAAAACGGCGAGGTCGACAAGGGCCGCACCCGCGACCTCAAGACCGCCGACCTCATCGAGAAAGCCTTCGCCACTCTCCCGGCCGGCAGTGCGGCCTTCACTCCCGCAAACGGCGGCGCGGTCGCCGGTCCCACCTCAAGCCTGACCGCCGCCCCGCTCAGTCCCGCCGAGAAAAAAACCGCTCCGGTGGATCCGGTCATCAAGTTCTCGCTGCCCGCCGCGAAGCGGTAGTGCCGCCTCAGTGCTCGTGCTTCAGCACGAGCATGAGCACGCCGAGCGTGGTGAAGATCACCCCGAGCAAGGCCGCCTCGTAGCGCTCGAACTGTTTCACCTTGATCCGCTCGAAGCCGAGCAGGGTCAGCCAAGTGAAGAGCAACATCCCGAGCAGCGTCGCCGCCGCCAGAATCCCGCTCAGCACCCAAAAACCGGTCCAGCCGAACTGAACGCCCGAGAGATAGACCGGGAGGAATCCCTCGCACGGCGAAAGCGTGAGCATGACAAACAGCCCGCTGATCGCCGCCCAGTCCCCCGCCTTGGTCGAGCCCAGCGGGCTTTCCTTGAGTTCCACGTCCCAATGGCTGCCGTCGGCGCCATGACCGCCGGTGTGCCCGCACTGTTCGGTCGGTCGATGCCGACCACCGAGCAGATGATGGTGCCGCAGGCCCCCGCCGCGCACCTGCTGCCAAAAATAATAGGATCCGATCGCGACTAACAGGCCGCCCACGATCCAGGTGAACTTTTCGCCGACGTGCTCGTCGATCTGGAAGCCGAACCAAGCGATCACAAGGCCGAGAACGCTCGTGAGCGCCACGTGGCCCAAGCCCGCAAAAACCGTTACGCTCAGGGTCTTCATCCGACTCCAGCCGCGCGCCCGTGCGACCAACACGAACGGCAGCCAATGCGTCGGGATGGCGGCGTGAAGGAACGCCACGGTGAATCCGGTGATGGCGAGCGTCGTGAGAACGGGAGATTGCATGGGCGAATCCGACAGCCAGCACGGGCCGCGCCGGACTGTCGAACGTGAACCATAGCAGAGTCGTCAAGCCCCACGGCTTTCCGGTTTGGGTTTGCAACTCGCCGAACCCGTAGGCCGCGAGCTCGCCCGCGCTCAAGCTCGCCGAACCCGTAGGCCGCGAGCCCGCTCGCGCTCAAACCGCACCAGCAAGCTGGCAGCCTACACTTGCGGAACGAAACCGGAAAGCGGGGCGACAAGGCCCCCGCCGCCGGCCGGCGCAAACGCCGGCCCTCAGACCACCGTGCCCGGCGGCAGCACGCTGCCCTTCGGCACCACCAGCACGCCGTCCCGGATCACGACCGCACCGTCCACATACTTGCCGTCGGCTTTACCCGTGACGTCGAGCACGCAGCCGTCGCCGATACGGGCATTCTTGTCGATGATCGCGCCCTTGACCTTGCAGTTTTTCCCCACGCCAAGGTGGGGCCGACCCTTGGCGGTGTTGGCGGCCAATTGCACGTCGGTTTCGTAGTAGTCGGAACCCATTAAGATCGTGTCCTCGAGCACACAGCCCTCATCGACGAACGACCGTATGCCGAACACGCAGCGCTTGATCTTGGAATCGGCCAAAATCGAACCGTCGCCGATCACCGCATGGTCGATGTGGCAATTGTTCAGCTTCGATGCCGGCAGGTAGCGATCCTGAGTGTAGATCGGCGCCGAGGGGTCGAAGAAATTGAACGGCGGCAGCGGCTGCGCCAGCGCGAGGTTCGCCTCGAAGAACGCGCGCACCGTCCCGATGTCCTCCCAGTAACCCTCGAAAATGTGGGCGCAGAGTTTCTTTTTTCCGAGCAAGCCGGGAATGACCTCTTTGCCGAAATCCGTCATCTTGTTGTCGAGTGCCTCCGCCAGAGCCTCCCGGTTGAAAACATAGATGCCCATCGAAGCCAGACAACGCGGCTCGGCCGACGGCGTCTTCAAGGTGCTTTCCAGAGCCGGGCTCAGCGTCAACCCCGCGATCACCGCGGGATCTTTCGGTTTCTCCACGAAACGCGCGATCGTGAGGTCGTCGTTCACCTGCATCAGGCCGAGGCCCTCGACTTTCGAAACGGGGAACGGGATGGCGGCGATGGTAACGTCGGCCTTGGCCGCGACGTGCTGCGCGATGATCTCCCTGAAATCCATCCGGTAAAGTTGGTCTCCCGAAAGAATCAGCACGAGGTCGTGCTCGAACGACCGGAAATGGACGAGATTGCGCCGCACCGCGTCGGCGGTGCCCTGATACCAGTCGACGCTTTTCTCGGTCTGCTCGGCCGACATGATGTCCACGAAGCCGCCGCCAAACGGGTCGAAGTGATACGTGCCCTGCACGTGGCGATGGAGCGAGGCGGTCTGGAACTGCGTGAGCAGGAAGATCCGGTTGATCTCGGAGTTGATGCAGTTCGAAATCGGAATGTCGACGAGCCGGTATTTGCCCGCGAGCGGCACCGCCGGTTTGCACCGTTCGAGGGTCAGTGGCGAGAGCCGCGTGCCGCGACCGCCACCCATTACCACCGCGAGGGTCTTTTTGCGTCGTTCGATCATAGGGATTGTTTTTTAGGACCTTGCCGAGATTTTCCGTGCCCCGCTAGAGTCGCAATTCAATTTACCAATAACCATGTGCGGCATCATCGGCTACGTCGGGAAACAAAAAGCGGCTCCGTTCATTCTCGAGGGCTTGAAGCGTCTCGAATACCGCGGCTACGACTCCGCCGGTGTCGCCGTGCTCGAGGCGGGAGCCTTCCGGGTCGCCAAGCGCATCGGCCGCGTCGCCAACCTCGAACTGGAGGTGGCCAAGCGCCCCTTTGCCGGCACCTACGGGATCGGCCACACCCGCTGGGCCACCCACGGCGGCGTCACCGACGCCAACGCCCACCCGCACCTCAGCAGCGACGGCAAGGTCGTGCTCATCCACAACGGGGTGATCGAGAACTACGCCGCGATGAAGGCGTTTCTGCTGACGAAGGGTTTCACCTTCCGGTCGGAGACCGATACCGAGGTCCTCTGCAACCTCATCGCCTATCACTATGAAAAAGAGCCGCTCATGCCCGATGAGAATCGCTTCTTCTCAAGCGTGCGAAAGTCCCTGCTCCACGCCGAAGGCACCTACGGCATCGTCGCGATGTGCGTTGATTTTCCCGGGGAAATGGTCGCCGCCCGGAAGGGCTCTCCGCTCATCCTCGGCTTGGGCGACGGTGAAAACATCGTCGCCAGCGACGTCGCCGCCATCGTCGCGCGCACGCAAAATGTCGTCTATCTGAAAGACGGCGAGATCGTCCACCTCACGCCCAGGGAATTCCGCATCACCACGCTCGGTCAGGAATCGGTCGCACCGTTCGTGGACAAGGTCACTTGGACGATCAAGGACTCCGAGCGCGGCGACTACGCGCATTTCATGGAGAAAGAGATTTTCGAGCAGCCCGAGGCGCTGGAGAACACCATGCGCGGGCGTTTCTCGGCCGATGGCAGCACCGCCAATTTCGGCGGGCTCAACGTCTCCGCCGCCGAACTGCGCCAGATCGACCGCCTCATGTTCTGCGCCTGCGGCTCGGCCTGGCACGCCTGCCTCGTGGCCGAGCATCTCATCGAGCGTTACGCGCGCGTCCCCGTCGAGGTCGACTACGCGTCGGAATTCCGCTACCGCAATTCGCCGCTCGACCGGAACACGCTCTTCTTTTTCCTCAGCCAGTCCGGCGAGACCATCGACACCCTCGCCGCGATGCGCGAAGCCAAACGCAAGGGCTTCCGCACCCTCGCGATCAACAACGTCGTCGGTTCGACCATCGCCCGCGAGGCCGACGGCGGCATCTACCAGCACGCCGGGCCCGAGATCGGCGTCGCCTCCACCAAGGCGTTCACCTCGCAGCTCATGCTCGGCGCCATGGTCGCCCTCTACATCGCCCGCCTCCGCGACATGAGCTTCAGCGACGGCACCGAATACGTGCGGGCCCTCAAGCGCGCCCCCGACCTCGTTCGCCAAGCCCTCGGGTCCGCCCCGCAGATTCGCGCCATCGCAAAACGCTTCGCCGGCTATTCCGACTTTCTCTTCCTCGGCCGTCTTTCTTTGTTTCCCCTCGCGCTCGAAGGCGCCCTCAAGCTGAAGGAGATTTCCTACATCCACGCCGAGGGCTATCCCGCCGCCGAGATGAAACACGGCCCCATCGCCCTGATCTCGGAAAAGTGCCCGAGCGTCTTCTTCGCCCCGAAGGGCGAGATCTTCAACAAGATCGTCTCGTCCATGCAGGAGATCAAAGCGCGCAAGGGCCCGATCATCGCGATCATCACCGAAGGCGCCGAGCTTCCGCCCGGCCTCGCCGACGAGATCATCACCATCCCCGAGTGCCACGAGGCCGTGTTGCCCATCGTCGCCTCGATCCCCGTGCAACTCCTCAGCTACTACATCGCGGTCGAGCGCGGCTGCGATGTCGACAAGCCGCGCAACCTCGCCAAGTCCGTCACCGTCGAGTAACCGCCCGCCCCCGGCGGGCCGATCGCGCTCCGCCGCAGCTGCCGCGCGCTTCTCCGAGTTGGCGGTGGTTCGCGCCGCCTTCTGTAAGCAGCTCGCTTGCGGGGGCTCAGCGACCGGAGCGCTCGCTGGCGAGTTGGCCTACCGCCAACTCGGCCGATGCACCCGCCGAGGCCCCGCGCGGCCGGAATGCGCGCGGCCGGAATCCGCCTTGCTCGCTCCGGAACCGGCACGCATAAGGCCAAGCTTTCCCGATGAACATCCATCCGAGTCCAGAAGCTTTCGTCCGCCTCGCCACGCAGGGTAACGTCATCCCGGTCTATACCGACCTCATGGCCGACTTCGAAACGCCCGTATCGGCCTACGCGAAGCTCAAGGAAGCCGGCCCCTCGTTCCTCCTCGAGTCCATCGAGGGCGGCGAACGGCTCTCCCGCTACAGCTTTATCGGCTGCCGTCCGCGCATGGTCTTCGCCTGCGGTCCCGAGACGACCGAGATTCGCGTGCCCGGGCAGCCGACGCGGACCGTGCCCACCCCGGCCGACCCGCTCGTGTTGGTTGAAAAGGAAATGCAGGGATTCAAGCCCGTCACCATTCCCGGCCTGCCCCGGTTCACCGGCGGCGCCGTCGGCTTCATCGGCTACGAATACGTGACCCGGATCGAGCCCAGCGTGCCGACGGCCGCCCGCGACGAACTCAAGCTGCCCCTGCTCTACTTCATGTTTTCCGATTCGCTGCTGATCTTTGATCGCGCGAAACAAACCCTCCGCCTTTGCGTCAACGCCCACATCCAAGGGAATCCCGTCGCCGCCCACGCCGCCGCCGTCGCCGAGTTGCACGCCCTTTACGCGTTGCTTCGTCAACCTCGCGAGCTCGCGCCGGCACCGCTGATCGACCCCGGTGCTGTGCCCGTGCCCCCGGGGAATTTCACGCAGCCGCAATTCGAGGCGGCCGTCGAGGCAGGCAAGGAGTTCATCCGCGCCGGCGACATCATCCAGTTCGTCCCTTCGCAGCGTTTCACCCGGCCTTTCGCCGGCACTCCCCTCGATCTCTATCGCGCCCTGCGCACGGTCAACCCGTCGCCCTATATGTTCATTCTCGACACGGGGGACTTTGCGATCGTGGGGGCTTCGCCGGAGGTCCATGTCCGCCTCACCGACGGCCGCGTCGAAATCCGGCCGATCGCCGGCACCCGCAAACGCGGAGCCACCGCCGAAGCCGACGTCGCCCTCGAGCACGAACTCCTCGCCGATGAGAAGGAGCGCGCCGAGCACCTCATGCTCGTCGATCTCGCCCGCAATGACATCGGCCGGGTCTGCCGCTACGGCTCGATCACCGTGCCCGAGTTCATGATCGTCGAGCGTTACTCGCACGTCATGCACATCGTTTCGCAGGTCGAGGGCACCATTGCCCCGGACAAGAACGCCTACGATCTCATGCGTGCCACGTTCCCCGCCGGAACCGTCAGCGGCGCACCCAAGATCCGCGCCATGCAGATCATCGCCGCGAGCGAGCCTTCCCAACGCGGCTTCTACGCCGGAGCCCTGGGGTATTTCGGCTACGACGGAAACCTCGACTCCTGCATCATGCTCCGCACGGCGTTGCTCAAGGACGGCCAGCTCCACATCCAGGCCGGTGCCGGCATCGTCGCGGACTCCGTGCCCGCCTCGGAGTATCAGGAGACGATCAGCAAGGCGTCGGCCCTGCTCAAGGCCGCCGAGATTGCTTCCGGCCTTTGAGGTCAGGGCCGGCCCGGCAAACGAGGGACTGCGCCGAACGCGCCACTTGGCCCGTTCGACTGCGTCAAAATTTCCCGCAAAAAGTGCTTAAGAGATGCAACCTTGGGTCGCTCTTACTCGTAGCGGTGATTGGAACAGAATCAGCTTAGGTTGAGGAACAAGAAGCCTCCTCCGATGCTCTCATCTCCAAAGACCACTCTCATGACTAACAAAGCCAAGTTGCTCCGCTCTTCCTCCAAGGCCGACGCGAACACCTCCCCGGTGCTGGTTTCCGCCCCCCTTACGGCCGTCATGGACGCGCCTCCGTCCTTTCTCGAAAAATCCGACACCGCTCCCGAGGCTCCCATTCCCCACGGTGAGCGCAGCAACCTTCAGCTTTACCTCCAGGAAATAGGGAAAACCGCGCTCCTCACCATCGCCGAGGAGATCACCCTCGCCCGCCGGATTCGGCGAGGGGACAAGGCCGCCCGGGACCACATGATCTCGGCCAACCTCCGCCTCGTCGTGAAGATCGCGATGGACTACAAAGATTTCGGGCTCCCTCTCCTCGACCTTATCAGCGAGGGCAACATCGGCCTCATCAAAGCCGTCGAGCGCTTCGATCCGCGCAAGGGCGGCAAGCTTTCGACCTACGCGGCCTGGTGGATCAAGCAGTCCATCAAGCGTGCCCTCGCCAACCAGTCCAAGACGATCCGTCTCCCCGTCCACCTCGTGGACAAGATCTCCAAGATGCGGAAGATGGCCATGAAGCTCTCCGAGCAACTCGGCCGCGAGCCCTCCGACGAAGAGTTGGCCATCGAGCTCCAGATTCCCACCTCCAAGGTCGCCCACCTGAAATCCGTCAGCGTGCGTCCGGCTTCCCTCGACGCCCCGATCGGCGAAGATGGCGACTCCGGCTCCTTTGGCGAAATCGTCGGCGACGAAAACGCGATCAGCCCTTACGAGGGCCTGCGTGACCGCGACCAGAACTCCGACCTCAACGAGATGGTCAACTCCCTCGAAAAACGCGAAGCCGAGATCATCAAACTCCGCTTCGGCCTCGACGGTCGCGACGAGCTCACCCTCGAGGAAGTCGGCAAACGCTTCAACGTCACCCGCGAGCGTATCCGCCAGCTCGAGTATCTCGCCCTCTCCAAAATGCGCCGCGCCATGGCCAAACACGAAGCCATCCGCTCCACCGAGGAAATCGAGGAGGACGACCGCAACCGGCAACGCATGGACGTCATCCGCGAATTCATCGAGGCCAAGAGCGGCGCCAAGACCGGTCAAAACTGAGAGACTGCGCCCCGTCCGAGTTCAAGCCGCCGTCGGCCCGAACTGGAGCGCACTCAATTTGTGGTAGAGTCCTTCGGGTCGAGCGGAGAGTTCGGCGTGAGTTCCGATTTCAACCACGCGCCCGCCGTCTAGAACCGCGATGCGATCTGCCGTGCGGATCGTCGCGAGGCGGTGGGCCACGATGAACGTGGTCCGCCCCTGCATCAGCCGCTCGAGCGCGATCTGCACGAGGCGTTCGCTCTCGCTGTCCAACGAGCTCGTCGCCTCGTCGAGAATCAGCACCGCCGGGTTTTTTAAGATCGCCCGTGCGATAGCCACGCGCTGCCGCTGACCGCCCGAAAGCTTGATGCCCCGGTCGCCGACCAGCGTCGCATAGCCTTCCGGAAACGCGGAAATAAATTCATCGGCGTTGGCGAGGCGCGCCGCCTCCCGGATCGCCGCGGCGTCCGCACCCGGCCGGCCGTAGGCGATGTTTTCCGCGATCGACCCGCCGAAGAGCAGGACGTCCTGCGGCACGATCGCCAGTTGGCCGCGAAGCCACCCGAGCGGGTAATCGCGTGCGTCCCGACCATCGAAGCACAACCGCCCGCTTTCCGGGTCGTAAAAACGCAGCAGCAACGCCGTGAGCGTAGACTTGCCCGCGCCGCTCGGGCCCACGAGGGCGATTTTTTCGCCCGGCATGGCCGCCAGCGTGATCTCTCGCAGCACCGCGACCTCCGGCCGCGAGGGATAGCGAAAGCTTACCGCTTCGAACCGCACCTCACCCTTTAGCCGTGCGGGCAATTTCCCCTCGCCGGTCGGTGCCTGAGGCGCGATTTCCGTCGGTTCCCGGAGCAACTCGCGCACCCGCTGCGTTGCGCCGACCGTCTTTTGAATCTGGCTGAAAAGCTCCGCCGATTGCCCCATGGCCCCGGCGACGAAGGTCGTGTAGAGCACGAATCGCGTCAGCTCGCCCGGACTGATCTGCCCGCTTTGCAGCAAGCCCGCGCCAAACCAAAGCACGATCACGATCCCGCCGAAGAGCGCGATGATGAAGAAGGCCACAAACACCGCGCGCCACCGCGCCGCGCTCAGAGCCGCGCCGAGCACCCGGGCGTTGGCCCGCTCGAAGCGCCCGAGTTCGAAGGCCTCGTTGGCAAAGGCCTTCACACTTGCGATGGCCTGCAGGGTTTCCTCGACGATCGTGTTGGTCGCCGCGAGCTGGTCCTGTGTCTCGCGGGAGAACCGCCGCAGTCGCCGGCCGAAGAAAACCGCCGCCGCGATCAGCAGGGGCAAAGTCCCCAGCATCACCGCCGTCAAACGCCCCGAGGTCAGGGCGATCATCGTCACGCCGCCCAGCAAGAACACCGTTTGCCGGCACATCTGCGGCAGCGCGTCGATCAGCGCCCCTTCGATCTGCGCGACGTCCGTGGAAACCCGGCTGGTCAGTTCGCCGACGCGCCGCTGACCGAAGAAGACCATCGGCAACGCGATCAGGCGCGCGTAGCACTCCCGCCGCAAATCCGCCAACGCGCTTTGCCCGACGCGGTTGAACGCAAGCGCGCTGTTGAATGACGCCGCGGCCTGGAGCGTGACCGAGACCGCCAGCAGCCCCGCGATGGCGTTCAAGCCGAGCGCTCCGATCCACGGGAGCACCGTGCCGCCCGGATTCAACGCCGCATCGATCAACGAGCCCGCGAGCAACGGAAACGCGAGTCCGAGGGTGGCGCTGAAGAAGAGCGTCGTCAGCCCGGCGAAGAAACGGGCGCGATACGGCCGCACATACCGGGCGAGAGACAGCGTCTGGCGCAACGTCTCGCGATTGAGCGGTGCCTTGGGGAGGCGCTCCAAGGCGATTTCCTCCTGATCCGGATTGCGGTGAGACATGACCGCGACCTTCGCGAAGCGGGCTCAAAAACACAAGCGGTCGACGGCTTTGTCGCGGGCCGGAATACCTCGAATCACACCGCGCGGTTTCCACGACGAATCCGCTGCGCCCGGGCTTTTGGCGGCGGCGATTTTCACTCCCGGAACGCGCCTTGACTCCCCTCTTTCCGGACCTAGCTTCCGCCCCTTTCCCGGCATGGCGCACGATCTGAAAGACACTCTCCAGCTCCCCAAAACCGACTTCGCGATGCGCGCCGGTTTGGCGCAACGCGAGCCCGGCCGGGTCACCCATTGGGAGCGGATCGGCCTCTACGCCCGCCTCCAGCAAAACCGCGCCGCCGCAGCCGAGACCTTCGTCCTGCACGACGGTCCGCCTTTCACCAACGGCGATGTCCACATCGGCACCGCCCTCAACAAGACGCTCAAGGACATTACCGTCCGCTACAAAACCCTCCGCGGCTACCGCACGCCTTACGTGCCCGGCTGGGACTGCCATGGCCTGCCCATCGAGCAAAAGGTCACCCGCGAACTCCGCGAGAAGAACGAAACCGTCACCACCGCCGAACTCCGCGCCCGGTGCGACGCCTTTGCCGAAACCTGGATCGCCAAACAGACCGCCCAGTTCAAACGCCTGGGCATCATGGCGGACTGGGCCAACGAGTATAAAACCAAGTCGCCGGCGTTCGAGGCCGACATTCTCCGCACCTTCGCCGCCTTTATCGAAAAAGGTTTGGTCTACCGCAGCAAGAAACCCGTCTACTGGAGCATTCCCTTCGAGACCGCCCTCGCCGAGGCCGAGATCGAATACAAGGATCACACCTCCATCGCCATCTGGGTTAAGTTCGCCGTCCCCGCCGCCGAGGCCGCGAAGTTCGGTCTCCCCACGGACAAGCCCCTCTACGTCGTCATCTGGACGACCACGCCTTGGACGATCCCCGCCAACCTTGCGATCGCGCTCCATCCCGACGTGGATTACGTGGTCGCCGACACCGGCCCCGAGCGGATCGTCGTCGCCCAAGCGCTGCTCGATTCCGTTCTCACATCCGCCAAGATCGGGGCCGCGCCCGCCGTCGTCGCCACGCTCAAGGGCGCCAAGCTCGAAGGCCTCGTCACCCGCCACCCGTTCATCGACCGCGCTTCTCCCATCGTCCTCGCCGATTACGTGACGACCGACAGCGGCACGGGCGCCGTCCATACCGCGCCCGGCCACGGCGCGGAGGATTATCTCACCGGCCTCAAATACAAACTCGATATCTACTGCCCGGTCGGTGACGACGGTCGTTACCTCGACGACGGCAAAGTCCCCGCCGATCTCGTCGGCATCACCACCCTCGAAACGGTGGAAGACCTCGCCGCCAAGAAGCCTTCCCCGGCCAATCTTGCGGTCCTCAGGAAACTCGCCGAGGCCGGCGCGCTGCTCGCCAAGGCCAAGTATCCGCACAGCTACCCGCACTGCTGGCGCTCAAAGACCCCGATCATCTTCCGCGCCGTTGACCAGTGGTTCGTCGCGCTCGACAAAGCCGACACCCGCGCCTCCGCCCTCGCCGCCATCAAGGCCGTGCAATGGATTCCCGGCTGGGGCGAGGCCCGCATCCGCGGCGCCGTCGAATCGCGCCCCGATTGGTGCATCAGCCGCCAACGCTCGTGGGGCGTGCCCATCCCCGCGTTTTTCGACGAAAAGAAAAACCCCTACCTCGACGCCGACGTCGCCCGTGCCGTCGCCGCCAAGATCGCCGCCGAAGGAACCAATCTTTGGTATAACGCGACCGCCGCGCAAATCCTCGCAGGCATCACGCTGCCGTCCACGTGGCCGGCCGCCTCCGCCCTCACCTGCGGCCGCGACACCCTCGACGTCTGGATCGACTCCGGCTCCTCGCACGCCGCCGTGCTCCGCAATCATCAGGGCGGCACGCAGTGGCCAGCCGACCTCTACCTCGAGGGCAGCGATCAACACCGCGGTTGGTTCCAGTCCTCCCTCTGGACCGGCGTGATCGCCTTCGGCGGTGCGCCGTATAAGGCGGTCCTCACGCACGGCTTCATCGTCGACAAGGCCCGCCAGAAAATCTCCAAGAGCAGCACCTATCAAAAGCCCCAAACGAGCGACGCCTACATCGCCGCCCACGGCGCCGATGTCATCCGCCTCTGGATCGCTTCGCAGGACTTCCGCGACGATATCCCGGTCGACGACGAGATCCTCAAAAACGTCGGCGAGTCGTATCGGCTTTTCCGCAACAGCCTTCGCTTCCAACTCTCCAACCTCTTCGATTTCGACGCCGCGCGCGACGCCGTTCCCTACCCGCAACTCGACATCCTCGACCGCTGGGCGCTGCACCAGACCGCCGTCTTGCTACGCGAAGTAACGGCCGCTTACGACGCCTACGAGTTCCACCGCGTCTACCAGCTCTGTAACCAGTTCTGCGCCGTTACCCTCTCGGCTGTCTATCACGACATCCTGAAGGACCGACTTTACACACTCGGCACCCACGCCCCGCTGCGCCGTTCCTCGCAGACCGCGATCCACCACATCTTCCGCACGTTGGTTAAAGTTCTTTCCCCGATTCTGACCTTCACGAGCGACGAAGTCTGGTCCTACGCCGTCGCCAACACCGAATACACCGACGACTCCGTCCATCTTCAGGACTGGCCCGTCGCCCCCGCCGAGTGGACCGACGCCGCCGTCGAAACCGACTTCGCCGCGCTCCTGCGCACGCGCGCCCTTGTCACCGAAGCGATCGAGCCCCTGCGTGCCGCGGGCCAACTCGGAAAATCGCTCGACGCATCCGTCACCCTCACCGTCGCCTCCGACGACGCGACGCTCGCCGTGCTGGAGCGCCACCGCGATTTCCTGCCCGAACTTTTCATCGTGTCGCAGGTCGCTATTGCTTCCGCTGCGTCAGGCACCGTCCTTGGCGCGACCGTCCGCCCCTGCGCCGACCTCGGCTATACCCGTTGTCCGCGTTGCTGGCGTTGGGTGCCCGCGCTTGCGACGACCGCAGCCCACGGCGATCTTTGTCCGCGTTGCGTTCAGGCCCTTACTCTCTAGTCTTCCTCAATCACCCCCAACCTCCCATGGCCCAAAAAACCAAGAAAACCGTGAAACCCGCCACGAAACCTTCCAAGCCCGCCCCCCGGCCCAAGGTAAAAGCTCCGGCGAAAGCCAAGACCCAGGCAAAACCTGCGCAGAAGCCTAAGACGAAAGCCAAGATCACGGTGAAGGCCGCAGGGAAGGTCGCCGTGAAACCAGCCGCAAAGACCGCCGCGAAAGCCGCGGTGAAGCCCATCTTGAAAGCCGCAGCCAAAACCACGCCTTCCGCCAAACGCGCGGGGGCCCCGGCGTCCACGAAAGCGCCGCAAAAGCCGGCGCCCACGTCGGCGAAGAAATCTACCATCATGGAAAAGCCCTCTAAAAAGAACGCCCTGCGCGACAGCATTCTGAAGCGCAAGGCCCCTGCCAAACCCATCGCCTTCAGCCTCGATGAAGTCCGCGCCATCGCGCAGACGACCGTCGAGAAGCCCGAAGAGTCCAAGTCCGCCAAGGCCGCCACAAAGCCCGGAGCCAACAAAAACGCGCTCGCCTTGGAAAAGGCCGTGAAGCCCAGCCATGTGAAAGCCGCTTCGCTGGCCGATATTCTCGGCTTCAACCCCAAGAAGGCCAAGTCGCTCGAGGCCGTCCTCGAGGTCGAGGTGCCGGAGAAGTTCAAGCGCTATTACAAACTGCTGCTCGACCTTCGAACCCACCTCACGGCCGGCATCGAGTTGCATTCGGAGGAAACCTTGAAGCGTTCTTCCAAGGACGACTCCGGCGATCTCTCCTCCTACGGCCAACATATGGCCGACTCCGGCACCGACACCTTTGACCGCGACTTCGCGCTGAGCCTCGTCTCCAGCGAGCAGGAGGCCCTCGGCGAAATCGACTCCGCGATCAAACGCATCAAGGATGGCAGCTACGGTATCTGCGAAATCAGCCAACAGCCCATCGCCAAGGATCGCCTCCTCGCCGTGCCCTTCACCCGCTACTCCGCCGACGCGCAAAAGGAACTGGAGCGCAACCGCCACCGTTCCCGCACCCAAGCCGGCATCCTCGGAGAACTGGGCGAGGATGGCGCTCCGAGCGGGACATCCGGCGGCGACGACAACGGCGAATAAACCGTTTTCGCGTGCGCGACGCCAGGCCGACCCGCCAAGGTTCGATGCTGCCATGAACGGCAATCCGCCCCCTGTCGCCGCCGAGCCCGGCGCGGGCACATCCGGCGCAAAACTCCCGCTGTCACGCAGGCTCCTCGCCTATCGTCGGCTTTGGGTCATCGCCTTGGTCGTGTTGGCGGCCGACCAGGCGACCAAGGCGGCGATCGTCGAGCAGCTGCCGTTCCCCACCTACGGTGAGGGCCACGGCGCGATCACCGTCGTGCGGAATTTCTTCTACCTGGTTCACGTGGGCAATACCGGCGCCGCTTGGAGCATGTTCACCGGCCAGAGTTTTCTGCTCGCGGTTTTCGCCCTCTTCACGCTCGGCGCCATTTTTTTCTGGCGGCACGCCCTCGCGCTCCGCGAGCGCAGGAGCCAGCTCGCCTTCGGGCTCCTTTGCGGCGGCATCGTCGGCAACGTCATCGATCGCCTCGCCTACGGTCACGTGGTCGACTTCATCGACCTCCATTTCGGCAGCTACGTCTACCCCACCTTCAATGTCGCCGACTCGGGGATCTGCGTCGGCGTCGCGTTCTACCTCTGGCATTCGCTGCGCGAGCCGAAGTAGCGCCCGGCGTCATTCGACGTTGGCGATCTGTTCGCGAATCCGCTCCAGCTCGTTCTTAAGCTCGATGACCGCGCGGGCGATCGTCAGATCGTTCGCCTTGCTGCCGATCGTGTTCACCTCGCGGCCGATCTCCTGCAAAATAAACTCCGCCTTGCGGCCGATCTCACCGTCCGTGCCCAGCAACGTCCCGAACTGCTCGAGATGGCTGCGTAACCGGGTGATTTCCTCCGTCACATCACAGCGATCCGCAAACAGCGCGACCTCCTTGAGCACGCGTTCGTCCGCCACATCCAAAGCCAACTCTGCCGTGCGCAAGCGTTGCAACAACTGGTCCCGGTAGAGCGTCGGCACCTGCGGCGCGCGGACCGCGACCGCGTCGACATTTCGGCGCAACGTTTCCAAGCGGCCGAGAAAATCCACGAGCAACGCCTCGCCCTCTTTGGCCCGCATCGCCGAAAAAGCCCGCAGCGCCAGATCCAGTGTGGACAAAACAACCGTCCGCACGGTCTCGGCCGAGGGGAAATCGTCGGTCTTCCGCTGGGAGCGGGCGATCTCCCACAGCAGCTCGGGCGTCGGCGTGAACGCGACCCCCTGTTTGGCCGCAAAAGCGGAAAGCCGGTCGAGGGTGTCGCCCGCCGCATCCTCGTCCCACACTTCCTGCCGCGCCCCCGCAGCGCCCGTGACCTCGATCTGCACGTGGACTTTCCCGCGCGAGGCGAACTTCCTGACCCGCTCGCCGACGGCAACCTCAAGCTCCTCCCACGGTTCCGGCAACTTCATCGTGAGGTCCAGCGTCTTTCGGTTCACCGCGCTCACCTGCACCGTCAGCGTGTCCGCCCCGATGACCGCCGTCGCCCGACCATAGCCGGTCATCGACCTCATAGCGTCACCCCGAGAATTTTCGCGACCTGGTTCACATCCTTGTCGCCGCGACCGGAGAGGTTGATGACCAGGATCTCGTCGGGGCGCATGACCCGCGCGCGCTTGATACCGTGGACAAACGCATGGGTGCTTTCGAGCGCCGGGATGATGCCCTCCAGTTTGGATACGAGTTGGAAGGTCGCCATCACCTCGTCGTCGCAGGCATAGGCGAAGGCGATGCGGCCCTGCTCCCGATAGAAGGCGTGCTCCGGCCCGATCGCGGCGTAGTCGAGCCCCGCGCTGACGGAGTGGGTCAGCTCGATCTGGCCGTCGGGGTCCTGTAAAATGTAAGTCTTGGCGCCCTGCAGCACGCCGAGTTTTCCGCCTTCGAAACGCGCCGCGTGCTCGCCGCGCGTGATCCCGCGACCGCCGGCCTCGACGCCGATCAGCCGCACCGAAGGGTCTTCCAGGAAATCAAAAAAGAAGCCGATCGCATTCGAGCCGCCGCCCACGCAGGCGATCATCTCGTCGGGCAGGCGCCCTTCGCGTTCGAGCAATTGCCGCTTCGTTTCCTGGCCGATCACCCGGTGAAAATCCCGCACCATCATCGGATAGGGATGCGACCCGAGGGCGGACCCGAGGATGTAGTGGGTGCCGCGGACGTTGGTGACCCAGTCGCGCATGGCCTCGTTGACCGCGTCCTTGAGGGTCTTCTGCCCCGAGGTGACGGCGCGGACCTCTGCGCCCATCAGCCGCATGCGGAAAACGTTCAACGCCTGCCGCTCCATATCCACGGCACCCATGTAGACGACACACTCCAGGCCGAACTTCGCGCACACGGCGGCGGTGGCCACGCCATGCTGGCCCGCGCCTGTCTCGGCGATGATGCGCTTCTTGCCCATGCGGAGCGCGAGCAACGCCTGCCCGAGCGCGTTGTTGATCTTGTGCGCCCCGGTGTGCAGCAGGTCCTCGCGTTTCAGATAAATCTTCGCGCCGCCGCAATGCGCCGTCAGCCGCTCGGCGAAATACAGCTCGGTCGGCCGGCCGGCGAACTCCTTCAAATGCCGGCTCAACTCGGCTTGGAAAGCGGGATCGTCCCGGGCCTCCGCGTAAACCGCACCCAGTTCTTGCAGGGCCGTCATCAGCGTCTCGGGCACGAACACCCCGCCGTAACGGCCGAAATGTCCGCCGGCATCGGGCAGCGAAAGCCGGTCGAGAGAGGGTGCGGGTGGAGCGGCGAGCGTGGGAGCCATGAGTGCGACGGGGGAACGTGGGGAGAATCCGGCGGGTGGCAAGCGGCTGTCTAGATACGCTTGACCGCGACGAGGGTAAGGTCGTCGCGTTGCGGCACCTCGCCGGCAAACAGGGCCACGCGCTCGAGAATCCCGTCGTTCATTTCCTGGGCCGATTTGCCGAGGTAAGACCGCACGGCGTCGGCCAGTCGGTTGCCCGAGAATTCCTTGCCGTCTTCGTTGGGTGTCTCGGTCACGCCGTCGGTGTAAAGCACCAGCACGTCGCCGCGATCAAACGGCAATGTGTGATCGACGATCACCGTCGAAAAAAGCTCGTCCGGCACCATGCCGAGGGGCATCCCCTCGGAGGATACGAAGGCCGGCAGGACGGTGCCGCTACCCGGGTCGAACCGCGCCAGCAACGGCAGCTCGTGTCCGGCCCGCGCAAAGGTCACGCACCCGGCCGCGGTGTCGATGACGGCGTAGAGCATCGTGACATAGAGACCGTTTTCGATGTCGGCCGAGAGCGCGCTGTTGAGCTCGGTGAGCACCCGGGCCGGCGATGCATGGCGCGGGGCGATCTGGTGCAGATTCGTCCGGCAGATCGCCATCAGGAGCGAGGCCGGAATGCCCTTGCCCGCGACGTCGGCCACGACGACGGCCAGCCGAGTTGCCGAGAGCCGGATGACATCGTAGAGATCGCCGCCGATCTTTTGCGCCGGCCGGTAGCGGGCATCGAGGTCGAGGCCGTCGATTGTCGTGGTCTTGCGCGGGAGCAACATCCGCTGGATGCCGCTGGCCACCGCGAGATCGAGGTCGAGTTGCTGTTTCTCGATCTGCAGATTGAGGAACTCGGCGTTGTGCAGCGCGAGCGCCGCCTGTTCGGCCAGCGATTCCATCAGCGAAAATTCCATCTCCGTGAAGGCCCGCTCCCCGGCCGGGTTGGCCACCGTCAGGACGCCGAAAAAGCGCTCACGAAAAAACAACGGGACCGCGATCACCGAGCGCACCGTCAATGCCGGATCATCGTGCCGCACGATGCGGGTGTCGCTCGCCGCGTTGACCACGCGCTCCCCCCGCCCGGTCGCGGCCACCCGGCCCACGATCCCCTCGCCGACGGGAAACTCCTCCGACTTCAACACCTGCTCGATAAATTTGGCCCGCGTGGTCAGCCGACTCTTGGCCGCATCGGAAAACGGACGATGGGGAGGAAAAAGCCCCTCCACCGCCGCGCCCCGCATGGTGTCGTGGTCCGTCCGCTCAAACAGACAGGCACTGAGGGCCCCGGTGCTGAGAATCGAGGCATGCACGATGCGCTGGTGCAGGTCGGCCCGGGTCAGCCCCTCGCCCAAGGCCTCGGCCATCAAGTGCATGAAATCCACGATCCTTTGCCGATCTTGGGTCGCTTGTTGCCGCGCCTCTTCGACGGCATCGGCCACCGCCCGCGCGCGCCGCAGGGGCACCAAGAGTGCGACGACGCCCAAGATCAATCCGATGACGATACCGAGAAACATGGAATGGTCACCGTGAACGTCGCACGACTGCCGGGCAACCGCGAAGGTGCGGTGGGGTCGGAGCGGTTCGGACGGCGTCTGCCCCGCCAAATGGGAGGCGACGACCCACGGTTCGAGCCCGCGTGCCCATCGCTCCGCTCGCCGCGCTCACCGCTGCTCGACGCGATGCTTGAGAAACGACAACACGTCCTGAAACTTCGCCCGATTGCCTTCGTCGGCGGCGACCAAGTGCTCATGCGACTCCAGCACATGGCGGGCTTTTTCCAATTCGCCGCCCACTTTGAAGGGCAGTGCCGTCCGGCCGTTGGCCGAAGGCGCCGGAAGCTCGCCTTCATCGACCGTGAGCAGGCGATGCAGCCCAAGGTTGCGAATCAGCTCCAGGTTCCTCGCACCGGCACGCGCAACGACGAGGCTGCCCGGCGGATTCTGTTTGCGCAGTTCCAAGGCGATGCCGGCGAGCACGCCGAGAAATGTGCTGTCCATGCTGGTGCAATGCTGAAAATCCACCACGAACCGCACGCGTCCCTGCCGGAGCATTTCGGAAACAAAGTCCCGCAGGCCGGGGCTGTTTTGAAAACACGCGCGGCCCTCGACACGCACCACGACCGGGTCGGAGTAGGCGTCCACGAGGTAAACGGGAGAAGGAAGATCTGGCATGTTGGAAAGACGAGTGAACCGATCGGACCCTTCCAATATCCCCGGATTCAGCGGAACGACAAGCGCGGCCCGGGATTGACGCCGAAAGCGCCTGGGAAGGGGCTAGGTCAATGGACTAGTTGCGCGCGACGATTTGCCGCAGGACATAGGGCAAGATGCCGCCGTGCTGGTAGTAATCGATCTCGATGGGCGTATCGATGCGGCAGCGCACCACGACGTTTTCGACCGCGCCGTTCTGACGCGTGATCTTGAGCGTGAGGTCCTGCTGCGGCTTGATCGCGGCGTCGAGGCCGACGACATCGTAGGTCTCGGTGCCGTCGAGCTTCAGCGTCTGTGCGGTCGTGTCGTCTTTGAACTGCAACGGCAGGACGCCCATGCCGACGAGGTTGGAGCGGTGGATGCGCTCGAAGCTTTGTGCGACGACGACTTTGACGCCGAGGAGGTTCGTGCCCTTGGCGGCCCAGTCACGCGAAGAACCGGTGCCGTATTCCTGGCCGGCGAGGATGATCAACGGCGTGCCCGCCTTTTGATAGGCCATCGAAGCGTCGTAGATGGAGGTCTTCACGCCGTCGGCGCCGAGAGTATTGCCGCCCTCTTCGCCGCCGAGCATGAGGTTTTTGATACGGACGTTGGCAAAGGTGCCGCGGGTCATGATACGGTCGTTACCGCGACGGGAGCCGTAGGAATTGAAATCTTCGTAGGCGACGCCGCTATCGAGGAGGAACTTGCCGGCGGGCGAGCTCTTCTTGATCGCGCCGGCCGGCGAGATGTGGTCGGTCGTAACGGAATCGCCGAAGATACCGAGGGCGCGCGCGCCGGTGATCGGCTTGATCGCGCCGGGCGTGAGGGAGAAGTTCGTGAAGAACGGCGGCTCCTGGATGTAGGTCGAGGCCGCGTCGAAGGCGTAGACGTTGCCCGTGGTGGAAGGGATCTCGTTCCACTTCGGATTCTGCGCGGCGAAGTTGATGTAGAGGCGGCGAAACACCTCGGGCTTCAGCGCGGCCTGCATCTGATCGCGAACTTCTTGGAGCGTGGGCCAGATGTCCTTCAAGTATACGGGCGCGCCGGCCTGATCGTTGCCGAGCGGCTCGGTCGAGAGGTCGATGTCCACGCGGCCGGCGAGCGCAAAAGCGACGACGAGCGGGGGCGACATCAGGAAGTTGGACTTGATGTTCTGGTGGACGCGGGCCTCGAAGTTGCGGTTGCCCGATAACACAGAGGCGGCGACGAGGTCGTTTTTGACGATGGCCTCCTCGATGGCGGGATGCAGCGGGCCGGAGTTGCCGATGCAGGTCGTGCAACCGTAGCCGACGGTGTGGAAACCGAGTTGGTCGAGGTAAGGCGACAGGCCGGTCTTGTCGAGGTAGTCGGTGACGACGCGCGAGCCGGGGGCCAGCGACGATTTCACGACCGGATTTACCTTGAGGCCTTTCTCGACGGCCTTCTTCGCGAGCAGGCCGGCGGCGAGCATGACGGAAGGATTCGAGGTGTTGGTGCAGCTTGTGATGGCCGCGATGAGCACGGAGCCGTGGCCGATGTCGCCCTCCACGGAAGGCGCCTTGCCCGAGACCGCGTTCGGCGTGGGCCGGTTGACCATCTCGCGCTCCGTGACCGGATTGGTGGCGCACGCCGCCGCCTTCGCGGCCGAGACCGGCTCTTGGCTGCCGCCCCCGCCGCCGTGGAAGGAGCCGTTGGCCGAGACGTGCGTCCTGGCGAATAAATCCTCGGCTTTCTTGCCAAAGCCGTTTTCCGCAGCCGGCTTCGAGAACGCCGTGACGAACTCCTTCTTCATGTCCGAAAGCTCGATGCGGTCCTGCGGGCGCTTCGGTCCGGCGACGCTGGGGCCGACGGAGGAAAGGTCGAGGGCGAGGTCGGTCGAGTATTCGATCTCGCCCTGCTGTGGAATACCCCACAGGCCCTGCGCACGGTAATAAGCTTCGTAAAGTGCGAGTTGCTTGTCGTCGCGACCGGTGGCCCGGAGGTAACTGACGCATTCGGCGTCGATCGGGAAGAAGCCCATGGTCGCACCGTATTCGGGCGCCATGTTGGCGATGGTCGCACGATCGACGACGGGGAGCGCGGCGGCGCCGGGGCCGTAGAACTCGACGAACTTGCCGACGACCTTCGCATTGCGGAGCTGCTGGGTGAGAGTCAGCGCGAGATCGGTGGCGGTGACGCCTTCCTTGAGCGCGCCGGTGAGGTAAACGCCGACCACATCGGGCGTGAGGAAATAGACGGGTTGGCCGAGCATGCCGGCCTCGGCCTCGATACCGCCGACGCCCCAGCCGACGATGCCGAGGCCGTTGATCATGGTCGTGTGCGAGTCGGTGCCGACGAGCGTGTCGGGATAGTAGATGTCACCCGAACTCAGCACGCCCTTGGCGAGGTATTCCAAGTTCACTTGGTGCACGATGCCGATGCCGGGGGGAACGACCTTGAAGGTATCGAATGCCTGCATGCCCCATTTCAGAAATTGGTAACGCTCGCGGTTGCGCGAGAACTCGAGCTCGAGGTTCTTCGCGAGTGCGTCGGCGCTCCCGGCGAAATCCACCTGCACGGAGTGGTCCACGACGAGATCGACGGGCACGAGCGGCTCGATGATCTTCGGATTCTTGCCGAGCTTCGTGACGGCGGAACGCATCGCCGCGAGATCGACGAGCAGCGGCACGCCGGTGAAGTCTTGCAGCACGATACGGGCGACGACGAAGGGGATTTCCTCGGTGCGCTCCGCCTTGGCCGCCCAAGTCGCGAGGGCCCGGATGGCGGGCTCGGCGACGCGCTTGCCGTCGCAGTTGCGCAGCAGCGACTCCAGCACCAGCCGGATGGAGACCGGAAGCTTGCTCACTTTGAAGCCGGCCTGCTCGAGAGCGGGCAGGGAATAGAAGGAGTGCGACTCTCCGTTGGCGGAGAATTGCCGGAGCGTATCAAAAGGGTTCGGGAAACTCATGAAAACTGGAGGATTTTCGATTTTCGGTTTGGGAAAACGCGTGCGACGCCAAAATTGCCGGCGGTTACTTGGCCAGAGCGGCTTTGACGGCGGCGAAGTCGGGCAAGTCCTTCGGCGTCGCGGTCTGCTCGGCATGTTTTACGACGCCATCCTTGCCGATGACGAATGCCGCGCGGGCCGAGGTGTCGCCGATCCCGGCGAGCATGGGGAAGAGCACGTCGTAGGCCTTGGTCGTCTCCTTGTTCAGGTCGGAGAGGAGCGTGATGCCGATCTTGTTTGTCTTGGCCCAAGCTTCTTGGGTGAAGGGGCTGTCCACGCTGATCGCGTAAACCGCGGCGCCGAGTTTCTCGTAATCGCCGAGACCGCTCGTCTGGTCGCACATTTCCTGGGTGCAGACGCCGGTGTAGGCCAAGGGAAAGAAGAGCAGCACCGTCTGTTTCACGCCGAAATTGGCGCTGAGCTTTACGTCGACAAGGCCTTCGGCGGTCTTGGACTTGAGGGTGAAATCAGGGGCTTTGGAGCCGATGGCGATGGGCATGGGACGAGGTGTTTTTGAGTTGGAAGATGGGCGCGGAAAGGAAATCCGGCTCCGTGAAGGGATCAGCTAGAGCCGCCCGGCGGGGCTCGGCAAACCGTTTTTCCCGTTAGCAGCGGCATTTCTAACCAGCACAACGGCGTCATTAGAATCGCTCTTGCGCGGCGAGTGGCGGCCTCCGTTACTTTGCCCTCCGCATGACCTTGATTGAAGACCTCCAATGGCGCGGCCTCGTCGCCGATTGCACCGATCTGGATGCGCTGACCAAGCGCCTCAACGAAGGGCCGATCACGCTGTATTGCGGCTTCGATCCCACCGGGGACTCGCTCCATGTCGGGCACCTCGTCCCGCAACTGAACCTGCGACGCTTCCAACTCGCCGGCCACCACCCGATCAGTCTCGCCGGCGGAGCGACCGGCATGATCGGCGACCCGGGCGGAAAGTCGGCCGAGCGCAATCTCCTCTCCCGCGAGCAACTCGCCTACAACTACGGGCGTATCAAGGCCCAGTTGGAGCGGCTCCTCGATTTCACCGCCGCCGGCAACCCGGCCCGGATCGTCAACAACGCCGACTGGACCGCACCGGTGAGTTTTCTGGATTTCCTGCGCGACGTGGGGAAGCATTTCTCCCTCGGCAGCATGATTGCCAAAGACAGCGTGAAATCCCGCCTCGGCACCGAGGCCGGCATCAGCTTCACCGAATTCAGCTACCAGTTGCTGCAGGCGAACGATTTTTGCCACCTGCGCCAGAATCTGAACTGTGAACTTCAGATCGGCGGCACCGAGCAGTGGGGCAACATCACCGCCGGCACCGATCTCATTCGGAAAAAGACCGGCCTCTCCGCGTGGGGCCTCACGTTCCCGCTCATCACCAAGGCCGACGGCACCAAGTTTGGCAAAACCGAAGGCGGGGCGGTCTGGCTCGATCCGGAAAAGACCAGCCCCTACAAGTTCTACCAATTTTTCGTGAACACCGAGGATGCCAAGGTCGGCGAATACCTCCGCAAGTTTACGTTTCTCCCTCGCGCGGAGATCGAGGCGCTCGAAGCCAAACACGCCGCCAATCCCGGAGCCCGCGAGGCCCACCGCGCTCTCGCGGTCGAAGTCACCCGTATCGTCCACGGCCAAGCCGCGCTCGACGCCGCCTTGAAGGCCAGCGCCATCCTGTTCGGCGCCGAGATCGGGGACACCAGCGAGGAAACGTTTAAGGATGTTGTCGGTGAGATTCCGACGAAAACTTTGGCGCGGGCCCAAATCGACGGGGCGGGCACGCCGCTGATCGCCAACCTGGTCCACGCCGGTCTCGCCCCGTCAAACGGCCAGGCCCGCAAGGACATCGAGGGCGGCGGTATTTACGTGAACAACGTCAAGGTCGCCGAAATCACCCGCGCCCTCACCTCGTCCGACCTCCTGTTCGGAAAATATGTGCTCCTCCGCAAAGGGAAGCGCACCTATGCCGTGCTCTCGCTCGTCTAATCCGCTCTCCCCTCCCCTATGAAAATCCGCTCCGTCCTCACCTCCCTCGGCCTCCTGCTCGCCTTCGCCTCGGCCCGCGCCGACGCCGCACCCGCCGCCGGTCCGCAACTCGGCCTCCAGACTTGGACGTGCCGCAACATGACCTTCGACCAGGTGGTCGCCTTCGCCACCAAACACGGGGTCACGCAGCTACAGTTCATCAAAAATCACTTCGACCCGTCCGGACCCGTCGCCGAGACGCTCCGAAAAAAGGCGGTCCTGGAGAAGGCCGGCCTCGCCGCCTACACCTTCGGCGTCAACGGCACGAGCATGGACAAGGAAGCGAACCGCAAACTCTTCGAGTTCGCAAAACTCATGGGCATCAAGGTCATCATCGTCGAACCCAAGAACCTCGCCGAGTGGGACAACCTCGAGGAGTTGGTGAAGGAATACGACATCAAGCTCGCGATCCACAACCACGGCAAAGGCTCGGTCTACGGCGACCCCGCGACCGTGAAAAAGGTGCTCGCCGAGCGCGACCGCCGCATCGGCGTGTGTCTCGATATCGGCTGGGTCACCGCCGCCGGCTTCGACGCCGCCGAGGTCTTCCGCAACTACGGCGACCGCGTCTTCGACCTGCATTTCAAGGACAAGAAAACCAGCCTCGTCGACGGCAAGCCCGTGGCGGTGGATACCGAAATGGGCAAGGGCGACGCCAACTACGCGGGCCTTTTCGCCGAGATCAAAAAATCCGGCTGGCAGGGCGTGATCGCGATCGAGACCGACAGCAAGGTCTTCGCCGAAGACCCCAATCGTCTCGTGAGCGAGGCCAAGACCTACTTTGAGCAGAACTTCCCGACCGTCGCGAAAACCGGCGCCAAGTAACAAGCTTCCGCTTGGCGAAGGGGTCAGAAGAACATCGCTTCGCTCAATGCGTTCTCCGGGGAAAGCAGGCTCACCGCCGCATGCAGCTCGGTGCGCCCGGAACCCAGGTCGGCCGAGAAAAACGCCGCGCCGGTAACGACATCGCCGCGCCAGTCGAAGGCCTTCCCGGAGTCGTAGGCGAAACTCAGGCTCAGCGCCGAGGCCGCGCCCCCGGCCGGCTGCGAGAGGGAGAAACTCGCGCGGTTCTCGCCGCACTGGCCGATCCGATCCCGCAGCCACGCGAGCAAGACCCGGGCCTCGGCCGCCAACCCCGCCCCGTGGGCCAGCTCCACCTGCGCGAGCCCGGCGCAAAGCGTGTCCATCGGATACCGGCTCAGGAACTGGCCCAGCGACTGCCGCACCGGCAGGAGCCGCGCGTAGACGAGATCGCGGAAGTTTTCGGGCCGGGGCCAGACGTAGGTGAGCGCATCGGCGGGGGCGATCGCGCTGTCGAGGATCACGCGCTTGGCGCGGGTGAGCAGGTAGCGGTAGTCGGCCAGCCGGCTGCTCGTCGAGAAACGGTGGGCCCAATAGTAGAGCGGCAGGTCGGTCGAGAGACAGATGGACACCTGGTCCTCCAGAAATTGCCGCGCCGATCTGGGGTAGCTCAGGATGACAAACTCGCAGCAGCGTGTGTCGCCCTTGGTCTTACCGAGGAAGCACTCGCCGTAAACCTTGGCCCGCATCTCGGTCCCGCCGTCATCGTCGCTCAGCGGGCAAAGCACCACGACCCGGCTCGGGTGCCGATGGGAAAAGCCGACGGCCGTCTGGAATTGGACCACGGCGTCCGCGCTCGTGGTGTTGAGCCCGAGATGAAGGACGAAATTGACTTGGGTCGCCTTGGCGTCGCCCACGGCCGGGGCCGCGCCGCCGCTCGCGGCGGTGTCGGCCCACATCTTCGAGAGACTCTTCGAGATGGACCCGACCGGCACTTCCAGGCCGGGCAGCGCGTCAAAGATCGCGGGCATAACGGCTCAGGGCTGGCGCCACGGGTGTTGATGGGCCGCGACCAAGGCCTCGGCGCTCGCCGGACCCCACGAACCGGCCGCGTAGCTGTCCATGCCGTTGCGCGCTTCGGCCTTCCAATAATCCAACACCGGGGTGCAGATTTTCCACGACGTCTCGGCCTCGTCGCCGCGAATGAAGAGCGTGCCGTCGCCGATCATCGCGTCGAGGACGAGCCGTTCGTAGGCCTCGGGCGTGTTGGAGCCGAACGTGGTCGCGTAGCGGAAACTCATTTTCACCGGCTGCATCCGGGTCTCGAGGCCGGGGATCTTTGCGTTCAAGATCAGGCTCAGGCCCTCGTCGGGTTGGATCTGAAACGCGAGCGTGTTGCTCGCCAGTTCGAAGCCGGCGTCCCTGGAGAAGAGCGTCCCCGGCGGGCGTTTGAAATTGATCGCGATCTCGGAGACGCGCCGCGCCATGCGCTTGCCGGAGCGCAAGTAAAACGGGACCCCTTGCCACCGCCAATTGTTGATCGAAAGACGCATCGCGGCATAAGTCTCGGTGCCCGAGTCGGCGGCGATGCCCTCCTCGGCGAGATAGCCCGGCACACTCTTTCCGGCGACCATGCCCGCCGCGTATTGGGCCCGGGCCACGTCGCCGTCGGGCCCGAGGCCCAACGGCTGGATCGCCTTGAGGACCTTTACCTTTTCGTCGCGCACCGCCTCGCCATCCATGGACACCGGCGGCTCCATCGCCGTGAGGGCGAGGAGTTGCATCGTGTGATTCTGGATCATGTCGCGGAGACACCCGCTCTGCTCGTAGTAACCGCCCCGCGTGCCGACACCGACCTCCTCGGCGACGGTGATCTGCACGCTCTCGATAAAGTTCCGGTTCCACAGCGGCTCGAAGATGGCGTTGCTGAAACGCTGCACGAGCAAGTCCTGCACGGTTTCTTTCCCCAGGAAGTGATCGATGCGGTAGACTTGGTGCTCGGCGAGGACCGAGCGGATCGTGCGGTTGAGCTCGCGGGCGGAGTCGAGGTCTTTGCCGAACGGTTTCTCGATGATGACCTTGGTGTGGATCGCCTGGCCGAGATACTTCGCGGCGAGGCCGCAGGCGCCCAAGTTCAACAGAATCGGCGCGAAGACCGACGGAGGGGTCGAGATGTAGAACAACGTCTGCACCTCGCGGCCGATTTTCTTCTCGATGCCGGCGATATGCGCGGCGAGGCGGTCGAAGGCCGCTTTCTCGTCGTAGCCGCCGGCGACATACGAGGTGTTCGCCGCGACCCGGGCCCAGACATCCCCGTTCAACTCGCGCCGGGAATGCTCACGGATCGCGCCGGCCGCAAGCGTGCGAAATTCCGCATCGGGAATCGCCTTGCGCCCGAAGCCCACGAGAAAGAAATCGGCTGGGAGCAGATTGTCGTGGCCCAGGTTGTAGACGGCGGGGATGAGCTTGCGCGCGGTCAGATCGCCCGAGGCTCCGAAGATGACAACCACGGTGGGCGGCGCACCCCGGTGTTTGCTGAGCCCCTGAAGAAACGGATGACGGTTTGGTTCGGCCATGGCGGGTGAAATTTCTCGGCAACGCCCCGGGGTGAGGCAAGGGAAATGCCGACGGGACTGGCGGCGAAACTGCGGGCGGCCTCAGGGCTGAAACTGTTTCGGAAAGAGCGCGACGTTTGCGTAGTGCCGCACCTCCGGCGATCCCGCTGCGGAAAATGTCACCTCGACGATGTCGAAACGAAAGGTTGTCGGCGGTCGGGGCAGGGAGCGCAGGTAGGCGGCGGCGGCGCGACGCAGCACAGATTTTTTGCGACGGTTGACCGCGTGGTAGCCGGAGACGAGGGCCCCGTCGGCCCGCGTCTTGACCTCGACGAAGACCAGCGTCTCCCCGTCCCGCATCACCAAGTCGATCTCCTCGCGGCGGTCTTGCGGATTACGCCAGTTCCGGGCCACCGCCGTGAAACCCGATTCGCGCCGAAGAAACGTCGCCGCCTCGGCTTCGCCCCTGGCGCCCGCGTCGCCCGGCGAACCCAAACCGAAAAGCTCCTTCAGTTGGCTAAACATATTGCCGTGAATAGGGATTCTCATTGCGGGTGCCGCCCGCCGCTGGCAATCCAACAACCTCGTCCTTCCTGAGCCCATGGCTTCCTCCAATCTCGCCAACACCCTGCGTCGCTCACTCCTGATCAAAGTCATCTCGAAGCCCACGCCCAGCAAGGAGGACGTCGCCTCCGTCATCGAGCTGACCGCCGCCAAGGTGGTCGAGGCGTTGCAGGCGCAGTCGATGACCTTCTACCTCGTCGAGGGAAACGACATCGCCTTCAAGCAGGTTTACTACTCCCCGAGCCTTTGGTCGACGGAGCCCGCCAAGCAGAAGCAATTCGACACGATGCAGGCCAAGCTGCTCGAGATGAAGGTCCCGCTTGGAAAGGGTATCGTCGGCAAGGTCATCGAGAGCGGCGTGCCGGAATTTTTCCGCAACACCGCGAGCCAGGCACCCTTCATGGCGACGATGGCCAAGAGCACCGGCTTCGACGTGCGCTCGATGCTCACGGTGCCGCTGAAGTCCGGCACCCTCGCCCTCGGCGCGATCCAGGTGTTGAACAAGGAGCTGGACGCCGGGACCGACGGCGAGTTCACGGACAACGACCTCAACCTGCTCAAGGAGGTGGCCGAGTATTCCTCGACGCTGATCCATCGTATGGTTGATCCGAAGTTCGTGCCGAATCCGGACGATACGGCCCGCTTCGTCGCGAAACTCACCGATCTCCCGCTCATCACCAATCTCGAGGACGTCGAATTCGACGAGCAATTGATTCAGATCACCGGTGACGCGATCATCCGGCGCGAGGGCGTGTTTCCCCACAAGCGGATGAGCGCCAACTCGGTGGCGGCATTGATGATCAATCCGCTCGACTACGCCAAGCGCGAGGCGTTCTCCCAAGCGAGCGAGCAGAGCATCGAAGAAGTGCGGGTGGTTTCGGCCACGTTCTTCGAAACGCTGCTCAAGAAGTTTTTCAAGGAAACCAAGGCTTCGGGACCCGACGCCGTCGATATCGGCGCGGTCGCCGAGGTCATCACCGCCACCTACTCGCTCGAGGAGGTCGCCAGCAAAGCCGTGTCGTCGGGCGATCTGGAAAAGGAAGATTCCGCCCCGATCATCCAACTGGTAAACCGTATCATCGAGGACGCCTACGTGCAGGGCGCGTCGGACATCCACATCGAACCGATGGAAAAGGACCTGATCATCCGCTATCGGATCGACGGCATGTGCCAGGAGAAGCTCCGGCTACCCAAGCAGGTCGCCAACGGGCTCGTCACCCGGCTCAAGATCATGTGCAACCTCGACATTTCCGAGCGCCGGTTGCCGCAGGACGGACGTATCGTCTTCAAGAAATACACGAAGAAGAACATCGACATCGATCTGCGCGTGGCGACCGGACCGATGAACCACGGCGAGAAGGTCGTCATGCGTATCCTCGATAAGACGAAGAGCACCCTGCCCCTGCCCGCGCTGGGTTTCTCCGAGGAGAATCTCGCGAAATACCGCGAGTGCATCCGGCAGCCCTACGGTATGATTCTGCATTGCGGGCCGACCGGCTCCGGCAAGTCGATGACCCTCTACTCCGCCCTCGGCGAAGTGAACACGCCGGACGTCAACATCCAGACCGCCGAGGACCCGATCGAATACACCCTCGCCGGCATCAACCAAATGCAGATGAGCCGGGCGATCGGCCTCACCTTCGAGCGCGCGCTGCGGTGTTACCTCCGCATGGACCCCGACATCATCCTCGTCGGCGAAATCCGCGACAAGGAAACCGCCCAGATCGCGTGCGAAGCGGCGCTCACGGGGCACTTGCTCGTGTCGACGCTCCACACCAACGACGCGCCGTCCACGGTTTCCCGCATGGGAGAAATGGGCATCGAGCCGTTCAACATCTCCGCCTCGTTGGTGTGCGTCTGCGCGCAGCGTCTGCTCCGCCGCGTGTGCAAGAGCTGCAAAGTCCCCTATGAACCCGTCGGCCGCGAAAAGGACCTGATGGCCAAGGCCCTGGACGGCTGGAGCGGTTCGATCTTCAAGTCCAACCCCCAAGGCTGCCCTACGTGCGGCGGCACCGGCTACAAGGGCCGCGTGGGCATCCACGAGTTGATGACGAACAGCGAGGAACTGACCGAGGGCATCAACAAAGAGGTGGAGGTGGCCCAACTGAAGCGCATCGCGATGAAGAACGGCATGAAGACGCTGCACCAAGACTCTATGCTGAAGGTCAAGATGGGGCTGACCACCATCGAAGAGGCGCTGAGCAATGTGCCGCCGGATCTGATTTTGTAAGCGACGGGACGACGGGCGATCCAGGGCGACGGGCGAACCGAGGCACAAGGTAGGAGCAAATTTATTTGCGATCCGAATGAGCACAAAGGCACAGGTAAACGGAGAGGAGAAACGGACGATGCTGTCTCTTATACACATCTCCGAGCCCACGAGACTAAGGCGAATCTCGTATGCCGTCTTCTGCTTGAAA
>ENA-ORBV01003487-ORBV01003487.1-microbial-mat-metagenome-genome-assembly--contig:-NODE-3487-length-31407-cov-12.163868_pt1 | contig 31407 bp, 26 predicted proteins | sample MGYA00237777_ERZ505514 | MGnify/ENA primary metagenome ERZ505514 (study PRJEB26160, sample SAMN06269048) | microbial mat metagenome | isolation source: Oligotrophic lake microbial mat | place... | reverse complement strand
CACCGAGATCTACACCTCTCTATTCGTCGGCAGCGTCAGATGTGTATAAGAGACAGGTAAACAGCAAATCCATTTCACATAGAGCTTTGAGTGGTTCATCTTCACTGAATTCTCCCAAAGTTTGAGCGTTCCTAATGGCTGAATTTAGATGTGGTTTAAGCTTCAGGTAAATATCATTCCCTTGACCAGTATAATATTGTCTTGTCTTTTCATACCCACTTAAAACCTTTCTAAGCTGGCCTTCAACTTTTAAACACTCTTTATAAAGTTTGGATGTAGCTTTAAAGTGCAATAAGAACCAATATTCAAGACAGGGATTGTTAATAATTAAAGTTACATTTTTGTATTTTTTTTTAGTTGATTTCGATAGTCTATCAACATACTTATAGGAGGTTTTTTTTCTTTTGAAATTTCTCTTGACTCCTTAACTACGGTATCAAGATCAACAATCCAAAATACCCGTAAATATTCGCGACCAGATAAATCAACAACTAAATCAAATTGTTCCTTAATAGTTTTCCTATTCGGAATTTCAGGTTTAATATTTACTCTAATGCTTCGTTCATTTCGCTTTAACATCTGTAAATACCAAATTTCTGTTTCTCCGTCAACAACAAAAGCATATGTTGGAGAAATATCATACCTAATCTTCCTTGACTTTCTCATCATTTCAAATCAATGAAGTGATCTGCCAAATTCGGAGTGCCCCTTAACTTACCACTTTTGTATGCATTCAATATGTTTGTGGTATTCCTTACAATAGAACTATCAAAATCTGATAAAGAATAAAGTTCTGTAGAGCAATTATCCATCTTGTCTGCAAACCAGATAGCGTCACTTCTGAAAATGTCTTTATTATTAAGTATCTCTCTATTGTGTGTAGTGGCAATTATTTGAGATTTATCCGTGTTGAGTAAAAAGGAAAGAATGAAGTGTATGTATAGGTCCGGATGCAGTGACGACTCCAATTCATCAATGGAAAAGGCTGTAGAATTCTTTATTAACAATGCTAATAGTCCTGCAAAACCATAGTATCTTCTGGTTCCCTGAGACTCTAACTCGATAGGTAAAGCATATTTTACTTCATTTATCATGTGCTCAAATTGAACACTTACGGTGGTAACCTTTCCCATCTCTTCTAACTTTTTTACCTCATCAACCGGCGCATTTAATTGATTTTTTACAAAATCTATAAACCCATTAGGAATTTCTCGACCTTCCTTCTCAATAATAATGTCAGAAATTTGCAAATCTGCATTTTTTAATATATTAATAATATCACCCTTAAATATCTCCCCACTATCAACCTTCGCAGTCACAAAGCCTTCTAATTGTGTTCTTGTATGAATTAATGGACGCAAGTAATTTTTAAACCAATCAACAACGTCTTTCAGTTCCTTTATATCCACATTGGTTTTCAAGAAGCCTCCTAAAACGGTGTTATTCCAAAGCGTGTTAGCTTCCAAACTCTTTTCCATTGTCTTGTCCCTACGAATCTTACTTCCAAAGCTTATTTCAGTAAATTGATTACCAATATCGGTATCTCTTTTAAACACATTCGCCTTATTCGGATTGAAATAATTCAATGTTTCGCTAACAATTGCCTTCTTATAGAATTCTACTTGATAGGCATACTTAGTACCGCTCTGAATAAATTCTATGCTAATAATAGAATTTTTTTTTGGAGTTTCAGGGTCAAATAAAAATGGCTGAAAATCTAACTCATCAGTTTTCTTACTTCCAGGTTCTAAAACAATTTCTCTTAAGAACTCAAGGGCCTTTAAAATGGTAGTTTTCCCCGAAGCATTCGCACCGTAGATCAATGCAATTTTTAATAGCCTAATTCCATTGGAATTAATCACATAAATACCCTCGAGGTGAGTTGAACTGTCAGCTTCAAAGGAGAGCGTTTGCTTCTCCTTTATTGAGCCGAAATTTTGTATGCTGAAGTTGATGATCATCTTGGCGCTTGTTATTGATAGAACATTGCAAATACAAGGTAAAAACTAAGTGAAATTAAGATAGTTTTCATGATTTCTGCAAATGGTTTACATTTATTGGGGCATAAATGGGCATAAAATTCTGCTTCAATCTTGCTCAGAATACATCTTCCCAGATCCCACCGCTTATCCCTGGAGGCGGACCACCCCCTCTACCAGCGCCCATTGCAGGAGTACCGTACCGTCCAAGAGTCCTAAGTACAGGTATTCTTGGCCATCGGGCCGAGCGCGGGATATGCCCCAGGCGGCCAACAGGCATGGCAAAGCGAAGGCCAGCCAGAGCAATGGCGTAAACTGCCCAAGCATCAATGCACAAGAGGAGGCCAAGCAAATCCAGGCCAGAAGCCGGGTTCGCTGCGGGCCAAAAGCGGTGGCTACGGTTTCGAGCCGGATGATGCGGTCTTGCTCCACGTCGCGGATGTCAAAGGGCAGGGTAACACCCAGCACCAGGAAAAAGCGGGAAGCGAACAACAGCCAGACCGCCGGAGTGAAAACTCCCCAGACGATGCCTGAAACCGGGCTGCCGTCGGGCAGCCAAGTCTGGTTGGCGGCGCTTTGAGAGGCGGCAAGTTGCGAAACGGCAGCAACAGCAGGCAAGATCACTGAAACCCAGGCCCAAACCAGCCCGATCAGTACAATCTTCAGAAAGTTTCGCCGGCGCAGACGCCAGTGCAGGGGCAAGGGCAGCAGGGGCCAACCGTAAGCCAGGCCCAACGCGGCAGCAGGCAGCAAAAAGATCCGCACAGGGCTTGCCACGCCCAGGAAACCCATTCCCCCGAAAAACAGGCCTGCCACCAACAAGGTCCATGCGAGCATGCTGTGCCGTTGCACCCAAAGTAGCCGGTTCGGTACAGAAGGATTGCTCCCAGCTCGCTTAGCCCCGTCAAGACGCAAGGCCAGGTAGAGCGCCAATGTGCCGCCACCGACCATTAAGAGCAGCGAACTATTTGGCCCGTTTAGCCCGAGCAACCGATAACTGCTCCAGGTCAAGGCCACCGCACACAGCGCGATGAAAAGGTTGCTGTACAGCAGAACGTCCAGGGTACTCTTCAATACCCCGTCCTTAGAAACTCCGATTACAGGTAGTGAAATTTAAAGTCCGGTTTAAGCGCCAAAAGCGTTTCGTAGATGAGTTTAATGACCCCTTCCACGTCGTCGCGGTGGGCCATTTCAACGGTGGTATGCATGTAGCGGAGCGGCAAGGAGATGAGCGCCGAGGGCACGCCACCATTGGCGTAGGCAAAGCTGTCGGTGTCTGTACCAGTGCCGCGCCCCGCAACCTCGCGTTGAATGCCGATGCCTTTTGCTGCCGCCGTGTCTTCAATGAGTTGAAACAATTTGCGGTGCACCGCCGGTCCAACGGTGAGCGAAGGACCACCTCCGCATTTGACTTCTCCTTCTACCACTTTGTTGATCATGGGCGTAGTGGTGTCGTGCGTCACGTCCGTAATAATGGCTATGTCCGGTTGAATGGTGTGCACCATCATCTGCGCGCCGCGCAAGCCCACTTCTTCCTGCACCGCATTGACAATGTACAAACCGTAAGGCAACTTCTTCTTTTTCTCGCGCAGCAAGCGGGCTACTTGGGCAATGACGAAGCCCCCCAGGCGGTTGTCTAAGGCGCGCCCAACATAGTAAGTATCATTGAGTACTGAAAATTCATCGTCAAAGGTGATGGGGTCGCCAACGCGGATACCCAGGGCCTCTACTTCTTCTTTGCTGGATACGCCGACATCCAGAAACACATTGCTGGCGGTTGGCGCTTCGTCTTTAATGTGCCGGGTGTGAATAGCCGGCCAGCCGAAAACGGCTTTGCGAATTCCATCGCGGGTGTGAATATTGACTTTTTTTGAAGGGGCAATCATGTAATCCGAACCCCCAATCCGCATCGGATAGATAAACCCTTCTTTGGTAATGTAGTGAACGCCCCATCCAATCTCATCAGCGTGGGCTTCAATAATCACCTTGAACGGTGCCTCAGGATTGATGATTGCCGCCACGGAACCGTAAGCATCGACCAGATGACGATCACAATAAGGCTTTATATAATCCAGCCAAATTTTTTGGCCCCCTGACTCGTGACCAACGGGCGATGGATTATTGAGGTAACGGGTCAGGAAGGCAAACTCGTCCGGACCGATCAGCGATTTGGCTTTAGCCATCAGAATCAGGCAATTGGATGGGATGAAGAATTACAGGGGAATGTTCCCGTGTTTTTTGCGAGGAAGGGTGGCGGCTTTGTTTTCGAGCATGCGAAAGGCATTAATTACGCGCGCACGGGTGTGGCGCGGCTCAATCACATTGTCGATAAAGCCAAGCGATGCGGCTCGGTAAGGATGGGCGAAGGTTTCCGTATACTCGGCTACCTTTTCGTCCAGCTTTGCCACCGGATCAGCGGCTTCTGAAATTTCTTTGCGGAAGATGATCTCAGCAGCACCCTTTGGGCCCATGACCGCAATTTCTGCGCAGGGCCAGGCTAGGTTCAGGTCGGCACCGATGTGTTTGGAGTTCATGACACAATACGCGCCGCCATAAGCTTTGCGGGTGATAACCGTGATTCGCGGCACTGTAGCTTCGCTAAAAGCGTACAGCAATTTGGCGCCGTTGGTGATAATAGCGTTCCATTCCTGGTCGGTGCCAGGCAAAAATCCGGGCACGTCTTCCAACACCAACAGCGGGATGTTGAACGAATCGCAGAAACGCACAAAACGCGCACCCTTGGTAGAAGCATCAATGTCAAGCACGCCGGCAAGGTACGCGGGCTGGTTAGCCACGATGCCCACGCTGCGCCCTGCGAGGCGGGAGAAACCCACCACAATATTCTCCGCAAAATCCTTGTGCACCTCCATGAAGCTCTCCTCATCCACGATGCCGGCAATGACATCGCGGATGTCATACGGCTGATTGGGGTTATCCGGAAGGATGCTGTCCAACGCGGGTCTTTCTTCCGAAGCAGGAGATGTATAGGGGAAATTAGGTGCCGTCTCCTCGCAATTTTGCGGCATGTAGCTCACCAAGCGGCGCAGATTTTGCAGGCAAACGATCTCGTTTTCGCAGCTAAAATGGGAAACGCCGGACTTGGTGGCGTGGGTCGTTGCTCCGCCCAGGTCTTCAGAACTCACTTCTTCGTGGGTCACTGTTTTGACCACATTCGGCCCTGTAACAAACATATACGACGTATGCTCCACCATTAGGATATAATCTGTTATGGCGGGGGAATAGACGGCGCCTCCCGCGCAAGGGCCCATGATGGCCGAAAGCTGCGGTATCACGCCTGAGGCGAGTGTGTTTCGGTAGAAAATGTCCGCGTAACCCGCCAGGCTTTTGACGCCTTCCTGGATGCGCGCCCCGCCCGAGTCGTTCAGTCCGATGATCGGCGCGCCGCTGCGCATAGCCAAATCCATAATTCGAACTATTTTGGCTGCATGGGTTTCGGACAACGAACCGCCAAACACGGTGAAATCCTGGCTGTAGACATAAACCAGACGGCCATCAACGGTGCCAAACCCGGTGATGACCCCATCGCCATAAGGTCGGTCATCAAACATGCCAAAATCGTAGCTCCGGTGACGGACCAGGGTGCCTATTTCTTCAAAAGAGCCTTCGTCCAGCAAAAAATGGAGGCGTTCGCGGGCGGTGAGCTTGCCTTTGGCGTGTTGCGCAGCGATGCGCTTCTCGCCCCCGCCTAAATGGGCTTCGGCGACTTTACCGCGAAGGGTATCTACGTGTTTTTGCACCTGGTGGAATTTTCGGATTTAGCATGCTCAAAGAAACCGCATATGGGATTTCTTGGAGCAGCTTGTCGCAATAAGCGCACCGAAGATAAGGAAGGCTGAAGCCAAGGTCAAACCAACCCGGCTTTGTCCTGAAGGATCTGGCAAAGGCCGTCAACCCAGGTATCCCGATCGTTGAGGCTTTCGACCAGGGTCAGGGTTTCCCCCCCGGCCTCGCGGAACTCTTCGGCGTATTCCACCGCTATTTCGTCAATGGTCTCAATGCAGTCGGCTACAAAAGCCGGGCAGAGCACCAGCAATCGCTTGACACCCTGATGCGCCAGTTTCTCGAGCACATCGGAGGTGTAGGGCTCTATCCAGGGGTCGCGGCCCAGCCGGCTTTGAAAACAGGTGGTGTAGCTGCCTTCTTTCAAGCCTAATTCCCGGACCAGTGCCCGGGTCGTGGCGAGGCATTGGGCGCGGTAGCAAAGCCTGTTCTTGGGGCCTAAATGGTCGCAGCAAGTCCCAAACTGGCAAACGCCGTGGTCATCCCCTTTGCGGATCTGGCGTTTTGGCAGGCCGTGGAAAGAAAACAGCACGTGATCGCAGTCGGCCAGGTTGTGCTCCCGGGCGGCGGATACAAAGGGCTGGATGAAACCGGGATGGTCTGCATAATCGCCAACGAGCAGCACTTCCGGGATGCCCTGCCAGCCACTCAGAATGCGCATAACCTCCTCGTGCACAGAGCCTGTGGTTGCTGAGGCGTATTGCGGAAACAGGGGAAAGATGACGTAACGCTCCACGCCGGCGTCCCGGAGCCGCTTGAGTCCGGCTTCGATGGAGGGTTGTTGGTAGCGCATGGCCAATTCCACCGAAATTTCCGGCTCCAGCCGCGCGCGGACCTTCGCTAACAGACGGAGCCCGTACACCATGAGCGGAGAACCATCCGGCAGCCAGATTTGGCGGTAGGTAGCGGCTGATTTGGGGGAGCGGAAAGGACCGATGATGCCTCGCACCAGCAATTGCCGGGGCAGCCAGGGAATGTCAATGACCCGCCCGTCGGTCAGAAACTGGGTCAAGTAACGGCGCACATCCGGCGTGGACGGCGAATTGGGCGTGCCCAGGTTGACAAGCAGAATACCAGTTTTGGCCATGACAAGGTCAGAACAGCGGAGCGGCGGTTCCAGTTCATGGCCTGCCCGGTTCAGGACGTAAATTTATACCCTACCCCGCGGATGGAGTGGAAGTAGACCGGGTTTTTGGGGTCGGTTTCAAAATATTTACGAAATGCCAAGATAAAATTATCTATGGTTCGGGTGGAAGGAAAAACGTCGTATCCCCAGACCGTTTGCAAGATGTGTTGGCGGCTGACCACTTCATTGCGGCGGTCAACGAGCAGTTTGAGCAGTTTAACTTCCTTTTGCGTCAGGCGAATGAGCCCTTCGAGCCCGCGCGCCTCGTAGGTGCTGAAATTAACGGTGTTGGGCCCGAAGCGGAATTCGTCCAGGCTCAGGTCGCCGGTCTGGCTGCGCACGCTGCGCTTGACGAGGTTGCCAACACGCAGGAGCAATTCCTCCAGGTTGAAGGGTTTGGTCAGGTAGTCGTCGCCCCCGGTTTTGAGGCCGGCCACTACGTCGCGCGGCGAGTCTTTTGCCGTGAGAAACAAGACAGGGACGTCGCGGTCTTCCATGCGAATCTGTTCGCATACGGCCAGACCGTCCATTTCGGGTAGCATGATGTCCAGCACGACACAGTTGAAGCGCTGCTCGCGAAAAATGCGCACCGCTTGGGTGCCTTGTTCGGCGCTCACCACTTCGTAGCCTTCCATTTCCAGATTGAGCCGGAGGTTCTCGCGGATGTTGGCCTCGTCCTCCACGAGCAAGATGCGTTGAATCATGACGGGCTTATTTTTCGGGTGAAGGGCTATGGCGTTCATGGCAACTGATTTGCCCTAAGGTTAGGCTTTAATCTCCAATCATGCGTCACGTGCGCGTCAATTCTGGGGTTCGGGTGGAAACCGAAACCGGTTGGTCTTCCGCAGGCGGCAGCGCGATTTCGAACACACTTCCCCCCCCCTCCCGGTCTTTGAGCACAATTTGGCCGCTGTGCGCCCGGACTATTTCCTGCACAATGAATAACCCCAGGCCAGTGCCTTTAGACGAGCGGGTTTCTTCGTTGCCAATGCGGTAAAATCGCTGAAACACGCGGGTCTTTTCTGCATCTGGAATGCCCGGCCCGCGATCGGCAACCCGCAACAGGAGGCGCTCTCCACTGTGTTTAAGGCCTACCTGAACCGGGCTGCCCGACGGAGAATACTTAAGGGCATTGTCCACAAGGTTGAGAATGACGGACGAAAGGGCCAGTTCGTCTCCGTTCAGGCGCAGTCCAGCCTCGGTTTCCAATTGAACCAATTGTGCCGGGTAGCGCCGCTGGAGGCTATCCACGACCTGCCGGGTACAGGCGCTCAGGTCAAAATCGAGGTGCTCGAAGTGGTGATTGGGGTCCTCCATGCGGGAGGCAAGCAAAATATTTTCGACCATGCGCTCCAGACGGTCAACATCTTCCAAGCTCATAGTGGCGATGCGCTGCACTTGTTCGGGCTTTAACGCCCTTCGATTCAGGGTTTCCATGGCCAGTTTAATGGAGGCCAGCGGGCTCTTGAGCTCATGGGTAATGCTCAACAGAAAGTTATTCTGCTGCCGCGATACGGCTATCTCTCGGTTGAAAGACCGGTTAATGCGCCAGAATCCGATGCTGATGAGGGTTAGAAATACGAGCCCTTCGCCCGCAATCATGGTGTTTTTGCGCTTGAGTTCCGTTTGAAGTTGACGGTAGGATTCGGTCTGAGCGAGGAGCTCTTCTGCCCCCCCCTGGGCCACCCAGGCCTCCCGAAGCGAATCGGCATCTTCCTGAAAGGCCCGCTGGTTCTGCCGCAAAAACAGCAGCGACCACCAGCTAAACGAAGCCAGGATGTAGGCAAAAATCAGGTAGAAAACCAGCCTGTTCTGGCTGCGGTTGGGGGTCATGCCCCCAAAATACGGTCTTTCAAGCCAGAGCTGGGAAGCGAACAGCTGGTATCGGGCAGCAAATTTAGGACTTGATAAATCGGGGCAATTCTTGGTTATAGCAGGGGTATATCGTCCCTCATCTTTGTTTTCATGGAGCAAGGGGTACACGAAACATGTTGGCTATGGGTTTGTCTGCCACCAGCATGAGCACTAAACCAGTCATTACGCTGGATGTCCCTAAAATACGCTGTGTCCGACAAACACTACAGGGAAACAAGGATAACATCTACGGCTGCTTCCTGGTAGTGCCCATTTCTGTGAAGGGTCCACTAAAGCCGCACGGGGTAATTATCCCGCTGCAGGAAAATGTTTGCACCGGCGACATTTGGTCAGGGCTGCCTAAGTCTGTTCAAATTGCTGTTGCCGCTGAAACCCTTGGGGCCATCATTACCACGGTGATTTACAACAAAGTCGAAGATGTGATTTACGATCGGATTCTGAACGAGGCTTGCAATGCTGGGACGGGACAAACCTTTCCCTGGGAAACCATTCGAAAGGGTATTGGAACTATTCCTGCGAAACAAACCCGGATCCCACAGCAATACACGGCGATGAAAGTCGCCATCGAAACCTTGAAGTACTTCAAGATGGACGACTACTTGGGCTCACATTCCTACTCGCTTTTCCTTTCGGAGAGCGCTGCAGATACCTTTCCAAGAGAGTTTGAGTTTGGTGAAAGAGGGAGTAAGTATTTGGTTTCTATTAGAGGATTCTTTGGTTAATGTCTTCCTGTTTGTCCTTTTTTGTTCTGGAGTGACCGCGATAGACAACTATCGCGGCCTTTTTTTCTGGTAGTTGGTCCGATTTACCCAACGCAGCAATTCTTCGCGGCAATAACTTTGATCACCTTTTACGTCCGATTCGCAATTCATTAACAACTCATTCAGATCGCTTAATGCTTTGTCATGTTTGTCAGGGCCCGCTAAAAACAGGGCTCGAATTCGCTTGAACAATCCCTGTTCATAAGCACTAAATCTGTTCTCTTTTTGGAATCGACGCCGGGTGTTACGGAGTGAGCTCTCTAAAATCATGCTGTTTTCTAAACTGTAGTGAGCCGCAAGTTCCAGAATAAACACCCTGGCCTGAATATCCACCCGGTGCGCAGTCTTGAACTGTTTTACCTTGTTGACCCAATCAATGCAGCATTCATAATCAGCCAATTCAAAAAAAACAATCATTATATTATAAGAAAATGAAATTTTCTTAGCATCATTGACTTTTTTACTGTATTTAAGGAGGCCAGATTCAATAATAGGGATCAACACCAGGGCCTCCTGAAAGCGATCTTGGTTCATGTAAAGCACGAGTTCAAGAAAAGTAACGTTCTGAAACACTTCCCCCTCGTCATCCAGCGGTAATACCGGCAAATCCTAAAGCTTCTGCAGAGTAGCGGGGAAATTGCGAAAATTTCCCACTTCGAAGGAGGATACCAGGTAATTCGACAAAACCATTGTGTAATTAATCAATCGGTACTCCGGCATAGTCGGATGTGCTTCCCACCACAACATTTGCTCATACCGCAATTGATACACCATGGCTTTGTTGCCAATGAGTGATTGAAGCATGCAGGAGGTGTTCAGATGTAGGTTTTTGATAAAAAATGCCTTGGCATGGGTTTCCTGATCTCTGTTTAGTAAAGCAAAGTCCTGCTCACAGCGTTCCATTTGCTCCTGGTGTAAGGGAGTACCCATCCGGTACATAGTAAAAAAACGATAGTACAGCACCTGCAACCTGTGCACGTAATCTCTGGCCTTTGTAGTTTGTTCCAGCAAAGCCAGCTTTTCATGAATAAGGGCAACATCACTTTTTGACGACAAATACTGCAGAATCTGGCGGTCTAGTAATTCTAGTAAAACATACTATATTTTATATTTTAAAGATTTATCGCATAATTTATTCAACCATTTTTATCGTACGCCATTGATCAATCTATCCTTTAGGATGGCATCATCCTCCAGCATGTTACGCAACTTTAATTCAATACTGTTCTCCTCGCGATATGCGCGCAGCGCCTTTAATATGCCCTTGATTAGGCGGGCGACTGAGGAAGCTGTAAACTTTTTAAGGCTGTGGTGCTGCGAGAGCTGGTCTTCCAATTCGGTTTCATTGTATGTAGGCAAGTCTGTGAGCATGGCAAGCAGCACCACATCATTCTTTTCAGTTTCGCCGCTCCTCAGTTTCATAAACCAACTGACATACCGTAGCTCGTTGTGTTCCAGCGATTGGACCAGATTGTACGCTTCCTGCAAAGTAGTCCTAGCAAAAGAGAGATAAGGTACCAATATAAAACAGTCTCTCAAGCAAGTATGAATTTCATTACTCAGGATTTGCTAAAAAGACAATTTTCTGTTCAAACTGGCTTACCACTCTCCGCTTACTTTGGAGTAACCTAAAACGCTCTGCCATGCCCTCGTTTAACATGCCACAATACTTTGACTTCAGGATCAAATTTGATTTCGCAACATCAAAATTCTTCCTGGTAGCTCTTAATGTGAACGCCAACTTTACCACACTGCTTGTTTTGATGAAACTAAAACGTACAAATTAAAAATATCTTTAAATGGAGGAAGTAATTTCCTGGAAATTACGGAAGAGGCGCCAAATCCTTCAACGGGATTTGTGGATTATCTTTAAAGCGATTCAGCCTTTAATTGTTACTTCTTTCAGGAATTTGTAGGTTCTGCAATTGCAGGAATCATCGGAATTGGTGATGTTAGACCAGTAACTGGCAAACCCTTTAGAATAACAAAATTAGACGATAATTTTATTGCATACTTTAAATTTATATTTTATAGTGGCATCTTGAATTGTCTCATTAAAGACACCACTAACCCAGTCAATACCTTAAGCGCATTTAAATTCGCTACCAATCAAACGTTCTACAAAATTTTAACGTAAAGCCTTTTGCCGTTTTCTACGCGTTCAAGTCTGTGACACAGTTCCAAAGGAGAGGTGCAAGCCATTGCCCTCTCCTTTAATGTAGAGGTTCTAACCAGGGAATTTGCTCGAGCCATTACCTTGGGATGGCCGACAGAATGGAAAAAGCCCAAAATCATATTCTTTCAAGATTACATACCTCACGATTATGCAGATCAGACTGTACAGGAGCACCCCGATCCCAAAAGTTCCTTAATCCCAAATATTCCACAGCAACTAACGGAAACGTCCATTAAAAGTATTTTTTATGGATTTGATGTCTTTGTCATAACCGTTCCCCCAAGCAATAAATCCTTGAAGCAGTATATGCCAAATGGTCCAAGATTCTGGGTCCAAGATGCCTTTGTTTTGCTCTTTTCTGGCACAAATGAAACAATCGTTCATCTAAAAGCGGACGAGTATCAGTGGCCCAACGACACACAAAATAGTTTATATAGAATCAAAGAGCCAAAAGTTATTCTTCAAGGGGGCGACTTATTTGTACTAGACAATATTGTATTAATAGGAGCCACTATTTTAGAATACAGAAGACGCAGTCAGCCTAACTTTCTTGAAATTTGCATGGCTGACCATGTTCATGATGTTTGGACAACCATTCATCTACCTTAGCCTGTTGCTGTTTATCATGACATCGGAGATTTAAAGGCAATCATGGGTCTGATTCAAGATCGCCTCGCGTACCCTTTTTATCATTTAGACCTTTATTAAACTGCGATAGAGGAAAACGACAGAGTAATATTTTTTATTGGGGAAATCAAGCCAACTGTGCTCTTTAATCGTTTAGCTCCGAAAAGTGATAAATGGGGAGCACAACAAATGGCCCAGCTGTTGGACCATCTTGTACAATCGCTCCAAAATTTGGAGAAAACGCTGGGGAAGACTGTACTTCTGGAACGAATTCCAATTTTATTTGGAAAACCAAATCAGGGGATCCACAGCTTTACCAATGGCCTGCTGGTGCACCAAGCAGATCAGGGAGTCTACTTCATTGCAACGCCCACTCTTGGGCACCTTTCTGAGTATTGGCTTAGCCGACGAGAAATCGATGAAGCATTAAGCGTGACGACCGCAGTATTTGCGAAATACAACACGAAAGTCTTTGCCATGCATCTCCATGCTTCTACAGCAAATGCCCAGAATGGCGGCTTGCACTGTGTCTCTAAGATCCTTTGAAGGGTCTTGAACCAGTGGGCAAGCGCTTCCAGGCAGGCATTTCTTTCAAAGTGCGCTTGCCTCAAAACACCTCCCCAAGCGCCTGCACCAACAATGCCGCCCCTTCGTCCAGGATGGCTTCAGTGTGCACGGAAGAAACAAACGCCACTTCGTATCCCGACGGACCCAAGTAAACCCCGCGATCCAGCAGCGCTTTGTGAAGGCGCTTGAACGGCTCCATGGATTCAGGGCGAATGGCGGAAGCGCGGCGGATGGGCGCAGCGTCGGCAAAAGCCAGCCAGAAGATGGACCCAAGCCGGACCACCTGCACCGGCCAGCCCTTCGCCGCAATAACATTTTCAATGGTATGGCAGAATGCCTCGGTGCGGGCGGCCAGACTTTCATAAAAGCCGGGTTGGAGGCAGCGATAAAGCTGCGCACATCCGGAGGCCATGGCCACGGGGTTGCCGCTCAGCGTACCGGCCTGGTAGACGTTGCCCATGGGCGCGACCATTTCCATCAGGTCGCGGCGGCCGCCATAAGCGCCGACAGGCAGCCCCCCCCCAATCACCTTGCCCATGGTGATGAGATCGGGTTTGATGCCGTAATAGCCGGAAGCTCCCTCAAAACCGATGCGGAAACCGCTGATAACTTCGTCAAAAATGAGCAGGATGCCGTGGCGGTCGCAGGTTTGGCGGAGCGATTGCAGGTATTCCGGTCGCTGTAAAAGCAATCCGTTATTGGCGGGAATAGGCTCGATGATCACCGCTGCGATGTCGTGACCTTGCTCTTCAGCCAAACGGGCAAAAGCTGCTTCGTCGTCCAGTTCAAGAACAAGGGTTTGCGCGGCAAAAGCTTCAGGAATACCCGCAGAGGTGGATACTCCCATCGTAGCCAGGCCCGACCCTGCCCGAACCAGCAACGAGTCAGTGTGTCCGTGATAACACCCTTCGAACTTGACAATTTTGTTGCGACCGGTTGCGCCGCGCGCCAGGCGCAGCGCGGACATCACGGCTTCGGTTCCAGAGCTGACGAAACGGAGGCGTTCCAGGTAGCGGTGGTGGTTCAGAATCAGGCTGCCGAGCGCGTTCTCGCAGCGGGTCGGGGTACCAAAGGAGGTGCCGTTTACCGCGGTGGCCATGATGGCTTGCAGCACATCCGGGTGGGCGTGGCCGTGGATGAGCGGTCCCCACGAAGCACAAAAATCCAGAAAGCGGTGATCATCGGCATCCCAAATCCAGGGGCCAGAACCGCGCTGAATGAACAACGGTGGTCCGTAAACCGACTTAAACGCGCGAACAGGGCTGGACACCCCGCCTGGAAACAGGGTTTGCGCGGTTTCAAACAAGGCGGTGCTTCGGCTGCGGTCCATGGTTAAGAAAAAAAACGTATGAATAGAAAGGGTTATGGCGAAGGGCCTTGGCCAGGAACAAACACTGGCAAGGTTACGCTAAACGCGGTTCCAATACCCGGCTGACTTTCAAAATCAATGCGACCGCCAGCGTATTCGACGATGTTTTTGCTCATGGCCAGCCCTAGGCCCATACCGGAGTTTTTGGTGGTGAAATTGGGCACAAAAACCCGCGTCCGCTGGTCTTCATCGATGCCGGAGCCGTTGTCCACCACCTGCACGCGCACCTGTCCGGCAAAGCTGGCCATGACCACCCTGATCTGCCCTTTTCGGTCATCGGGGATGGCCTGGATGGCGTTTTTCAACAGGTTGCTAAAAACCCTTTGTAATTGTTGGCGGTCCGCCCAAACCTGCACGCCTGCGGCGGGCATCGAGAGCTGAATGTCAGCCACTTCCTCGGCTTCGTAGAGCTCGACTACGCTGCGCAGCACCGCTCCCAGATCTACTTGTTCCGGGCTGGGCGTGGGCATTTGCGCGAAATTGCTGAACTCTGTGGCGATATGCGACAGCGTTTCAATCTGCTCCAACAGGGTTCGGCTGACCCGGGCGGTGAGTTCTTCGGCGCGCGGATCACCTGCGGCAATGGTGCGCTGCAGGTGCTGGATGGAAAGCCGCATGGGCGTCAGCGGGTTTTTAATTTCATGGGCCACCTGGCGCGCCATTTCGCGCCACGCACTCTCGCGCTCTGAGCGCGCAAGCAGCGCTGCGCTGCGTTCCAATTCGCCCAACATTTTGTTGTACTCCGCCACCAGCAGCCCGATTTCATCGTTGCTTTTCCAGGCTATCGGCTCGTTGCGCTCCCCTACCCTGATTTTCTGGAACTGTGCACTAATCCGAGTCAGCGAGCGCGTCACCGAATTGGAAATACCGAGAGCTACTAAACCCGCCGCTACCAATAAAAGAACATATACGTTTATTAACGCAACCATGAATCCAGCTACTTCCTGGCGTTGGTTTTTTTCTTTGGCAAAGTAGGGCATGTGCAGGTAGGCCACCGTTTTGCCCGCAGAGGTTTGGAGCGGTCGGTAGGCACTCAGGTAGGCCAGGTTGCCAATCTGTTCGGTTTGCACCCAATGCGAACTTCCCGCGCGCGACATCGAAGCCCAGGCCGCTGGATCCATCATGCGGCCCAGTAAGCCGCGCGTAAAAATGTCCGGCTGCGAGGATTGTTGAAGAATTCCAAGTGTGTCGTATATGTTTAAGTCAATAGCATGAATTTCGCTCAGCGCTCCCAGATCGGAGCGGATGCCCCGGTCGAAGGGCCAGTCGGGCAAGTTTCGCCGAATTGGGTCAACACCCTGCGCTCCCCCTGAAGATTCGTACTCAATTTCGGAGGCCACTGCCGTGAGTTTACGAAGCAATCGGCTTCGGTGATACGACTGGCTTTGTTGATTGAAGTAAGAAATGGTAATGGCCCCAATAATGACGAACGACAAAAGCGTCAACAGCACCACAAAACTTTGAATGCGACCGCGCAGGCTAAAGCTAAACACCGCAGCGAGCGATTGGGGTCCCATCAGACGCTGAATGAGGTAAACCGGTGCCACTAAAAGGGTGGTCAAAATGAGGATGAACAAGAACAAGTAAGAGAACAGCGAAAGCGGGACAATCCAACCGGCGGGCTCGCGGCTGAGCACCACCACTTTGTTTCCGCGTGTGCGGTGAATAAGATGAATCGCCCCTTCGTCTTCCAGGCTCAAAAACTCCTGCCCTGCATTCCACGCGTCCGGCAAGGTCAGGGGGTAGGGAAAATCACCGTTTTGGCTGAGCAGCCTATCGCCGCGGTACAGGGCATGGTCATAGCCCTCGGGGTCCTTGGCCCCGGCATCGCGCATGAGCAGTTCCGGGTACAAGCTTGCTCCACTCAGCACTTTGCTTTCAAGCCGCAGGTAAACCATTCCCGTACCACCACCCTGTCGCGCACCCTCCAAAGGGATGGAGTCGGTGCCTCGCCTATCGGGCGTGGCCGTAGCAGTGCCTCCAGCCTGAACAGGAATTCGCGCCAGGTACGCCATCCTTCCCCCGTGCAAAAGATGAAAAAGACCCTCTGCGCCCGTTTCTTCTGACTGCGCTTGAATCAGGCTGTCCAGGTATATCTTTCCGGGCGAAGGGTCGCTGTGCAGTGCACGGCCCTGGGCATCAAAGTACGAGAGGCTGATCCGGTAACGGTCATAGTATTGGCTGAGGTAACTGTTGACGATCTGTTCGTTGGCGCGGCGCACAGCCGGATAGGCATCGGCAAACAAGGAACGCACTACCGGGTCGCGTTGAATGGCATTGGCCACACCGGCAAAGAGGTATTCCATGACCGGGTCCTCATCGGAAGCCAAACGGTAGGCGTAGCGGCGCAATTCCGCTTCTTCGCGTTGGGTTTCCGTGCGAATAAGCAGAGCCGCTGCAAAGGCTGCAAAATACGCTGCCCAGATGAGCAAACCGGGCAATCCGTTTTCTTGTCGGTCTGCTGTGGAAAACCAAAGCGACAGGCCCAAAAAAATCCATGCACTGAATAAGTGCTGGAACATAAAAGGCTCGTCGCCAAGCGGTAAAAAGACCACCAGCATAACATAAATTATGCTGCCCAGGGCCATTGCGGAATAGCGCTGCCAAGCTGTTAGGGCTACCCGCTTCCAGGCTCTGGCCAGCCATCGGCCCATTAGGAAAAGGTTGGCGAGCAACAAGGCCGCCGCCAGCAATCCGGCGAAACTGAAAGCGTCAAGCACCAGGAAATTGTCCAGGTTAAATGAAATGTTGGAATCGGCCACGAGGCTGAAAAACACGTTCACCACAATTCGGAACAAGCCCAACAGCAACACCACCGGAAGCGCCGCGCTCAACCAGGGCGGACCGGGCAATTTGCTAAACCAGGGTCCTGGAGAGACCATGCGCAACAAAAACAAGCCGAGGACTCCCGCTAAGGCAGCATCCATAATGAGTTGCCCAAGCGACCCGGCGATGCCGGGGGAGGCGTAATAGTGCGGGTCGAAAAGCGGCAAATGAAACCAGTCGGTTGGCCAAAGCCGCAGGCGGAACACCGTATGCAAAAGGTACAGGGCAATGATCAGCAGCAGGGTGGCCGCCAGGTTGTGGCCGAGAAGGATCCAGCGCCGCGCGAGGAGGTAAAGCCCCAGGAAAGAGAAAAACAGGCAGGCTAACCCGAGCAACAGTTGCCACGACCACGCGCTCTGTTTGCCCCGGGGAAATAGCAGGCTAAAAACGGGCGTGCCCCGGGCATCGCGAATGGTGTTGGTGCTCAGGTCAGAACCCAACAAGAGCGCATGCTCCGGAATACCGAGCTCGGGCAAAAACGACGGCTCCAGGTAGCGGTTGACCAGGCTGTACTCGCGGCGAATGGGAATTAGGCCGATGGCTCGATACTGTGCCCACGAAACGCCGCGCAACGCGTAGAAACCATTAGCCAACCGGACCATGACCTGTTGCTCGCCCAACTCAGGCAGCAGCGGATCGGGCAGGACCTGGTTGGAATTCCACCAAACCAGGCGGTTGTTTTCAAAAATATAGAGGGCGAAGGGGGTCTGCCGCAACAGCTCCGTATCCGGTGCGTCAAGGCAGCCGGTGGCCAGATCGTTCAGCAGGGCCGAATCGCGGAGCAGGGCACCCAGTCTGGTGTCCAGTTGGCGAAAATTGGCTTCTATAGCCTGAGAGTGCCGGTTGGCCCAGACGGCAGTTCGGTTGGATGCGGGTTGCCACGCATTGGACAATGGGCCCGTCAACCCGCACAGAAGGCCAAGGGCCAACCACAGCCAGGGATTGAGCAGGCGCTGCAGAAGGCTACGCATCGGCGTTCAAAGGTAACCATATTCGCATGATTTACTGGAAGATATGCCCATGGCGAGCCTTCGTGTCCATTTGTATATATGCCCTAAAGCGTCTAGATTTGGTCGCTTTCCAATTATTTAAACCCTATTCTTCGCTTCATGAAGAAGACTCTACCCCTGCTTGGGCTGCTGATGATGATCAGCACCGCCCTATTTGCCCAAACCAAAACCATTTCCGGTACCGTCAAGGACTCCCGGACGGGAGAAACGCTCCCTGCCGTAAACGTCTTTCTGCGCGAAGACCCCACGCGGGGTACCGCAACAGATTTTGACGGCAAGTACTCGCTGAGTGTTCCGGCAGAAGCAACGCTGCTGATTTTCAAAAGCGTTGGCTACGAAGAAAAAGAAGTGGCACTGGGCTCCGGCAATCAAATTCTCAATTTGGAATTATCCGACGCTGATCTGCGGCTGAACACTCTGGTGGTTTCCGCTTCTAAACGCAGCGAAAAAGTGCTGGATGCGCCAGCCTCCGTTACCGTTATCGGACGGGACAAATTGGAGACCACCGTGGCGTTGACGCCCATTGATAACCTCAAGCGGGTGCCCGGCGTGGACATCATGCAAACCGGGTTAACGTCAGCCAACGTGAACATCCGGGGTTTTAACAACATTTTTTCCGGTGCCATGCTCACCGTAGTGGACAACCGTTTTGCTGCCGTGCCTTCGCTGCGCCTGAACGCGTTCCAGTTCATCCCGGCCTCCAATGACGACATCGAACGAATTGAAGTAGTGCGAGGTCCCGGTTCGGCCCTTTACGGACCGAACTCTTCTGACGGGGTACTGCAAATCATTACGCGCTCTCCCCTTGACCTGGAAGTGGGCGATTACCAGACTACCATTTCAATGGGTCTGGGTATTAAGCAAAACACAGACACCTTGCTGGAGTGGGACGAAACCAACCAGATGGTCAATTCCCGTACCTACGATTTGGGGGAACGCATTGTGTATGCTCCGGAGATTCGCCATACGGCCCGCGTTTCTGAAAAGTTTGGGTACAAAATCATGGGCGTGTTCCAGAAGGCCAATGATTGGGTTACCTATGATCCGCGCGAACCCGCTATTGGCACGGAAATGTTCACCGGCTCTATCCGTAATGGAACCCCCTTTACGGTAGATACCAACATCGCTCCCTTCCCCTTTGAGCGCGACTTTAACTCGGAGAAACTCTCCGGCGAATTGCGTTTGGATTACCAGCCTAACGAAGACCTGAACTTCATCTTTAATGGTGGTGCCACCCAAGGAAGCAACCTGGAATTGACTGGATTAGGTGGTGGCCAGGCAGTGGGTTGGATTTACTGGTACGGCCAATTGCGCATGAGTTATAAAAACTTGTTTGTGCAGTATTTCGTGAACTCCTCTGACGCTAATGATACCTACCTGATTCCACAAGGTGGAAACGAAATTCAACAGTTGATTGACCGATCCAAACAGCACGTGTTATCGGTCCAGCACCAGAGCACGCCAACGGAAGCGCTTCAACTGATTTACGGGGCAGACATTCTGCTGACCCGCCCCAACACGGAAGGTACCATCAACGGCCGCTTTGAGGACGCCGACAACGTAAATCAAGCTGGCGTATACGTACAAGGAGAATATAAATTTAGCGACGCCTGGAAATTTGTCCTCGCCGGTCGCGTAGACTACCACGACCCGCTGGAAGAATTCCAGGTTTCCCCACGCGTCGCCTTGGTGTACAAACCCGCTCCGGAGCACACCATGCGCGCTACCTACAACCGCGCCTTCTCTACCCCCAGCACGCTCAACATTGCGCTTGACTTGTCTAATGGTTTGATCCCCAACGGCATCAACGTGCGCGGTATCGGCAACCCAAACGGCTACAGCTACGAGCGTGACGAAACCGGGCTGCCGTTGTTCCTCAACCCCTACAACGACCAGTACTACTCTCCTTTCACCAACAGCAACAACAGCTTGTTCTGGGGAACCTTTCAGAACACACTTGCTGGTTTACTGGCAGAAGGCGCCGGTTTGCCTCCCCTCATTTTCCAGGGAATTTTGGACGTGTTGCTCAACGGCATGAGCGCAGCTTCGGGTAACATTGACATTATTGGTGTGGACTACGCTGGTGTGGCCACTGGTGGAACGGTTGCAGACAACACGTTTGACATCGCTTCCCTGAAAGACTTTGGCAAAATAGAAAGCTCCATCACCCAAACCGTTGAGTTGGGCTACAAGGGGTTATTGGCCGATCAGAAACTCTTTCTGACAGTAGACGGATTCATGACCATGATCGACAACTTCGTCACCCCGCTGACCAACGTTGCACCGAGCATGATTTTTGACCCTACCCAATTAAGCGGCGCACTAGGTCCAAACGCACCTGGGGGTCTGTTGTTTGACAACCTGGCAGCTTTTGAGGCGGCCAGTGCGAGCTTGTATGCAACGCTGGTGGGCTCGCTTGACGGACAGGGTTTCGGCTCTGACATACCCAACGGGTCCATTTGGGACGAATTTGCGGTTATTGTGGGTGGAGCCAACCAACAATTAACCTTGGGTACCGTTGCCCCGAACGACACGCTCGTAGGTGTCGATGCCATCCTGACCTACCGCAACCTGGATGAACAAGTGCGCATCTTTGGTGCAGATGTTGGGGCCACGTACCTGATCAACCGGGACGCCAGCATGAGCGCTTCGTTTAGCTGGATCAACAGAGACTCCATTGTAGTAGAAGGAGCTGCTGGAGGCTACATTGCTCTCAACGCACCGAAGTACAAATTCTCGTTGGGTTACGACCACCGCCTGCCCAAAACCGGCCTGACCTTTGGCGGCACCTTCCGCTGGAACGACGGTTTCCCAGCCAACTCGGCCATCTACGTAGGCCAGGTAGCTTCTTACAATGTCCTGGATGTTCGCATGAGTTACCAACCCAATTTCGCCAAAAACTCGCGCATGATCGTGGACATGAGCAACGCCCTTGGTATTGAGTACCGCACCTTCCCCGGTGCGCCGAACATTGGCCGTTTGACTATGGTTAAGTTGCAACACACTTTTTAGGATACCCCTAAGAATTACAGCGGCAAGCCTTGTTTCTGGGTTTTTAGGAGCTCCCTAACGGGTTTCCCTTTCGGGGGAAAAGCGGCGCATCCCAAAGCGGGTGCGTCGCTTTTTTTTCAAGGATCGGCAATAAGCCGGGCCTTAGCTGCGTCGCTTTTTTTTGCGCCGTAACTTGCGAGCATGGTCGATCCCGTCTTGCCCGTGACTCCAAAGCAATCTTCTGGCGACAAAGCTGCTGCGGGTGCGGGAGCCTTTCGCCAGGTGCCTATTTGGCGAACGTTGAAAGGGGCGCCGAAAGCAGTTTCCGATCCGGTTACCTGGTTTAATGAGCTCATTGCCGATTACGGTGATTCCTGCATGTTGCGCGTGCCCAACGGCCAGCGCATTCTGCTGACCGCATCACCAGGGCTAATTCGCCATGTGTTGCAGGGCAACCACCGGCAGTACAGCAAGACCTGGCTGCAAACGCGGCACCTGGCTGCTACGCTGGGAAAGGGTTTGCTGACCAGCGAAGGCGAGTATTGGCTCCGCCAGCGGCGATTGATTCAGCCGGGCTTCCACCGGGAAAAACTGGCCGCCCTTGCCGCCGGCATGCAGGATGAACTGGAGCGCAGCGGCCAGGACTACGACGCGCTCGCAGCATCAGGCGCGCCTTTTGACCTGTTGGGGTCCATGATGCGGCTCACCTTTCGCGTTGTGTCGCGTTCGCTTTTTTCTACCGACATGGACCCCGCCGAACTGGACCGCGTGGAGCATGCGGTGACGGAAGTTCAACGCCATTTGGTGGCCACGGCCCGGCGACCCTGGACCAAGCCCTGGCGACATGTAAACGGCGCATACCGCCGCGCTGCCCGCCTGAAAGCCGATGTGGATCAACTGCTTTTTCGCACCATTGACGAGCGAATGCAGTCCGGATCCAACGGCCAGGACTTGCTGGACATGCTGCTGGAGGCGCGCTACGAAGACACCGGTACGGGCATGTCCCGCCTCCAATTGCGCGACGAATCGCTCATTTTGTACGCGGCCGGGCACGAGACCTCCGCCAATGCCATGACCTGGATGTTGGAGCAGGTGGCCCGGCATCCATCAGTGGAGGCCGCGCTTTTGAAAGAATTTGACCGGGTGCTGGGCACGCGCTCGCCCACGTTCAGCGACCTGCCCGCGCTTGCGTATACCCGCCAGGTGGTGCAAGAGACGCTGCGGCATTATCCGCCTGCCTGGGCCACCGACCGCTTGTGCGTGACGGCAGACACCTACCAGGGTGCGGCGATTCCGGCTGGTATGGTGGTACTGCTTTTCCTGCATGGCGCACACCACCATCCGGGTTACTGGACGGAACCGGGGGCCTTTAGGCCGGAGCGCTTTGCCGAATCGGGGGATGTCCGGGGCGTGCGCGAGGCCTATTTTCCTTTTGGGGGGGGACCGCGCCTGTGCATCGGCAACAACTTTGCCATGATGGAAATGCAACTCGCCCTGGTGTTTCTTTTGCGGCGTTACCGCTTCCGCCCGTTGCTTTCCGCTACTCCGCCAGCCGAACCGCTTATTACCTTGCGTCCACTCGGCGGAATGCCCATGCGCCTTGAACGGCGGGGGTGAGGTGGGCTAACCGACCTGTTGAGGTGGGCGAATTTTGTGGCTGAACAAATGTTCAATTATTTTGAACGAATGTTCAATTATAGTGAACATTTGTTCAATTTCGCTTCTCTCCTGATGTCAACTAAGCTTCTCTCCTGTTTCGCTGATCCACTCTTTGTCAATCCGCAGGCGTTTGGCCTCTTCCCAAAACCCGTCCATTTCGTCAAGAGACATCGCATCAAGAGACAGTCCTTCTTCAACCGCACGGCGTTCGATGTATTCAAAACGCTCTTTGAACTTGCGGTTGCATTTCTCCAGCGCGGTTTCTGGCTCAACCCCAATGAAGCGACCGTAGTTGACCAGGGCAAAGAGCAAATCGCCAAATTCCTCTTCAATGGCTTGTTGATTGGGTCCACCTACTTCGCGCTGCAATTCAGCAGCTTCTTCTTCCACTTTAGCCCAAACTTCTCCGGCCTCCCGCCATTCAAAACCAACCTTTGCCGCTTTTTCCTGGATGCGCTGCGCCTTGATGAGCGCAGGTAGGGAGGTCGGGACGCCCGCCAGGACCGACTTCTTGCCCTCGCTGAGTTTGAGTTTTTCCCAGTTTCGCTTGACCCCTTCCGCGTCCTCAATTATGGCGTCGCCATAAATATGCGGGTGCCGGTGCACGAGCTTATCGCAAACTTTGTTCAAGACGTCCGCAACATCAAATGCACCTTGCTCATCTGCAATGCGCGCGTAGAATACCAAGTGCAACATCAAATCGCCAAGTTCCTCCTTTATGCCGACCATGTCTTTGTCAACAATGGCATCAGCCAGTTCGTAGGTTTCCTCAATGGTCAGGTTCCGCAGGCTCTCGAGCGTTTGCTCGCGATCCCAGGGACACCTTTCCCTGAGTTCGTCCATGATGGTCAGCAGTCGGGAAAAAGCCTGCAATTTTTCTTCGGTGGAATGGGCCATAGCGCGTTGGGCAAGTTGATTTAGGGTACTTCCGCGGTTCCAGTGTCCTACAAGCCTTTTCGACAAACGCAAAGTTAGGGAATGGGCAGACCTTTTGCCGGATCTGAGGGCTTATGGTACCCCCAAACCATTCAATTTAGGGGCAGCATTGCAGGCAAAACGGGCTTACCTTTGTTCAAAGATGCCTTCAATAAGTTATGGCTATGCAAACATTCCTTCTCACGTTGTTAGTAGTTGGGCTCTGCGTTATCGGGCTGTCGCTCCGCATTTTATTGGTTAAAGGCGGTGAATTCCGCGGCACATGCGCCACCAACAACCCTATGTTGCGCAACAAAATTGGAGAATGCGATGTTTGCGGCCGCAAGCCCGGCGAAGACTGCCAGGGCGAGTTAGCTCCGGTCAAGAGCCGTTCCTAACCGATTATCAGGGAATCGCCGCGCGTTGACTAAATCCGATGGTTTGGGCGGCCGTCATGATGTTTGCTGCGTCCAGGTAGATAAAGTAGCCTTCTATTTCAGGCAGTTGCTCCAACAACCGCATTCCCCGATCGAGCCCAAGCACCATGCAGGCTGTCGCATAGGCATCCGCTTCAGCGGCGGTTGGAGCTAACACAGACACACTTAACAAATTGGAACGTTCGGGATACCCCGTTTTAGGGTTTAAGGTATGGCTGTAGCGCACGCCATCGCGCTCCCAAAACTTGCGGTAATTGCCAGAAGTAGCCAATCCGGCATTGGAAACCCCAACCAAAATTTGGGCTTCACGGCCATTTTCCACCGGCTTTTCGATGGCTAAGGTCCAAGGTTTGCCGCGATCGTTGTACCCGGCCGCATACACTTCGCCACCAACTTCTACCAGATAATCTTCTATGCCCTGGCCCTGAAGGATGGTTGCGATCTGATCGGCTGCATAACCGGGGGCAATGGCGTTGAAGTCCAATTCTACGGACGGGTGCCGCTTTGCCACCGCTTGCCCTGCAAGCGCTGCACCTTCTGTTGAAGCCTGGGACAGGATAACCTGCTCATCCAAACCGACGTGCTTTAGCAGGTTGCGGATTTGTGCGGTATCCGGTTGTCGCTCACCAGCAAAGGGGTCTTCCCGAAAAAATCCCCAGTAACGCAGAAGCGGGAGAACAGTGGGGTCAAAGGCGCTTTGCGATTGGCGATGGACGGCTTGGCTCACCCGAACCAGGTCTCCAAACCACACGGAACAGTTGCCGGAGCTGCTGATTCCCGTCGTGGACCGGTTCCATTGGCTCAGCATCGAGCTGCTGTCGTAGGTGGACAAGCAGGCATTGAATTCCAGGAGAAAGGAGTCAACGAGCGGCTGCAGCTTTCGGTCCGAATTGGCGAGGTAAGTAATGTTGTAAGTGGAGCCCATGGTCTCAGCCGTGAACCAAACCTTGAACCGACCATCGGCTATTTGTACAGCCGCGAAACTGCGGTCTTGCTGGCCTTGCAAAAGCGATTGCTCGTTGTTCTGCTCTGCCGGATTACATCCGCTTAGCATAAGGCTGGCGGAGACTGAAAACCTGCACAAAGCGCTAAAAAAAACAGACCACCCGGAAAGGGTGGCCTGAAAAATTGCGAGACGCTTCATCTTCGTTAATTAACCGCCGAAGTCGTCAAAACTGATGTTCTCATCGGGAACTCCGAGATCATCGAGCATTTTGATTACAGCAGCGTTCATCATCGGCGGGCCGCAGAAGTAGTACTCGATCTCTTCCGGCTCGGGATGGTTGTTGAGGTAGTTAGCTATCAAGACCTGGTGAATAAACCCCTTATAACCCGTCCAGTTGTCTTCTGGAAGAGGTTCAGACAACGCAATATTGTATTGGAAGTTAGGGAATTCTTCTTCAATCTTGCGGAACTGGTCCGTGTAGAACAATTCGCGCTCCGAACGACCGCCGTACCAAAAACTGACCTTGCGGTTTGAGCGCAGGGTGTTGAACAGGTGGAAGATATGCGAGCGAAGGGGGGCCATACCCGCGCCACCGCCGATGTAAATCATTTCCTTCTGCGTGTCCTTGATAAAGAATTCCCCGTAAGGACCGCTAATGGTTACTTTATCACCGGGCTTGCAGGCGAACACAAAGGAAGAGCAGATACCAGGATTCACCTCCATCCACGCATTTTTGGTGCGATCCCATGGTGGGGTGGCGATGCGGATGTTGAGCATGATGATGTTGCCCTCAGCCGGGTGGTTGGCCATGGAATAAGCCCGGAAAATGGGCTCCGTATTCTTCATCTTCAAGCTCCACAAATCAAACTTATCCCAATCTTCGCGGAAACGATCTTCCACGTGAATGTCCGTTTTGAAGTCAACAGAACAGACAGGAACATCAATTTGGATGTAACCGCCTGATTCAAATTCCAGGTGCTCGTCCTCGGGCAACCGAACCACAAACTCTTTGATGAAGGTGGCTACGTTGTGGTTGGACACCACTTCGCATTCCCACTTTTTGATACCGAAGATTTCTTCGGGTACTTTGATCTTGAGATCGTTGCGGACCTTAACCTGGCAAGCAAGCCGCCAGTTTTCCTGGACTTCTTTTCGGGTGAAATAGTTGACTTCGGTGGGTAGAATCTCGCCCCCCCCTTCCAACACCTGGCAGCGGCACATGGCGCAAGTACCCCCTCCCCCGCAAGCCGAAGGCAGGAAAATATTGCGTGTCGAAAGCGTGGTCAACAAGGTTGAACCGGGCTTGGTGGTCATCGGATTGGCATCGTCACCATTGATGGTAATCTGCACGTCACCTGAAGGCATCAGGCGAGCTTTGGCGATCAACAACATCAGCGTCAGCGTAAGGATAATTACCATAAAGGCAATCAGAGCCGAAACCATCGTGGCGCCTACTGAAGCTAAGAGAATCATAAGAGAGAATCCTGGTTAAGAGACGTCAAAGTTTGATGCCCATGAAGCTCATAAAGGCAATGCCCATAAGCCCCGTAATGATGAAGGCGATACCCAATCCTCGAAGGGGTGCCGGTACATGGGAGTAACGGATTTTTTCGCGGATGGCTGCCATGGCCACGATGGCCAGAAAGAAACCGAATCCTGAACCTACTCCAAACACGCAGGCTTCGGGAAAGTTGTATTCACGAGCTTCCATGAACAAAGCACCTCCTAAAATGGCGCAGTTCACCGTGATCAGGGGCAGGAAGATGCCCAAGCTGTTGTACAACCCCGGTGAGAAACGCTCAATGACCATTTCAACCAATTGCACCATGGAAGCAATAACGGCGATGAACACGATCAGTTTCAAGAAGGTTAGATCGGTGCCGAATACGCCGCTCTCCGAGAGCAAAAAGGTTAACACCAGCCAGTTGATAGGCATGGTAATGCCTAACACGAAGATGACAGCCAGCCCAAGACCGAATGCCGTGCTAACGCTTTTGGATACTGCCAGGAAGGAGCACATACCCAGAAAGTAAGCCAACACCATGTTCTCAATGAAACTGGCTTTTATAAACAGATTGAGGGCCTCGACAAATGACATGACGGAGGGAATTGGAGGTGTTAAGAAACGTCAATCAATTTGGGATTGCGCGCGCGCTGCACCCAAATCATGAGGCCGATTATGAACATGGCAGCCGGAGGCGCTAACATCAAACTATTGCCCATGTACCAGTCGCCAAGTACCTGGTAACCGAAGAGTTGGCCTTTGCCCAAAAGCTCCCGACAAAAAGCAACGAAAACAAGAATGATCCCATAACCCAGGCCGTTGCCAAGACCATCCAGGAAGGATTGCCAGGGCTTATTGGCCATAGCATAAGCTTCCAAACGGCCCATGACAATGCAATTGGTAATGATCAACCCGATGTAGACCGAAAGCTGCTTGTACAGGTCAAATTGGAAAGTTTTCAGGGTCTGCTCAACCACAGTAACCAAAGCAGCAATGACCGTCAGCTGCACGATCATGCGAATCCGACCTGGAATGCCTTTGCGCAAGAGCGAAATGAACAAGTTGGAAAAAGCGGTTACCAGGATGACCCCGATAGCCATCACCACAGAAGGTTTGAGGGCTGAGGTGACCGCGAGCGCAGAACAGATGCCTAGCACCTGCACGGTGATCGGGTTGTTGTCGTTGAACGGGTCGGTCAACAACCGCCGTTCCTTTTTGCCGAACAACTCGGTCTTTTGCTGAATCGCAACGTCTGCCATGTTACTGAGCGTTTTTTAATTGATCAAAATAAGGCAGGTAGGCCTGAATATCCTCATAAAGCATTATCGTAACTCCATCAGAAGTGATGGTTGCCCCCGTGATCCCATCAATCTGGTGATCAGGATTGTCCAGTTTGCCCTTTTTCATGGCCACGCTCACGTATTTGCCAGAAGCATCGTAAATGCTCTTACCGATGAAGGGGTCGTTGTAATCGCCAGGGTTGTCTTTGATTTCTGCCCCCAGACCCGGTGTTTCTGCTCTGTGGTCCATAGAAATACCTATAATGGTAGCCATGTCTTCTTTCAACGCAACATAGCCCCAAATCTTATCCCACAAGCCGTTTCCGTACATGGGAATGATGTAGCGGGTCTGTCCGCCGTGCTTGTAGACGTACAAGGGGTAGCGTTGGTCTTTAGGGTCGAGCTTGGTCTCCCTGAACATATCAATGTCTACAGCGGGTACTGCACCTTCTATGACCTGCATATCCACAGAAAGGACCAGGCTCTCTATACGGTCATCAAAGACGGCTGAAGCCTCGGCTTTTTCGACATCCGCTAAGCCTACTGCTTTGAGGATGTCAATTTTGGAGGCCAGTTGCTGGTTGAAAATCTGTTTGGCTTTCCAGCTGGTGGAAACAAAAGCCAGGGAGACAGCTACCAGGACGGTCATCACCACAGCATAGCTTATGGTGTAGACGTTGCTTTCTTTATCCACGGGCAAGTCGGCGTTTTATGTTGCTGCGGATGATGAAATGGTCAATCAACGGGGCAAAAACATTGAGTACAAGGATGGCCAGCATCCAACCTTCAGGGTAGGCCGGATTGAGCACCCTAATGATCATACCAGAGACTCCAATCAAAAATCCGTAAATGTATTTACCCGTGTCTGTTTGCGTTGCGGTAACAGGGTCAGTAGCCATGAAAACAGCAGCAAACAGCAAACTCCCGATGATGAGGTGATAATGGGGAGGCACAGCCATGAAGGGGGAATTCAAATCAAATCCGGCATTGGCGGCATTGAAAAGAAAACCGGTGAAAAGTGCACCCACAACGAGCGAAACCATGATTTTCCAGCTCCCAATGCCACTGACCACCAAGATGAGGGCACCAATTAAAATAGCAGGTTTGCTCATTTCACCAATGGATCCGGGAATGAACCCCAAAAAGGCATCCAATGGGGCGTAATGCCCCCAGGTTTGCGTAGTTGTAGAATAAACGGTTTCCGTGGTAGGAACCATCAGGTTGCCGGTCAGACCTACCTTAGCCAAAATAGCATTCGGGGTGGCACCGCTGTAACCATCGGCCATTTGCGCAATCCAGACGTCGTCGCCTGAGATGTCTAACGGGTAAGCAAAGAACAAAAACACCCGGGCGGTCAGGGCAACGTTGAGGACGTTCATGCCCGTGCCACCAAAAGCTTCCTTGCCGATGATTACCGCAAAAATAGAAGCTACCGCAACCATCCATAGTGGAATGTCCGGAGGCATGATAAGCGGAATCAACATCCCAGAGACGAGATAGCCTTCGTTTACCGGGTGACCGCGAAATTGCGCGAAGGCAAATTCCACCCCTAAGCCAGCACCGTAAGCTACTACAATGATGGGCAGCACATGCAGCAACCCAAAACCAAGCTTGTGCCAAAAGCCTTCAAAAAGACCCAGGTACATCTGCTGAGAGACAAAGTGCATGTGTCCCACGTTCAGGATACCGTGCAACAACGCGGGCAACATCGACACAATAACAATAAACATGGTCCGCTTCAGATCGATGCCATCTCGTATGTGCGAACCGCTCTGAGTGGTATGCGGGGGAACGAAGAGGAAGGTCTTGATCGCGTCGAAGGTGCTGTGCATCCAATGGAACCGGGGCAGCTCTTTGGTAGCCGGATCCGGTTTATTGGACAGGTGGGGTTCCAGCTTTTCGATCTGCTCCCAAAGTGGTTTGGAGATCGCGTCGCGCAAGGGTTTAATGGGATCCATATCAGTGCTTGATCAGCTTTGGCTGCGGACGTACTCCAAGCCTTCGCGGAGAATGTCCTGAACATCAATTTTACTGGTGCAAACAAATTCGCAGAGGGCCAGGTCTTCGGTATCTACCTCGTAGATGCCCAAACCCTCCATTAATTCAAAATCACGGGAGAGAATGGCCTTGAGCAAATGCACCGGATAGATATCCATGGGCAAAACTTTCTCGTATTGGCCACTCATGACAAAGGCCCGCTCCTCGCCATGCATGCTGGAATTGACCACAAATCCTTCTTCAGGCGCATCGTTGGTAATGATCGGGTAGGTTTTTGAAGCCGTTGGACGCGGGTACGAAGGAAACAACCATCCGAGCAATTCAGGTTGATCGCCTTCGGCAATGACAGTGACCAAATCGTCGTAAAAGGATAAGTGACCGCTCGGTTCTACGCGCTGACCGGTGAGCAGGTTGCCGCTTATGACCCGCACATGCTCATTCCGCAAGTTGTTGGCGAGCAGTTGTTCCACCCCGGCACCCAGACGTGTCTTGAAGTAGCGGGGTCTGGCCACTTCTGGTCCTGCAAGGGCTACGATGCGCTCGGGATCGTACTTTCCTTCGGAGAAAACTTTTCCGAGCGTAATAACATCTTGTGGACGAACGTACCAAACCCGATCGTTCTTGTTGATGGGATCCAAATGGTGAATCTGCACGCCAACATTTCCCGCAGGATGTGGGCCGTCAAACCAGTTGATTTGAACGTTAGCGGCTTCGTTGAGCGTATCCACGGGTTTATGGCGGACATTAAGATTCAAATGCACTTTGCCGCTGGTTAGTTTGCGCAACACGTCCAGACCTTGCTGGAAAGCCAGCTTCTTGCCCTGCAAAACAAAGTTGTAATCCGGGGCGAGCGGCGAGGAATCGAAGCCAGAAACGTGGATGGCTTTAGGTTCATCACCCGGGTCAGCAATAATGTTGAAAGGGCGCTGGCGAACCAACGGCCAAGCGCCGGTTTCAAGCAAACGCTGAATGACGGCCTGACGATCCAGCGAAGCCGGGTCCACACGGGGCCATTCGCGGTAGCGAATGATCTCGTCGGAGATTAATATAACATCTGTTATGCTCCGCTTTTCCCCCCGGCGGATTTCCACCACCTGGCCGCTTACTGGCGAGGAATAGAGCACATCCGGATTGGCTTTGTCAAAAAACAAAGGATCGCCTGCCAACACTTCCGAGCCTTCCTGGACCAATAATTTTGGAATGGGGGAAAGACCGATGAAATCGCGCGGCTTTACGGCAAAAGTGCGGGCGGAAAAATAGCTTTCCAGCTTGTTTGCGGGATGCCCTACTACCTTGATATCCAGGCCCTTGCGAAGTCTTTTGACCATACTCATTGCCATGCCCTGATTTTGCTGCGGCAAATGTAAGGATAAACATCGTTTTTTTAGGACGCAGAAGGCACTTGCTTTTTGTCTTTACGCCTCATCTTTATCCACCATCTTTATGCGTCCGTCTCCCTTTTCTGGCATCGCTCGTGCAATATTCCTCTGCGTTTGTATAGCCCTTGTAACGCTTTCTTGCGGTCCGCTTCCGGAGACCCAAAACCGCCCCCTCCCCCCC
>ENA-ORBV01003483-ORBV01003483.1-microbial-mat-metagenome-genome-assembly--contig:-NODE-3483-length-31425-cov-17.331632_pt1 | contig 31425 bp, 32 predicted proteins | sample MGYA00237777_ERZ505514 | MGnify/ENA primary metagenome ERZ505514 (study PRJEB26160, sample SAMN06269048) | microbial mat metagenome | isolation source: Oligotrophic lake microbial mat | place... | reverse complement strand
TATAAGAATACTAAATGATGGTCGTGAAATAACTTTCAATGATCACACTCTCACGAAAAGAAGTGGTCAAGGGTAGCGAAATCTCCACCTTAAAGGACTTTCCACAGTATTCACAAATTCTTGTTACAAGTATGTTAGAGCTTATTTACCGCTAGGTAACAGGGTGTATCTTATTGTATCAGTATGTATCATAATTTCGCCAACCTTGTACCTGATTTGTACCTAAATCACTCTAGGTACACCAAAGGCACAGAAAGGTGCAGAAAATCCATTAAAATTATGGTATCAACAATACATGAGGTACAGATAGTATCGGCCAATTTTGGCTTTTATTAATTGTTTCATATATGGGCATCTCTAAAAACTCCGCTTACCCTTCACTTCTGGAGAAGGGGCAGGGGTTGAGGTAATGAAAGCAAGGGTTTTTAGAGATGCCCATATGTTTGTTTATGGATTATTATTAATGCCTACTTTCCGATACAAAAGTTGGCAAAAATATTTTCAAGTAAGTCATCACTTGTTATCGTACCCGTTATCTCGCCAAGAAAATGCAGGGCTTGCCTAATGTCCATCGCAAGAAAGTCGCCTGTTATTCCGGAGTTCAAGCCAGTCACAACTCGCTCTAGAGCTTCATTGGTTTCTGTTAGCTTTTGATAGTGTCGAAGGTTTGTTACCAATACATCGCCTTGCTTCACTTCCTGAATGTTGACTTTAGATAGGATTTCTTTTTTTAGAGTTTCGAGATTCGTTTTAGAGGATGCCGAGATTAGCACAAAATCCTGATCGTTAATGGCACTTAGTAATTGCTTCGAGGCTTTATCAACTTTGTTTCCCACTTTGATGTAAGGCCTCCCGATCGCCTTTAATCTTGCTTCTTCAATGGCGATCTCTTCAATAGTGGTATTCGATAAGTCAAACAGATACAAAATCAACGCGGCAATTTTCATTCTCTCGTGCGTTCGAGAAACACCAAGGGCTTCAATGACATCCTGCGTTTCGCGCAAGCCGGCCGTATCCATAAACCGAAAGGTGACACCACCTAATGTTATCTCATCTTCAATCACATCGCGTGTGGTACCTGGAATTTCAGAGACAATAGCCTTCTCTTCATTTAGCAAAGCATTCAGTAAAGTTGATTTACCTGCATTCGGTTTACCAGCTATTACGGTAGGAATGCCATTCTTAATCACGTTACCTTGATCGAAGGAAGCAATCAAGCGCGTGAGATAACTTTGAACCTTTCCAACAAGCAGCAGCAAATCATCACGCTTGGCAAACTCGACATCTTCTTCACCGAAATCAAGTTCTAACTCGATCAGTGAAGCAAAGTGAATTAACTCTTCGCGTAAGTGGGTAATCTCATTCGAGAACCCGCCCCGCATCTGGTTTAATGCCGCTTGACGAGCGTTGTCATTTTCGGCATGAATGAGATCGGCTACTGCTTCGGCTTGAGCTAGATCAAACCGACCATTCATGAATGCGCGCTTGGTAAACTCGCCAGGTTCGGCAAGTCGCGCCCCATTCTTTAAAAATAATTTTATGATCTGACGAATAATAACCGGTGATCCATGGCACGAAATCTCTGCTGAGTTCTCTTTGGTGAAAGAGTTTGGTTCTTTAAACACTGTTACTAAAACCTCATCGATGATTTTATTCTGTTCACCAATTGTTCCAAAGTGAACACTGTGCGTAGGCTGATCGATTAATCGCTTTCCGGCAAATACTTTATCAGTAATATCTATTGAGTCTTTTCCTGAAAGTCTGATAACCGCCAAGCCGCTTACTCCTTGCGGAGTGGCAAGGGCTATGATAGTATCGTCAGCTAATCGGGTTCGAGACATTGGCTGCAAGATAAAAGAAAATCAGGTTAGCGGTTCTCTTACAATCAACACAGGTATTTTAACCCGGTGTCGCACGGTGTCAACAGTAGTTCCAAAAATTAAATCCTTTATTAGGTTGTGGCCATGCGCACCCATCACCAATAAATCGGCATTAAACTCTTTTACCATGCCTGGGATTTTTCTTTTTGGATTTCCATATCCGATTTTCATCTCAGCGCGATAACCCATTTCAGTAAGTTGCCGAACATATTTATTCAACGCCTCTTGGTCTATGCTCGATTCTTTATCGGCAATAGAACTTCCATAAACCATTGCACCTGCACTTTCAACAATGTGAATGAGCAGATATCGAGCCTCACTGCCGCCTTGTGAAACGGCATTTTGTATCGCAATGGCATCTACATCTGTAAAGTCAATCGTGATGGCAATTTGTTTGTAGATAGGGTTAACCAAATCAGTTAATGTTACAGCCGTTCCATGCGGAATGCGGGACGATCTTTCAATACTTCTTTTATCAATTAAGGGTTTGAATGTAATGTAAACCAATAGTAATGCCGCTGCTATACAAACTGGAATTATCGTTACCCAGATAATCCAGGCATTGTCTCCGGCAGCACTTAGCCAGCCCGTTACTTCTTGAATCACCAATTGTACATTCAATCCAACAATAATAAGCGCGATAACCCACGCGAGTATTTGAACCCAAAGCTTATTGGCAAAAATTCCCATCTTGCTTTTGTCGCTGGTAAAGTGGATCAACGGAATAACAGCAAACCCCAATTGAAGACTGAGCACCACCTGACTGAGCACTAACAGCGCTCCGGTTTCACTCTCACCGTAGATTATTATAACGAGGTATGCCGGGATGATTGCTATCAAACGCGTGATTAATCTTCGTAGCCAAGGCGCTATCCTTAAATTTAAATAGCCCTCCATTACAATTTGTCCGGCCAACGTTCCCGTTATTGTTGAACTCTGCCCCGCAGCAACCAGTGCAACGCCAAACAAAATAGGCGCTAATTCAGAACCAAGAAGCGGAGCGAGGAGTTTATGCGCATCCTGAATTTCGGCCACTTCAAACATGCCGGCCTTAAAGAAAGTGGAGGCGGCCAGCACGAGAATAGCAGCGTTGACAAAAAATGCAGCGTTCAGGGCAATGGCTGAATCAATGAAATTATATTTTATTGCAGACCAAATTCCTCTATCTGTTGACGAATCGATTCTACGTGTTTGCACGAGTGAAGAGTGCAGATACAGATTATGTGGCATTACCGTGGCTCCAATAATTCCGATGGCTATGTAAAGCGCAGTATCATTAGGCAGAGAAGGAATGAATCCAACAAGCAGATCACTCATATCGGGTTTTGCCAAAATCATTTCTACAAAAAAGGCACCGCCAATAATCACGACAAGGGCAATGATAAAAGCCTCCATTTTACGCATGCCATAACTTTGCAGCATAAGAATTATTAGCGTGTCTAACACTGTCAGGGAAACACCCCACACCAAAGGCAAATCAAAAAGTAGTTGCAGGCCAATTGCCATTCCTAATACTTCGGCCAAGTCGCAGGCGGCAATGGCAATCTCGGCCATAAACCACAGAGAGTAATTTATTGCAGGCCGGTATTCACTGCGTGATGCTTGTGCCAGATCAAGCTGACGCACTACACCCAGTCGTGCGCTGAGGCTTTGTAATAGTAATGCCATCAGATTAGACATCAGTAGCACCCAAAGAAGTGAATATCCAAACTGACTTCCCCCGGCAATGTCGGTAGCCCAGTTGCCCGGATCCATGTAGCCCACACTCACCAGATAAGCGGGTCCCATAAAGGCAAAAAGTTTTCGAAGGCCCTTTCTGTTGGTTGCATCTACACTGGCGTGTACTTCACTTAGTGATTTTCGGGGTGTTGAACTCTTAGTCATCATTCAATCACCAAAATGTTTTGCGATACCGCTTTCGAGATAAATACCCGATGATCGTCAATTAGCACTTCCATCGATTCATCGTAATCTTCTTTACCCAAAATTTTGATTTTTGTACCCGGCCGCGCACCAATTTTATCCAGATACTTTAAAAGGTTAGAGTCTGAATCCTTAACCGCAGCAATTTTGCCATGGTAGCCTATGCTTAGTTGATCAATCGCTATCTGGGGCGTTACTTTCAACTTTCCTTTGTTGTCAGGAATTGGGTCGCCATGCGGGTCTACCTTGGGAAAACCGAGGAACTCATCTAACTTTTCAATCAGTCGGTTTGAGTTAATATGTTCTAATTGTTCGGCTACTTCATGCACTTCGTCCCAATTAAAGCCCAGTTTTTCCACCAGAAACGTTTCCCATAATCTATGCTTCCGAATCACCATGAGGGCATCATTCTTTCCCTTGGCTGTAACATTTACTCCATAATACTTTTCGTAGGTAATTACGCTTTTGGCGGAGAGCTTCTTGATCATATCGGTAACAGAAGCTGCTTTGGTGCTCATTGCCTCAGCAAGCTCGTTGGTAAGCACCGCTTTCGAACCGCCTTCCGATAGGTGATAAATAGCTTTAAGGTAATTTTCTTCTGTAAGACTTAGCATGTACTAAAACTGTTTTATCGACAACTTAGGCGTCTGACCGCTGCTATCGTGGCAAAAAGCGGTCTGACAACTTAACAACTTCTTATTTGGGGATAACTATTATTGCAAATCCACCACAATAGTATAAAATTTAGATTACCCTAAAAATATTTTTAGGGTAAAAATTTAACGATTAAGCTTAGAAGTTTTGGTTCTTCCGTTGCCCAGGTAACATCTTCCGGTTCCGATGTATAAAAAGTATGGGTTAGCATTTGGCGTATTAAATCTTTCGGATTGCAATCCTTAACATTGATTACCAAGGCCGCCTGATAGGGTTGGCATAACTCTTCCCATGGCTTATAATCGGTTAGTATAATAGGCAGTTTACACGCCAGGTATTCGTAAAGTTTAGTTGGGATTCTGTTCTCAATATGACGAGAAGGCGGGTAGCAGATGATGCCAAAATCGGCAGCCGCGATAGCTTCGAAAATGTGTTTATGCGGTACTAACTCACTGCCTCCAACCAAGGTAATAAATGGGGAATTTTGGATTGACTTTTTTATCTCCAAAAGGGTAGGAGGCAGAGCACAAAAGCCGATAATTTTCAGCTCAATGCGTGAGTCAATTTGATGAAGTTTTTTACTTAACTCAATGGCCTCAAAAACCCCAGTGCTTGCTGCAAGGGTTCCACTGAAAAGCAGTTTGGTTTTTTCTCCACTTTTGGAGCGGTTGAAACCAGCTGGCAACAAAGTTTTATTCTCGATGATCAGAGATTTTCCCCGTACGAATTTTAGCTCCTTTTCATAAGTCTTTTCGGCAAGAATAAACGCTTGAAACAGGGGCGCAAAAAGTTTCTCTTTTAATCGCACAAACCCTGCGATTACAGGTCTGAGAAGCGAAGGAAAAGCAGTCGTATTCAAAATGTTCCGCCAGTAGTTTTCTCGGATATCATAGATAATTTGCGCACCAAATAATATTCTGTTTACACAACTAACTATCAGTAATTCATGCGTGTTAACTATTAATACTTCAGGTTTTACTTTATATATTAAATTAAGAACTTTTAAGGGTGCGAGTAATCGAGCAATGCTTAATCGCGTAAATGATTTCAGCGGAATGAGCGTGATATTTGTGATGCTTAGATTAGGCTCTTTGGTTGGGAATCCAATCACAAAAATATCGTACTCATTTACCTTTGCTAAAGCACCCGCCATCTTCTCAAACATGCGGGTATCATCCACCGGTTTTAGAATTGAAGCAAGGACTATTCTTCGTTTTTTCATTTATTGCAAGCTGGTTTAAAAATAGGATATAAATGGAACTGAAAGAACTAATTGAAAGAGCCTGGGCAGATCGGGAATTATTGAAGTCGGCTGAGACTCAAAATGCCGTGCGGGAAGTAGTCTCCTTACTCGATCTTGGAAAGCTTCGGGTTGCCGAACCAGATGGCGAAAACTGGAAAGTAAATGAGTGGATTAAGAAGGCGGTGATTTTATATTTTCCAATCCAGCAAATGCAGGTTATTGAAGTTGGGCCGTTTGAATTTCACGACAAGATTGCGCTTAAGAAAGATTATAAAAATCTGGGAGTTCGTGTGGTGCCGCATGCCATTGCTCGCTATGGTTCATTTGTAAATAGAGGTGTTATTATGATGCCCTCTTATATTAATATTGGAGCTTATGTAGATGAAGGAACCATGGTGGATACCTGGGCAACCGTAGGCAGTTGTGCACAGGTGGGTAAGAATGTACACTTGAGTGGTGGCGTTGGTTTGGGTGGAGTGTTAGAACCTGTGCAGGCAGCACCGGTTATTATTGAGGACAATGTGTTTATTGGATCAAGGTGCATCATTGTGGAGGGAGCTCGTGTTTGTAAAGAGGCTGTGCTTGGAGCAAATGTTGTATTAACTGCAAGTTCAAAAGTCATTGATGTTACAGGTTCAAAACCTATCGAATATAAGGGTTATGTGCCGCCACGCTCTGTGGTAATTCCGGGTACGTTGCCTAAAAAATTTCCGGCAGGCGAATATCAGGTGCCGTGTGCGTTGATTATCGGAACCCGAAAAGAGAGTACTGATAAGAAGACTTCCTTGAACGAGGCACTTCGTGAGAATAATGTCTCTGTTTAACTGAGTATTTATAGCTCTGATTAGTAACATTTTTTCACCTTTCGGGGATATTTTCCCTATTGGCATAACCTTTGTCATTTAACTATTCAAGGACTAACTTTGAAGTATGAAGGCGTTGTTCAAAAGCGTATTGATTATTCTTCTCTTCGCATCTTTCTCAGCAGAGCGTAGGAAAGAGTTCATTTTGGTGAAAAACACCAGCTTTGGAACGGGTGAGGTTTTAGAATACCGCGTCAATTTTGGTTTTTTTACGGTCGGCAAGGCATCTACAGTTGTTGAAAAAAGCATCTACACAAAAAATAATCGCCCGTGCTATAAAGTGGACGCATATGGAGAAACATCAGGCTTTGTCTCTTGGATCACGAAAGTAAATGACCAGTGGGGTGCTTATGTAGATACCGCAGCTTTAGTTACGCATGTTTCGTATCGAAAAATTAAAGAAGGCAACTACCGAATGGATGAGTTGATAACTTATAATCATGACAAGCAGGAAGCTGAAGTTAAGGTAAGAAACAAGGAGACAGGCATTTACGAAGAACCTAAGTACTACAAAACCCCGGATAACGTGCGAGATATGGTGGCCGGCTTTTTATACCTACGCGCAATTGATTTCAATAAAAAATATAAGAAAGGCGATACGCTTGCTATATCAGGTTTTTTTGAAGACACACCCTACAACATGAAAATCATTTATGATGGCAAAGAGACTATAAAGACCAAAGTCGGGAAGATTCCTTGTCATCGACTAGTGCCTATTATGCCCGACAATAAAATTTTTGATGGTGAGAATTCCGTTACCTGCTGGATGTCGGATGATGGCAATAGAGTGCCGGTAAAAATTCAGGCGAAAATGTTCGTTGGCAGCACAGGTATTGAGTTAACCAGTTTTAAAGGATTGCGCAATCAATTCAAAGTTTTGCAGTAAAACATCTTTTTAACTTTAGATGTTTTGCTATTTTTCGCCTTTACCAAACCAAACTATTTATTTTATGCTAAAAGAATTTAAAGCATTTGCTATGCGCGGCAACGTGGTTGATCTCGCGGTAGGTGTTATCATTGGCGGTGCTTTTGGAAAAATTGTCGGGTCGTTTATTGAAGATGTGGTTACACCCCTTCTTTTAAAACCTGCATTGGAAGCCGCTAATCTGAGCAAACTTTCAGAATTAACAATTTTTGGAGCCGTTAAATACGGAAACTTCATTTCTTCAATAATCAATTTTATCATTGTTGCTTTTGTTTTATTTCTGGTGATACAAGGAATTAATGTAACCAGAAAAAAACAAGCCGCAGTTGCGCCTGCCGCTCCGGCACCGCCACCAGCCGATGTAGTTTTGTTAACTGAAATTCGCGATTTGTTAAAGAAATAAAGTATTGCCACAGATTCACAGATTTGTATTTTTACTCTGTGAATCTGTGGCTTCTTAATTCTCCATAAAGTAAGTTCAGAAGTCTGTTTCCTTAGTTAGGGATTGAAATCGTTTTTCCTGACCTTTCCATTGGTACAAACCGAAAAGAAAAAATCCACCCAAAGTCCAGCTTAATAGGCCAATCATAACTCGGGTAATAGAAAACTGATACTCGCTAAATAGGAAGGACCTTATTAACTCAGAGACGATAAATGCCGGTAGCGCAAAGAGAAAAACTCCATGTGTTAATGCGTAGTTCCACTTTCCTTTTTTACGCTTCTCTGTCCAGTAGTTTATAAATTTTTGATCTCGACTTTCCATTATTTCTTAAATCTATCAGCTAAAACTAATTCCTTAAAATAACTTGTAATTTTTTGAGGTGTCTGACTGCTTTACGAATGATTCTTCGAGCGGTCGCCTTGTTTTAATTGTATTTTTATCTGTGAATCTGTGGCTTAGTTTTTCGGAGGCTGTGTCATTTTCTTAAATCTATCAGCCAAAACTAATTCCTTACTACCCGCTTTGTATTGATAAAAACCGCTGCTGCTTTTTACTCCCTTGTGTCCGGCCTGCACCATGTTTACCAACAATGGACAAGGTGCATACTTTGGATTTCCAAATCCATCATGGAGTACACGCAGAATTGAAAGGCAGACATCAAGCCCAATAAAATCAGCCAACTGCAACGGCCCCATAGGATGCGCCATGCCAAGCTTCATCACCGTATCAATTTCCTCAACACCAGCTACGCCTTCATGCAAGGTATAGATAGCTTCATTAATCATGGGCATTAAAATTCTGTTGGCAACAAACCCCGGATAATCATTTACCTCTACTGGTACTTTTTCAAGCTTGCGCGATAGCTCCATAATTTGAGCGGTAACTGCATTGCTGGTGCGATAACCGCGAATGACTTCCACCAATTTCATTATGGGCACAGGATTCATAAAGTGCATGCCAATAACCTGATCGGGGCTTTTTGTTACTGAGGCAATTTTAGTAATGGAAATAGAGGACGTATTGCTCGCGAGTATAGTACTTGGTTTAGTACTCTCATCAATCTCTTTAAATATTTTCAGCTTTAAGTCTATATTCTCTGTGGCTGCTTCTACAACCAAGTCGGCATCGCGCACACCTTCTTTTAAGAAGGTAGTGGTGGTGAGGCTGGATAGGGCAAGTTTCTTGGCAGCTTCGGTAAGAATACCTTTTTCTACCTGGCGACTCATATTTTTATCAATAGTGGCTACTGCCTTTTTTAAGGATTCTTCTGAAATATCGATGAGACTTACGGTATAGCCATACTGTGCAAATACGTGGGCAATACCATTTCCCATAGTTCCCGATCCTATTACTGCTATATTCTTCATGAAGTTTTCTATTTTAGGTAAATATATGGGTGTTATTGAAAAGATTGGAGGTTATAATTCCAGTTTAAAAACATTAATTTTGTTCGTGAAAATTTAATTCTGTGGATCTCGCTTTTAAAAAGATTGAACTTATAGAATGGCTTGCTAAAGTGCATGATAAAGCAGTTATCATGCAAATTGAAACTTTGAAAAATCGGTCAATCAAAGAATCGTATGAAGCAAAGTTGAAGCCGATGAGTTCAAAGACATACAAGGCTATACTGGATAAATCTGAAGCAGAATATAAACTAGGTCTGGTAACAGATCAGGAAACATTTATAAAAGAATCATCTGAGTGGTAAAATGAAAGTCTTTTGGACTGAACTAGCTAGATTTCAACTACAGGAGATTTATCAATATTACTCAGAGGTTGCCAGTCGAAAAGTAGCCGAATCAATTAAAAACAAAATCTTTATCAAGACACTAAAACTATCTCAATTTCCTGAGATAGGACAGATTGAGAACAACTCATTAGTTTGTTTCAATGAACTATCGGTATTTAGTATCCGGTAATTATAAAATTGTTTATCGCATTGTGAATAACAAAATTGTTTTAATCCTGGCTGTATTCGAAACACGGCAGAATCCTGATGATCTCAGGATTTAAATTATTTGCTAAATTTGAATGGCTACCACACAAAACAAACGAATCAAAAGCTGGGCGAGTGAAAATAAAGAATTTGCTCATATCAGAACCCATTATGGAATCAGTATGTTTAATGGGAAATAAAAATTAGAAACTACAAATCAAAAATTATGGAAAGAACCGCAAGCGCACATTGGAATGGCAATCTGAAAGCCGGAAAAGGAAATCTCACTACGCAGAGTTCAACGCTCAACAAAACGCAATATTCTTTCAACGACCGTTTTGCTGATGGTGTTGGAACCAACCCCGAAGAATTAATGGGCGCTGCCCATGCCGGATGTTTCACCATGGCACTCAGCGCGGCTTTGGAGCAAGCGGGTCATACTGCCAAAGACCTGGATACAAAAGCAACGGTCGACTTTGATGCTGCTTCGTTAATAATTAAAACAATTACGCTTGATTTGACTGCTGCTCCAATAGATGGACTGGATGAAGCCGGGTTTACTACAATTGCAAAAGCTGCCAAAGAAAATTGTCCGGTTTCAAAAGCATTGGCTGGTGTAACTATTACATTGAATGTTAAGTACTAGAGTTAAGGTGTGAAGAATGACTGCCAACGCCAACAAGCGAATCAAAAGTCTTTCAACCAGGTATTTAGCATTTTATAAGAACGGAGTCCTATTTATTCTTGTTGGTGTCGGTTGTTTTCTTCTTTACGGAGCCATCCGAATCACCTTTGAAGATGGTAATTATTTCAGCGCGCTTTTCACAACTGGATATTGGTCATTTTTTATTTACGGTTGGATTCGCATCAACCGCAACGTGCACCAGGTAGAGTTTGATGATGAGTTTCTTTATGTAATTCAAAAAGGGCAGGATATCTTAATACCACTTGAAAACATCAAAGAAGTAGATATTAAATCACTAGGTGGGGTTTATGAAGTAGAACTTTTTAATGCCGAGCAGTTGGGTAAAAAGTTCTACTTCAAACCTTCTTTGCTTTATCCTTTTAATTTTAAGAAGAAAGATACTTTGGTTAATGTGCTGAGAAGTAATATCAACAAGGCCTTAACAAAGAAGCAGCACTTTCAAGCAAATGCATTGCATAGTTAATCAACTACTTCTATCGCTACCTCTTTCGCACGTCCCATCGCATTGAACCGGAGTATCAATTGCTGATTGATTGCTGAGCTATCGCATAGCTTGCCCGGTTCCACATCATAATAATAAAACTTCTGATTGCGCTTATACAATTCATTGCGATCGGGCCTGCCCAGCAATTGAATGATATCACTTTCTGATAGACCTTTCAACTCGTCTTTTTGTGAACTAAGATCTGATAGGAAATTGACCCTGATATTTTTGCAACCACCTTTATCTTCTTTCCATTGTTGTAAATCGATGGGCGATAAATCAGGCAAAGGTTTTCCACAGGAAAAAGCGACCAACACAACACTAAACAACAGAGACTTTTTCATTGCGTAAATTAGAGATTGAATAAAACCAAACCGATGAGACCAACCCGTAGGTAAGGGCCGCGAAATAAAATTGAACTGGTAGATTAAAAAAGTATATACAAGCACCACCTAGCGCTGTAAACAAGAGAATTCTAATCCACTCAGCTACTACTATCCATTTCCTGGCTTCAAATAAAACACCACAGTTTACAACCCAGATTGAAATAACTAAACTGGCAATAGCTTTTTCACTCAACGTAAATTGCGATTGTTTGAACAGAAAGAATGCAGTCACTCCTAAACACAACACATATTGAAACAGTACATAGTAATTCAACTGCATCGGGTAGGAGGGATTGTATTTTTTATAGGTTTGATTGTCAACCTGAGGAACTTGTCGATAGCCACCCATTGAAGCAGGGAGCCAACCTGGTTTCTTAAATAAATATTTAATCTTATCGGTAAAAGTGGGAATCTGGTTCATCTCCTCAGCCATTACCGCATAATGACTGAAGTTTGCCCACACTGCATTCAAACTGTTGATGGGTTTAGTGATGCCATAGGTAGGTCGTTCTTCTTCAGCCTGAAAGGTTCCAAACATCTTATCCCAAATAATTAATGAGCCTGCATGATTCTTATCGATGTACTTAGGGTTACGCCCATGATGCACCCGATGATGCGATGGGGTATTGAAAACATATTCAAACCAACCCATTTTGTTAATCGTTTCCGTATGAATCCAGAATTGGTAAAGCGTATTGAGTGCCGAGACCAGAATAAAGTCAACGGTATTAAAACCCAACAAGGCAATTGGTAAGCTAAATGCAAACGTCCATACAACCTGAAAGCTGCTTTGCCGCAAGGCTACCGATAAATTATACTCTTCACTTTGGTGGTGCACCACATGCCCACCCCAAAACAAATTAATTTCATGGCTCATGCGATGTGCCCAGTAGTAGGCAAAGTCGGTAAGCAGGAAGAGGGCAATCCAATAGACTACATTTCTTTCCTGATTAAAGAAGGCAAAGTTGTCGTAAATGATTTCATACACCCCAATGGCAAGCACGCGCATAAATAAACCTGATAGCTGGGATGTGATTCCGCAACTCAAGTTTGCGATAGCATCGGGCAATCTGTAAAGCTTGCGATGCGAAAATCGTTCTACTACCAATTCAATCCCGATAAGGATGAAAAAAATAGGAATTGAAAGAACAATTGGGTTGAGGTTCAAGTTAATTTATCAGTTAGTTTTGCACCAAAGTTAAGGAGATGGCATTAAAGATATTCAAAGGATTGTGGTTCTTTTCGTTGTTGGGGCTGTTGGCCACTTTTTTCTATATATATGCCGGTTTGCCCGAACAAGTGGTTCTTTGGGAAGGGGAGGTTGACACCTCGATTTCTAAAAACGGATTATTCTATCTGGCTATTTTGCTAATGGCCTTTATCAACGTGCTGGTTTTTATTGTTACTCGCCTGATGTTCAATGATGTTCGGGGATTCCATGGTTGGTTTTACGGGCTCATTACGGCTATCAATATATTCTTCATTGCCACGTTGCTGCTTATCCATGTGTTAAATAGTGGCGAACGATACGACTACACTGGCATGGCTCCGGCAATTTATGGTAGTTTATTTTTAGTCGCAGCCTGGATAATCGGCTGGCCCATCTATGCGATTTCGCAAAGAATTACTTCCAAACAATAACTTTTGCTGATTGAGGTTTCTGGTTTGATTATCAGTTATTTAAGCTAACTCACTTCAAAATTATTTACAACTGAACAATTTGTGTTCTCACTTGAAGTGATCTTAAAAATCATTTACTTAGAAGGGATTTGAGTTCCAATATTTTTTGAATCACGATCAGATCAGTGTAAACAATCAGAATTGAAACGCAAGAGGCAATTTCTGATTCTATTTTTTAATCTTTGCGCGACTTTTAAAAAGAGTACTTAATTAACATGGCGAAGGAGACAATTGAATACAATGAATCGAGCATTCGGTCGCTCGATTGGCGTGAGCATATCCGGATGCGCCCCGGTATGTACATCGGTAAGTTAGGGGATGGCTCAGCGAAGGACGATGGCATTTATGTATTGGTAAAAGAAGTAATCGACAACTGCATCGATGAACACATGATGGGCTATGGCCGATCGATTGATGTAAAGATTACCGATCAGCGCGTAGTTGTGCGCGATTATGGTCGTGGTATTCCGTTAGGGAAGGTGGTAGATGTAGTATCTAAGATTAATACAGGGGCCAAGTACGATTCAGGTGCCTTTCAAAAATCGGTGGGCTTAAATGGTGTGGGTACCAAAGCAGTAAATGCTTTATCGAATTACTTTAAAGTACAGGCTTTCCGCGAAGGAAAAACCAAACTGGCTGAGTTTAAAAAAGGTGTGCTTACCAGTGATCCCAAAGAAAGTAAGACCGATGAGAAGAATGGAACGCTGGTTGAGTTTGAACCCGATAACACCATGTTCAAGCATTATCACTTTATTCCAGATTACCTGGATGACTTGATGTGGAACTATGCTTTCCTCAATGCCGGGCTTACCATTAATTACAACAGCAAGAAGTTTTACTCCAAAAACGGTCTGCTTGATTTGCTAAAGCAGAAATCAGATTCGGAAGATATTCGCTATCCGATTATCCATTTTAAAGGTGAAGATATTGAAGTAGCCTTGACTCATGGTAGTCAGTATGGTGAGGAGTACTACTCATTTGTAAATGGACAGAACACCACGCAAGGTGGAACGCACCTAGCAGCTTTCCGCGAAGGCATAGTACGTGGCGTGCGCGATTTTTATAAAAAAGATTTTGATGCGGCTGATATCCGCGCCAGCATTGTAGCCGCTGTTGCCGTGCGCGTGCAAGAACCTGTGTTTGAATCGCAAACAAAAACCAAGTTGGGTTCTATCACCATGGCACCCGAAGGCCAGAGCGTGAAAAGTTTTGTGGGCGATTATGTCTCGAAAGAACTTGAAATCTATCTCCATAAAAATTCTACGGCCGCTGATGCCTTATTAAAACGCATTTTGCAATCGGAACGTGAACGCAAAGAAATAGCCGGTATTAAGAAGCTGGCAAACGAACGCGCGAAGAAAGCAAACCTGCACAATAAAAAACTTCGCGATTGCCGCTTTCATTTTGATGATGAAAAAGGAGAGAAGGGCATTGAGTCGGTAATCTTTATTACAGAAGGTGATTCGGCCAGTGGCTCAATTACTAAATCGCGCAATGTGGAAACCCAAGCCGTGTTTAGTTTGCGGGGTAAGCCACTGAACTGTTACGGGCTTACCAAAAAGGTAGTGTATGAAAACGAGGAGTTTAACCTCCTTCAACATGCATTAAATATTGAAGATGGTATGGATGGCCTGCGCTACAACAAAGTGATTGTAGCTACCGATGCCGATGTGGATGGTATGCACATCCGCCTGCTGTTGATGACCTTCTTCCTTCAGTTTTTTCCGGATCTGGTTAAAGCCGATCATGTTTATATTTTAGAGACTCCGCTCTTTCGAGTGCGTAATAAAAAGGAAACAATTTACTGCTACAGCGAAGAAGAGAAGCAAAAGGCCGTAGCTAAGTTAGGTAGCAAGCCGGAGATCACTCGCTTCAAGGGCTTGGGCGAAATCTCACCGGAAGAATTCGGAAATTTTATTGGTGATGAAATTCGCTTGCAGCCGGTGCGCATCGATAAAGAAAAGCAGCTGCAAAAAATCCTTGAATTCTACATGGGTAAAAACACTCCCGATCGACAAGAGTTTATTATTGAAAATCTGAAGGTTGAAATGGATAAGGTGGATAAGCAGTTGGCAGAAGAAATTGAAGCAGAGGGTTAACCGCAAAGGCGCAGAGTCGCAAAGGAGTATTAATGGTATCACAATTTGTGAGCCCTAGATTTAAGAAGAGTGAACTAAAAATAATTTATAAGCATGGATTCCTCATTTAAAATTGAATAGGAACTAAGTGAGAAGAGAGTTATGGCAAAGAATTCTTCCATGGTACCAGACGAAAGGATAATTCAACGAATATTCCTTTTAAGAAATGAAAAAGTAATGTTGGACGTACATTTGGCAGAACTGTTTTCGGTTGAGACCAAGGTTTTAAAACAGGCTGTAAGGAGAAATATTGACAGATTTCCAGAAGACTTTATATTTGAACTGACCAAGGCCGAGTGGCAGAACTTGAGGTCACAATTTGTGACCTCAAGTTGGGGCGGTTCAAGATATACGCCATTTGCCTTCACAGAACAAGGTGTGGCTATGCTTTCAAGTGTATTGAATAGCGAAAAGGCGGTAGATATGAGTATAGCCATCATAAGAACTTTTGTTCTCTTAAGAAGATTAGCTTCCAATTATTCTGAAATCATGAAGAAGCTTGAGGAAATGGAAAGCACTTATGAGGGTAAGTTTAAAGAAGTATACAAAGCCCTTAATTATTTGATTGACCCACCGCAAGAGAAGAGGAAACAAATTGGATTTAAGACTAAAAAAATAAATGAGTATGGATTCGAACCTCGAACATCTAATGTCCAGCTTCGAACCTCCAACCTCTAACATCGAATAAGCAATGAGCAAGAAGAAAGCAATTAGAGACAAATCGATTCGCGATGAAGATGGCGAAGTGGTTCACGGATTAATATCACTCGATGGCCTGTATGAAAACTGGTTTTTGGAGTATGCCTCGTATGTAATTCTGGAACGTGCCGTGCCCCGTATTGAAGATGGCTTGAAACCCGTGCAGCGGAGGATTGCCCACTCCATAAAAGAAATGGACGATGGCCGGTTTAACAAAGTGGCCAACGTTATCGGTAATACCATGCAATTCCATCCGCATGGCGATGCAGCCATCGGTGAAGCAATTGTAAACCTTGGGCAGAAAGAACTTTTATTAGATACTCAGGGAAACTGGGGCGATGTGCGCACTGGTGATAGTGCAGCGGCACCGCGATATATTGAAGCGCGCTTATCAAAGTTTGCGTTGGATGTAGTGTACAATGCGCAGACTACCGAGTGGCAATTGTCGTATGATGGTCGCAAGAAAGAACCCGTTACCTTACCTGTTAAGTTTCCATTGCTGTTAACACAAGGGGTGGAGGGAATTGCAGTTGGTCTTTCAACTAAAATTTTGCCGCACAACTTTTGTGAACTGATCAAGGCTTCGGTTGATATCCTGAAAGGAAAGAATCCTAAAATCTATCCGGACTTTTTAACCGGGGGTATTGCCGACTTTACGGATTACGACCAGGGCTTCCGGGGCGGTAAGGTAAAAGTTCGCGCCAAACTTGAGATCCTTGATAAGAAAACGCTTGCTATCAAAGAGATTCCGTTTGGTACTACTACCAGTTCATTGATGGATTCTATCGTGAGAGCCAGCGAGAAGGGAAAGATTAAAGTAAAGCAGGTGGTTGATAACACCGCTAAAGATGTAGAAATCCAAATTCATTTGCATCCGGGCATCAGTCCTGAAGTTGCCATAGATGCGTTGTATGCCTTTACGGATTGCGAAATTTCCATTTCGCCTAATGCGTGTGTGATTGTGGCCGATAAGCCGCAATTCATGAAAGTGAATGACATTCTCAAATACAATACCGATCAAACAGTAAAACTGCTGAAGCAGGAGTTGGAGATTCGTAAAAACGAGTTGATGGAGAAAATTCTCTTCTCATCGCTCGAGAAAATCTTTATTGAAAAGAGAATCTATCGCGACATTGAAGATTGCGAAACCTTTGAAGAAGTAATCAGCACAACCGATAAAGGGCTGAAGCCTTATAAGAAACAATTCTATCGTGAGATAACCCGCGATGATATTCTTCGCTTGCTGGAAATCCGCATTAAGCGAATTTCTAAATACGATTCGTTTAAAGCTGACGAATTGTTAAAAGACCTTGAGAAGGAACTGAAGGAAGTGCTACATCACTTAAAGCATTTGACCGACTATGCCATTGCCTACTACCAAAACCTGTTGGATAAGTATGGCAAAGGACGTGAGCGCAGAACAGAGATAAAGAGTTTCCAATCCGTAACCGCTACCGAAGTAATTGCGAACAACCAGAAGTTGTATGTAAACCGGGCCGATGGTTTTGTAGGGTGGGGCATGCGCAAAGACGAATACATTGTTGAATGTTCTGAACTTGACGATATCATCGCGATACGCAAAGATGGCAAAGCGCTGGTGAGTCGTATTGGCGAGCGCAAGTTTATGGGCAAGGACATTGTTCATATTGGCGTTTGGAAGAAGGGCGATGAACGAATGGTGTATAACCTGATTTATAGCGATGGCAAGAGTGGCAAGTCTTTTGCTAAACGTTTTGCTATGCCGGCCATCATTCGTGATAAAGAGTATAACCTCGATCAGGGCAACCCCAATAGTAAAGTCTATTACCTGAGTGCCAACCCCAATGGCGAGGCCGAAGTAGTGGAGGTGAAGTTGAGTCAGGCGAGCACAGCCCGCAAAAAGATTTTTGATTTCGATTTCTCGGAACTGGAAATAAAAGGTCGTGGTGCAAAAGGAAATACTATTACAAAATACCCGGTACGCAAAGTAGATTTTAAAGAAGCAAAAGGTTCGACATTAAGCGGATTGAAACTGTGGTTCGATCAGGCTTCGGGGCGATTGAATAAAGATGAGCGCGGCAAGTATGTAAACAAGTTTGATGGCGATGATCAGATATTGGCCATTACCACCAGTGGAAATTATAAACTCACCAGCTTTGAACTCACCAACCGCTACGAACCAGATAAAACAATGCTGGTAGAAAAGTTTAATCCTAAGAAAACAATCTCGGCTGTGTATTGGGATGGTGTAAGCAAACAACATTTTGTAAAACGCTTCTTGATTGAAACCAACACATTCGATAAAGAATTCGGATTTATTAGCGAAGGCATCGGCTCGCGACTTGAGTTTGTAACCACCAGCGACACGCCCGAATTGGAAATAGAAGTTGTGAAAGGGAAGGGCAAGGACAAAGAGACCGAGGTGATTAACCTGGAGGAAATTATTGATGTAAAAGGTTGGAAGGCGTTGGGCAATCGCTTGTCGCAATATAAAGTAACGAAGGTGCGACCGGTGGAGGACCCGGAAGACACAGGCCAGGAAGAAGGCGATGATGAAAACGAGTTAGCAACTGAAAAGGCGACCGGCACCGGAAAGGATGGCGAGTCGCCAAAAAAAAAATCAGATAGCGAAGAAGAATCGATCATTGAAGATGACGGCCAAACAGCTCTCTTTGGCGAAAGCAAAGAAAAGCAAATCGGCCCGCTCGTTAACGGCAAACCGCCCCAAGCCAAAGCAAAGCCAAAAGAAGCCAAGCAAGCCGACCTCTTCGCGCCCGTCCGAACGGAAAAGCCGGGCGGAGAAAGCCAAAAAAAAGAAAAAGTAAAAAATGACGAAGAGCCAAAGGCGTTTGGTGTAGGGGATGAGATTGAGTTTGATTTGTAATCCCTCACCCCCATCCCTAGGGAGAGGGGTGTCACGCCTAGCGTGACTGCTTGCCTGCCGGAGAGGCAGGGGTGAGGGACTGAAGGCGATCAAGTTTGTACGGTTGCGAGCACATCTAAATGGAACGCGTCTTGAAGAACGTGACTAGATTGAACTTGATTGATAAATACCGTAACTTTCAGTTATGAATAGTTCAACGCCAATTTTAAGTCTTAAGATTGAGAAGGATGGAAATGAGTTTCATACCTGGTGCCCCGAATTGCCAGGTTGCCATACCCATGGTGAAACAGTTTCGAAAGCTTTGGATAATCTAAAAGATGCGATTCAGTTATATCTTGATACTATGATGGAGGAAGAGATTGCAAAACTTTCTGCTGAAATGTTAGATGAAGCCTAAAGAATTAATCAAGCTCTTAGAAAAAGAAGGTTTTATTTTCGTACGTCAATCGGGTAGTCACGCCATATTTCGAAAATCAGGGTTTAAACTTATTGTTGTTCCAATTCATAGCCGGGATGTGCCGATCGGAACATTGAATTCAATACTTAAAGATGCTGGATTAAAATAAGATTTGTGCAGGTGAAGAACATCTGCAAGGGAAAGGAAAGAGAGTCTTTCAAACTTGATCTCTCATTAAATGGACATTATGTGATAGAGCTCTTTTCATTTCCTAATCCACCTAAGAGACCATCGCGCCCCGAAGCAACAGGCCTCCGACACCTGGCATTTGGAGTAGAAGATTTGGAGAAAGTAATTTCTCATCTTGAAAAGCAAAATATTAAAGTTGAACCAATACGAATTGACGAAATCACCAATAAGCGATTTACATTTACCTCAGATCCTGATAATTTGCCAATCGAATTTTATGAAGAACCATGAGTGGCAAATATGGGTTTTTAGTTAACCTTAGGCACTGGTTTTAAAGTACAATCAAATGAGTAATACGGCTCAAAAAATGAAGTCAGGTTTTTTAACCTGACTTTTAATTTCAGTAAAAACTTCCTTGCCGCCAGCGTAATTTGTACTTTTAAAATAGTCAATAAATATTGAGTACTTACTCTCAACATATTTCTATGGATAAACGAACATTTTTAAAAAGCACTGCCACCTTAGGTGTTGCTGCCTTTACACCTTTTCCATCAATAGCAGCATGGATTAAACAGTTTGACGAAAAAACTGCACTTGAATTGGCCAGCGATGAAGTTTTCTGGAAAGGCATTCGGGCAGATTATAAACTTAAACCAGATTATATCAATTTAGAAGGTGGCTATTATTGCATACTGCCCAAGGCAACCTTAGATAAACAGATTGAACACATTCGTGAGATAAATTACCAAGGTTCGTATTACATGCGCACCAAGCAGTTTGCCGATAAAGCAATGATGGTTGATAAGTTGTCTAAGATCGCTGGTTGTTCTACGGAGGAATTGATCATCACCCGAAACACCACTGAGTCGCTAGATATGATCATATCCGGTTGGCAGTGGCAAGCGGGCGATGAAGCGGTAATGGCCGAGCAGGATTATGGCGCCATGCTCAACATGTTTGCACAAGTAGCTAAGCGACATGGCGTGGTAAATAAAATTGTTTCGTTGCCGAACCATCCTAAGTCAGACGAAGAGATTGTGAACCTGTATGCGGAAGCTATAACTTCTAAAACTAAGTTGTTGATGGTATGCCACATGGTTAACATCACAGGCCAGATTCTACCAATTCAAAAAATTTGTGACATGGCGCATAGCAAAGGAGTGAAGGTGATGGTGGATGGTGCGCATGCATTCGCACACATTCAGTTTTCAATTCCTGATTTACATTGCGATTTTTATGGAACGAGTTTGCACAAGTGGTTAAGCGTGCCGTTAGGAGCGGGTATGTTGTATGTAAAGAAGGAAAACATTTCTGCCGTCTGGCCTTTGTTTGGCGATGAAGAAAAAAAGGAGGATGACATTCTTCGACTAAACCATTTAGGTACACATCCGGTAGCTACACATTTGGCTATTGCCGATGCCATTGACTACTATCAACTTTTAGGCCTGGCAAGGAAGGAAGCTCGGCTTCGTTATCTACAAAACTATTGGACTGGCAAAGCACGAAAACTAAGTCATGTTGAAATCAATACTCCGGAAGATCCAACTCGTTCTTGTGCCATCGCTAATGTGGGTGTGCGTGGCATGAAACCGGGCGACTTAGCCAAAACGTTGTTGGAGAAATATAAAATCTGGACGGTTGCAATTGATGGAGCGGGCGTGCATGGTTGCCGTATTACACCTAATGTTTATACTACCACCGTTGAGTTGGATGCATTTGTTGCGGCATTGAACGTTATTGGGGTTTAACTTCTTTCATTACTGCTATCGTTATTGTTTACTGTAGTTGGAAAATCTTTTACAATTCTTAATTAGCAACATGAAATTTAATCACACACTAATTCTTCGCTGGGTAGTAGCCATTATATTAATCATGCACAGCGTGCCGGGTATGTTTAAATGATGGTGTTAATGACTTCGGTAATTTTCATCTAAATAAAATTGGATTTAGTCCTATTGGAGTTCCATTGGCTTGGGCGATTAAACTATCGCACCTGGTAGCCGAAATTTGCTTGATACTGGAGAAATATATTCGATGGGCAGCTATTATTACTATTGTTATTTTAATCTCAGGCATTGTTATGATTCATTTTAGTGAAGGGTGGTTTGTTGTAGGAGGTGGCAGAAACGGGATGGAATTTAATTTTCTGCTCATTGCGGCTTTAGTCACTATCATGTTTCCAGATGGATTGAGTGGATCGCGCAAGTAAGTTGACTAACAATCTTCTATGTCTCTTATAATATTTTTAAAACCCTGAAGGCATAAATTCGCAAAAATTGAAATTGAAAGACAAGTGGGACGAGCGATATAGCGGAAAGGAATTCGCCTATGGCGAGCAGCCGAACAATTACCTCAAAGAAAAACTTAATGAAATTCCAGCAGGAAAGATTTTGTTTCCGGCAGAAGGTGAGGGGCGAAACGCAGTGTATGCCGCTACTTTAGGTTGGAAAGTTTTTGCTTTTGACCTTAGTGAAGAAGGGAAAAGGAAAGCGACTCAATTAGCGGAAAAGCATCAGGTTAAAATTAATTACGAGGTAGGGGAGTTTCAATCTATAAAATATCCGCCAAACGGATTCGATGCAATCGCTTTGATATACGCTCACTTTCCGTCAGAGAAAAAATCTGACTATCACAAAACATTGACAACCTATTTGCGACCGGGTGGAACCGTAATTTTTGAAGCCTTTAGTAAAAATCATTTAAGCTACGTTACCAAAAATTCAAAAGTAGGTGGCCCAAAAGACATTGAGTCCTTATTTTCAATTGATGAAATAAAATCTGACTTTCATGATTTTGAGATTGTTGAATTGGTTGAGACTGAAATAGAGTTACAAGAAGGATTATTTCATAACGGTAAAGGCTCGGTGGTGCGACTTGTGGGACAGAAAAAATATTAATGAATTTGCACTTAACTGAGTGAGAGTAGGTCTCTTTTTTTCTTCTAGTTAATTATCTTTGATCTTTTACAAGACAATTATTATGAAGGGCAGTATTGTTTTATTTTTTCTTCTGTTGATAGCAATCTCTTCGCAAGCCCAAAACAAACAAGTCTGTTTTACTATTGACGATATGCCTTTGGTAACGTATGGCATCAGCGATACTGTTTATCAAAAAGGGTTGATGGATAAACTTATTACAGGGTTAACAGCGAACAAGATCCCAGCCATGGGTTTTGTAAACGAGATTAAACTTTACAAGAATGGGACATTAAATCCATTTCAGGTTCAATTACTTAAAAGTTGGCTGGATGCCGGGCTTGAGCTTGGTAATCACACATTTTCACATCTGGATTATAATTCTCTTTCTGCTGTAGATTTTTTCAGGGAAATAATCAAAGGCGAGCGAGTAACCAAGGAGTTGATGCGTAAGGCTGGGAAAGAACTCATGTATTTCCGCCATCCATTTTTGCATGCTGGCAACTCGAAGGCGAGGTCTGATTCTTTAAATCAATTCTTGGCTGAGCATGGTTATACAGTAGCTCCGGTAACTATTGACGATGAAGACTATATGTTTGCGGCTGCTTACAAAAAGGCACACGACAAAAATGATGCAAAGCTGATGAAGCAGATCGGCACCGATTATATTAATTACATGGAACAGAAGATACTCTATTTTGAGAGACAATCCATAGCACTTTTTGGCAGACACATTAAACAAGTGTTGTTGATACATGCAAGTGCGCTTAATTCGGATTACATCGATGCGTTGGCAAAACTGTTTATCCGGCTTAACTACAATTTTATTTCCCTGCAAAGTGCATTAGAAGACGAGGCTTATAAAACTCCGATAACGGTTTATGGAAACTGGGGAATTTCGTGGATAGACCGCTGGGCTTTATCGCAGGGGAAGAAAGGGGATTTTTTCAAAGGCGATCCTGAAATTCCATCTTATGTCAGATAATTTATGAGTGACGAGCAAACGGCCATTCGAACTACCTATTTCAGCATTGCTGGAAATACCGCGTTAGCAATTGTAAAAGGGCTCGCAGGCGTTTTTGGAAATTCTTACGCATTGATTGCCGATGCAATAGAATCCACTACAGACATTCTTGCATCGCTGATTGTGCTTTTTGGATTCAAGTATGCAAAACGGCCAGCCGATGAAAATCATCCGTACGGCCATGGAAAAATTGAACCTTTGATAACTTTTCTGGTAGTCGCGTTTCTTGTGGTATCGGCTACCATCATTGCCTATCAGAGTATTATCAACATTCAAACTCCGCACGAAAGTCCCAAAGCCTGGACGCTTTTAGTGCTGGGTGTTATAATTGTGTGGAAAGAAATCTCGTATCGCATCGTAATTAAAAAAGGTAATGAAACGAATAGCACGTCCTTAAAAGCAGATGCCTGGCACCATCGCAGCGATGCGGTTACTTCCGTGATGGCGTTTATCGGAATCTCTATTGCTATTTATTTTGGCGAAGGATTTGAAACAGCTGATGATTGGGCAGCTTTGCTTGCATCAGGTTTTATCTTATACAATAGCTACTTGATATTTCGTCCGGCCTTGGCTGAAGTTATGGATGAAAATCTTTACAATGATTTGGTTGAAGAGATCCGGAAAGTGTCATTAACAGTAAGGGGTGTGTTAGGAACTGAAAAATGTTTTATCCGAAAGACAGGTATGAAGTATCATGTGGATCTGCATGCGATAGTAAACGGAGAAATTTCAGTAAAAGAAGGGCATGATTTGGCGCACAAGCTTAAGGATACCTTGCGATATGAAATACCTACCTTAGGTCACGTGCTTATTCATATTGAGCCACATCTTAATCTTATGCAAATCCACGATAAGTGATTGTGTCGTAACCACACCTTAATAATGTCGTATTAACGCCCCGCGAAGCACCGCTATGTTTACGTGCTTTGAATTGAGAAAACAAATTGAAGTTATTTCTCAAAATGCCACACTTTTTATAACAAACCTTAGTTGCTAAAACCTATACCGTAAAAAAATCCATGAAAAACAAAATTCTATTTGTCGTAAGTCTTCTTTTTGCATTGATGTTTATTAACGCGGGTCTCAACAAATTTTTTGGCTATATGCCGATGCCGATCCTTTGCCCGAGGATTTGATGGCTCTCTTTACCGCGATTTCATCATTGGGTTGGCTTTTACCATTAATTGGAGTTGCCGAAGTTATCGGAGGAATATTAGTAATCATACCTAAATACAGATCACTTGGTGCAATCATTATTTTCCGGTAATGGTGGGCATACTGCTTACACATATCGTGAATGTACCCGCTTCGCTACCAATAGCAATTGTTTTAATGGCAATTAACCTTTGGATAATTTTTGAGAATAGGGAGAAGTATCTACCGATGATAAGGTAAAAAAATTTAATTGATTAGTGGCAATTTTCATCTGTCACTAATCCTTCCGACATTAGAAGGAAAATGATTTCATGAAAACACCCAACGATACCCGCATTGCTGTTCTGATTGATGCCGACAATATTCCTTCTGCAAATATTAAGGCAATGATGGAAGAAATTGCCAAGTATGGAACGCCCACCTTTAAGCGAATTTATGGCGACTGGACCAAGCCAAATCTTGCAGGTTGGAAGAATGTGCTTTTAGAAAATGCGATAGCACCCATTCAGCAATACGGCTACACTACTGGAAAGAATGCAACCGATTCGGCTATGATTATTGATGCGATGGATATTTTATATTCCGATAAGGTGGATGCCTTTTGCATTGTTTCCAGCGACAGCGATTTTACTAGGCTTGCCACTCGATTACGCGAAGCCGGCATGATGGTGATTGGCATGGGTGAAAAGAAAACGCCCAATCCATTTATAGTTGCCTGCGATAAATTTATCTACATAGAAATTTTGGAGATGCAGTCTGATGACGATAAAGAATCAAATGACAAAGAGAATGGTGGGCGAAATAAAACAGTCAAGCATCGTGAAACGCTTAAACGAGTTGACAAAGAAACAATTCAATTAATTTCCACTACTATAGGTGATTTGGCGGATGATAGTGGCTGGGCTTTTTTGGGGGAAATTGGAAATTTAATTTTGAAAAAGCGCCCTGACTTTGATCCGAGAAATTTTGGATTTGGAAAATTAGCCTTGTTGATTAAAGACATTGAAAAGTTTGAGGTAGATGAAAGCCAGACTGAGAAAAAAGGTATCAAGCTTGTTTACGTGCGAGTGAAATGAAGATGCACCATTAAACTAAATAGTATCCACTCTTTGAAGATTTCGATCGCCCGAATGAAAACTTACCGTATGGCGAATTACTTGTAAATGAAATTTTGAAAATATCAGAAAACGCAATGACACAAGATCATTGTTTCCCTGCTACTGAGTTAGCACTTAATGCTTAGAAGAAGACGGATTGGGGTAGTATTACTTTGGATTAACAAGAATAATAACTTCCTCTGGCACAATAGATTTTCAAAAGTTTTATGTAGAAACAAGAAATCAATTTGCCCAATTGAAATTAGAACTTTATTTGAAAAGATAAGCAACTAGTGTGAGGTTAATCATTAAGTGGACTGCACCCTAGCAAAAATTCAAATCTCGAAGTGATTTAATCATCAAGAACACTGTATGAAATGCGATGGTATTAATGACTTGTAAAGCAAAAACCCCGAATAGGTTCAACTTAGCGAAGTATTTGGGTGCAGGTACTTCTGGATGAGTTTCGCACCTTTATAAACCATATTTTTTTATCTGTATGATTTCTGCAAAATTTGGTTCGCCCGTGTATGGATTATGTATTCAACATACTTGCGGCTTCCTGATCAAGCATAACAAAGCCTTCTGTTATTAAATTGACTACACTTACCGGAATATCTTCGGTTGCAATTACCTTTAATCCCGCTGAAAGAATAGCAGCCTTCTTCAAACCACTCGCCATCACAATGGGTAGTTTAGCTTCGCGCAGATGTTTTAATCCCAGCGTAATGCCGTTAGAAAGTGAAGTGGCTTTAGAAAAATATTTTTGTCCCACTTTTTTTGTCTCTTCGGCTAACTCGCTTACATGAGCATAGCTTTCAAAGGAACTGCCGGGTTCATTCATGCCAATGTGGCCGTTGGTGCCAACGCCAACTAACATAATATCCAACCCACCATTATCTTCAATCAATGAATTGATACGTTCGCATTCTATATTGAGATCGGCTGCGGTTACATCAAAGAAAACTACTTGTTCCTTTTTAATACTGAGCGGAGCAAAGCAATCTTTATGAAGCATAGATAAGCAGGAACCTGAATCAGTTGGATCAATACCCAGCCACTCATCTAAACTTAAAAAGGTGCACTGGCTTAGGTCAACTTCTTTGGCGTCAATAGCTTGTTTCAAAGATTCAAAAACACCGATGGGTGTATGGCCGGAAGCAAGGCAAATAAGTGAATCAGGTTTTGATTTTACATAATCAATAATTAACGCAGCCGTTGCTTTGCTTAAAGATTGGTAGTTTGGATGGATTTCAATTTTCATAAATTAAATGGAGTTACGCAAAGGTTGAAAACTTTACTATAAATGGACGGGTCTGACCCCTGTTGCTTGCCTAAGTCAAGTAAATTAATTTTAAGGTAACAACCTTCACCGGTTAAAAAATTAAGAAGACGATAAATTATTGCAATTATAACTCAACCTTAGTGTATAATGATCTATGATAATGAAAAAGCCTTTCATTATCAGGGGTTTAAAATCAATTTTATTGGAGCGGCTAGAATTAGTACGGAAGGCAATTATGTTATATAGAGGAGATCCCCTTATGCTCAATAATTTTTATCAAAATTACAACACGGTTAAACTTCTCCCGCTAAGGCAAGAAGCAAGGCGGAAAATGATTGATAAGACAATCGATGAGAGAAAAAAATATCTATGGAATTACTGGCTGATTTATGGCATACGATTTAGGCTTCTGGTCCTTGAAATACTTTCTCTTTTCAACCAATTTACTTGGCCGAACGAAAACCATTTCATACGCTTCTTTCAACGAATTGGAATTTTTAACGTCCTTAACAATTGCCATCCATTCGTGAAAACAAAGATATATCGGATTGTATGAATTCACCGGTGTGGATATTCCATAATACGGTTTTTCCTCTTCGGCCTGAAATGTTCCGAACATTCGATCCCAAATAATAAAAGTAGATCCATAATTTTTATCAAGGTACTTTTCATTTCGTGCGTGATGCACCCGATGATGGGAGGGTGTTGAGAAAATATATTCAATTGGTTTTGGCAATCGTTTGATATACTCAGTATGTATCCAGAATTGATAGAGCACTCCTATTTGGTGACAAATCAAAAACATGATTGGATGAAACCCTGCTAATGCTACTGGTATAAAGAATATTATCTTAATATGTTGCGTCCATCCTAATCTGAAAGAAACTGACCAATTATATTTTTCTGATGAGTGGTGAGTAACATGGGTAGCCCACCAAAATCTGTTTTCGTGTGCTACCCGATGAGCCCAGTATCGCCAAAAATCAATCCAAATATAGCATAAGATGTAGGCCCACCAGGTAAAAGGAAAGCTCCAGAAAACCATGTTATAGAAAAAGAGAACGAATACAAATGTTGCTATCTTAAGCACAGCGCTAATGGCTACATTGCCAAGGCCAATGGCAGTGGCCGCTAACGTATCTTTGCCATCATAATAATCTTTCTTCTTATAATAACTTATAATCCATTCGAGTGTAACCAACGCAATCATAACGGGTGCAGCATACAGGATAATATTCGGTAGGTCGATTGATAGCACCTGTTCTATGGTGAGTTTTTCTTTATTCATGTTTTTCAATTAATGAGAGACTCTTTCTGCACGCATGTTAACGATTTGTTTCTATTATACTAGTTCGTTTTGTAAGGCATATCGTTTGCGCCATGGTTATCATGTCAAATACCATGCAGCAAAATAGTGTGCTACTAACTATGTAAATGTAAGACGTTTGAATAAATGGGCTACCCGATTTACATGTTGGTGGGGAGATTATTTCTCATTCAAGGGGAAAAGTTTTCGCATGGTCGCATACTGTGGAACGTTTTTTTCTATAAAAAATTAGTAGTAAGTTTTTATTTCTATCTTTAAGGCATCTCTAAAAACCTTACTTTATTTCCCTGGCCACCAGTGCAGGCAGGCAGAAGAGGAGGGTAAGATGATTTTTTAGAGTTGCCCTTTAGTGTAATGTTATAAAAATAAATGACTACAAGAAATGTGTGTATTTTTATGATAGTACAGGGAGCCTTAACGAACACCCCAATCAGTAACTTTTATTCAGGTTGCATGGCAATTTTAATCACCACATTAATAAGATTACGATGGAACTAAGTTCAATTGCAGAAAATCTGCGAGATAGTTTTTTAACAAACTTCAATCTTTTCGTTAAGCAAGTTCCAAATATTATTCTCTCAATCCTTATAGTTTCAGCCGGAGCGCTCTTAGCCACTTTCTTATCTAAGCTTTTTCAAAAGGCAGTTTCGAGAAAGGTTCATGACACGTTAATGGTAAATTTTCTTTCAAAATCGATTAAGCTTACGCTGATTGTTATTGTTGCCATGTTTGGATTGAAGGTGGCAGGACTTGATGGTGTAGCTACTGGAATACTAACTGCAGCGGGTGCGTCCGCGGTGATATTCGGATTCGCGTTTAGGGATATTGGAGAAAATTTTATATCAGGGGTAATTCTTTCTTTTAACAGACCCTTCAAAATAGAAGACACAGTTAGTATAGGAGATATTTTTGGCAAAGTAAAGGCAATGGAATTTCGATACACAAAATTAAAAACCTTTGATGGACGCGATGTATATATACCAAATAGTGATTTAATAAAAAAGGCGGTTTTCAATTATACAGAAGATGGATACTTTCGGCTTGATTTTACAGTTGGAGTTGCTTACGAAGAAAAAATTGGCGATGTTGAAGAGTTGATTTTAAAAACAGTACGAGCTACAAACGGAGTTATTGAAGACGCAACCCACGAAACGTTCGTTACCGCTGATGAACTGGCCACCAGCACGGTTAACCTTAGAGTTTTCTTTTGGGTAGAAACGATTGAATATAGAAAACAATCTCTAAAAATTAAAAGCGATGTGGTGGCAAATGTAAAAGAAGCAATCATTGCAAACGGTATGAATATGCCAGCAGATATTAAAGAAATAAAATTATATGGTAGTCAAAACGCCATCCCGATTACCATAAAAAAAGAAGATTAAATACTCCATTTTACGCTGCGCCATTTGTTGGCATGGTTGTTATCTGGTAAAATTTCTATCTTTCTTGTAACCCAATATTATAATGACAAGATTTTTTCAAGAAGCTAATAAAGCCAATATAGGAATGAAGGTTAAGGAACCAGTGCTTACGGTGGTTGAGAAAATTGAAGGCTGGGTAAATACATTTATTACGATGATACCCAATATGGTGGTATCTATAATTTTATTTATAATTTTCTTGCTATTAGCACGCTATGGCAGTCAATTATTAACTAAACTTTTTTCAAAAGCTTCGGATAATAAAGCATTGAAAAACCTTTTCTCCACAACTACTTATGCAAGTATTCTGGGCATTGGGTTGTTTATTATTCTTGGTGTATTGGGCCTTGATAAAGCCGTTACCTCGCTTTTGGCTGGCATAGGTGTGTTAGGTTTGGCGTTAGGCTTTGCCTTTCAGGATATTGCGGCAAACTTCGTATCAGGTATAATTCTGGTTTTTAGAAGGCCATTTAAGATAGGAGATCTAATAGAGGTAAAGGGCATTTTGGGTGAGGTATCTCGCACAAATTTGAGGGTTACTATATTAGAAACGTTTCAGGGTCAGGAAGTGCATATCCCCAACAAGCATGTGATACAAGACGCAATTTATAACTACACAGTGCTGAAGCGAAGGCGTATCGATATATCGGTAGGAATATCCTATGGAGATGATCTTGAGAATGTTGAAAAAATTGTGGTTGAAACTATTAAAGGGTTGGATGGCGTTATTGATCATGATAATATAGGCTTTGACTATTCCGAGTTCGCTTCAAGCTCCATCAATTTCAACATTCGCTTTTGGATTGAATACCCTGGTCAGCCAGGCTATCTAACAATGAGAAGTAAGGCAATTAAGGCAATCAAAAATGCATTTGACAAAGCTGGAATTACAATACCGTTTCCAATAAGAACATTAGATTTCGGAATAAAGGGTGGTGAAAAACTTTCTGAGATGGGATTAATCACTAAAAATGAATAACCTAGGCAGAATTTGGCTAGTATCTTTTCGAGTCATTAATGAGTTCTTCCAATCATTCCTAACGTGAATATTTTATTTTTTCATTCCAGTAACCAGCTATTTGCATAACAATCGTGCATGGTTGAGCCTAACCAACAATTATGCAGGTAATTCACAAAGTTTGCTCTTAACCTCAGCCACCCCGATAGCTATCGAGCGAACTGAAGCCCTCTCTTAAAAATTTAAAAAAATGAGGGTTAAAGTGTAATTGAACATTATATTTGCACTCCTTTTTGAAATGATGTACTAAAAAGGAATATTTCAACTGTCCAAGGAGAGGTGGGTGAGTGGCTGAAACCAACAGTTTGCTAAACTGTCGTACGGGTTAAACTGTACCGGGGGTTCGAATCCCCCCCCCTCCGCAGAATTGAGCTTAAGCTTCGTTCTTATTTATTGCTAACTATTATCTGTAAGTAAGGATAATTTTTAGCGTAGTCTGGTCTCATAGCTCAACTGGATAGAGCAGCTGCCTTCTAAGCAGCAGGTTGCTGGTTCGACTCCAGCTGGGATCACATGTTGGTTGTTAAAGATGTTTTTATATCTTCGCGGCTTAATTAATTGTTCGGGCCATAGTCCCGATGAAAAAATCGGGATAAATTCCGCCCGGTATCGCATGATGTTTGGCATCATAGAATAGATACGAATCTGAGTTTGATAATAGTTCGGGGCGTAGTCCCGATGAAAAAATCGGGATAAACTCCGCCCGGTATCGCATGATGTTTGGCATCATAGAATAGATACGAATCTGAGTTTGATAATAGTTCGGGGCGTAGTC
>ENA-ORBV01003482-ORBV01003482.1-microbial-mat-metagenome-genome-assembly--contig:-NODE-3482-length-31426-cov-15.806692_pt1 | contig 31426 bp, 31 predicted proteins | sample MGYA00237777_ERZ505514 | MGnify/ENA primary metagenome ERZ505514 (study PRJEB26160, sample SAMN06269048) | microbial mat metagenome | isolation source: Oligotrophic lake microbial mat | place... | reverse complement strand
TGTCCCGATAGCTATCGGGATGCCTAATCATATTCATTTAATCTGGCGCATTCAAAATGGTTTTGAGTTGGAAACAGGGCAGCGAGATTTTTAAAATTTACGGCTAAGGCAATAGTGGAAAAGATAAAAACAGAAAAAGGAGAAGCAACACTGGAGTTGTTGTACGTTGGATTGAAAGATCGGAAGTATCAGATTTGGAAACGTAATTCGATGAGCATTGATTTAATAAATGAAAAGTTCTTCAAGCAAAAATTGGACTATGTTCATAATAATCCGTGTCAATCTCGCTGGAATTTGGCAGAACACCCAACAGAAGATCGCTACAGTACAGTAAGCTATTATGATGGTTTGGGCGATGAGTTTGGACTAGTTATACACGTGGAAGAGTTGAGATGTATTAACAGTTGAGGATTGTTGGACAGGCGACCAACAATAACGATGGGGAATTTATTTAATCGATATAAACCGATAATGAAGTAATATCTGATTTCTTCGAGCTAAAGGTTTATAATTTCAAACCTTTGCCACGGATGTCGAAAAGAGAATTAGTATGCAAACATAAATTTCTTTCATATGTACTCTTTAATAAATTTTAAAAAACAAAGCGATGATCTTCAATCTTTTTCCTTTCTCTATGTGACCTATGTTCTTACGTGTTTAGGACACTTAGTGCCTACCATGTAAGATTTTTTTTAAAGTAAAAAATAATGGGGGGGGGGGAGTAACTTTCATAGAATCAATAGTTTATAAAAAACAAAAGCCTTGGTAAAATAAACTTTCACAGGTGCCTTAAGCTCATAAAACAGCGAGTTGTAAAAAATTCCGTTTACTAACTTCCGCTTGTTAATGATGAAATTTTGATAAATGATTTCCCTACCTACAAGCAACTGGATCAAATGGACTGCGGTCCAACCTGCCTGCGTATAGTGGCTAAGTTTTACGGGCGCAGTTATCCGTTGCACGAACTCAGAAACAAGTCCTTTATCACCCGCGAAGGAGTTTCACTTTTAGGCATCAGCGATGCGGCTGAAGCTATCGGGTTTCGTACAATTGGCGTAAAAATTCCTTTCGATAAGCTAATTGAAGAAGCGGTACTTCCCTGTATAGTTCATTGGTATCAGCGCCATTTTGTGGTCGTTTATAAAATCTCTAAAGCCTCCTTCTCCACGGGGAGAAGGGTTGGGGATGAGGGAAGGGTGTTTGTAGCCGACCCGGCCGTGGGTCTGATCACCTATTCTTTTGAAGAATTTAAAAAAGGTTGGCTCTCAACAAAAGACAATGGCCACGAAACCGGGGTGGCGTTGCTCCTTGAAACAACTCCGCAGTTCTTTGAGCGCGAACCGGAGACATTAAAAAATAAACGCAAGAGCCTGACGTATCTATTTGGCTACTTGAAAAATCATCGCACGATGCTCATGCAATTGGTAGTCGGTTTACTCGCGGGTAGCATGATCCAACTTGCACTTCCCTTTCTTACCCAATCCATTGTGGATGTGGGCATCAACACGCAAAATATTCAATTCATATATTTAGTACTGGCCGGGCAAATGATGCTATTTATTAGCCGCATGGCAGTTGACTTTATTCGCAGGTGGATTTTGCTGCACCTGAGTACCCTTATTAATATTTCCATCATCTCCGATTTTCTCGTTAAGCTGTTTAAGTTGCCAATGGCTTTCTTCGAAGGCAAAATGATTGGCGACATTTTAAGACGCATCGAAGATCACTCCCGCATTGAGCGCTTTTTAAGTACCTCTTCACTCAACATTCTCTTCTCCTTCTTTAACCTCATCATTTTTGGGATAGTGCTGGCAGTTTACAACATTCCCATCTTTCTTGTCTTCTTTGGTATGAGCACCGTGTATGTAGTGTTCATACTCTTGTTTTTAAAGCGCAGAGCCGAGCTTGACTACAAACGCTTTCAGCAAATGGCCGATAACCAAAGTAATCTCATTCAGTCCGTGCAAGGCATGAGTGAAATTAAAATGAATAATTGCGAAACGCAGAAACGATGGGAGTGGGAGCGCATTCAGGCCAAGCTTTTTCGTGTTAATGTTGCCTCAACAAAATTGCAACAATACCAAGATGCAGGTAGCATGTTTTTAAACGAATCTAAAAACATGCTGATCACCGTAATGGCTGCTATTGCTGTGATGGACGGACAAATGACGCTCGGTATGATGCTGGCCGTGCAGTATATAATCGGGCAACTGAATGCCCCTGTCAACGAGTTTATTGCTTTCAGTCGCGATTGGCAAGATGCCAAAATAAGTTTGGAGCGAATAGGTGAAATTCATGCACTGGAAAATGAGGAGTCCGCCCCCCTCTCCTCTGGAGAGGGGTTGGGGGTGAGGTTAGAGGAGAGGGAGGCGAGTGGTTCTATAATTTTAAAAGATGTCTCTTTTCAATATGAAGGTCCCCACTCACCTAAGGTGCTTGTGGACATTAATCTGATTATTCCTGATGGAAAAATTACCGCCATTGTTGGCGCAAGTGGTAGCGGAAAAACTACCCTTATGAAATTGCTATTGAAATTCTATGCACCCGTTGTAGGAAAAATTTCGGTGGGTGGCATCGACCTTAATCAGGTACCTGCTTCGGCTTGGCGGCAGCAATGCGGCACAGTAATGCAGGACGGATTTATTTTCTCGGATACCATAGCTCGCAATATTGCACTAGGCGATGAAGAAGTGGATGGTAAAAAACTTATGCATGCAGTAACCGTGGCTAATATAAAAGAGCATATTGAATCCTTACCACTGGGTTACAATACTAAAGTGGGCATGAATGGCGTTGGCTTAAGCCAGGGGCAAAAACAACGGTTGCTTATTGCCCGAGCCGTGTATAAAAACCCCGAAGTGATCTTCTTTGATGAAGCCACCAGTGCCTTAGATGCCAACAATGAAAAAGTAATTATGGAAAACCTCGATCAGTTTTTTAAAAACAAAACGGTGCTAGTAATAGCCCATAGGCTAAGCACGGTAAAAAATGCTGATCAGATTGTTGTATTAGAGAAAGGCAAAATTGTTGAAGTGGGTTCGCACGGTGAACTGACTACGCAAAAAGGAAAATATTTTGAACTGGTAAAAAACCAATTGGAACTAGGTAATTAATACTAAAGACTATTTACTCAATACTAACTACTATTTACCATGAGTTTACTAAAATATATTGAGCGCCTGAAAAGAATGGATGATTCTCTTCGAAAAGAGAACAATCACCGCAGCCCCATTTTCTTCATCACCCGGCTGGTATCGGCCAGGCCACTCTTGCGCCCGTCACGCACCAATTTAGCCAAGGGCTTATCTTCCACTTCTTCTACCACGCTTACCGAATCAAATTTTTCGGCCAGCATTTTCAGCATGGCGACAATGTTTTTTCCTTCTTTGGTTTCTCTTTAATAGTTACGGAGTATGTCATGGGTTTACGATTTTATAACAAAGGTACTATTTATAAATATTACCCAACACCCTTAACTAATCTTGCTATGGACTTATACTCTTTATTAACTAATACTATGGACTATTTACTCAATACTAACTACTATTTATTATGAGTTTACTAAAATACATTGAGCGCTTGAAAAGAATGGATGATTTGATTCGCAGAAAAGCCACAGGAAAGGCAGATGAATTTGCTACTAAACTTGGTATTTCACGCAGCCAGCTTTTACAAGATGTAAAGGAACTACGCGAATTGGGTGCGCCTATCGCATACTGCTACACGAGCCAAAGTTACATTTACACCAGGCCATATTCGTTAACTTTTAACATGGAAATAATAAGAGGCGGGAAAAATATTTTCAATTTTTTTGACCGATCCAGTATGGCTGGACTGCCAGTTAGTAGGTTGCCAATGCAATTAGGTGTAATTGAGTTGCCGCGGATACCGAAAAGCGAATGAGTAGGTCTGTTTAAAAATTCAAACTATGTTAGAAAAATTCAAAAATCACCAAATTTCATTTGAGTCAATGAAATTTGTAAAAGGAGGAAGTATATGCAGTCAGTGCATTGCATCGAATGGCCCTGCATGTGAAGCCGCGGGACATCAGCAAAATACTGGAGGCTATGACACTTGCAAAATCACATTACAAACAGAATGTGAAAATCAATCTTACTGTCAGCAATAGTTTGCGCTAACTTTAAAATTATACAAGGGTGTTGGGTTTTACCTTCGTCCTTGTTATATTTAAGAATGAAAAAGATTTTAATTTTAATAATAACGATCCTTTCCTCTCTCAATTTACGTGGGCAGTCCCTCGATTTTGTTATGGATAATTATTTTAAAAATATAGGAGGAGAAAGTATTGTATCAACGATCACCGCTTCACGCGAAACTTCCTTTAATTGGTTCCGAACTCAAAAGAATAATGATCCTGAAAAATCAATTCCTATTAAGGCAATCACTATTATAAAAACACCATTCTTCAGAAAGTTTACTTCGCTTGATTTATGGGGTAATGTAAGTAATGAGTTTTTTTATAATAATAAGGGGCAGACAGATGTTTCTAGGTATTCTGTTCTTAAAGAAAAAAAAAACCTTTAAAAGTGAGCGTATGTTCAGCCTCGCAGTTGCTTAAATTATATCGAAGCGGGGCTTTGAAGTATCTAGGCGAGCAATATATTGGGGGTACACAATATTATGTAGTCAGCAAGATCAATGAAGAAAATTCGGAATTGTATTTTTTTAATCAGCAAAATTTTTTATTTGAAGCAAAGAAACTCAGTGATAGACCAGACAGAATAGAGTTATTTAGGGACTACAAGAGCACTAATCTCATTCAACATCCTTTTCTCTTTGAGATTCATGAAAATGGATTACTATTATACAGACAATCAACAACAGATTTTGAATTTAATCCAGAGATTGATGACAAAGTATTCTACTTCAATCAAAATGAATACGAAAAGCGGAATGAGCCACAATCGAAATATGAAAGTGGTAGACTGGAAGTAAGTGAGACAACCCTTAATGATGTTATTCAGGCAAATTTTAAGGGCAAGCGGGTATTTGTTGATATGTGGGCAACTTGGTGTGCGCCTTGTAAAAAAGAGTTTAGGAGTTACGATTCCGCCTACTATTCGCTGATGGATAGTAATAATATTAGCCTCGTTTACCTTAGCATTGACAAAGATGCGGATAAGAAAAAATGGGAACAAGACATAGAAAAACTAGGGTTAAAAGGTTATCACGCTCGAGCGAATAAGAAACTCGTGGAGAAACTGAAGGTGGATATTTTTGACGGAGATGTGATCACTATCCCTCGGTATATTTTAATAGACGAAACGGGAAAGCTTTTATCAAAGAATTTCCTAAGACCTTCCGATCCAGAATTTAGAAAAACGATAGATGAAAATTTTGACAATGATAAAAACTGATTCATCATTATACCTATCTACAATACTCAAAGTAAAGCACTTGATTCTTTTTTATTGCATGCTTTTATTTAGTTTAGGTTGTGTAATGGGACAGCCAAACAATCAGATTTTATTTGGCGATTCTACTAAAGAGATTTTGGATAATTACCTCCGGGTAGCGGGGGGTGCAGAAAAGTGGAAGGCTTTGCAAAGTGTCATAATCTCTATGACACAATACCCAAAGGAAGAAAATGTGATTAAGATAGCCTCTGTTCATGGCGGTCAAATATACGATCGTTGGATTTCTATTTTAAAAAGTGGAGATTCTTCAAGCACTTGCTTTAATGGTAGTAACTATTGGCGTCAAGTTGAAGGGGGAGCACCGGAATCATTTGATTTTTATACTCCGGTTTATGCAAAATATGCGCGATTAGGAGAACCAAGTTTTTTGTTGCGTGCAGATTCAATTAGGTTCACAGGAACTTTTGATTTTCTAGCGGGAGACAAAAAAACGTTGTGTTATAAAATCGCTGTTTATGTTGATGGAAACCGCCACTATCACTTTATCAATACAACTTCATACCTTCTCGAAGGATACACACGCGGAGACCCCGGAGACCCGGTTACATCATTAAATGACTATCGGGAAATAAGCGGATTGTCAGTTCCATTCGAAGAGGTTATTTATCGGGGTATGAACATGGAGTCTAAGTTTGTTAAAAATCTGATTTACTTTAATAAAATTATACCGATTGAGGTATATGATTACCCAAAGGGATCAACAAACATCATATCAACTAGTTTATTGTTTAACCTAATCCAAAAAGAAAAATGAAAAATTTAATTGAGTCCTTCAAAAAGTTTGAAATTAGAGGAAATGAATTGGCAATGGTAAAAGGTGGGAGTGGCTGCACCTGCCATCAAGCAGCACCTTATGCATGCACAGCGGCAGGCTATGCCACAGGATCGAGCGGCCACTATAATTGTATGGTTGGTGTGTATTTAGATTGTTGCTCAATTTCGGGTTCTGGCTGCACTTGCAACCCAATAATGCAATAGTTTTAAAAAAGAGAGGTTCAATGTTTGAACCTCTCTTTTTATCCATTCTTAAATAAATATGATCAAGAGCGCAATTAGTTTGTGGACACGTATTGAGAATTTCTATTATGCAACTAATGTTATTAGATATTATTACATCGCATCTTGGGATTAAGATATCGAAATCAACAATCCAAAAGAGTAATTCAAGTGCGAGTGCCAATCTTACTTCACTTTCTGACCACCTTAATGAATGGAATATAAAAAATTTTGCTGTTAAGATTCAAAAAGAACAGCTAATCGAAATCCCTTACCCTTCCATCGCGCACCTTTCAAAAAATGGTGGCCACTTTGTTGTCCTGCAAAAGTTAGAGAATGATATACTTCACTACATTGATCCGGATGTTGGTCTTATAAAAGAATCACTTAAAGATTTTGAAAAGAAATGGACTGGGGTTGCACTCTTAGTTGAGGCTACTGAAAAATCCGGGGAAGATGGATATCAGGTAAAACGAAGACATGAATTGTTTATTCAATATAGCAAGTACGTGGTTTGGCTACTTATTGGGGCAATCTTAGTTATTCCAATACTACTTTTTCCACTTTATATTTTGCCGTCCTATCTGCTAAAAATTGTAGGTGGTGGTTTCTGTTTTTTGCTTTTACAAAAGCAATTTGGTACTTCAAGCAAAGCCGTAGCTGCATTTTGCACAATGGGTTCAAAATCAAATTGTGATGCAGTTATTGATTCGGCAGGCGCAAAACTCTTTGGCATCGTCTCATTGTCGGAGCTTGGCACGATTTATTTCATTGGTGGGATTCTGAGTATTATACTTTCTGCGTTTGCAATTATCCCTATAAACGGTTTTGTTTCCGTGCTTAGTTTTGCCTTATTACCCTTTACCTTGGTTTCTGTTTATTATCAATGGCGGGTAGTTAAGGCCTGGTGTCCGCTCTGTTTGGCAGTCATGCTGATAGTTTGGCTGGAGGTGTTTGCGCTTTACCCATGGACGGGATTTTCGTTTTCGACTACTGCATTGATAATTTTATTAATTAGTTTTTCTTTGCCCGTTGTTTTTTGGTTAGCTGTTAGGGAACGGTTTATTGATTCATTTCGCATTCCTAATCTAGAGCGTTCTTTGTCAAGATTTACACGCAGCGATAGAATATTTCAAACAGTGTTGGCAAATCAACCAACGGTCGATTTGGAAAATTTTGAGCACGAAATTTCAATTGGCAATAGCGATGCACCTGTTACAATCACGTTGATAAGCAATCCTGCCTGCGGTCCGTGTGCAGTTGCTCATGCTGCTGTAGAGGATTTGTTGTCAAGATTCGAGGACAGGGTTAAAGTTAATTTTCGATTTACGTTTAATGCGAATGAACCTGGTTCTGAATCAACTAGGATGGTTCGGCATCTCATTGCCTTGTCGCTAGCAGATCAGGCATTTTGTATGAAGGCTTTGTCGGATTGGTATCTGCTAGGCGGGAAACGGGATTTAAAAAAATGGTTAGCAAACTATGCTGCCTCTACAAAAAACGGACAAATGGCAAAGGTGGATGCTATTTTGAAGCAGCAAGCAAATTGGTTTAAGAATGCTCAGATAACATCAACCCCAACATTACTTATTAATGGTAAGAAATACCCGGAAGAATATACTATGGGTGATTTGAAATTTCAGATTAGAAAACTTTTAGAATCTATCCCTGAGCGCGAACCTGCACCAGTTTCCTAAACTGATAGAAGAACCTCTCCAGCAGCCGCAAGTCTTCTGTAATTATTTCGGTGGTGCCAGTAAGTTGTTGCTTAAAGGCAATCGTTTTATTTTGGGAAGTAATAAGTTTCTGGGGCAACTCAATGGTAACAAAATATTTATTTTCGTTGGGTATTTCTGAGATTGAGGTAATGCTGCCGTGCAGCAAACCAAACTGTTCAAACGGATAATTCTCTAACCGGATATTTACTTGTTGCCCAACTTTCACTTTGCCACTGGCAAAAATTGGCAGTTCAGCCCGCGCCATTAGTTTTCCTTGTTCCGGTATAATTGAAAATAATGGTTTACCAGGTTCAATAAACAACTCATTCTCCAGAAAGCCGAGATAGGAGATGGTTCCTTTTCCCGGTGCAGTTATCAAGTAAGTCTCTTTCCATTTATTTATTTGAGCAAGTAATTCGCTGTGCGCATTGCTTGCAGTTAGTGTAAGTTTTTGTTCTTCTGCAGTTTCTTGCAGTTGAAGGGTAGTAACTTCTCGCTCAAGTTGATTGGTTTGAAGTTCGTTGTTAAACAGATTGGTTTTTATGTTTTCAGATGCGCGTTGTTGTTGTAGCCAAGTAGCTTGGGCAGTGTTATAATCAACGGTAGCAATTACTTTTTGGCTATACAGCAGGGAGTCGGTTTTAAATTTTTGGAAGGCTAAAGCTGTTTCCTGCCTTAAGAGTTTTTGTTGGCCGTTAAGTGTTGAGTTAAGTTTTTTGTAGGTGGCTAACTGTCGCTGCAGTTGGGCTATCTGTTTCTCATGGCTTTTTGTTTCATAAAAAATTGAACGTGCTTTTTGTGAATTGATGTAGGCGGAAAAGTAGGGTTGTAAGTCGCCCAGCGATCCGGTTGTTTCCAGTTCTAACTTGTTAAAGGTTAGTTTCTGTTCAAGATCTAAAATGGCATCCATGGAGGCATTCGATTGAATGTACGCAACCACTTCTCCCGGTTCGCACGATTGGTTCTCTTGCTTTAACAGGGTAATTTTTCCAGCAATTCTGGAAACTAAGTTTACAGGCGCAGGGGTTGTGGTAATAACTACAGGCGCGCTAAGCAGGTCGGGGTATTTTATAAACCAGGTAATACTTAACAGTGCAAGCAGCACAATAAAAATAACGCTAAGCCCCCACCGCAAAAGGCCATTGGGTAAATGACTTATTATTTCTTGAACTTCTTCACTTCTTATTTCGGGTGCTATGGCTCCTTTCATATCTTGGTTTATCGTATGTCAAGATACAACGAAAGGGCTTTAATGGGCGTTATTTGGACTATTATTTTAGAACGGCAGGAGCAATACGCTTATGGAAATTTCTTATAAATTTTATTTCGTGGAAGAAATCGTACTAGCCGAATGGTTTTTCCACGAATAACTGCGCCTATTCGAAATGATTCAACTTGGGTGCGCACATGAATGCGGTAATGAGTAGCATAGCCCCTCAACAATTTAAGACCTGTAATGTGTTCAGGCGTTGAGGCCGTTTCAATTTGATTAATTTTATCTTGAAGAGCTGTTAAAAGGTAGAGAGACTTAACGCGTGATACATCTCGCTTAAAAGTGCCTTTAGTCATTACTATCATTTACTCAATTTTGCAATGCGCTTATTCAGATACTGCTTAAAGGCAGCAATAGGATGGTCTCTCTTCTCTCGCATTCCTTCTTCAATCATTTCGCCCAAATACATATCCTCTAAATTGGTGCCTGTATTGGAGCGCACTGGTTTGCTATGTTGTTCAATTAAACGAGATATGCGGTTGGCTTCGCGCTTGGTTTTAAATCGGGCAATTAATATGGCTTCCATGCAAGTTACAGTTTAACAATTCAAAGATAGAAAATAAGCCCCCAGCGCAAAAGACCATTGGGCACATGACTTATTATTTCCTGTACTTCTTCGCTTCTTATTTCGGGTGCTATGGCTCCTTTCATGAATGGCAGTTTGCCAAATTTGAAAGTACGATGAAAACCTCATGAGACCAATATGATTTCCGAATTCGATTGAAGAAAGGGTTCTTTAGTTTTCTAAAACAAAAAACCAATAACGTAACGGGCATTCCAACAGATCAAGTATTTTTGCCTCTAAAACCACTAAAATTTGAGCACTAAAGCGTATTTACTTCTTGCCGATGGCTTTTTAATTGAAGGAAAGGCAGTCGGAAAAATTGGTACCTCAGGCGGGGAAATTTGTTTTAATACCGGCATGACAGGCTATCAGGAAATTTATACTGATCCGTCTTACTACGGACAAATAATAGTCAACACATCCGCCCACATTGGCAACTACGGAACGCAAGATGACGAACAAGAGTCGGATGGGCCTAAGATAAGCGGTATTGTAGTAAATGAGTTTTCGGAAGAGTATAGCAGAAAGACGGCAACGGAAAGTTTGCAGCAATACTTAGAGAAGCATAGTATAGTGGGAATATCGGATATAGACACACGAAAGTTGGTTCGCTACATTAGAAGCAAGGGTGCCATGAACGCGTTGATTTCATCAACACTCACACCCGAGCAAATGAAAGCCGAGCTAGCCAAAGTTCCTTCCATGGATGGGTTGGAGTTATCTTCAAGGGTAAGCACCAAAAAGTCATACTTCGTTGGCGATCCAGCTGCCACTACAAAAATTGCTGCGTTGGATGTTGGTATCAAAAAAAGCATCTTGAAAAATCTTGCAGCCCGCGGTTGTTACGTTCAGGTATTTCCGGCAAAAACCACTTTTGCCGAAATGTATAAGTGGAAACCAGATGGTTATTTTATTTCTAATGGCCCAGGCGATCCTTCTGTAATGGACTATGCTATTAAAACAGTAAAAGAAATTCTGGATGCCGACAGACCAGTTTTTGGAATTTGCTTAGGGCATCAGTTACTAGCGCTGGCTTGCGGCATTTCAACGTACAAAATGCATCATGGTCATCGTGGTCTTAATCATCCTGTAAAGAATTTAGTTTCTGGTTTGAGTGAGATGACTTCTCAAAACCACGGATTTTCCGTGAATGAAAAGGACATTGAAAAAAATCCCAATGTAGAAGTTACTCATCTTCACTTAAACGATAAAACCATTATGGGTATTCGTTTAAAAGATAAAAAGGCATTTTCAGTTCAGTACCATCCGGAAGCATCACCCGGTCCGCATGACTCCAGATATTTGTTCGATCAGTTTCTTGAAATGGTTCGTGAGGAAGTTCTTGTTAAATAAAATTGTAAATCAGCTCCCGATAGCTATCGGGACGTAAATCGTAAATCTAAAATCCAAAATCATTATGAGTTTAATTGAAGGAATTTTTGCCCGCCAAATTTTCGATAGCAGAGGCAACCCAACTATTGAAGTAGATGTAGTAACCGAAAGTGGCGCGTTTGGTCGTGCTGCTGTTCCATCAGGCGCTTCTACTGGAACACATGAAGCTGTAGAATTGCGCGATGGCGACAAGAAAAAATACCAGGGTAAAGGTGTGCTCAAAGCGGTTGAGAATGTTAATAGCAAAATTGCATCTGAAGTTGTTGGTCTTTCTATCTTCGATCAAAACCTGATTGATAAGGTGATGATTGAACTTGATGGCACGCCTAATAAAGGAAAACTTGGTGCGAACGCAATTCTCGGTACTTCGCTTGCGGTTGCCAAAGCAGCAGCTATGGAAGCGGGGCAATCGTTATATCGCTACATTGGTGGCGTAAATGCAAACACACTTCCTGTGCCGATGATGAATATTTTGAATGGCGGTAGTCATGCGGATAACTCAATCGATTTTCAGGAGTTTATGGTAATGCCCGTGAAGGCTGATACATTCTCGGAATCATTGAGAATGGGTACTGAGGTATTCCATACGTTGAAGAAAGTTCTTCATGAAAAAGGTTTTTCAACCAACGTAGGTGACGAAGGTGGCTTTGCTCCGAATATTAAATCTAATGAAGAAGCTATTGAAATTGTTTTAAAAGCAATTGAAAAGGCAGGGTTCAAACCAGGTGTTGATATTTTCATTGCGATGGATGCAGCGAGCTCAGAATTCTATGATGCTAAGACTAAGAGCTACATCTTCAAGAAATCAGATGGCAAGAAATTGAAGTCGGAAGAGATGGTGGAGTATTGGGCTAAGTGGGCTAAGAAGTATCCGATCATTTCAATTGAAGATGGAATGGCGGAAGAGGATTGGACAGGATGGAAAGGACTTACTGATAAGATTGGTGATAAAGTGCAATTAGTGGGCGATGACTTGTTTGTGACTAACGTTGACTTCTTACAAAAAGGAATTGATATGGGCGTTGCAAACTCTATTCTGATAAAAGTAAATCAGATTGGTACATTAACCGAAACCATTAATGCAGTGAATCTTGCTAAGCGCAATAGCTATAAGAGCATTATGTCGCATCGCTCGGGCGAGACTGAAGACAGCACGATTGCTGATTTAGCAGTTGCTCTGAACACTGGCCAGATTAAAACTGGTTCTGCTTCACGTTCGGATAGAATGGCGAAGTACAATCAACTTATCCGCATTGAGGAAGAATTGGGCGAGACCGCTTATTTCCCAGGCAAGAATTTCTAATAGGACTTTAGGAGTCAGGCCGCTTAGAGCGGTCAGACCCCTTTCAATTTATTAGGCCAGGCTTTATGTCTGGCCTTTCTTATTTCCTTTTTTGGGAAAAGCATTCTCTAATTGAAGCAATCTCAATTGAATCAGAAAGACCGAACTGATAAAAAGTCTCTTTTTAAGCTTAGATGATTGATTTTAAGACTTCGAGCTCATCTACCCAAAACTAGTTTGATTTTTGTCAATAGGGCGGGAGGAATACTCGACTAAACGAAGTGTTTCACAACTATGGAAGTAAACATGATGATGGTTTCGTTTTTCTTGATCTTGATTGTGGCGGGTGGGTTAATCATCTTTTTGATCAGAGAACAATTTTCGGATGCTGATTTTCAACAGAGCATTGTTGGGGTGTGGTTTAACGAACGTCTCAATATTAGAATTCTGATGTATGATGTTGATTCTGTTTTCCAAGGATCAATTGTTTGGGCGGATAGTCTTAACACCTCAATTCTTGGAACGCGTGTAGTAGAGAACCTTCGTGTTGGATTTTTCAAGATTTATAAAGGAACGTATGTAGATCATGTTACGTCAAAAGAGTATGATGTGAAACTGCAACTCAAAGGAAAAACGATAATGAAACTAACCGCCTTCGACAAGGAAACACATGCTGAAGCCTTTTCGCAAGAATGGACACTCTTAAAATCGTAAGTTTAAAATCAGGCCGAAAGGCCTGATTTGCTTTTCCTTGGTCTTAATTCTTAAAGCCCGAAAACGCAGAATCTCTTTCCTTGGTCTGTATCCTTACAGACCGAAATATAAAATCAGGTTAAAAGGGTTCAACTTTTTGATTTGCTATATACGACCATTTATTTCTATCTTCGTACAACCATTTTTTAAACTTAGTATGTTCAAAAAGCTCCCACCCATCCTCAAAAACTTTTATTTCGTTGCGGGGATTTGTTTTTTTATCTGGATGATGTTTCTGGATTCAAATGATTTAATCTCCCGATTTAAAATGACAACTAAGCTTGGGAGTCTCGAAAATGAAAAGGAATTCTACAAGGAAAAAATAATAGAGGTAGAGAAAGATCGTGATGAATTGATGACCAATAAAGAACTGCTCGAAAAATTTGCACGTGAGAAGTACTTAATGAAAAAGGAAACGGAAGATATTTTTGTTATTGAAGAAGAGTAATGAAAAAAGTATTTCTGCTTTTTATTTTTTTCGGATCACTTACAGCCTATGGTCAGTGGGGTGCTGAAGAATTAGATCAAAAGCCATCTATTAAAGATCGGATTTTTACCGGTGGCGGTTTTGGTTTAAGCTTTAGCAGTAATTTTGATTTTTTTTCTTTGTCACCTTTAATAGGCTATCGTGTAACCCAACGGTTTGCTGCAGGAACGAGCATTACCTATAGACGTACTACCTATAAATTTGTCAATCCTAAAATCTCAACAAATGATTGGGGATTGAGTCCTTTCGTTAGATATCAAGTTCGTGGACCTATATTTCTTCATGCTGAATATGAATATCTGAATCTTCAATACCTTATCTCTCAAGCTCAATTAGAGCGAAGAAGTTTTTCAAGCTTTATGGCAGGCGCTGGAATTTTTCAACCCATTGGTAGACGTGCAGGATTTTTTGCAATTGCACTTTATAACTTCTCGTACAGAAATCCTACTTCTGCAGCGGACTATTATCCTTACAATAGTCCATGGGTATTGCGTGCGGGTGTTACTGCAGGTTTTTAAAAAGCAACACCCAATTTTTTACTCAGCGCCTGAAGATCTTCAAATACTTTATCGTTAAGCGGAATACCAGATTTTCTTCTTTCAATTTCACTTTCTCTCTCCGGGTCACCAGGTATAATTAAATGATCTTGCCCGGCAATAGTTTTAGCCGCCCTAAAACGACTTATCCAATTATCCATGTGATGTTTAAAATCATCTACAGGTCTGAAGGCATCCACACGCATGGCGCCAAAGAAATGGCCAATTCCATCGCCAACAGGATCAGCCGGAGGTGCCAGAAAACTTACAAACGGAGGAACCCATGGGCCATAGTTAGCACCACTTAATACAGCTGAAAAAATGTCGACCCAGGCACCTAAGCAAAAACCTTTATGACTTCCATGTTCGCGATCACCTCCTAAGGGCAGCAACGCTCCGCCATCTTTTAATTCATTCGCATTTGTTGAAATGCTACCATCTTTCTTTTGTATCCAACCCTCGGGGGCATCTTGATTTTTGCGCTGTAAGATTTCGAGTTTTCCATTTGCAGCAGTAGTGGTTGCAAAGTCCGCAACAAAAGGCGGTTGCTCGCCAGCAGGAATAGCCACACAAATAGGATTGGTACCTAATAATCTTTCCACAGAAAATGTTGGCGCAACTAAGGGACTTGCATTAGTCATTGACATGCCAATCATATCATGTTGCAAGGCCATCATTGCATGATGACCTGCAATACCAAAGTGATTTGAATTTTTAACAGCCACCCACCCCGTTCCGACTTTCGTTGCTTTTTCAATGGCTATTGCCATTGCTTTGGGCGCAACTACTAAACCGAGGCCACTATCTCCATCCACTACAGCCGTGCTTGGCGTTTCATGAACGATTTTAACATTGGGGTTGGTGTTTATTCTATTAGCTTCCCAAAGCCTTACATAACCTGATAATCGTGCAAGACCATGAGAATCGATACCCCGCAGATCAGCATTTAATAAAACATCAGCGGCTAGCTCAGCATCTTGCTTAGGGCAATTTATTTTCAAAAAAATATCAACGGCAAGTTGCCAAAGTTGTTGATGCTGAAAGATTGGGTCGCTCATGTGATTTTAGTATGGTTTTCTTTCTGGTCGTTTTCTCATGTCAAACAAACAGAGAATTTCAATCGTATCATTTTGATACCGATAAAATAAAATATGATGCGGTGTCAGCAGCGGGCTTGTTACATTTTTCTTTTTGGAAGAAGGTTTTCCAATTAATGGATATTTTAAAATCAATTCTACTCGATCTTCAATTTTTTCTAAAAACAGATAGGCTGTTTTAGATAAAAAGTTAACAAGTAAATGCTGGAAAATTTGGAGTGTATTTTTATGAAATCGCTTAGTTACAACTATTTTTCTCTCCATTCATCCAGATCTTTTTTATAACTATCCCACGAAATGGTTTCACCGAGGTTGGCTTCCGAGATGGCTGCATCTAATTCTGTAAGTTGGCCTTTTGTAAAGTTATCAACGCTATCTGCTTTAGAAGCATAGAAAGCAATGTTTTCCATCACTTGTTTTAAGATGGATTCATCCTGAATGGTCTCTAATAATTGATAAATTTTAGATTTAGCAAGTTCACTCATAGCATCGAAATTTGATAAATCGAAGATACAAAAAAACACTATAGTTCAGTATTAACTATATATTCAATGCTAAAAGGCAATATTCAAGATTTTAGTGAAAATTAATCAAGTATTTATGGAAATTTACTCTTCGAGGCATCTTACTGCTAAAATCTTTAAACAAATGAAAAATCAACTTCTATCATCAGTATTAATAGTCAGTTCTTTAGTAGCCATAGGGCAACCTGATAAACCGCTTGACTCTAAAATCACGGATGTAACTGTTTTTTTAAGTAAGGCGCAGGTTACACGTGAAGCTAAAACCAGGTTTGAAAGTGGTAAAACCAACATAATAATAACAGGACTTACTTCCTTATTAGATCCTCAAAGTATTCAGGTTTCAGGTAAGGGCAACTTTACAATTCTTGGAATCAGTCATCAACAAAATTATTTGAATGAGTTTAATATGCCGAAGTCTCTAAAGGCATTAAAAGATTCTGTTGAAACGCTGCAACGACAATTAGCGCTTGAGCAAAGTCAAAAAGAGATTTTGAATAAAGAAGAACAAATGTTACTCAGCAATCAAAAAATTGGCGGCACCAATCAAAATTTAACGGTAGCTGAATTAAAAGCAATGGCTGATTTTTATCGTAGCAGATTAGGGGATATTGTTATCACCCGCATGAAACAAGATGAAAAGATTAAAAAAATTAATGAGCGCATTACTAAACTCACCAGGCAACTGCGTGAGCAAAATGATTTGTTTCAAAGAAACACAAGTGAAATTGTTGTAAGTGTTTCTGCAGATGCGGCTACATCGGCTGAATTGCAAGTAAAGTATGTGGTAGCGAATGCAGGTTGGAACGCCATTTATGATTTACGCGCGGTTGACACAAAAAAGCCAGTGCAATTAAGTTACAAAGCCAATGTGTTTCAAAGCACGGGTGAGGAATGGAAAAATGTTAAACTCAAACTTTCTACTGCCAATCCTAATCAAAGTGGTTTAAAGCCAGAATTGTATTCTTGGTACCTGGATTTCTATAATCCAATTGTGTATGATAAGAGAAAACTTGCCAAGGAATTTGCTGGTGCAGTTATGCGAAGTGCGCCTGCTGAAGTAGCTATGGATAGCGAGGAATTACTCGAAGCAAAGAGTTCAGCGGATTATGTTACAACGGTTCAAACTACATTAAATACAGAGTTTGATATCTCAGTTCCTTACACAGTTTTGTCATCATCAAAGCCAACGGTGGTGGATATTAAAGTTCATGATCTTAAGTCGGAGTATGTTTATTCGGTTGCACCAAAATTAGATCCGGATGCTTTCTTACTTGCAAAAGCTACTGGTTGGGAAGAATATAATTTGTTGCCTGGAGAGGCTAATATTTTCTTTGAAGGAACCTTTGTTGGTAAGTCATTTATAGATCCTAACAATATAAAAGATACGCTTTCTGTCTCATTGGGTCGTGATAAGCGGATTGTTGTAAAGCGAGAAAAGCTAAAAGATTTAACATCGCGTAGCTTTATTGGCTCCAATAAAAAGGAAAGCTATGCCTGGGAGATTTCTCTTCGCAATACAAAACAAGAGGCTGTAAAGATCATCGTTGAAGATCAGATTCCGGTTTCGCAAAATACACAGATTGAAGTTGCTGTATCTGATTTAGGTGGCGCGCAGTGCAATAAACAAACTGGTACGCTAACGTGGGAATTGGAATTGAAACCAAATGAAACCCGGAAATTGGTTTATAAGTTTGAAGTGAAGTATCCGAAGGATAAGCAGATTTCAGGTCTTTAAATCAAAAGGAGTCAATAGATAAAGTTGCAGTATAAATTTTGTAGTCATCGCTCCCCTTAGTTATTGGGAGCGATGACTGCATTTTTTATTTTGCCATCGAAGCTAACACACCCTCCTTAAGTGAATAAGAAGAAACTTTGATTTGCTCGAACTGATACTTTGAAAGTAGGAAGTCTATAAGGGCGCAAGAAACTACAATCATATCCACACGCATTTCAATCATACCCGGAATTTGCATTCTCGCTTCGCGGTTCTTTACGAGTAGTTCACTATAAATTTCATAAAATGCTTCGATCGTGAGCGGAGTTTCTGGAAGCTCTCTAACTGTAATATTATTACGCAAACAATAAATGTCACTCAGTGTATCAAATGTGCCTGATGATCCAATTAATTGAGACGGGTTGTGTTTAGAAAGTTCTTCAAATAGTATTTCAAGTTCACTTGAAAAGAAATGATTTAGATTTTCAATTTCGTTATTTGTAATAGGATCATGTTTATGGAATTTTTCCAGCAGCCGTTGGCCGCCAATCTCAAAACTATGACTCCAGAAAATTTCATTTTCATTTCCAATAATAAACTCAACACTGCCACCACCAATATCCATAATCAATGACTTTTCAGCTCCCATGGCAATGGCGGCTCTAGAGCCTTTATAAATATATTCGGCCTCTTTTAGGCCGCTAATAATTTCGGTTCGAATGCCCGTTTCGGTCTCAATTAATTTGGCGACTTGCTCACCATTGCTTGCATTGCGAAACGCACTGGTTCCAAAGGCTTGAACATTTTCTATACCTGATTCACTGAGATTTTTTTTGAAAGATTTCATGGCATTCAATGCTCTTTTAATCCCACTTTCGGTAATATGGCCTTGATTAATACCGCCCATGCCAATCTTTACCGCAACCTTTTCACGATACGTGATTGTAAATTCTCCAGCTTCTATTTCGGCTATGAGAAGATGGAAGGTATTGGTACCCATGTCAATTATAGCCACTTTTTTCATGCACATATATTCAAGCTATCTAAGGTACAATTTCACCCGTAACAATACTTATATTTGAAATCAGTAATTACAGATTATGACAAAACGAAAAGTCAACTCAGAAATACTTCAGCCTAAGTTTGATGAGCTGGAGCGAAAAAATCAGGAGTCTATTTTAGGTGGTGGTGAAAAACGAATAGCTCAGCAACACGCAAAAGGAAAGCTAACAGCCCGGGAGCGTGTGCAGTTACTTTTAGACGAAGACTCATTTGAGGAGTTAGGAAAGTTTGTAATGCATCGGAGCAAGGATTTTGGTTTGGACAAAGAGCACTACCTCGGAGATGGGGTTGTGACTGGCTACGGAACGATTGATGGCAGATTGGTCTATGTTTTTTCTCAAGACTTTACAGTTTTTGGAGGTTCGCTTTCAGAAACCCATGCTGAAAAGATTGTGAAGGTTATGGAGCTGGCAATGAAAAATGGGGCGCCTATAATTGGACTTAACGATTCTGGTGGTGCTCGTATACAAGAAGGTGTGGTTTCTCTTGGTGGCTATGCCGATATTTTTTATCGCAACGTGATGGCTTCAGGAGTTGTGCCTCAATTATCTGCAGTGATGGGGCCTTGTGCGGGGGGTGCGGTTTATTCTCCTGCCATGACCGACTTTATTTTTATGGTTGAGAATACATCCTTCATGTTTGTTACCGGACCTAATGTTGTAAAAACAGTAACACATGAAAATGTAACAGCAGAAGAATTGGGTGGAGCCTCAGCCCATAGCACTAAAAGCGGTGTAACACATTTTACAAGTGCCAATGAGGCCGAATGTATTAGTCAGATAAAAAAAGTGTTTAGTTACATTCCGCAAAATTGTGAGGATGGCGTTCCGAACTTACCCTATACAATAGGCAACGAAAAAAGGGCTGCATTAAATGAAATAATTCCCTCTAATCCCAATCAACCGTATGACATGCGCGATGTTATTAACGGTGTAGTCGATGAGCAAACGTTTTTTGAAGTTCATAAAAATTTTGCTGAGAACATTGTTGTTGGTTTTTCGCGATTAGCCGGCAGAAGCATTGGCATTGTTGGTAACCAACCGGCATCGATGGCTGGGGTGTTAGATATTGATGCCAGTGTAAAGGCTGCGCGGTTTGTTCGCTTTTGCGATTGCTTTAATATTCCCTTGCTGGTGCTTGAAGATGTTCCTGGATTTCTGCCCGGTACGGATCAGGAATGGAATGCAATTATTACAAATGGAGCTAAACTTCTATATGCCTTTTCAGAAGCAACAGTACCTCGTGTAACCGTGATTACCCGAAAGGCTTATGGCGGTGCTTACGATGTAATGAACTCGAAGCACATTGGTGCTGATATGAATTATGCCTGGCCAACAGCCGAAATTGCCGTGATGGGCGCGAAGGGTGCATCTGAAATAATTTTTAAGAAAGAAATTTCAGAAGCAGAAAACCCAGAAGCCAAGTTGAACGAGAAAGTAGATGAATACACCCGTAAGTTTGCCAATCCTTTCCGGGCAGCCCACCGAGGGTATGTTGATGAAGTAATTTATCCGGATCAAACTCGGGAGAAATTAATCCGCGCCTTTTCGATGCTGGAAAATAAAGCAGTCAAGCTCCCTAAAAAGAAACACGGAAATATTCCTCTTTAATTGTAATTGAAAAATAGTGTGAACAGTCAGAAAAAAAAGAGCGAGTAAAATTGAGTTTAAAATTTCTTATCTTTAGATATAACAATCGCCCGAAAATGCCGAATACGTAAGAACAGGAATTACAAGGATTATTGATGACCTACCCCAAAACCCGCAGAGATTTGCTCCGGACAAATTCAAGAGAAATAATACAGGCGACTACAGAGCTTTTGAAAAATATTCATGTCGAATTTCATAAGTATTCCGAATCGGAGATCAGGATTTTAAGGGTCAGGCATGTTAAACAAGAGCTAAAAGATTATTAAAAATATGACTCTTCTAGATGCTCAACAACAAGTTGACCAATGGATCAAAAAGCATGGAGTTCGTTACTTCAATGAAATGACTAACATGGCTATGCTAACTGAAGAAGTAGGCGAGGTGGCGCGCATTATGGCGAGGCGGTATGGCGAGCAATCAGAAAAAGAATCTGATAAGAGTAAAGATCTTGGTGGTGAAATGGCTGATGTACTTTGGGTGTTAATTTGTCTGGCAAATCAAACCGGAGTTGATCTTACCAAAGCCTTTAAAGAAAATCTCGAAAAGAAAACATTACGTGATAAAGATCGACACCATCAAAATCCTAAATTAAAGTAGCGTACTCCAAATTAGCACACAAGGCTATTGTTAACCAGTTTAGGCACTACCTGATACTGATCTTCTGTCAAGCAAAACTCAATGTCCTTGTGAATATTTAATCGGTTCAGTCGCTTAACGTGGCTTGAAGTTTCAAGCATCCCCATTAAATTACCTTTTGCCTGATTGTATAAATTTTGAGCAACAAGGGGAGCATCACAATCGGGTTCAATATGATTTTTTAATTTTTCAACTAAGGCTCCAGCAAATAGAGTATCTTCTAGATTTACTTTTCCTTTCCAACCAGCACAAACTATAAGGATATTATTACGACTAAATAGGAGGTAACGAACCACGGAAGAGAGATTGAGAAAACTGCCTACTATAATTTCTTTAGCCTGTTTAGATTTTTCGATTGCCTGGGTCCCGTTAGTGGTGGTAAAAGCGATTTTTAATCCACGAACTTGATCGCCCATGTATTCGAAGGGTGAGTTGCCTTTATCGAAGCCTTCTACTTTTTTTCCATCACGCTCACCGGAAATGATATAGCCGCGCATTTTCATTTCTCTACATTCATCTAAATTTGCAATGGGCACAATACTTTCAGCACCATGTGCAAAAGCGGTAACCATGCAGGAGGTGGCGCGAAGAATATCTACAACTACTACAGTTTTGTCTTCTAAACTATATAATGGCAATAACTCCGGACTGAGACAAACATCTATTGTCTTAACTTTGATAGGGTTGATTTCTTTGAGGGTCATGATGGGCAACTATGGTTTGTACTTCTTATTTTGAAGCCTGTGAAAATCTAACTTGGTATTACCGAAATTAATTAATAAACCTATTTCAAGATTATAAGCTTCAAGGTAGTTAATCGCTTGAGCCAAAAGTGCTGGTTCTAATTTTTATTTGAGCTTTTAATTCAACACTAATTTTATCTTCAATTAAGAAATCCGCTCGCCTTGTTCCAACTTGTTTAGTCGTATAGAATATAGGCATCTCGAATTCACGTTCAAAACTAATTCCCTGCAACTTCATTTCATGCTCTAACGATCGCTGGTAAATAACCTCTTGAAAACCGTTGCCAAGTTCATTATGCACTTCCATAGCACACCTTATAATACGCCCTGTTAATTCAGAGTATTTGTATTCAGGTTTTATCATTAAAAGTTAGAGAATTTTAGGGGAACTGAAAGACATTCAATCATGCTGTATCATATTAATCCCACGAATCAAAGTTTAGACAATCAACGGAAGTTTGCTCACCACCGCTTTCAAAGATTTTCCTCTAACATCAACAAAAATTTCTGAACCGGGTGTAGAGAATTCTTTAGGTACGTATCCAAGGCCTATTCCAATACTTAGCATAGGAGATTGCGTTCCTGACGTAACTTTGCCAATCGTGTTCCCAGCTGAATCCTTAAGCAAGTAATCATGACGGGGAATACCTTTGTCAATCATTTTAAATCCTACTAATTTTTTATTAACACCGTCTTCTTTTTGCTTTTTAAGATTAACTGAGTTGGTAAATTCTTTTGTGAATTTAGTTATCCAACCTAATCCAGCTTCTAGTGGTGAGGTAGTATCATCTATATCATTTCCGTAAAGACAGAAACCCATCTCTAATCTTAGCGTATCGCGAGCACCTAATCCAATTGGTTTTATATTTTCTTCTTTCCCTGCTTTAAAAATTTCATTCCACACTTTTTCAGCATCCTCATTATCAATATAAATTTCAAAACCGCCAGCACCGGTGTAGCCGGTGTTGCTTATGATTACATCTTTTACTCCAGCAAATTCGCCAATCGCGAAGTGGTAGTATTTAATTGCACTTAAATCGACCTTGGTAAGTTTCTGCAATACTGAGGCAGCTTTGGGACCTTGAACTGCAAACAAGCACTTGCTATCGGAAATATTTTTAAGTGCGGCTCCATTCGTATTGTATTTTGTAAACCAATTGAAATCTTTTTCAATGTTCGATGCATTGACAACAATAAAGTAATCATTGTCTTTGATTTTGTAAACAATCAAATCATCAACAATACCACCCGTTTCATTTGGAAGGCAAGTATATTGAGCCTGGCCATTTACCAGTTTGGAAGCATCATTACTTGTAATTCGTTGAATCAGATCAAGCGCATTAGGTCCTTCTACTTTAAATTCGCCCATGTGCGACACATCAAAAACACCAACCCCATTTCGAACAGCCATGTGCTCTTCAATATCAGATGAGTAGCGAACGGGCATAATGAACCCTCCGAAGGGCACCATCTTGCCACCTAATTTCACATGAAGGTCGTTGAGTGGTATTTTCTTATCCATAGCAGGTAGTGTAAAAGGTAAATGTAATACTTGAATTTATTTTTAGCCTAATTGATTATCACTTCTCGATGTCAAAATAGTCGGGATTCTCCGCCACATAAGTATTAAATGCTCTAACGGGCAGCAATAGTCTCAATTTTTCCAGACTTTCATTCGCCTCATCATCAAAGCCAACAAGGGCAGCTTGCTTCACATAAGCTTTTAATAGTTTTATGGAGTTAGGTCTTGCCAGCAAACCGGAAACAATAATTGAATAAGATTTAAGTCTATCGGTGCTGTTCGATGAAAAGAAATTAGCAGCCCCTACCAGACCCTCTTCAAAATGTATGTTGGCAGTACTCAGGAATTCAAACGTTTGATTTGCTTCATCAGTTTTTCCAGACTTCCAATCTTGCAAAGCATGTAAATAGAGAAGTTCATTTTTGAATGCGCCTTTTAATGGAAGCGCTTTATTAAGATCTTGTTTTTGAAAAGTATCTTCATCCAATTCGGAGAGCAGCATCATATTTAATAGCAAGATTTGATCATAAACATTTTTATCTGTCAATTTCAATCCTTTCACACGTGTTATTATTTTAAACGCAATAAGCGGTTCATCTTGGGTATACCACTTTTTGCTTAGGTCAAGAATAGCTCTTGCTTTAAGCTCTTCATTCTGAATTGACTCATTTAATCTCCAAAAAAGAGTCGTATCTGAATAGGGAATTTTGTATCGAGAATAATTATACTTGTCTACATCTGAAAAAATAAATGATTGCTGTTGATTGGATTTAAGAATGGTTAACATTTTTTTAGCATAAGCAGCCTGAGTGGTATCTGCATCCCGACTGATGCTATCTAATAATATTAAGGCGTTTGCTATACTATCAGATTCCATGTTAGCAAAGGCTTCGTGAAACAAAGCGAGTGCTTGGTTTTTATCTTTTGCCATTTCAAAATAGTTGGCAGCAATCTGGGGATTATTTTGCTCCAGTGCCCAGGTACCCAAAAGATTAAAGTATTTTGCCCGACCCGTTCTATAGGCTACTTCGCGCGTTAAGTCAAATGCTTTGCGTATCTGCCCTTGCGCATAATATGCGTGAGAAGCAGCAACAAGAATTGATTCTTTAAAGAAATCATTAGACGGTTTTCTAACAAGTTCAATTACTCTAGATAGCATAGCAGTATCAATTTTTTCGGCCTGATTTATAAAGTAGTTACAAAGAAGTACGGCTTTAGTAACAGAGAGCGTGGTGTCCGTTCCAAGTTCTAAATCGAGAGTAATAGGAATGTTTTGTGCATTTGCTAATGCCAGCGCATTGGCTCTGGGGCCTTCATCCCTCGATCCAATTAGTTGTAGTAGTGAATCAGCAGGATAGGAGATTTTGAATTTAGCGCTCGCGGCAAGCAGGTTTGTTTCGGCCATCTGTTTTGCCGACTTGTCTTTTCTGGCTTCCTGAAATAAAAATAATGCTGAGTCTGCTACTTTCAGATTTGTATAAGCTAACCCTAAAGCATTTTTAATTATTCCGCTTTCAGGAAATTTTAATTTAGCGTTGTCAAGTACTTCAATTGATTGCAAATTATACCCAGAGCTCTGATAGGAGTCACTTAAATTGATAAACGAGAACTCGGTTGGATTTCCACCGTTTGCCTCCACCAACTCTGATCGTTGTTTTTGAGGATCAAACCGTGCGGCCTGAATGGATGCCAAGGCATAGTGCGCATGGTGATTTTGATTGCGATAGAAGACTGATTTGTTATAAAACCCTTCAGCTACCTGATAATCACCCTGTGAGTAAAAGAGATCGCCATATCCGTTATAGTAAGTGGCATAAATTTGATTGAGTTGCGACTTGTAATTTGTGTCAAAAAGAAGAAACGCCAAACAACAAAATAACCCCATCAACCGAAAGGTAAAATACGGCATAGTGGTTGGCTTGTATAGCACTTTAGCCACTTGCAGGTTTTTGCTTAGCATGTCTACAAAGTTGGCCAGAATGTAGGCGAAAAATATAATACCATAGCCTAAGTGACTGTAGATAATTACATCACGAATTACATTAATGGCTGTATCGCTAGCAGTGGCAAACAGATAACCAGTTGTTGTGAGGGCAATCAGTAGGAGAGCTAAATTGAAATATATACCAAGTGGATTGGCTGGTAAAATGGAGGCATATTGATTCTCACGTTGGCGAAATCCCCAAACGGAGAGAATAGCCGAAATCGTAAACAAAAGGAAAAAGTCCAGTACCCAAATTTTAAGATCGAGGTATCCAATTTTAATTGCATAGGCGACTAGTAGATTTATCAGATAGATACTATTGATAATTAGAAAATGGCGGAGTGATTTGGATTGCCTGGTTCCTTGGGTGATTATATTAATAAAAGCAGCCGGTATCTCATGTCCTATCATTAAAATAAAAACAAGTGTCAAAAGAATACCAATAGCGTATCCGCTAACTGAGATGGCAAGCAGCGGATCAGGAGTTTGACTGTATAGTGCTATGAAAATTCCTAACAGAAGAAAGAGAATTGAAAATGAAAGTAGCCTGAGAAAAAAGCCAGCTTCTTTCCGGAATGCATGAAAGTAGTAAGCCAACGCTGCCACCATAATTATGATAGCAACTGAAGGAATTTTATTTATCAAACCAAAAAGTTCGAGTGCTTCTAACCGCAGGCTTATTATGACAAGGCAAAAAATTCCCATGCCAATCATAAACCAAAACCTGCTTAACGTTGTGATAATTGTTAAGATTACAACTATTGAAATTATAAGGGCTGTAAGAAAAATATAAGAAGCCAGTATGTTAGGTTGTAATTGGCTTCCGGAAACAGATTCATAGATCAAAAAGTTATCTGCGTTTACCGGAATTGTTTGCAAGCCAACCTGAAATGAGCGAACGGGTATCTCTTCCGTTTGAAGTTCCTGATAGGTTTCCCAGGTAAGTACAGGTGATGGATTTTGAAGGTAGGAATACCAGAAAAATCCTACCGATAGAATTGCAAGTAGGCTTAGGATACAAAAGAAATATTGATAGGGCTTAACCCAGGATTTCCAGAATTGAATAGCGAGCATGGATTCTTTTTATTCTAGTACTTTAGGGACTCGAAAATAATCGGCATCCTTTTTAGGAGCACTTTTTAATGCCAGATCGTGTGCAAGATGCGGTTTAACTTCATCTTCGCGTAACGCATTAATTTCGTGGCTCATTGTGGTAAGCGGTTCAACGCCATCCGTATCTACTTCATTCAATTTTTCGACAAACGAAATAATATTCGACATATCAGCAAGCATTTGTTCAGCGTCCTTTTCATCGAACTCAAGTCTTGCCAGGTGAGCAATTTTATTCAGCGTTTCTCTGTCGATGTTCATGAGCTTTCAGTTCGTTATCAATTATGTTGAATACGGTGCTTTTTAATTCATTCGTTTGGTCAAGTGTGAAACCTTTCGTTTCGATGGGTTTGTGAAAAATCACCTGCATCAATCCACCGTGCAACCGTAACGGATTTTGATCCGGTAAAATTATCCAATTGAAGGGAATGGTAACTGGAACAATGGGAATTTGTTTTTCGATGGCTGTTCGAAAAGCTCCATCTTTGAAGGCAGTCATTTGGGGTGGATTTTTACCGTAAATTCCACCTTCTGGAAATATGATGAGGCTTTTGCCTTCATCAAGCGCTTTCATCGATTGAACAATGGTGTTTACCCTACTTTTTAATTTCGAGCGATCTACCGTGATATGAAGTTTTCGGTACATGAACCCAAAAAGTGGAATACTTTCCATATCGTTTTTGCCAACAAAAATGGAGTTGATAGGTGTAAAACCCATGGAAGGTATATCGAAGTAAGAGGTGTGGTTTGGGCAAAAGATGTATTGCTTTTTCGAATCAAGCTTTGCTCGATATTCTATTTTGTAAGGAATAAAAACAAAGGGGAACATTAAATGTGCCCACCAACGATTGAGTTTACCCACCAAATGAAATTGTTTTGGAAATACAATCGGAATTAAAAAGAACGGAAAAAAAATCAGGAAGAGAAGCGAGAAAATGATGAAGCCGTAAATGGTATGTAGTGTCCGTAGAAATCTCATTAACTGGTTACCAAAATTTATGGTTTAGACTTTTGTAAAGATAAAATAAAAAGCCTGCTCTTGATTACTCAAAAGAAGGCTACAATGTAGTAGTTATATTTTATTTCCCGTTTATGCCATCCATTTTTGGAATGGTGATAATCTGTCTTTGTCGTCCATCAATATATCGAAAACCAGTCTCATCAAAATAACCGTCTTCTTCCAATTGAATGCGAATGTCTTTTTTCCATTCTGGAATATTGACGGTGCAATTCAATTCGATGGAGTAGGCAGTTTTGTAATGCAGAGGATAATCACCCGTAAATGGTACGCCACCCTGGAAGTCCCACATGCCTACTGTAGTGCCTGCCGCATGACCATGAAAACCAATTGGATGCGTATAAATAGAAGGTGTGATTCCTTCGGCTATAGCTTGCTCGCGGGTGGCTTTTAAAATTTCATTTCCGGTACGGCCTTCTTTATAATTACCAGTTAACAAATCCTGTAGGCGATTTCCTTTTTTGAAGGCTTCTTTCAAATAGGCAGGCACTTCAGTTTCACCCGCTTTTAAAATGTAAGCATGTTGTTGCGTATCGGTATTTAATCTCAAATAGGTAATGCCAAAATCAACATGAAGAAAATCTCCGGGTTGAATTACTAAAGGTTGAGGTCGCTTTGCCATCAGCGCATCGGCTTCATTTCGTTGCACGGATACCGTTGGATGAAACCACGTGTCAAGTTTTAATTCTTTAATGCGCTCACGATACCACCACATTACATCTTCAGTAGTAGTAACACCCGGTTGAATCACTTTGTCAGAAAAACCTTCCTGAATAATATCGTGCGCAATACGACAGATTTGCTGGTAGATAACCATTTCTTTTTCGGTGCGAGTCTCCAGCCAACTAACCGCCAGTTTTTCGGCAGAAACAACTCTTGATTGTAGATTTTTCGGTAATACTTTAATTAGATTATCGTAATCATTTGATGTTAATCCATCGGCATGACCCCATGAAGGTGCTTTGTTAACGCCAATTTTTTTAGGATTGCGTTCAGAAATAATTTTTGCGAGTTGTGCCCATTGGTCGGGGTTCGCATCGGGATCCCAGGCACGCTTGAAAGATTTACCTACATCATACCGAGCCACAGCCAAATATTCCATTTCCTTATCGGCTCCGCCATCAAAGGCCACCAGCATAGTAGTTCTGCGTGCGGCATGCCAGGTAGCTGGTAAAAAAGTTTTTATAACCGGGTCTTCATTGTACTCGCGAGAGATGATTACCCACATATCAAAACCTTCTCTCCGCATGAGCCCTGGCAGCACCGTGCGGAGTCGATCATCCAAGAGTTCATCAATTACCCGCGCCTGAACGCGCTGTGTAAGAATGAGGGGCGATTGACTATAGGAAAATAAGAGAATGCAAGAAAAAGCTACCGATAGCAAATACTTCATGTTGTTTTAGTTTATCCGTAAGTATAGGTGATTTAATAACTACTGAAACTGAATTTTACACCGCTGGTCTTTTAAAATTTCATCAGCACGCTCTACTTCAATGTGTGATTTGGCATCGTCCATTTGCTCGCGCACAGCATTTCTAATTTCTTTCATGCCCATGGCTTCGATGAAGCGTTTAACATCTTCTTTGTTTTCAAGAATTAGAGTAGGAACCATGGCTGGCTTATCATCATCTCCTTTTGCCACCATAGTAAAGAAAGAAGAATTGGTATGTGTTACTTTTCCGGTTTTAATATTTTGCGATTCAACACGAATGCCGACAACTAAAGACGTGCGACCTACATAGTTTACGGATGCATGCATGGAAACTAAGTCGCCCACTTCCACAGGTTGTAAAAACTCTACTTTGTCAACCGTAACGGTTACGCAGTAGTTGCCAGCATGTTTACTGGCTGCAGCGTAAGCTACCTTATCCATTAAGGAAAGAAGTGTTCCCCCGTGAATTTTTCCGCCAAAGTTGGCGTAGGAGGGAATCATTAATTCTGTGATGGTAGTTTGAGAATACCGAACAGGATGTGCTGGCTCTTTCATGGGTTTGGGTTTGCGAGAAAGTTAGGAATTTTTTGAATAGATATGGACACATTTTACCACCGAGATCACAAAGAAATTTCACAAAGGGCGCGAAGTTTTTTCCTTGTGTGTTTTGTGCAACCTTCGTTTGTGCCATGAAGTTCTTTTTAAGATGAGGGATGGCCCCTCGGCAATACTGTGCAGGCAGGATTGCCAAACTACCCGCGGTGCTTTCTTCGTAAGAAGGTGGCATTGAACGGACAGGGAAAAGCCTTGGGAAAACCATGAAGGAAAGTGTTAATGAGATGAATGAAAATGAACTGCTGATGAAGTGACGAAACCGCAAAAGTTGCGGAGCAAAACCATCTTATGCTAAGGAGATGTGAAGAGTGTGGCGGACGACCTAAATTATACTGGCCACATGCCCACCGCCATACAGGCAGCAAGATATTGACAGACCTGTGCCGGATAGCAAAAAGATAAGTGCGAACCTACGCTGGTCAATTTATTTTTTTGCCAATACGACATAGAAGTTTCAAAGATTCAAGTCAAAACAATTAGATAGATTTGCTTACTTTGTAGTTACGGTAATATTAATTCCTAGGAGTTCTCAAGTCTGGTTTTTCTTTTTCTATGTTTGCGAATGACTTGTCTATTAAAGTTCATTTTTTATTACTTGTCTATATTGGGTGTGGTAATAGCTGTGCAATCCTTTGCCATGGCTCAGCATTTTTCTATAAAAGTTAATTCAGTCAATTCAAATACGACTAATGAATTAGTGCCAACGAATGATTTTTTCGTTTTGGAAGATGTGAAAGGAGTTCTCGATTTTTCAGAGTTCACTTCTCCACTAGCATTTGATTCGTTACGGGTTAACACAACGCACGTTCGAAATTTTTCAGCCACGTATTGGGTTGGTTTTTACATTAAAAAGACCCTTTATACGGAGCAAAACCCAATTTTTGTCGAGTTTATTGATCCCCACATCAACAGTATTCGCGTGGCCGCTTTAAGTCCGTTGCAAATACGATATTTAAGTGCCGAGGTGGGAGCCGATTTCCCTTTCACAGATAAGTCCTTTCAGTTTAAAAACTATTTATTCAAAATAGATTTTGCACCCGAGGCAGATACGGTGTTGGTTGTTGCTAAAATTAAGTCTTCGTCTGCAACTACATTACTTTTTAAAATCCGCACCGAAAGGGATTTTATTTCTCAGTCAAAGAACGAGTATTTGGGACTCGGGATTTTTTACGGACTCATTCTAATTTCGCTCATTACCAATCTTATCATATTTTTCTTTGTACGAGAGCGACTCTATTTATTTTATATATTTTATTTATTAAGTTGTTCGTTGCTGTTCTTGAGTGAAGATATGCTTGGGTTTGAGTACTTATGGCCGGCAATTCCACAATTCAACAAATGGGTGGCAGCTTATGCACCTATTTTTTTGATAGTCGCATTTTATTTTTATGCAAAAAGTTTAATCCAATTAAAAAACTACTACCCAAAGGCGGATGCCTTCATAAAGTGGAGTATTCTTTTTTATGTGCTTTATTTATTGGTATTAACATGGCGTGGTGAGGTTACACCAAGTTACCACTTTTATATTATTCCATTTTTGGCCGTTTTTATCTTTGGTATTTTAATAGCCAGAAGGGGCCACAAAACAGCACGGTATTTTGTTTTGGCGCACTCATTTATCATCGTTGGTATTTTTTTTCTTATACTTCGAAAGTCGGGTGTTTCTTTTTTTAATAGTGCGTTAACATTTTTTAGTCTGCATATTGGTTTTGCTATTGACTTGGCGATTCTTTCTTATGCCTTGGGCGAGAGGCTGAATCATTTCAAAAACCTAAAGATTTTGGCGCAGGAAAAAGTTTTACTACAACTTAAAAACACGCAGCGTGCGCAACGAGAATTGGTTAAGCAACTGCGGGAAAATCAGGAATTAAAAGATAAGC
>ENA-ORBV01003481-ORBV01003481.1-microbial-mat-metagenome-genome-assembly--contig:-NODE-3481-length-31429-cov-6.679446_pt1 | contig 31429 bp, 29 predicted proteins | sample MGYA00237777_ERZ505514 | MGnify/ENA primary metagenome ERZ505514 (study PRJEB26160, sample SAMN06269048) | microbial mat metagenome | isolation source: Oligotrophic lake microbial mat | place... | reverse complement strand
CAGGTGGCTTATGTGGCCCGCAAGCTCGACGCGATTCAGGAAGGCAGCCGCACGCTGCTCGACAACACGATGCTGCTTTACTGTTCCAGCATGTTGACGGGCAATCATGAGGCGCGGCAGTTGCCGGTGGTGATGCTGGGTGGCGGTGGCGGACGCATCAAAGGCGGCCGCGTGCTCGATTATCGCGAGAAGCCCGACCGGCAGATGTGCCGGCTCTACTTGTCGATGATGGACAAGATGAACGTGCGAATGCCCAAGTTCGGCGACGCAGTGCAACCGCTGGATGAGGTGTAGCCACCGCTTCGGATCCGATCAGGAGCGATAGGCGGGCAAGCGCTCTTCTACCGCGGGCACGGGACCCGCTTTGCGGCTCTTCATCAACTCCTGCAGTCGTTCCATATACAGGTAAATCACCGGCGTGATGTAAAGCGTAAGGATCTGGCTGACCACTAAGCCGCCGACCACGGCGAGGCCGAGGGGCTGCCGGGCATCGCCACCTTCGCCGTAGCCTAAGGCGATGGGCAAGGTGCCGAAGAGCGCGGCGACGGTGGTCATCATGATGGGGCGGAAGCGCTGCAGGCAGCCGCGCCAAATTGCCTGGTGCGCGCTTTCGCCTTCGGCGCGGGCCTGGATCGCAAAATCGATCATCATAATGGCGTTCTTCTTGACGACGCCGAACAACAGGATGATGCCCACGAAGGCGTATAAGTCGAGTTGCTTGCCGAAGATGAGTAAAGTCGCCAGGGCGCCGAAGACGGCGGAGGGTAAACCGGCCAGGATGGTGATCGGGTGGATGAAGCTTTCGTATAAGACGCCCAGCACAATGTAAATGACGAGCACGGCGACTAACAAAAGGATCGTGAGGTTTTCGAAGGACTTCTGGAACTCTTTTACCGTGCCCTGGAAGCTGGTGGTGATGTTGGTGGGCATGCCCATTTCGCGAATAGTCTCTTCCACCTTCTGGGCGGCATCGCCGAGCGAGACGCCCGGAGCTAAGTTGAAGGAGACGGTTACCGCGGGTAACTGGCCGAAGTGGTTAATGGCCAAAGGACCCACTTGGGGCTTCAGGTGGGCCAGGGTATCGAGCGGCACTAAGTTGCCGGCCGCGGAGCGGACGTAGAGCTTGGATAAGGAAGCCTGATCGCGTTGGTAGCGCGGCTCCACTTCCAGGATGACGGCGTATTGGTTAGCCGGGGCGTAGATGGTAGTAACTTCGCGTTGGCCATAGGCGCCGAAGAGGGCGGATTGGATTTGCTGGGCGGAGATGCCGAGGGCTTGGGCGCGGTCCCGGTCAATTTCGACGTTGATTTCGGGGCTGGCGATTTGTAAGTCGGAATTGACGTCGACGAAGCCAGGTAGGGCTTTCATCTCGTCGACTAACTTAGGTCCCCATTGGTAGAGCGATTGCAGACTGGTGCTCTGTAAGGTCATCTGGAAAAGGCTTTGCGAGGCCTGGCCGCCGATGGTGATGGGCGGCGGGTTATTCATGAAGACCTGGATACCGGGTACGGCGGCCATTTTCGGCCGTAACTCGGCGATCATGCGGTCAATGGAGCGGGTGCGTTCCTTCAAGGGTTTGGCCCGCATCACCAGGAAGCCGGCGTTGCCACTGCGGACAAACGACACGACGCCGACGACGTCTGGGTCGGCCTTGGCGACATTGGCCACGGCGAGTTGATGCGCGGCCATCGACTCAAAGGAGATATCCTGCGCGGCGCGGGTTTGGGAGAAGATAACGCCGTTGTCCTGGCTGGGGATGAAGCCCGTGGGCATGCTCTTGAAGAGATACACGGTACCGATCAACATCAGGATGGCGACGGCCATAGTGGCCACGTGCCAACGCATTGCCACGCGCAATGTAACTTCGTAGGCGTGCGCCAAGCCATCGAACATGCTTTCGAAGAAGCGATAAACTCGGCCGTGGTCACGAGCGTGGGTGACAGTCAAATAGCGGCTGCCGAGCATCGGGGTAAGCGTAAGTGACACGAAACCCGAGATGAGAATCGCGACCACGATGGTGACCGAGAACTCATGCAGTAACCGGCCGACAATACCGCCCAGGAATAAGACCGGAATAAATACGGCGACGAGAGACACGGTCATCGAGACAATGGTAAAGCCGATCTCCTGCGAGGCGACCATGGCGGCTTCCATGCGCGACTTACCCATTTCCATGTGGCGCACAATGTTTTCGAGCATGACGATAGCGTCGTCGACCACGAAGCCTACCGAGAGAGTAAGTGCCATCAGCGAGAGGTTATTCAAGCTATAGCCTAACTGGTACATCACCGCGAAGGTGCCCACGAGCGAGAAAGGTACGGCGAGGCCGGGTATGAGAGTGGCGGGTAAGTTTCGCAGGAAAAGGAAAATTACCATGACTACCAAGGCGATAGTTAGTAAGAGGGTAAATTCGACGTCGGCGATGGAACCGCGGATGGTTTCGGAAGAGTCGTTGGCGACTTGGAGTTCGATGGTGGGCGGAATGGCAGCGCGGAATTCAGGCAGCATGGCGCGGATACTATCGACGATCTCGACCGTGTTGGTGCCAGGTTGGCGCTGGACGGCGAGAATCACGCCGCGGGTGCTGTTAAACCAGCCGATGTTCCTGTCGTTTTCGACGCCATCGAGAATGGTAGCTACCTGGTCAAGCCGGATGGGAGAACCATTGCGCCAAGCGACGATGATGGGCTTGTAAGCCTTGGCATCGGCCAGCGTGCCGCTGGATTGGATAGTGAAAGCCTGCTTCCGGCCATCGAGGCGGCCAGTGGGCAGGTTGGTGTTGCTGCTTTGGATGGCGCGCTGGACGTCGTCGATCGAGATATTGTGGGCCGTCATGCGGTCCGGGTCGACTTGGACGCGGACCGCGTATTTCTGCACGCCGAAGATATTGACGCGGGAGACGCCGCTGATCATGGAGATGCGCTGGGCGAGGAGCGTGTCGGCGTATTCGTTGACAGTGTAGAGGGGCTGGGTGTCGGAGCGGAGCGCGAGGTAGAGGATGGGCTGCTCGGCGGGGTTCACCTTCTGCAGGCTGGGCGGGCGCGGCATGGTGGAGGGCAGGCGGCCGCCGGCTTTCGAGATGGCCGATTGCACGTCCTGCGCGGCGGCGTCGATGTCGCGGCTGAGATCGAACTGGATGGTGACTTGGGTGGCGCCTTGGGTGTTGCTGGAACTCATCGAGTCGATGCCGGCGATGGTGGAGAACTCGCGCTCGAGCGGCGTGGCGACGGAGGTGGCCATCGTTTCCGGGCTGGCGCCGGGCAGGACGGCTTGCACTTGCAAAGTGGGATAGTCGATCGCGGGCAGCGCGGCGACGGGGAGTGACCGGAAGGCGATGGCGCCGAAGAGGATGATGGCCAGGGTGATGAGCGACGTCATCACCGGGCGTTCAATAAAGATGCGTGAGAAATTCATTCTGCCGCCTCTGCTAGCGCTTTTGCCAGCCGCACTTTCATGCCGGGGGCGAGACGCAATTGGCCATCGGTGACGACGGTGTCGCCCGGCTCAAGGCCGGTGACCGCGGTTTGATTTTTATAGGCCTCGCCCACGGTGACGAGCTTCACTTCGACGGTCTGGTCCGCTTTGATGCGATAGACGAAGGGACCTTTCTGCCCGGGCTGCAAGGCCTCAGTAGGGATGACAATGGCGTTCGAGATTTGGCCCAGGCCCAGCGAGACATCGACGAATTGGCCGGGCCAGAACTGGGCCTGGGCATTGGCGAAGGTGGCTTTGAGGCGAATGGAGCCGGTGGCAGCGTCGACCGTGTTTTCGATGACGGCGAGCGTGCCGGTGGCGACTTGCTGGGGCGAATCCTTCAATGACGCGCGGACGGGCAGGCGGCCGGCGGCTTGCAGGCGGCGGATGACGCCGAGGTGCGACTCCGGCACGTTGAAGGTGACGAAGATGGGCGAGGTCCGGTTGATGATAACTAGGTTGGTTTCGTTGGATTTGACGAGGTTGCCGGCATTGACGAGCAGGCTGCCGGTGCGACCGGTGAGCGGCGCGCGGACGGCGCAGTATGCGATATCGAGCTTGGCCTTTTCGACTTGGGCGAGGTCAGCGGCCAGGTTGGCACGGGCGCTGTCGAGGCCGGCTTTGGTGGCCAGGACGACGGACTGCTCCTTCTCGGCGGTGGTGCGGAGCTGGTCGAGCTGAGTGCGGGAGACGATGCCGCTGCTCAGAAGCTCGGTGTAGCGCTTGGCTTCAGCCGCGGAGTATTTGGCCTGGGCGGCATCGCGGGCTAGGTTGGCTTCGCCTTGCTGGAGGGCGGCGCGGTCACGGGCGACGTTGGCTTCGGCCTGGGCGAGGGACTGCTGATAGGGACGGTCATCGATTTGGAAGAGGAGGGTACCTTTTTCTACGACTTGGCCTTCGGCGAAAGAGACTTTGACGATTTGGCCGGCGACTTGAGGCTTCACCTGCACGGTTTCGGATGCCTCAGTAGTGCCGACGACGGCGACTTCGATCGGGATTGACGTTGAGGTCGCCTTACCCACGACGACCGGCGCGGGCGGGGGCTTCATGGGAGCTTTGGTGGGGGCGGTCTTGCAACCTAGGCTGAGGAGGGCGATGACGGCGATCGCGCAATGGAGGAGGTGCTTCATTCAGACTTCTCAATTAGTGACGTAATCCGGGGGCGATTGTTACCGAGTGTAGGAAACGAACCGGGGGGTGGTTGATTCTATTGACTTGGCGATTTGACGCGCCCCCACATCTGACCCCACAGCTGACGCTGCGGGCTAGTTTTTTGTGGTTTTGCGGCCGAAATGCGTTTTCCATGGACAGTAAGTCTTTCAGTTTGATATATCTACGGCGAAACCCAGGGATGCGCGTGGACGGCCCCGATCTGGGTCGAAACGAACCCGGGAGTTGTTGATTCTATTGACTTGGCGATTTGACGCGAACGCTGTGGGCTGGGTTTTGTCGTTTTGCGGCCGAAATGCGTTTTCCATGGACAGTAAGTCTGACGGCCCCGATCTGGGTCGCCTAGGCGCGATGGCTCACTTCTTAGGATACCAGAGGGGAAAAGTGTTTCGAGCTAAGTGGTTGAAGGGATTGAGTAAGATCCGTGTCACAGGATGTTGCGGACGAAGCATTCACTGCTGAGCGCTGATCACGAGCTTGCGAAGACGGGCTAGGGAGCCCGTCCCACTTAGTCGAGTTTCAGATCCATGCCGAAATCTGCCTTAACGGCCTTCAACCAGTCGGCGTCGCTCTGCGCGCCCCATTGGACCCAGTTCTCATCATTCATCGAAGCGCGCCAACCGAGGAAGGGCTCGGCATCTGGCCCGACTGGATGGCGCAACTGCCGGGTTCCGGAGTCTATGATTTCGCGAATCTTTTGGGCGACAAGGGTTGGCTGGCTAGGCGCCGCCGCCATCGCGCTCTCAAATAGAGCCGCAAATCGCCGAACCTGCGGATAGACTTTCGAGCTTCCCATGCCCTCAATATTTCTGGCCATTCTGGTATCGATGATGCCAGGCTCGACGATCGCCACCCTGATTCCGAGCGTTGATAGTTCCTGGGCTAGAGCTTCACTGAGGGCTTCGAGTGCAAATTTCGATGCGCTGTAGGCGGCCATCGGGGACGAAGAAATCTTCCCGGAGATTGACGTTACATTCACAATGGTGCCGCTGCCTCGCTCCCGCATCGGACCGGCCACGGCCTGAATGCAACGAATGGCTCCGAAATAGTTGGTCTCCATGCAGGCGCGGAAATCGGCGAGCGGCATCTCTTCGATCGCACCCGTCCGTTCGACGCCCGCGTTGTTGACCAGCACGTCCACCGGTCCGTGGGCGAAAATCCGGCCGAAGGCCTGCCCCACGCTCTCATCGGAGTCCACATCCATGGTCTCAATTCGAATGGGCAGGTTTTCCTTCGCAGCCAACTCGCCCAGTTCCGGTGAGCCGGACGGGTTGCGCATGGTGGCCACGACGTGGCGCCCAGCACGCGCCAATTCCAACGCTGTCGCCAGCCCGATTCCTCGGCTCGCGCCCGTGATTACCGTGTTAAGCATATGCAACGGTAGCAAACTATGCTTTGGGGTGGGATTTGTCGTAGACGGCGAGTAAGTCGTTTAATGCGACTTGGGTGTATTTCTGGGTGGTGGATAACTGGGCGTGGCCGAGTAACTCCTGGATGGCGCGGAGGTCGGCGCCGTCGGTGAGTAAGTGGGTGGCGTAGGCGTGGCGGAAGCTGTGGGGGTGGATGCTGGGATCCTGCGCGATCATGCGGGCGTAGAAGTCGACGATGCCGCGGGCGCCGCGGTCAGTTAGTCGTTTGCCGCGGAAGTTGACGAAGAGGCCGCGTTCTTCGCTTTGGGGGGATCTTACTTCGAGATAGCGAAGGAGGGCGGCGACGGCGGATTGGCCGATGGGGACTTGGCGCTCCTTACGGCCTTTGCCACGGACGAGCATCCAGTTTTCGGAGAGGTCAAGGTCAGGCAGGTCGAGCCCGCAGAGTTCGCTGATGCGGAGGCCGCAGCCGTAGAGGATTTCGAATAAGGCCCGGTCGCGTTCGGGGAAGGGCTTTTCGAACTTACCGTTGTCGATTTGATCGATCAGGTTATTAGCGGTGTCCTCACTCATGACGCGAGGCAAAGTCTTGGGGACTTTGGGGGTGCGGAGGAGTTTGGCGGCGTTGAAGTCGACGAGGCCGCGTTTCAACAAGAACTGGAAGAAGCTGCGGAGGGCGGCGATTTTGCGGCGGATGGTGACGGGGCTGAGGGCGTGGGTGTGGAGTTCGGCGAGCCAACTGCGGAGGATGAGGACGGTCCAGCGGTCGGGCGGGTGCGGGAAGTGTGCGGCGAACTGGGCGAGGTCCAGGCCGTAGTTGCGGAGGGTGTGCGGCGAGACGTTTTGACGGCGGAGTTCGTCGAGGAAGTCGGCGATCTGCTGGGGCAGGGAAATCACAAGATGCCGTAAGTCTCAAAGGCTTGGACGGCGCTCATGCCGTCGGCGATGGCTTGGCGGACGGTATTTTCGCCACGGGCTTTTTCGAGCGCGCGGTGGAAGACGTCGGTTTCGGCGGCGCGGGGAATGACGCAGACGCCGTCGCGGTCGCCGAAGAGGATGTCGCCGGGATGGATGCGGGCTTGGCCGAAGTCGACGGGGACGCGGTAGTCGATGACTTTACCGCGGGGTCCTTGGTCCTGCGCCCAAGCACCGAGCGAGAAAGTAGGGAAGTCGAGGGCGAGAATGCCGTTGGTGTCGCGATGGTAGCTGTTCAGAATGGCCCCCACGGCGCCGAGGTGGCGGGCGCGGGTGGCCATGAGCTCACCCCATTGGGCGTATTGGCCGGGCTGGCCGCCGGTGAGGTAGATTTCACCGGGCTTGAGGCCGTCGAGGGCTTCGAGCATGAGGCCAAGGGGTTTGGCGGCGGGTCCATGGTGGATTTCTACGCAATCGGCTTCGAGGACGGGCATGGCACGGCCGACGAGCACCATGGTGGGGAGGATGGGGAGGATGCCGGGGGGCAGGAACTGGCGGGTGAGCCCGATTAGGTCCATCACGTCGCCGAGGACGGCGGAGAAGAGCTCGCGGCGGGCGAGGGCGAAGAGTTCCTGGTCATTGGTCCACATGGTATTTGCATGATACTGGTATTTGTATGATACGGGTAGAAGGCGAAAAAAATCTCTCCGAGGCCATTGACATGGAAATAAAAAATGCTTAATCTTGAATTAACTTCATGATCTCACGGCGGCGATACCTTCCGACCCCTCGACGCCGGGAATCATGGGATGGGCGATGACGCTAGGTCTTTGATCGGCTGTCATCGCCCTTCACCAAGTTTTCGTTCCTCCCTCCAAAGAGAGGGCTAGTGTCGGCGCCTCCCCTTTTAGGTGGAAACCCGCTACGCTGGAATCTTGTCCCACCCGATTGTCAAAGTAAATCGCAAAGCCGTATCGCGTTTCGAAAACGGTCATCCCTGGATTTTTATGAGTGACCTGGAGGCGCGGGGCACCGCGCAGCCGGGAGACTTGGTGAGCGTAGCCGATTCTCGCGGGCGCGTTTTCGGCATTGCCCACTATTCGTCCACATCGCAGATTAGCTTGCGGATGCTGAGCCGTTCGAGCCACACGTCGGAGATGGCGCTGCTGCGGATGCGGTTAGAAGCGGCCGCCGCGTATCGCCAGCGAGTAGTGCGCGACACGAACTCCTATCGTCTAGTGCATGCCGAAGCGGACCAGTTGCCGGGCCTGATCATCGACCGTTATGGCGATGTGCTGGTGATCCAAACGCTGGATCAAGGCATGGATCGAGCCAAACCCCAGATTGTCGAATTGCTGGCGGAACTGTTTGCCCCCACGGCGATTGTGGAGCGGAATGACGTAGCGGTCCGGAAGCTTGAGAATCTGCCGCAGGAGAAGGGGATTTTGCGCGGCGAGTTGGATGGTTCGGTGACGGTGACGATGAATGGTCTGTCGCTAACGGCCGATGTGCTGGGCGGGCAGAAGACCGGCGTGTTTCTGGATCAGCGCGAGAATTACGTGGCAGCGCGGCGGCATGCGCGTGGGCGAGTGCTCGATTGCTTTTGTTCGACGGGCGGCTTTGCAGTGCATATGGCTGCTTCTTGCGAGTCTGTCGAGGCGATCGACGCGTCGCGAGTGGCGCTTGACGCGGCGCGGGCGAATGCTTTGCGAAATGGGATTGAGAACGTGAACATTCGCGAGGCGGATGTGTTCGCCTTATTGAGCGACTACGGCTCGGCGCGTCGGCATTTTGACACAATTGTGCTCGATCCGCCGGCCTTTGCGAAGTCGCGGGCGACGGTGGAGAAAGCACTTACTGGTTATAAGGAAATCAACTTACGCGCGTTGCGGATGCTGGAGCCGGGCGGTATTTTGATGACCTACTCGTGCTCGCACCATGTAAGTGAGGCGGACTTACTGGGCGTGGTGGCGGAGGCGTCGATTGACGCGGGTAAGACTCTGCGCGTGCTCGAGCGGCGGAGCCAGGCGGCGGATCACCCGATCTTGCTGACGATTCCGGAGACCTTGTATCTCAAAGGTGCGATTTTTGAGGTGGTGGCTTAATACTCTTCTTTGGTGCGCCGATAACACTTGCATCATGAGTGTTGCAGCGATTGCTCTATTTGGGCTGGGCCAAGTGCATGCGCGCGTCCAGGCGACGGCGGAGCGTTTGGCGAAGGCGCCCGTGACGGCTGGGGCGACGGGGGCGGGCAGCGATACGGTGGATTTGAGCGCCGAGATCATTGGGCTGGCGCAGGCGAAGAATGAGAATGCGGCGCTGCTTGCGGCGTTGACGACGGAAGACCAATTGACCGCGCAGGCGTTGAATGTTTTGGCGTAATCATCGCCAGTCGATGCCCGGCACTGATCCTGACCTCGTCTGTATTTTGCCCTGTGCGTGCCAGGCATGCAGTGGGGAAGGCGAATCGCGGAGAGGGGCTTTTGTCGGTGGGCAAGCGGGGGCGAGACGGCTGGACGGCCGCTCAGGCGGGACGCTGGATGGACTCGGGGGCAAATTGAGCGCTGCGGACAACAGAGCAGGCCGGGGCGAACCCGGACCCATCGCCAGGCTTTATCCGGGCGGTGCGCCGGCACTCAGGCGGACCGCTGGTCGCACCCACCCTTGCGGTCGATTGTGCGCCGACCCTGTCGACCGCTGTGTCACGCGAGCCTCATTGGACTTCGCCTCTTCCACCGGACGCCGCACAAATTTCTTCCAATCCTTGAGGATCGTGTCCGGCTGGTTAAACAGATTCCGCCAGGGATCCAGATCCAGCAGATTCTCGGTGTCCATGCCGGTCCCGTGAGCCCGTGCGCTGGACCATTCCCAGTCTGTCGCGCCAGCCACGATTCCCGCCGATACCGGATTGTTCTCGATGTATCGCAAAAACTCTGCGAAGGCTGTAGAATCAAGCGATTCCGAGTCAAAACGCGGAGTCCAATTGACCGGACCCGACTTCCGATAAGCCGACAGGTGCGGCGGACAAACCTGCGTCCCCAGGGCGCAAATTAGCCGCCAAGGCTCTTTCCGGTACCGCTGATTCAGATATCGGGAATATTGACTCTGCATATCCCGCATCACATTCGAGATCGACTCGGCCGTCGAAGCCTCGAACATCCAATGCCCATGGTCATGCATCAAGCAATAGCCATGTACTCGCACCTCGTATCGGCGGGCGCACCTACGCATCAAGTCCTTCCATTTGCGGAAATCCTGGCGATCCAAGCTGACCCACTGGCCCTGATTACCACGTTGCGTCACTCCATAAACCTGCTGCGGACGAATGTCACGGCGACGGCGCATCGTAACCTCCCCAAATAAACGGATAGCTCATACTAATAAGTGGAAATTCGCCGCCAAAGTTCTCAATATCTTTTGCGGGTGTCACCCAACTCTTGTGGGGTGCTCCCCTCCCCTATCGGTGCCTGAATGTTATGCCCGGCACCAAAGACCACGGAACTGGAGGTATTCGAATGGTGCCAGGCGTACCGCTTGCACTGCCCGGGGGGGTAGTAACGACCGTGACCTCGGCACTATCAGCTTGCCTGACCGCCTTCCTGTGCCGCTCGACGACGCGCCGGATCTCCTCTTCGGGCAACCGTGGATCCGCTTTGCGGCGTCCCACTAGAGAATGTGCGGGCAACCGCTAGGAGCGAAAGGCGCCAATGTGACGTCCCAAGAGGCATGAGGTTCCCCTCGGCACCCTCTGTAGTATTCCCAATTAAGGACACCTAGATCTTGAGCTTTGGGAAAGTCTCTAAACTAAGACTCTATGTCTCCAACGAATCCCTTGTCTGTCGACGAATTAACGCTCTTGGAGTTCTTCGGCGAATTTCCGACCCAACTCGATTCGGAGCTGCGCTGGGCGTATCACGATTCCACCTATGAAGCCGTTCAAGGGCTTGCCCACGTCTCGTTTTCGATTGCCCCCTCCGTCAAGGATGTCAGAATTCTCCTGACGATTGGCGAGATGCGATTTACGAATTCAATGCCTGTGGTGTCGAAGATGGCACACACCACAATTCGAAAGGACGCGAATCGCTGGAAGTGGCAATTACGTCTTGGAACTCGATCTGGCTCTGCTTGAAACCACAAATATCGATTCGCCAAGTGGTAGTCAATGTGGGATCGGGGTCGGTTTAGCGGTATTTCACTTCGGCCAGAAACAAGCCAGACGCGGGCGCCGTGCAGGCGGCGACTTCGATTTTGCGCCTCGGTTTGTTCTCCACCAACGCGGCGAAATCCTCGGGTGTGATCTCCCGTAGACCGACTTTCACCAGCATTCCCACTACGCGGCGCACCATCTTCCACAGAAAGTGCGAGGCCTCAATGCGGAAAAGGATCAAGTGCCCGTCGATGGCCAGCGCAGCGGACTCCAGCTCGACAATGGTCGACTCGTCTGGGCGCAGCGGATCCAGTTGGCGGAACTGCACAAAGTCGTGCCGGCCAACGAGCGATTCGGCGGCGGTAGCCATGGCTTCCACATCCAAGCGCGGCTTTACCCACCAAACCTGCCGCTTGGCGAAGGCCGTTTTGCGCGTCGAAATCTGATACTGATAAACGCGGCCGATGGCGTCGTGGCGGGCGTGGAACTTGGGCGTCGCTTCTTCCAGCACCATTACGCTGACATCGGCGGGCAGGCGGTCGTTTAGCTCGCGGCGGAACTCCTCCGCGTGGCACTTGGGTGTGGAGCGGGTGCGGATGTGGGCCACTTGCGCCAAGGCGTGCACGCCCGAGTCCGTCCGGCCGGCACCTTGGATCTCGACCGCGACACCCAGAAACTCTTCGGCGGCCCGTCGCAACACACCTTGGATGGTGCGGGCGTTGGGCTGCTCCTGCCAACCGGAGAACTTGGTGCCGTCATACTCCAGCGTTAACTTCCAATTTTTCATTTCAACTTCTTGCGGATGGCGGCGGCTTCCTTGGCGGTGGGTGCTAGCTCCAGGTATTTGGTGTAAGCGGTTTTGGCAGCCTTTTGGTCGCCCATGCGCTCACGCGCTTCGCCCAGGCGGAGGAAGCTTTCGGCGCTGGTGGGGTCCCATTTGGTGGCCTCTTCGAAGCGCAAGGCCGCGGCGCGCATGCTGCCCTTCTTGTAGTAATAATTGCCGATCCGGAGTTCGTTTTTAGCCTGCAAGGGATTGAATTCGTACTCGCGCGGGGCTTTGAGAGTTTCGTCCTCTTCGGGCGGCAGTGGGGGCTGCTGCTGGCTGGTGGTTTGGGGCCACGCCAAGGCAGACGACGATAGAAGAAGCCAAAGCCGGATCACAACTGCATTATAAGGCCTTAGAATGAAAGAAGCGATGACGCTACGCGAGAAGGTATCCCAACTCCCCACTTCACCCGGCGTCTACCTCTACAAAGACGCCGCCGGGCAGGTGATCTATGTCGGCAAGGCGAAGAGCTTACGGGCTCGGGTCCGCAGCTATTTCAATGAGGATAGCCTGGCGCATCCGAAGACCGGCACGTTGATTGAAACCGCGCAGGATATTGAGATCATCATCGTTGACAACGAAAAGGAGGCGTTGGCGCTTGAGAATAACCTGATCAAGCAGTGGAAGCCGCGCTTCAATATTCTGTTGCGCGACGACAAGACTTACCCCTACATTAAGCTCACCAACGAAAAATACCCGCGCGTGTTTGTCACTCGACGGCTGCGCAAGGGCGGCACTTACTACGGCCCTTACTTTCCAGGGAACTTAGCCTACCGGTTGGTGAATTTCATCCATCGCCACTTCTTAGTGCCCTCCTGCAAAGTTGACTTTACCCGCACCCATACGCACCCTTGTTTGCAGTATCACATCCACCGTTGTTTGGGCCCGTGCGTGAAGGGTCTGGTGACGGACGATCGTTACGCCGAAGCGACGCACAACGTGAAGCTCTTTCTCGAAGGCCGTCTGCGTGACCTGACGAATGACTTGCGCAAGCGCATGGAAGCTGCAGCGGAGGATCTTCGCTTTGAAGAGGCGGCGGCTTTCCGGAATCTGATCACAACTGTCGACGAGATGGAGGAGCGCCAGAAGATGGCGGCGGCCGAAGGCGACGATACCGATATCCTGGCCTTCTATGCCGAGCCGCCCTTACTCGCGGCGAATGTCTTCCACTTACGCCGCGGCCGGATCGTTGACCGTCGAGAGTTCTTCTGGGAGGACCAGCACACCTTCGACGCCTCGGAATTCTTCTCGGCGTTTTTGATGCAGTTGTATATGGATCAACGCTACGTGCCGGGCCTGATCCACGTGCCGGTGGACTTTGAGGATCGCGAAGTGCTCGAAGAGATTCTCTCGGAGCAGCGGGGCCGCAAGGTGGAAATTCTAACTCCGCAGCGGGGTCAGAAGAAAGCCATGCTGGCGCTAGCGGAAACTAATGCCAAAAGTAGCTTTGAACAGCGGTTCCGGGTAATGAAGCCGACGGCTAAGGCAATTAGTGCCGCCGTGGCTGACGAGTTAAACCTGCCGGAACCGCCCAGCCGCATTGAGTGCTTCGACATTTCCCATATCCAAGGGACTGACCAAGTAGCCAGCATGGTGGTGTGGGAGGACGGCAAGATGAAGAAGGCCGACTACCGTAAGTTCATCATAAAAACGGTGGCCGGTAATGACGATTTTGCCTCCATGGCCGAGGTGGTGACGCGGCGTTACTCGCGCCTGAAGGAAGAGAACACGCCCTTTCCCGGCTTGATTCTGATTGACGGCGGCATTGGTCAGTTACACGCGGCGGCGGCGGCGCTCGAGTCGATTGGCGTGATCAATCAGTCGCTAGCTTCGATTGCCAAGAAAGAAGAGCTGATTTACGTGTACGGCCAGGAAGATGAGCCGATCGCGCTGGAGCGCTTCAACCCCGTGCTGCACTTAGTGCAATTGGTGCGGGACGAAGCCCATCGTTTTGCCGTTACTTTCCATCGCACCCGCCGGAACGCCCGGACATTGACTTCCGAGCTCGAACTGATCCCCGGCGTGGGCGAGCGATCGATCCAGAAGTTACTCAAGACCTTGGGGAGCTTGGAGAAGGTGAAGGTGGCGAGCGAGGAGCAGTTAGCCGCCGTGGTCGGCTTGGCGGCAGCGAAGAAAATTCGCACTTACTATGCCGAAGCGCCGGCGTTTCCGATTCTCACTTCGCGGTAGGTTCGACGTGCACCAGGACATCGGCGATGCGCGGGTAGGCGTGGCGCAGGGCGTCTTTGACTAAGTGGGCGATTTCGTGACCCTGCCAGACGGGCATTTCTCGCTCGACGATGACGTGTAAGTCGACGTAATAGTCGAAGCCCATCTTGCGCACATAACACTTATCGAGCGCGTGGACGCCGGGCACCCGCATGGCGACGTGGCGGACATTTTCCCGCAACCTCGCATCGGGGATGGAATCGGTGAGTTCGAGCACGGCGGGCCGCAGCAGTAAGTAGGCGTTGAACATGATAATGCCCGACGCAGCGAGGGCGGCCCAGTCATCGGCACTTTCCCAGCCGGGTCCGCCGATGAGGGCGATCGAGATGCCGACGAAGGCCACGCCAGAGGTGATGGCATCCGCCCGATGGTGCCAGGCGTCGGTCTTGAGGGCGTTGCTTTCAGCCGTCTCGCCGACTTTGAAGACGTAGCGGAAGAGCCCTTCCTTCACCAGCACGACCAACGCGAGCACCACCAGCGTAAAGGCGTGTGGCGTTGAATGGGGCGTGCGGATTTCGTGGATGCTCTCGATGGCAATGATGACCGCGGCGCCAAACAAAGCCAAGGAGACGATGGTTGCGGCCAGAGGTTCGGCTTTGCCGTGGCCGTAAGGATGGTTCTCGTCGGGGGGCCGCATGGCGTAGCGTAGTCCGATAAGGAGCACCATCGAGGTGACCACGTCGGACATCGACTCGATGGCGTCCGCGATCAGCGCGTAGGAGTGGCCCACCACTCCGGCCGCAAACTTGGCGGCCGCTAATGCCACGTTGAGCGCAATGCCGATCAGCGTGGAGCGCACGCCGGGCAACGCAGGATGGTGAGGAGAGGACGGCACAACCCTCCCAGTGTTTCACCGAATGCGGGGCGGATGATAAGATCCTTCACATGGGTTCCCGACGCTCCTTCTTTCTTTCCGCTCTTACCGCCGCCGAAGCTGTGCGTGTGATGGGCGCCAACGACCGGGTGCAGGTGGGCATCATTGGCCTCGGCGGTCGTGGCCGCGCGCACATGAGCATGTACTCGGCGGTCTCCGAGTGCCAGATCGCCGGCCTCTGTGACGTGGACCAAGCGGCGCTCGAACGCGGCATCGCGCAGGTGGAAAAGGCCGGCGGCGGCAAGCCACGTGGTTTCCGCGACATGAAAGAGGTCTTCGCCGACAAAAGCATCGATGCCGTTTCGATGCCGTTGCCGAACCACTGGCATGCGCTCGCCACGGTCTGGGCCTGCCAGGCCGGCAAGGACGTTTATGTGGAGAAGCCGGCTTCGCACAATATTTTCGAAGGCATCAAGATGGTGGAGGCAGCGCGGAAGTATCAGCGCATGGTGCAGATTGGGTCGCAAGGCCGCAGCGCGGCGCATAAGATCAAGGCCGTCCAGTTACTGCGTGAAGGGGTGATCGGCAAGGTATATATGGCCAAGGGCCTGTGCTTCAAGCGTCGTAAGTCGATCGGCCATAAGCCGGATGAAAAGACGCCGCTGGGCCTCGATTGGGATAAGTTTCTGGGGCCTGCTCCGCTGCGCCCTTACAACGAATTGCGCTTTCGCTATAACTGGCATTGGTTCTGGGACACTGGCAACGGCGATATCGGTAATCAGGGTGTGCACGAGATGGATATTGCGCGCTGGGGCTTGGGCAAAGGATTGCCCACGGGCGTAGTGTCGACGGGCGGTAAGTTCGGTGTGGATGACGACCAGGAGACGCCGAATACACAAATTGCTACTTACGATTATGGCGATGCGCAGTTAGTGTTTGAGGTCCGTGGCAACCTCACTGGCAGTGAGGGCGGTTTGAACGCCGATGGCGGGAATGTGGTTGGCAATCTCTTCTACGGTACCGAAGGCTGGATGTCACTGGATGGGCGGGGCTTCCAGGTCTACAAAGGCGAGAAGAGCGAAAAGATTATGGACGAGAAGGCCACGCGTGAAGGCGAGACGCACGTGCGGAATTTCATTCAGGCTTGTAAGTCGCGTAAGTCGAGCGACTTGGCGGCGGAAGTGGAGATTGGCGCCACTTCGGCAGTATTAGTGCACTTAGCAAATGCCAGCTATCGTTTGGGCCGCAAGGTGAAGTTTGACCCGCAAACAATGAAGTGTACCGGCGATACAGAGGCGAACGCCCTGTTGACGCGCAAGTATCGGGCACCCTACGTAGTGCCGGAAAAGGTCTGAGCGGGCGACTACCCTAAGCCTTCGGCGTCAAACACCAGGGCCAGCGCATGAATCACCGCGCCCAACCGCACGCCGGCGGCGATGGACTCTTTCGTCAAGCCCTTCTCCCGCAGCACCCGCTCGTGGGTAGTAACGCACATCGTGCAATTATTGATTGCCGAAACTACGGCGCAGTAAAGTTCAAAATCCAGCGGATCGCCGCCGTGGGTGCGGATGCCGTTCATGCGCAGGCGCGCCGGAATCGACGAGTAAGTGTCGTCCTCGAACATGTGCGTGAAGCGATAATAGACATTATTCATGCCCATGATTGCGGCGGCGGTTTTGGCCGTATTCTGCGTCCCAGGGCTGGCGAACTTGGCGGCTTCGGCCAGTAAGATCGCCGTCATACGGATTTGGCGCGCGCCCATCGCCGAAGCGATCACAATGCCCCAGGTTTGTTGTTCTGTAAGTTCAGACTGCTTAAGTAAGCTGGTGAGGTTCAGCTTCAAATCCTTGGCGTATTCGGGAATGGAGTCGAGAAAAGCTTCAAAGGTCATGGGTATGGTGTCCTAACAAAAAATCCCCGCCCGCGTTTGGCAGGCGGGGATCTGGCGGGGTTCTAAATTAAAGGGTCGCTTCGCCCTTTTTCCAGTTACAGGGGCAAAGTTCATCGGTCTGTAATGCGTCGAGCACGCGAATCACTTCGTCCACGTTACGACCCACTGAAAGGTCGTTGACGCTCACCCAGCGGATCAGTCCCTGCGGGTCAACGATGAAGGTGGCGCGTTGGCAGACGCCGGCATTCGGATCGATAATGCCCAATTGCTTCGAGAGCTCATGCTTGATGTCGGATAGCATGGGGAAGGGCAGATTGCGCAGATCCTCATGATGGGTGCGCCAGGCCAAGTGGCAGAATTCGTTGTCCGTGCTGCCGCCCAGTACCTGGGCGTCGCGATCGTTGAAATCGCGGTTCGCTTTGCCGAAGGCCGCAATCTCGGTGGGGCAGACAAAGGTAAAGTCCTTGGGCCAGAAGAAGATTACCTTCCACTTCCCGGGATAGCTCTCGTCCGAAATGTTCTCGAACTGCTTGTCTTTTTCGAGGCTCACGGTGGCCTTCAGATGAAACTTCGGAAACGGTTGACCGACACCCAGCATATTTGCGTAACTCCTAATGAATGTTCAATTTCTCGCGAGCGGAAAGCTGACCCTTTTAGTTTTTGCTAACCGGGCGTTTTTGTCAATCACCGCCGCTCGATCACGGCCATCGGCCAAAGCGATAGGATGACTAGGATGCGTTTCTCATTGCTTCTTCTCGCCGCCGGACTTTTGCCAGCCCAGGAGTACCCGCTGGGCCCCGACCATGAGCGCCACCCCGGCGTTCCCGTGGGCCAAGTGACCAAATACCTGCTCGCGGGCAAGGTTTACCCCGGTACCACGCGCGACTACTGGGTCTACGTGCCCGCGCAATACCAGGCTTCGAAGCCCGCCTCCGTGATGGTGGTGCAGGACGGCGGGGGGTGGATCAATGAAACCGGCCGTTTCCGCGCGCCTATCGTCTTCGACAATCTGATTCACCAGGGCCAAATGCCGGTCACCATCGGCATCTTCGTCAACCCCGGCATAATGCCCGCGCTGACGCCGGGCGCGCAGGACCGCTTCCACCGCAGCTTCGAGTACGACGCCATGAGCGATCGCTATGCGCGCTTCCTCGCCGAGGACCTGCTGCCCGCGGTCGCCGCCAAGTACAACCTGTCGACTGACCCGAATGACCGTGCCATTGCCGGCTCTTCGTCGGGCGCCAGTGCCGCGCTTATCGCTGCTTGGCATCGGCCCGATCAGTTCCGCCGCGTGCTCAGCTACATCGGCAGCTTCACCAATCTGCGCGGCGCGCAAACGCTGAGTTCGCTCATCCGCAAGACTGAGCCCAAACCCCTGCGCATCTTCTTGCAGGATGGCCGGAACGACCAAAGCATCTACGCCGGCAGTTGGTTCCGCGCCAACGAAGACATCCAGATGGCGCTCGCCTACGCCGGTTATGACCAGACTTGGGTAATCGGTAACGAGGCGCACAATGGCATCCACGGATCCGCAATTCTGCCCGATGCGCTGCGCTGGCTGTGGCGCAACGGGCCCATTCGCATCGGCACGAAGCCGATTGAGCAGTTCGTCGATGCCACCAAAGGCTGGGAGGTCGTGAGCCAAGGCCACACCTTCGCCGAAGGGCCCGCCTTTGATCGCGAAGGCAATTTGTACTTCACCGACGTCCGCGCGGACAAGCTTTGGAAGATCGGCGTGGATGGCCAGGCGAACGTCTTCAAGGACAAGCCCGGCCAAGTCTCCGGCTTGCGCTTTGCGCCCGACGGCAAGCTCTACGCTTCGCGGCGGTCGCCCAAGCAGATTGTCGCGTTTGCTATGGATGGCGCCGAAACGGTGATCGCCGATGTCGACGCCAATGACCTGGTGTTTACCGCCAAGGGCGAGATTTACTATACGGAAACCGCCGCCCATCGCGTGGGCTATATCGATGCGCAGCGCAACAAGCGCGTGGTTCACGAAGGGATCGTCGCGCCCAACGGCATCGCGCTTTCGCCGGACCAGAGCATGCTCTTCGTCTCGGACTCCGCCGATCGCTGGGTATGGAGTTTCCAGCGCGCGGCTGACGGTTCGCTGGTGAACGGCGAGCCCTTCCATCGCCTGGAACTCTTCGATCCCACCCCGCGCTCGAGCGCCGACGGACTTGCGGTCGATACCGAAGGCTTCCTCTACGTGACGACCAACCTGGGGCTTCAGATCGTGGATCCGGCCGGGCGCGTGAACGCGATTCTGAACAAGCCGCAGCCGGGTCCGCTGGCCAGTGTTGCCTTCGGGGGGCCCAACCTCGATCTGTTGTACATCACAGCCGGCGATAAGGTCTATCGGCGTCCGGCGAAGCGCAAGGGCGTTAATGCTTGGACGGTGGTTAAACCGCCGCGCCCTAAACTCTAGGGCCCTAAACTCTAATAGAATGAGGTCGACATGAAACTAACCCGACGCACTCTCCTCGCTTCCGCTTTGCCCGCCGCTCTGGCCGCCGATCTGGCCGCGCGCACCAAGAAGATTCCCATTGGGATTGAGCTTTACTCGGTTCGCAATGAATTGAAGGCCGACCCCATCGGTACTGTCACCCGGATTGGCAAGATGGGCTATGAAGCGGTGGAATTCTTCGGGCCCTATATTGACTATCCGCTGGCGCAAGTGAAAGAACTGCGTAAAACGATGGATGCCGTGAATTTGAAGTGTCCTAGTACCCACAATAGCGGCAAGACGCTTTTCGACAGCCTCGACAAGGCGATTGAATACAATCAGATCCTTGGCAGTAACATGCTCATCCAATCGAGCGCCGGCGGTAAGATGAACAAGCTCGATGACTGGAAAGCTTTGGGCGAAAAACTGACCGCTGTGGGCGAGAAATTGAAGTCGCATAAGATGCGCACCGGCTTCCACAATCACCATGTGGAATTCGAGCCGCTGGAAGGCCAGTTACCCATCGAAGTGTTGGCGGCAAACACCGGCAAGGACTTCATCCTGCAACTGGACGTCGGCACTTGTGTCAGCGTGGGGCAAGATCCCGTCGCCTACATTAACCGGCACAAAGGCCGGATCCGCAGCATTCACGCCAAGGATTGGGGCAAAGAAAAAGGCTTTCGCGTGCTGTTGGGCGAAGGCTCGTCACCGTGGAAAGAGATCCTGGCCGCCGCGGAAAAGGTCGGTGGCCTGGAAGTGATCCTGGTGGAGCAAGAAGGCGCTGACCTGCCGCCCTTCGAAGTGGCGGAAAAGTGCTTAGCTACGATGCGTAAGTTCCGTGCCTAAGTATGGAACGCCGGGACTTCTTACTCGCTACTCCCTTACTCGCCCAGCCGCCGGGTCGTAAGTACAAAACGGCCCTGATCGGCTCCGGCTGGTGGGGCATGAATATCTTGCGGGAGGCGCTCGCCTCTGGCGAATGCACTTGCGTCGCGCTGGCCGATCCGGATCCGAACCAAATCAAAGTCGCCCAGGCAGAATTGGGTAAGTTGACTTCCGATAAGCCGCGCGAATATCGTGACTACCGCGAGTTACTCCAAAAAGAGCGCCCCGATATCTGCATCGTCGCCACGCCGGACCATTGGCATGCCTTGCCGACCATTGACGCGGTGAAGGCTGGCGCCCATGTCTATGTCGAAAAGCCGATCAGCCATACGGTGGACGAGGGTTACGCCATGGTCCGCGCCGCGCGGGAGGCGGACCGGCTGGTGCAGGTGGGCCTGCATCGGCGCGTCTCACCGCACTCGCTGAGTGGCATGGAGTTTTTGAAGTCGGGCAAGGTGGGTAAGATCGGCTTGGTTCGCACCTTTGCGCATGCCTCCGGCGGGGCGGGGACGAAGGTCGCCGACACCGAGCCGCCGCCGGGTATGGATTGGGACCTTTGGCTCGGCCCCGCGCCGAAACGGCCTTTCAACCCTGCTATTCACCCGCGAGGCTTCCGTCAGTTTCTTGACTTTGCCAACGGCACGCTCGGCGATTGGGGCGTGCATTGGCTGGATCAAATCCTTTGGTGGACCGAAGAAACCCACCCGAAGAAAATCTATTCCACCGCCGGCCGCTACGTCCGGCAGGATTCTACCGACGCCCCCGACACCCAGGTGGTGAACTTCGAGTTCGAGAGTTTTCTTTGTACCTGGGAGCAGCGCCACTATGGCGGCAATCCCACCGAACCAGCGCTCATCGGCGCTTACTTCTACGGCACCGAAGGCACGTTCCACCTCGGTTGGCGCGACGGTTGGACCTTCTATCCGCTCGACAAGAAGAAGCAGATCATCCACGTCGATCCGCAGTTGCGCACCGTCGATGGCCATAATATCCAGGAACTGTGGGCGGACTTCATGGAGTCCATCCGGCAGAAACGCCGGCCGGTGCGCGATATCGAAATCGGCTATCGAGCCACTGCGGCGAGTCTCCTCGGTATGGTGAGTTGGCGCGCTGGCCGCAGCATCGAATGGGATGGCCGCCGCATTGTCAACGACCCGGCGGCGGCGAAACTGTTGCGCCGGCCGTATCGCGCGCCCTGGGTTTACCCCACCGCCTAAGCCGCCTGCTAACCTATGGCGATGAGACCGTTCATCGCTTTGTCATTGCTAATTGCCGCCGCGTGGGCCCAAGAGCCATCGAAACCGCCCACGGGCGCGGCTCTGGTGCGGGAGCAGTACACGAAGTACGAATATGAGATTCCGATGCGCGACGGGGTGAAGCTGTTCACGTCCATTTACACGCCGAAGGACACTTCGAAGAGCTATCCCGTCATGCTGATTCGCACGCCCTACAGCGTGGCGCCCTATGGAGTCGATCAATATCGCCCCAGCGTGGGTCCGTCGGAACACTTTCAGAAGGCCGGCTACATTGTCGCCTATCAGGACGTTCGCGGACGTTATTTGTCCGAGGGTAAGTGGGAAGAGATGCGTCCGCACCGTCCGGGAAAAACCGGCAAGGAAATCGACGAGAGCAGCGACACTTACGACACCATCGATTGGCTGGTGAAAAATCTCAAGGGCAATAACGGCAAGGTCGGCATGTGGGGGATATCTTATCCAGGCTTTTATGTCTCGGCCGGCATGATCGATGCGCACCCGGCCTTGGTTGCCGCCTCGCCGCAAGCGCCAGTGACTGACTATTACTTAGGCGACGACTCTTACCACAACGGTGCTTTTATGTTAGCCGCCAATTTCGGCTTCTATCATGGCTTTGTCGAACGTAAAGGTGACCCGGCACCTCCAAGTCCGCGCGTGCCCTTTCAGTTTGGGACGCCGGATGGTTATGACTTTTATCTGCGCATGGGTTCGCTCGCCAACGCCAATGAGAAATACTTTAAGAACGAAAGTGTCTACTGGCGCGAGAATATCGACAATACGACTTATAACGACTTTTGGAAGGTCCGCAGCGTGTGGAAGTACTTTAAGGGCATTCGCCCCGCAGTGCTCACGGTGGGTGGTTGGTTCGATGCCGAAGACTTACAAGGTCCCCTGCGCACGCACGCCTTCATGGAGGCTAATAATCCGCCCGATTCAAACGTCCTGGTGATGGGCCCTTGGACGCACGGCAGTTGGTCACGCGGCGACGGCGACCGCGTGGGCAATGTCCACTTTGCGTCGAAAACAGCGGCTTACTATCGCGAGAATATCGAATTCGCCTTCTTCGAGCATCATCTGAAGGGTAAAGGTGGCGGGAAGTTTCCGAAAGCCTGGCTCTTCGAAACCGGTCGCAACGTATGGCAGAAATATGACACTTGGCCGCCCAAGGAGGCCGAGCAACGTAGTTTGTGGTTGCGGGCCGGCGGTAAGCTTTCTTGGCAGGCCGAGCCAACTCCAGGTTATGACGAGTATTTTAGTGACCCATTGAAGCCAGTGCCTTATCTCGGCTACACTTACCTCGGGATGTTGCGCGACTATATGACCGAAGACCAGCGCTTCGCCGCCCAGCGCCCCGATGTACTTACTTTTGAGATGGAACCGTTGAAGGAAGATGTCACCTTGGCCGGGCCGATCGAAGTAAGCCTATTGGTCTCCACCACCGGCTCTGACTCGGACTTTGTCGTAAAGCTGATCGACGTTTACCCCAATGATTATCCCGAATTGATCGATAAGAATCCGACGAAGATGGGCGGGTATCAGCAATTAGTGCGCGGCGAGCCCTTCCGGGGTAAGTTCCGGCAAAGTTTTGAGAAACCCGTGCCCTTTGAGCCGGGTAAGCCTGATCGAATCGACTTTGTGATGCCCGATGCTCACCACACTTTCCGCCGCGGCCATCGCATCATGGTGCAGGTACAAAGTAGCTGGTTTCCGCTCACCGATCGCAACCCGCAAAAGTTCATGGAGATCAATAAGGCGCTCAGTACGGATTTCCAGAAAGCCACTCAGCGCGTCTATCGCGGCCCGGTCGGTTCTCGCCTGAGCTTCCGGGTGTTGCCCACTCGTTAAAAAGAAACCCTCCCGCTTAATGTTTTGGACGTCTAATAGATTGTGACTCGTCACTACCCAGATCGGCCTTGCTTGGGCGTTGGTGCCCTGATCGTCGATGACGGCAAGATTCTTCTGTGCCGCCGCGGCAAGCCGCCGTATGTCGGCTATTGGTCAGTGCCCGGCGGTTTGGTGGAATTGGGCGAGCCGGTCCTGCAGGCTTTGCACCGCGAAGTGCGCGAGGAGACGGGCCTCGAGGTGTCGATCAGCCGGCTGTTTGAGATCTACGAGCGGATCACCGCCGACGCTTCCGGGCGTACGGAGTACCACTTCGTGCTGGTGGATTACCTTTGCCGGGTGGAGAGTGGGACACTAAAGGCAGGTGACGATGCGGCCGATGTGTGTTGGTTTGCGGCCACTGAACTCGCGTCCCTCGAAATCACCCCTGGCTCGCTGCCGGTAATTGAACGGGCCCTCAACACGCATGAATCTTTGGAGTCTGGACCTTCTTGAGTACGAGTCGCTTCGCGCGCTGCTTCGCCGCGAGGTGCATTCCCCTATGGGCCGCGAACGGCTCGATGCTTTAGCGCCGCACACGGATCGCGCGGAGTTAGAGGCCAGCCTAGCGGACGTGGAAGAGGCGATTCGCTATGTTCGCTACGGCGAGACCTCGGTTCGCTTCACCAACCTTGCCGACCCCACGGTGACCCTGCAGAAACTCCGTATTGAAGGCGCGATCCTGGAGGCCACCGAGATTTACGCTCTTGCGAGCCTACTTGACCGGGCGCGAGATTTGCGCACGGCGATCCTGGCGGTGGCCGAAAGCTACCCGCGCTTGGCTGCGCATGCTGGCGCCATTAGCGACTTTTCGCGGACCTTAAGTGAACTCTCGGGCAAGATCCTGCCCGATGGCACCTTGACCGATGAGGCCAGCCCGGCGCTGGCTCGCCTGCGGCGCGATCGCCTGCGGCAGCAGAAGTCGATTCAGGATTCGCTGAATCGCTTTCTGCGGGCGCATAGCGAAGATGGCGTGCTGCAGGAGAGCTTCGTCACCTTGCGCAACGATCGCTTTGTGGTGCCCTTGGTGCCAAGCCAAAAGGGGCGCATTCCGGGAGTGGTGCATGGCTCGTCAGCGAGCGGGCAGACCGTTTTTGTCGAGCCGCTCGAAACCATTGAGCTCAACAACGACTTAGTTCGGTTGAATGACGAGGAACTTCGTGAGATCCATCGGATTTTGCGTGAAATGACTTTGCGTTTGCGGGAAGAACGTCATGCAATTGCGGCGGCGGCGATGGCTTTGGCAGACCTCGACTTACTCTTCGGCAAAGCTCACTTTGCGCAAACTTTCGATTGCACGGTGCCCACGCTTTCTCCGGAAGACAAGCCTTGTTTGCGGCTCAAAAATGCGCGACATCCTTTGTTAGTGGAGGTGATGCGGCGGCAGCGAAAGTCAGTTACTCCGCTGAACTTGACGCTGGATCCGTTGAATCGGACGTTGCTCATCAGCGGCCCGAATACCGGTGGCAAAACGGTAGCGATGAAGTGCATCGGGTTGCTGGCTTTGATGGCCCAGTCGGGTTTGCCGGTGCCGGCGGAAGAGGCGGAACTGCCCATCTTCGATCAGGTATTAGCCGATATCGGGGATAGCCAGTCGATCGCCGAGTCGCTTTCGAGTTTCTCTTCGCATGTGGTGCGCGTGAAGGCGATGCAGGAGTCGGTTACTCCGGATTCGCTGATCTTACTCGATGAGTTAGGTCGCGCCACGGATCCGGAAGAGGGTGGCGCTTTAGCCGTCGCCTTATTGGACGATTTCCGCACCGTGGGCGCCTTCTGTCTGGCTTCTACCCACTTGATGGCCGTGAAGGTGTACGGCGCGACGACCTCGGGGGTGGTGAATGGGTCGATGGGTTTTAACGAGGAGACGCTTGAGCCTACTTACTTATTGCGGACCGGTGCGCCGGGTAAGTCTGCTGGTTTGGACATCGCTTCACGCCTGGGGATTCCAGCACGCCTGATTGCCCACGCTCGATCGCTGATGGGTACCGCCGAGCGGGATATTGCGCGCTTCTTGGACGAGTTACACTTACGCGTCGCTAACGCCCGCGAGCACGAAGAAGCCTTGTCTCGCGAGCGTGCCAAGTTGCGCTTGCGCGAGGAGCAACTAACTGCGGAGTTCGCGAAACGTGAAGCCCAGAAGTTTGCGGTGTTGGAAAGAGGGTTTGAGGAAACCCTTGCCGATTTCCGCGTGACTGCGGCACAAACGCTCGAAGAATTGGATCAGAAACAGGCCGCCGGTAAGGCTCGCGTGAAAACGGCGAAGGTGGAGCGGGAGTTTAAGGAGCGGATTGAGAAGCTCGGCCCCGTGTCCGCCGCGGCGCCGACGCTCGATACACAGATCCGCGAAGGGGTGCGCGTCCGATTGAAGGGCATCCGTGAAATTGCCCGCGTGCGACGGATTCTGGGCGCCGGTAACATTGAGGTGGAGGCCGGCTTCTTGAAGTTACAAGTGCCGCGCACCGATGTCATTGAGATCTTGCCAGAGACGGGTGAGAAAGCCAAACTTCCGAAGAATATAAGCTTCCAATCTTCCCGTGGCGAGGCTATTTTGGCACGCGAACTCAACGTCATCGGTAAGCGTGCCGAAGAGGCCCGCGACGAGGTGGAGAAGTTTCTTGACCAATCGGTACTCGGTTCGGTAGAGCGCGTACGGATTGTCCACGGCCATGGCATGGGCATCCTGAAGCGCGAAATCCACGACTTGCTCCGGGGCCATCCGTTAGTTGCTAAGCACTACGCGGCCGAGGGCTACGAGGGCGGAGCTGGAGCGACGATCGTCGAGTTGAGGCACGAGTAAATGATTCCCCCTCAGGTGCAGGCGGGGCTAGCAGTTTACGCGGCCTACGCGCTGTTCCTCCGACACCTGGTAAATCCGCAGGGCTTCTGGTTTTTGGTCGACGGATCTCTCTTTCTGTACTTGGCTTATTGGGCGATTCGCGCGCCCAAGTTACCCTTCGCTTGGCGTTATGCCGGTCTTTGGCTCGCCTTGCCTGCCGTGTATCTGCTCTGGGTACGGCCCACGGTTTCGGATGGGCTGCTGCTTCTCCTTGGTTGTTACCTAACGGGGATCGGAATCATCAAAGTGAGCCGGTGGCTGTCTCCCGCGAACGTTCCGGACTCAGCCTGCTGCAACTGATCCTCCGCTCGAGATCTCGTCAAGAAGTGCGGCATCGGATACTAGGTAAATGGGAATTGAACAGCGAGTAGCGGTGGTCACGGGCGGCAGCCGCGGTATCGGTCTGGCGACGGTGCGGGAGCTTTCGGCGGAGGGTTGGGCGGTGATCAACGCTGACCTAGAGCCGGGCGGCGAAGGGCATTTCGTCAGAACCGACGTGAGCGATCGGGCTAGTGTCGAGAGCTTGTTCGCGGGATTGGAGCGGGTGGACGCTTTGGTGAATAACGCGGCGCGGAACATTCGGGCACCGTTCCTGGAGACGGCGGTGGAGGACGTGGAGAGGGTTTGGGCGGTGAGCCTGTGGGGTGTGTTTCACTGCACGCAGGTGGCGGCGCGGCGGATGATGGACGGCGGGAGTATTGTGATGGTGAGTTCGGTGCATGCGGAGCGGGCTTATGCGAACTCGACCGCTTACAACGGAGCCAAGGCGGCGGTGAATCAAATGGCGCGGACTTGGGCGTATGAGTTAGCTCCGCGACGGATTCGGGTGAACTGCGTGGAACCGGGTTGGACCGATACGCCGGGGGAACGGACTTTCTTTAGTGAGGAGCAGATTCGGGAGCAAGGGGCGCGGCTGCCTTGGGGGCGGTTGGCGGAGCCGATAGAGATCGCTCGGGCGGTGAGTTACTTAGTCTCGGAGCGGGCCTCTTATGTTACGGGCAGTGTGCTGAAAGTGGATGGGGGACTTACTTTACCCTGAAGGCCAGAGGCCGGGGTTGAGCCAGTGGTCGGGTAAGTTCGGATGGGGTAGGTGGAAGGGCAAGGGACCGAGTTCGGCGTAGCTTAGGATCTGTTCGAGTTCAGCGATCTGGGCGGTGCCGGCGAGGGCGGTAGCGATGGGTGAGTTTAAGACATAGCGGTAGGCTAATTCGGGGAGGGGCAGTCCGAGTGAGTCGAGGGTGGCGATGGCGGCTTGTAACTCGGAGTAAGTGGAGGGTAAGTCGCGGTAGCGGTGGGTGAGTGCGCCTTTGAGTAAGACAGATCGAGCGATTAGGCCGACGTTATCTGTTTGGGTAAAGAGGGTTTCGAGGCGGCGGTCGAGGGGACTGTAGGCGATTTGAAGGCAGGAGAAGAGTCCGCTGTCGCTGGCGGTGCGGGCGGCAAGGGGGCCGTAGACGCTGGCTCCGAGGTGGTGGAAGTAGCCTTTGGCTTGGAGGGCGAGTAAAGGGTCGATGACAGCGGGAGCGGTGAGTGAATCCTCGGGAGCGGCGTGTAACATGACGATGTCGACATAGTCTGTACGCAACCGGCGGAGACTGATTTCGAGGCTCTCGGTGAGGGTAAGTGGATTGACGGCGACTTTGGTGGTGAGGATAACTTGTTGGCGGCGAGGGCCGAGGGCGGCGCCGATGATGGCTTCGCTGTCGCCGTAGGCGCGGGCGGTGTCGAGGTGGTTGATGCCGTGGTCGAGGGCATAGTGAATCAGCCGCTCCGCTTCGGAGGGCGTGGGCCGCGAGTTACTTCCCAGGCCGTAGTCGAGGCCCAATTCCACGGTGCCGAGCGAGATGGCGGAGACCATCAGGCCGGTGCGGCCGAGTAAGCGGCGAGTCATGCACCGGACCAATTGAAAACGGTGGCGATGAGGGACTTATCGTGTTGACTAGCTAATTCGTAAGCCTCCTGCATGCGAGCGGCGGGCAAGTGGTGCGTAATGAGCGGTTGTAAGTTAATGGCACCGGAGGCCATGGATTGCAGAATGTACTCAAGGTTGCGGCGTAAGTTGAAACGGAGCGCCGCGGGAGGGCAGTCGAGACGTGGCGAGTAGCCGGCGCCAATGATAGTCAGTTGCTTGCCGTAGAACCATGCCGAGTCAAGCGGGTTGAAACTCGGTGCGGGCTCGTTGCGGCCGGGAAAACCAAGGATCGCAATCCGGCCTCCGTAGTCCGCCATTTGGACGGCGGTCTGGTAAGCGGACCAAGGATTAGCCGTAAGTACAATTAGGGGCGAGACATTGGTTTCGGCCGGGTCTTCGGGAAGAATGACACGTTGAGCACCCATCCGCAAAGCAGCGGCGGCGCGGAGGCGGGAATTCGAGACGGCAGTAACTGAGGCGCCCATGGCCTTGGCCATAGCGACCGTAGCGAGGCCAATGACTCCGAGGCCAATGACGGTTACCGGTTCGCCGGCTTCGTAACGGGCTTGGCGGAGAGCGGCGACTCCTAACTGAGCTAAGTAAGTCAACGCAGCTTGCGGGGCTTCTACTTTATCCGGAAGCGGCACTAACAGCGAGTTTTCGGGGGCGACGAAGGCCGAGACATGGGGGAGCATGGAGAGCACGCGATCGCCGGGACGGAACCTGGTAACTAAGTTGCCGGTGCTTTCGACGGTGCCCACGTTACAGTAACCCGTGCGGCGGGGATAATGCGGCGCATCAGGGACTTCGCGGGAACGGCCCTCGTAATTACCGAGCTCGGTGCCGGTGGAAAGGGCAGTGACATGGGTGCGGACAAAAACGTCGTGGGGGCCGGGGATGGGGTCGGGTTGAGTTTCGAGGCGTAAGTCGCGCGCGCCGTGCAGGATGGCTTCGATCATTTCTTAGGTACCTCCCAGTGCATTACTTTCGCCTTCGCGCTGGCGGGGGCGTTTTTGGCGTCGTCCACTTGATAGTAGATGGTCACGATCTTACCGGATTTAATTTCGACGGAACTGGGGTAACCGCAATCGGTGTTCGGTGCGTCGGTGGCGAGGGCTTGTCGATGCTCGGGCTTCCAGGTGAGGCCACGATCGCTGCTGAGCCAGGCGTGAATGCCGCGGGGGGCGTTGCGTTCGCCGAAGGTCATCAGGACGCGGCCGTCGCGCAGTTGGATAAGGTCGGCCGGGTGTTCGGCGTCTTTGGTAACGGTGAGGGAAGGGGCCCAGGTGCGGCCGCCGTCGGTGGAACGGGCGACTTTGAGATAACCGGCGCGGCTGGTGCGGATGGCGGCGAGGACGGTGCCGTCTTTAAGGACGGTGAGCGCGGTTTCGTTGCCGTCAAGTTGAATCAGCGCGGGCTGGTCCCAGGTTTGGCCATCGTCGGTGGAGCGGAAGACCCAGCTTTGGAATTGCTGGGTACCGTCGGTGAGTGTGGCTTCGTAGTAGACGGACATGAGGGCGGTGCCGTCCTTGAGCTGGACGATCTTGCCGTACGGCGAGACGGCGGTGGAGACGACGTTTTTGTCGCCGGGCGGGCGGCGGGTTTCGGGCTTGCGGCGGGGCTCGCTCCAGGTGCGGCCCTGGTCAGTCGAGCGGATAACGTAAACGCCGTCGAACACACGGTCCTTACGGGCGGCGGCGAGTTGGCCGTTGGGGCCATAGCCGCTGAGGATGCAGAAACCGAGGAGGAGGGTGCCGCTCTTGAGTTGACCGAAGGCGGGGTTGCGATCGTCTTCGGGGGTGTCGACCAGGGTGGCGGGTGGGGTCCAGGTGCGGCCTTGGTCGCGGGAGGTGATCCAATCCAGGCGGCCGCCGCGGCCAATGTGGGGGCCACCCCCACGCAGAACCGCGGCGAGGCGCCCATCGGCGAGGCGGGTGAGGACGGGAAAGTATCCCGCGCCATCGACGACGACTTGCGTCGTGGGGCTGGCCGCGAACAGGGCGGCCGTGAGGAAAAACGAGCTCAGCTTCATGGGGATTAGTGTCGCACTACAATGGAGGGCGTGACGGCTGCAGAACAATTTTGGCGCGATGGGGTGGTGGTGCTGAAGGATCTTTTCGGGGAAGCCGAGTTGGCGCGGATCTCCGACGAGGTGGACCGGGTGATTCGGCGTGAGGTGACCTACGTGCCCGACGCTGATTTGGTTTATGAGCCGGGCACGGACCGGTTGCGGAATGCGTTTCGGCTTCATCAGTACGAGCGGTTGTTTTTGGACTTTGCCGGCAAACGGCAATTGTGGGAGGTGGTGCGGGCGATTCTGGGCGAGCCGGTGCGGCTTTACGGGAGCCAGGTGTTTGCGAAGCCCGCGCGCGTGGGGACGGCGGTCCCGGCGCATCAGGATATGGCGTATTGGCCGTTTTCGCCTGACGACATGCTGTCGGCTTGGATTGCGCTGGATGATTCGACCGAGGAAAACGGGTGTGTGCGGTTCCGGTTGGGTTCGCACCGGTTGGGCCGGTTGCCGCATGCGGCTTCGGGGGTGGCGGGGAATTCATTGGGCTTGGCAGAGGCGGTGGATTTGCCGGAGTTTGCGGCGGTGATCCGGCGGGGGAACTGTGTATTGCACCACAGCTTGACAGTGCACTCTAGCGAAGCGAACCGGAGCGAGATGGCGCGGCGGGGGTTGGTTTATGTGTACATGGGGCCGAAGGTGGAGTTGGTAGCTCCGGGGCGGATGAAGGGGCCGGCCGTGTTTCCAGTGATCGAATCCGGGAGTTGTTAATTCTATTGGCTTGGTGTGGACACAGGGGGTGGAATGTTTGGTTTGTCCACAGTTTCTAGCCTTCTAAGATGAGGATAGCAAACGGTTGGCAGCGAATTTTCGTGAGTAGCTGAAAAATAGGAACAAGTTGGCGGTGATCGTCCTTTGGTGAAGCGTGAAATAGATCCCCTCATCAGGCGCCGCGCCCGACGACAGATTTTGTGGGTACACTTTGTTCTAAGCTATGCGAATTTTGACGGTTCTTTCTTTGGTTTTGGCGATGCAGGCGGCCGATATTGTGGCAGGCGTGAGGTATGCGAACCAGATGTTCCCAGCGGAACCGGTTTTTGTCTTTGCGAAAGGAAGGTTGGGCCCTGCGGGTTTGTTGGCCGCTGTTCTCGAGCCCAGGATTTCTCGTCTTCTGCTTGAGTCCTCGATCCAATCGCTACAGGGAATCGTCGAGGCGCCCATGTATCACTCGCTGGAGAACGCAATTGTGCCAGGTGTCCTCGCACACTTTGACTTGGCCGACTTGAGGCGCCTTGTTGCTCCCAGAGCAATCATGGAGCTGTCTCTTATACACATCTGACGCTGCCGACGAATAGAGAGGTGTAGA